>ERZ840517.184-NODE-184-length-88670-cov-7.068002_pt1 | contig 88670 bp, 84 predicted proteins | sample MGYA00519876_ERZ840517 | MGnify/ENA primary metagenome ERZ840517 (study PRJEB31850, sample SAMEA3708882) | human gut metagenome | biome: human gut; feature: human-associated habitat; material: faeces | place: China | collected 2014 ... | reverse complement strand
AGTTGGTTAGAACGCTAGCCTGTCACGCTAGAGGTCGACGGTTCGAGCCCGTTCCAGGTCGCCATTTTTTTATATACAATATATAAGATTTATTTTTTTGGCTCGATAGCTCAGTTGGTAGAGCAGGGGACTGAAAATCCCCGTGTCAGTGGTTCGATTCCACTTCGAGCCACCAAAAAGAAGTAGTTGTAAAACTACTTCTTTTATTTTTCATCCATCTTCTTAATAAACTCTTTCCCCGCTTCTTCAATTTCATCTTCATAACCAGTCAAAGCAGCAAAAGGCGCAAACTGTGCTGACCTTTGTTCTATACTCATTCGTGGTCTCTTTTTTGAAACATAATGAGGTAAATTTATAATATCACTATAATTATCTTTTTTCATTTATAATTTCAATCCTTTCCAAAAGTAAAAAATTTACATTACTTTACCACTTCTATGCTTTATGCCCACCAACTTGATTATTTCTATCAATAGTAGTTCCCGCATCCTGCAAATTCATTCCTTTAATAATAGCATTTTTTCCATATTTATTTTTTATATCAATTACCGCTTTTTGCAAATTTCTTTCCTTTTTTTCTTCCTGTTCTTCATGCTCTTTTTTATGATAATCTGTAAATAAATCAATTTGTTCAAATGCTTTTTTATTTTCAGCTTCCCTCACACTTATTACATTATTTGCCGTAATATTTATTCTTCTAACAATTAGATTTTTATTTATAATTCTTTCATATAAATTCATTGTTGCATCCATTATAATCTTAGTTGACGATGTTTGATGGTCCAAATTAATAGTTCCATGTGCATGTTTTGGAATTTTACGACCATATCTATCTGTTGTTACTTCTCCATTGTAACTAATATTTCTATTTGTTATGTTTTCAACATCATATCCTATCGTTAATACAATTTGATTTGTTACCAAATTTTTTTCAACTAAATCTAATGTTAATAATTCAGCCATCTCTTTTACAATTACTTTTGTATCTTCATAATTATATGGACAATGCAATACTTGCCCTGAACAAATACTATTTGATGCTGGTTTATATGCTTTTATACTTTCTATTGTTACTGGTTCATATCCCCAAGCATGATCAATTAATAACTCTGCATTTATTCCAAACAATTTATATAATAAATCTTCATTTTTAATAGATGTTCTTGCCACATCTCCCATAGTATAAATTCCATGTTTTTCAAGTTTTTTGGCATATCCCCTTCCAACTCTCCAAAAATCAGTAATAGGTGTATGTGTCCAAAGTAACTTTCTATATAACATTTCGTCCAATCCCGCTATTCTTACTCCATTCTTATTTGGCTGTGCATGTTTTGCAACTATGTCCATAGCAATTTTTGCCAAGTATAAATTGGTTCCCATTCCACCTGTTGCCGTAATTCCTGTATTGTCATAAACATCTTGAATTACTTTAGTTATTAGTTCTCTAGCTCTCATATTATATGTTTTTAAATAATGTGTTACATCAATAAATACCTCGTCAATTGAATATACATATATGTCTTCTGCCGAAAACCATTTAAGGTAAATATTATATATTTTTGTACTGTATTGCATATAATATTTCATACGCGGTGGGGCTACTATATATGAAAGTTCCAAATCCGTATTCTTTTTTAGTGCTGTATCGTCATAGCTTGTTCCTGTAAATTTATGGTTTGGTGCTTTTATTTTTCTTTCTATATTTATTTCTTTGACTTTTTGTACTACTTCGAATAGTCTGGCTCTGCCTCCTATTCCATATTGTTTTAATGATGGTGTAACTGCTAGACATACTGTTTTTTCTGTTCTGCTATTGTCTGCTACAACTAGGTTTGTTGTTAATGGATTTAGTCCTCTTTCTCTGCATTCTACTGATGCATAAAATGATTTTAGGTCTATTGCAATATAAATATGTTGTTCTGTATTTTGCATAATCCACCTCCATTTGTTTGCTACAATCACTGCTTATACAAATTTTTTAATTTGTAACCTTTTTTATGAACTATAATTATTATAACATTTAATTTTTAATTTGTAAACATATGTTTGTTGATATTTCCATATTATTGTATTTCTTCATAACATGTAATCATTTTTGCACCTTGTTTAATTAAATCATTAGTCCCAACTGAATTAACTGAATTAATATTACCCGGAACCACAAAAACATCTCTTCCCTGTTCTAAAGCAAAATCAACTGTAATCAAAGTTCCACTTTTGTCTTTTGCTTCTATGACAATTATCCCTTTGCTCATTCCACTTATAATTCTATTTCGTGCTGGAAAATTCATCTTATCTGGCTTAGTACCACATGGATATTCAGATATAATTGCTCCACCGCTTTTTATTATTTCATTTGCCAATTCAATATTTTCTTTTGGATATATCATATCTAAACCATTTCCAAGGACTGCAATTGTTTTTCCACAATTCTGTTTAAACTGTCCACACTCCATATTTTGTTTTCCACAATCAGTTTGTTTTTCTCCACAGTTTTTGACTTTTTCTAGTTCAATATTGATTCCAATTGAACCCCAATGTGCATAACTATCCACACCTTTTGCAAGTCCACTAATAATATTCATACCTTTTTTTGACAAATTATATGCAAAATACTTTGCTGCTTTTTTGCCATAATCAGTACACTCTCTGCACCCTACAATGCCTATGTTTTTCCCATTTAAAATTTCTTTTTTTCCTCTTATATACAAACTCACCGGTGCATCATATATTTGTCTTAATAACTGTGGATAATTTTTTTCACATATGTGGATAATATCAATATTATTTTCTTTCATATATTTAATATGATAGTCTAATATTTTTTCATTTTTAGCCTCTATTATATTTGAAACTGTTTCCCTCCCTATTCCATCAATTTTTAGTAATTCACTTTTGCCTAATTTATATATTTCTTCTGGTGTTCCATATTTTTTTAGTAACTTGTGTTTTCTTACACATCCTAAACCTTTTATTAAACTGAACCATATCCAATATTTTTTATCTTCTAAATTTTCCATTTTTATTTTCCTTTCTTTTTTTACTATTATTTTGGGGTAAAACGAATTAACTCCATGCAACTAAAAACATATCTGAATAAATCTTTAATTTTTGAATAATTTTTACTTTAAAACACAAAAAGAGACACAAATATTCTGTGTCCCACTTTATTATATTTTATTTTAGTTAAATTTTTTTCTTAGTCTATCATGTTATTTTGTCTCTTAGTAGCCTTAATAACATTATTCATAAGCATAGCTATTGTCATCGGTCCAACTCCCCCAGGAACCGGCGTAATATAGCTTGCTTTTTCCTTTACATTTTCGAAATCGACATCCCCAGTAATTTTGCCATTTTCTAATCTATTTATTCCTACATCAATTACAACAGCATCTCTCTTTACCATATCTGTTGTAACAAAATTTGCTTTTCCAATTGCTGATATCAATATATCTGCTTCTTTTGTTTTTTGTGCCAAATTTTGTGTTTTAGAATGACAAGATGTTACTGTTGCATTTTTGTTTAAACAACAGTGTATTAATGGTTTACCTACAATGTTACTTCTTCCTAATATTACCACATTTTTACCAGTCAAGTCAATATTATATTCTTCAAACATTTTCATTATTCCATATGGTGTACAAGATACAAATGTGTCTTGATTTAATACTAGTTTTCCTACATTTACTGGATTAAATCCATCAACATCTTTTTCTGGTAATATTGTTCTAAATGCTTCATTTATATCTAAATTTGATGGTATTGGGCTTTGTAACAATATTCCATTTACTGTTTTGTCATTATTTAATTTTTTTATTAGTTCAATTAATTCTTTTTGTGTTGTTTTCTCACCTAATAAATATTCTTCATATTCTATTCCAACATCTTCACATGCCCTACTTTTATTTCTTACATATACTTTTGATGCTGGGTCTTCTCCCACCATTATTACTGCTAATTTTGATTTTATATTTTTTTTCTTTAATTCTTCACACTCTATTTTTAAATTTGATCTTATTTTTTTTGCTAATTCTTTTCCATCTATAATTACAGCCATTTTTATTTCTCCCTTTTTTTCTGTATATAATTTTGTGTATTTCTATCTCAAATTCAAATACATTTTATAACACTTACTTTTATTTTGTAAATACTTTTATTGAAAATTTGTTTAATTTAAATTACTGTATAATGGTTTTCTTATGATAGATAGGAAACCATTATACAGTAACTAATTTATTTTTTTTAAAGGGACAGGAAAATTTCCTGCCCCTTTGGCTTAAGCATCAAATTTTGTCCATCTCAACTGTAATTTTAATACTATCTTTAGTTCCAGTTGATTTCGCATTAAATTTGTATCCGTTTACAGCCTGAAGTTCATTTATTGCAGCTATCACTTTTTCAAGTATAGGCATAAACTCTTCCCTGCTACACGAAGAAACATACTGAGCAAAATATCCCTCATCCAGTACAACTTTTTTAAATTTGTAATTGGATTTTTCTTTAATTATTACTTGATATTTGCTTTTTGGCGGTTCATTATAAATATTATAATGAAGAACTGCCATAATCCATGAAAAGAGCATTTCTTCTTCTCTTTCCGGTGTTTCTTCGCTTAACCGATTGTTTACACTTTCAGTTACGAGCTTTGCAAATCTTAAATACTTAGCTTTCATACTTTTTTCCTCCTATAATTAGCTAGGTTTATTGATACATTCACCTTTTGGTGAGCTTTTTTATTATATCACCTTTTTATGTAAAAATCTAGTACTATTTACTATTTTTTCTTTATTTTCCAAATTCCATTTTTAGTAGAGCCAACTCTTTCAATTATACCTTTTTCTTTTAGAATTTTAATATTATATGATATACCATCTCTTGTTAAATCAAGTATTTTAGCCATTTCTACTTGTGTAATAGCCGGATTTTTCTTAATTAAATTTATTATTTTTTCTTGTGTAGTCTTTTGTGTAGTTTCTTGTGTAGTTTCTTGATTAGATGTAACAATTATTCCATCTACAGCTTCATTTATAATTTTAAGCATAAATTCAATAAACTCATTTGAATTTCCTGCATTATTACAATTTTGAATTGCTGTATAATATTCTTCTTGATGTTTCCTTATTATAGTTTCTATTGGAATATATTTGAATAAATCTTTCCAATGTGCAAGTATTGCTGTTTGCCATAATCTTGCAGTTCTTCCATTTCCATCTGAAAAATGGTGTATAAATACATATTCATAATGAAATATAGAAGATAAAATTAAAGGATTAACTTTTTCTTTTACTTCATTCATCCAATTAAACAAATTATCCATTAATGTTGGAACCATTCTATGAGGTGGAGCCATAAATATTTGAATATCCCCATCATAAACAGCTTCTCCATGATTTCTAAATTTTCCGCTATCATCTTCAATAGCAAAAGTTAGGATTCCTTGTATCTTTTTTAAATCATCTACAAAATATGGATTCACATTGTCAATTTCTTCATAAGCTTTATATGCATTTTTTACCTCTTGAATATCTTTTTGTTCTCCTATAACTGCTTTTCCATTTATTACAGCTTCAACTTGAAACAATGATAATTGATTATTTTCAATAGCTAAAGAAGAATGGATTGATTGTATTCTTGTTTTTCTTCTTAATTCTGGAAATCTATTTAAACTTTCAAAATAATTTGCTTCTCCAATTTTTTCCATTATGCTTGTTGCTAAATTTAACATTTTATCAGTTATTGTATAAGGTGGATTATCTATTTTCATTTTGGCCTCCAATATTTAATATATTTTATTTTGGACCAAACTTCAAATATTAAAAAGCAAAAATCACAAGTTTTTTAATAAAAACTTGTGATTTAATGGTGCAGATGTCCGGAATCGAACCGGCACGGTTTATTCAACCGCAGGATTTTAAGTTATTCTATCATTTTAATGGTTAGTAATGAATAATACTTTTTAATCCTGTTATTTTTGTACTCAAAACCTTATTATTTCAAACTATTTTGTTGATTTTTATTGTAACATATACATTTTATAATTTATATAAATCTGACATAACTTGTTTAAGTTTTGTTAGAAATTTGTTAGAAAAATTTTAAGCAGTATAACATGAAATAGACACTATACCTTTCGGCATAGTGTCCAATTTCTTAGGGCTAATTAGTCAATAGAAGAAACGATAATGTTTTTCATTCCATGTTCATTCTTCTTTCTGCCTTCTTTTGCTACCAATTTACCGTAGTTTTTGAAACTTCTCTGTCCATATTCAGTTGTGATAACACAGCTTCCAATTTCAGAGTGAATGTCCAATGTATTGAACATCATTTCAGTATATTCCCGCGATTCATTGGGTTTAAGACTTCCACCTAAGATTTCAAGTGCGACCGATGTTTTGTTTGTTACTGTCATAACAGCACCTCCTAATTAATTTGTAATTATATTATACTACATTTTACATAAAATGTCAAATCTTGCTTTTAATCAAATTTTGCATATTTAAAATTCAAAACGAACAGGCATAGTTTATTACCTGTTCTAATTTTTCGCCACAAAATCGATTGTCGTGCGAAGGAAAGGAAAATATATGCAAGATTTTAATTTTTATAAAGTTAATGAAACTTTAAACCATAAATATTATCAAATACCACAGGAATTGTTCGTAAATCCTTTATATAAAAATACATTAAATTCTGATAGTAAATTGTTATATGGTTTCTTATTAGATAGATTATCTTTATCTATAAAAAATAATTGGCATGATGAAAATGGAAATGTGTATTTGATATTTACTAGAAAAGAAGTACAAGATAAATTAAATCTATCTGATAAAACTGTTACTAAAGCATTTAAACAATTATCAGATGTTAAGTTAATATATGAAAAGAAACAAGGTTTTAGTAAACCTAAGCTTATATATGTTGCAAAAATACAACATCAAAATATAGAAATATCACATAATCGTAAAAATTACGATTATATAAACGGAGATTCTACGATTACCGAATCGGAAAATTTCTGTGCAATCAATACTAATAATAATTATACTTATAAAAATAATAAGGCTAATAAAAATTCAATGAGATATTCTGGTAGAGATTATTCGCCTGAATTTTTAAACAGCTTATATGCTAATGTGTAATGACTTTACCTAAATTGCTAGTAGCATATTTAGGTAAAACGGGTGTAGGGTGTCCCTACCACACTGACACTTTTTCCCATAAGGGTAAAAAAGTGTCATAGTGTGTTACAACACAATTGAAAAAAGAGAAAAAATTTAACCAGCATAGTGTTATTTTGCTGTGCTAGAAAAGGAGGAATGCATATATGAGTTATGCAATAATTAGAAATGCAAAATACAAAAGAGAAAATTTAAAAGGAATATTTAGACACAATGAAAGAAGAAATAAAAACTATTCCAATAAAAATATTGATAAAGAAAAATCCTATTTGAATTATTCATTAAAAGATACTCAATTTACTTATGAAAAAGAATTTGATAGAATACGAAAAGAATATAATTTAAAAGGTCAAATCAAAACAGTTAGTAATATTATTTGTGAATATATAATTACATCTGATAAAGCCTTCTTCGACACAATTGGAGAAGATGAAACTAAAAGATATTTTGAAACAGCTTACAAATTTGTATGTGAATATAAAGAGTTGGGAGAACAATATATTTTGTCTGCAAAAGTGCATATGGATGAGGAAACTCCACATATGCACTTAGTTTTTATTCCAGTAGTTCATACTACAGATAAAAAAGGTAATAACATTGATAAAATCGCTTGTAGTGAATTTTGGGAAGCTAAAGATAGTTATAGGCAATTACAAAATGCTTTTCACTCTTATATAACTGCAAATGGATTTGATTTAGAAAGAGGAAATCCTAGTGAAAGAGTACATTTGTCTGTTGAAGATTATAAGAAAATTACAAATTTTGAAAATACTAAAACAGTGCTTAAAGATATAAAACTAGAATTACCAGAAACTCCTGATGTTAAAAGCTTTGGAAAATTAGTACGAAATAGAGATGAAAAAATACAAGAATTAGTTGTAGAGCCAAGAGATAAAATGATTAAAGAATTACAAGAACAAAATTCTTTACTTTATTTGACACTACAAAGTCAAGTTAATACTGTAGAAAGAGCTTCAAAATATGAAAAAGGAAGAAAATCTATAATGTGTGAAAATAGAGAGTTAAAAGAAAAGTGCGAAAATATGGAAAATGACTATTCTACAAAACTTAAAGAAGAAATACGAAAAGTTGAAAATAAATATGAAGATAAAATCTACAAGTTGGAAAAAGAAAATAGCTTTTTACGAAAAATTATAAACACATTACAGAAAACAGTTGATAAATTCATACATTGGGTATGTAATAAGTTTTCAGTATCTTCTGAAGATGAATTTATTAAGGATTTTGAATTTGAAAATGATATTTATCTTGATTCAGAAAAACAAATTGAAAATGAAGAATATGAAAAAGATTGGAATTTTGAATTATAGAAATCTGCCACCGTTAGTGGCAAATTTCTATAACATTTTATCTTTCTAAATCTAATTCTTTATAAGAATATTTTGCAACCTCACAATTTCCTAAACATAATGGTAATAAAGTTTCGGTATTTGGTATTCCTTCAAAATAACATTTAACTGGTATACTAATACCTCCATGTGCCACTATTAATATTCTTTTTCCAGCATATTCATTTTTGATGCTCTCCAAAAAATCATATACCCTTCCGAAAAAGTCCTTTATATTTTCTGCTTTATCATATTTTAAATTTTGCTTGTAACTCCAAAAAGCATTAAAATCAAAGTCAGTATTAGGCATTCCTTCAAATTCTCCAAAATCCCTTTCTGAAACTCTTTCATCTATTATCATCCTAATATTTCTTCCTTGATTAATAATTTCAGCAGTTTGTAAGGCTCTCTTTAAAGGAGAACATAGAATTAAATCTATTTTTTCATTTTTCAAGAAATCTCTTGTTTCTTCTGCTTGTTGGATTCCTTTTTCATTTAATTCTATATCTGCTTTTCCTTGTACTTTTTTTAATAAATTCCATTCCGTTTGACCATGTCTTGTTAATAATATTTCCATTATAAAAATCTCCTATCTATTCTCTTTCTATATCTCTTCTACTATAATCAAAGTCTCCATATTTTGTCCTTGCAAATAACTGGTGAATTTGACCATAAATTGTTCCAGGACATGTGTCCAAGACTTTTTCTATATGTTGTTTTACCTGTTCTGAATACATACCATTTGTTCTTACCAATACATCATTTTCAATATTAATACTTTCTCCATTTTTGAAATGCTTATTTCCAATTAGTATTCCATCAGCTAAATATTCAATTGTATCACTACTATTTTTAAGCATTACACCGCAGCCATGTGGTGTTAGAGTAATTTGTTTATCTTTTAATTTTATTGTATTTTTAGAAGATAAATCAGGATGGACTAAATAAATGTCGTTTCCAGGTGCAGTTAATAAAGTAAAGTTATCTTGTTCCCATTGACAACCTATACATATAGCATTTTTAGTAGGCATTCCATAATGACTTAAATTAATAACTTCTTCACCTGCCAATTCGCCTAAAACAGCATTACAAAAATATCTATTTCTATCTTTATTTATTCTTTGTAATATATTAGCTAATTCTGAAAATTGATCAGCTTTTTTTCCATAAATATATCTTAAATATCTATTTTCTTTATCATCATATATTGTTTGAATATCATCATAATACCAGTTACCTTCTACAGGATATAAGCCATATTTTAAGTTATCTTTTTTTAATTCTATTGCAGAAGCATGAACTATCATATATTGACCTTCTGGAAGTTCAAAATTTTCTCCATTTTGTTCTGCCAAAATTGCAAAATGATTTCCTACATTATAATTCCAATAAAATTTATCTTCTCTTTCTAAATCAATTGAATCCAATATTTGTGATGGAAGATGTGTTGTTGCATATTTTAAATATATTTCTCTATTTTTCATAACTCCATCTAATCTTCTTTGAAACTCCTGTGGCGTTATTTTTTGCTTTAATCTATAAACCGCTGTACCACAAACATTCACAGTTGCATCTACAGGAATAAATGGAACATCAGAATCCCAAGAATAGCAAGAACCTGTGTAAAATCCACCTAACATTCTTGTGCCATTTTGTGCTATTCCTAAATCAGGCATTGCATATATCATACTTTCCTTTTGTGTTCCAGATAATTCTGTTCCTACTTTACTTAGTAATTTTGATGTTATTTCTAGGTGCTTTAATATTTCTTTTTGAGTATTATCATTTAATGAAAAATTTGTCACCATATAAAAATTCCCCTTTATAATAAGTTTGACTTCCGTCAATTTAATTATAAGAGGGTGTTGGCATTATGTAAAATACATATTTGTTTGTAAAATATAACTTGAAGTTATACTTTGCAATTATTTTTTAAAATTTCAATTAAATCATTTAATTCTTTAAATTTATTATTAACATTATAGTACAATCCAAATTCCGTATTTGGAAGTGAAAAACCAACATCTAAAACGCATAATTCATTATCGGCTATTTTTTCTTCTACATATTCTTTAGTTATAACAGTTATTATATCTCTAACTTTTAATAATTCAAGCATTGCAGTATAGTTGACGTTATCGACATTAATTGTATCGCTTTCGCTATATTCAAGCTCTTTTATTAAATTTTGATATGCACTAGAAAATTTTTTCAATGTATAAATTGTTGTATTTCTTAAATCCTTTTTAGAAAGTTTTTTATTTAAATACTGTGAATTAGCATTTACAATAAATACATCATGTAGTTCTCCAATTTTTATAAATTTAATTTCCTTTGAATTATATATTTCATCACTGTATTTTTTTGAGAATGCAAGGTCTATTTTTTGTTTTTCTAACATTGAAAACATATTTTCAGCTGTTAATTGATGTATATTAATAATACTATTTTGATGGTCGTCATAAAATTTCAAAATCGCACTATTATAAATTTTGCTAGGCATATTTACATGTACACCTAAATTTATATTTGAATGCATATTAAAAATATCTTCTGCCTTTAAAATAACATCAATAGCATCTTTTATTTGTGAATATAGTTTTTTCCCATTTTCATTTAATATCATTCCATACTTACTTCTTTTAAATAGTTGAACATGTAATTCATTTTCCAAATTTTTAATATGTTTAGTTACTGCTGGTTGTGAAATATGTAAAATTTCACTTGCTTTCGTTAAATTTTCTTCTTCTGCTACAACTTTAAATATTCTATATAGTTCTAAATTTACCATTATAATCGTTCTCCCTTTATAAATTACTTTAAGATTTTCCAGCTTCCTGTTTTCTTTGAACCTTCTCTTTCTATTATCTTTACTTCTTGTAAATGTTTTATTGCTCTTGATATAGTTCTATCTGAAAGATTAGTTTCATTTACAATTTCTTCTCTTGTTATTTGATTATTATTTATTATTAAATTTAATATTTGTTGTTCATTTTTAGTTAATTTTATTGTGCCGTTTAATGTGTCATTTATTGTGTCATCTGTTGACACTTTATTTTTAGAGTCATATTCAAATGGATTTTCTTTGTATTTAAAAGAAACTCTCAAGAAATGTTCCATAAATTTGAAACAACTTTTATCATAAGCATCTAAAATTCTTAAAACTCCAGAACCGATATTTTCAATTAAATCTACATCTTTAAATACTCTAATAAGTTCTTTGTTTCTTGGTGCAGTAACACCTTCTAAAAATTCTTCTTGTGATAATTCTTGTGGCAAACCACCTGCAGATGTTATTTCAATTCTATCAGAATACAATTCTATTATTGGAGAATTTCCATAAGAATAATCATTATGTACAATTGCATTTATAACAGCTTCTTTTAATGCTTTGCTATCAATTTTTTCTTGTTCTTTTCTTCCAAAGTATTCTATTTTGGCATATGTAGTATTTTCAACATCAAGTCTGTCTAATATTCTTTGTGTAGTAGTAATTAAACAACGATTTCCAAACTCTAAATTTTCTAATAATTCAAGTTTATTTGTTCCTAAATATCTTACAAGTTTTATAGAAACATTATTTTCATCTGCTAGTAAAAAGGCATTATAATTGTATTTACCTTCACTTGTTAGTAAATCAAGATTCTGTAAAAAGTTATCATTTAATTTTAATCCGTGTTCTTCATAATAAATTTTTAATTGATTAAATGTTAACTCTTGTCTAGGGGAATCAATTTCTTTTAATGTATTCTTAATTCTTCTAGCATACATATCATCTATCATTCTTTCTGTCATTCGCTCTTTGCTACTACCAACTCTAATATAACATCCTTCTGGAGTTCTTCCTTTTTTTCTTAAATAATAAGGTTTTTCAGTTCCACTTGATATTATAACTTTTATTACTTCTTTATTGTCTATTGTTTCCACAGTTACATCAAATAATCCTAAAGTAGAAGGTTGTATGTTATTTTTTATTCTGTCTTTTATTTGTAGTTGTGTTAAATCAGTATTGTCAACTCCAACAACTTGTCCGTTTTTATTTATTCCAACATAAATTATTCCACCTTCTTTGTAATTAAGAAAGGCAATAACTTCTTGTTCAAAATCTTCATTTAGTTGTTCTTTATTTTCTATACGATTTGTTTCTAAATTTTTCATATATCCTCCTTATCTAATAAATTGTAAATAGGAAATTCTTTAAAAGCATTTTTCTCATTTTCAGATAATTTAGAGAAAAACCTTTCATAATCAGATTTATTATCTAACAATATAGCAATTCCACATTGTATTATTAAATCATCTTCTGCATCCTTTAAATCATAAATTAAATCTTTTTCTTTATAATTCAATGCTCTTTTTCTTTTTACTATTTGCATTTTATTAATAATATCAACTGCATTATCTCTATGTTCTAATATTCTTTCATTTATATAATCTGCTAATTCTAAAAATTTTATATTATTACTTTCATCATAAGCTTTTATTACTTCAAGCATCCATAAATTATATCTTTCTATCGTTTCTTCTTTACTATCTAAAGAATTAAATGTTTCTTTTATTATATCTATATCAACATTTGAATATTCTAATAAGTTCTTTTTACTCATATTTATATATGGACTAACTAAAATTTCTTTTTCATTTTCATCATAATAAAATACTTTTACTACATTACTCAAATCAGAAAAATAATTATATACTTTTATGTTTTTATTTTCATCTACTAAAGCTATAAACGCTATTTTATAGTTTGCTATTTCTATATTATATAATTTAGATTCTTGAACTTGTTTAGTCGGTTTTCCATCATTTATATGTATAAATAAATCTAAATTTCTCCAATCTTTGTCACTTAGATTATCTAAGTCTATATTAAATTTAATATTAAATTTATCAAATAGACATTTTATTTTTTCTAATCTAATTAAGTCATTTTTTATATTACTAATATATTCTTTTTCTTGTTTGTCTTCCACTTGTACAGGCAATACTATATTTTTCCCATCTATTGTTATTGCTTTACTATTAATTAGATTAACTATAAAGTTAATATCACGGATTCTCTCATAAACATTACCTTTAATCTTAAATGTTATTTTATTTTCACTCAAATATATTTTAGTAGACTTTCCATAAATAATATATTCTTCATTTTTATTTTTCACAAATGTGATGTTATTATAATATTCTCTACCACTTACAGATACATTAACTTTATTGGTTGAAAACTTTTCTAATTCTTTTAATTTAGGAAGTGCAATTTTCTCATTAGTCTCTTTATCAATAGCATATGAATATATATCATTATTAAATAAATAATCTTCCATATATTTTTCTTCGCCTATTATAGGTATCTTGATTTCCTTTATATCTTTAATTTCATCAATACTTTTTATTGCAATATTTATTTGTTCATTTGCATTTTTTAAAAAATTTAAACAAATCATTTTTAATGAGGATGAACTTTTTTCCTTTATGGGTTTTATATCAATGCTTATTTCTTCTTGATTTTCTTTAACTTTATTTAAAATTTCTTCTAAATCAACCGGTAATAAATTCGCATAAAACAATTTGGTATGAGCATAATCTATTATTTCTACAACAAATAATAATATTCCCTTTTTATCTTTCTGATATGCTCGTAAATAGTCTACCTTAATTGAATATTTACTATTACCATTCGATAATTTTTTTACAGTTTTCCCTTTGACTTGTACTCCTATTTTTCCTTCAAATTCATTATTAGCCTTATATTTACTATTTTGCCTATATACATATATATATCCATCCCACATTGGAGTTTTTTCTTTTGTATCAATATATGCTACTAATGTATCACTATATTTTACTATTTCATTTCTAACTGCTAATACTGCAATTTCTTCAATATCCATTCTTTCACCAGCTTCTATTTATTATTTGCTAACCACTCATATACTTCATCTTCTGTTAAAACTCCATGTTTTAATTTATTAACTCTGTCTTTAGCATCTTTTTTCCATTTATCAAAATCTTTTTTCATTTGTTTATTATCTTTATTTCTACCAACAGCCATAGACTTTAATTGGTATAATCTTCTGTATTCTGCTAATGCTTTATTTTGTTTTAGTCTTTCGTTATAAGCTTGTACTGCACCTTGTTCTCTACAAGTTTTACCGTTTGCTTTTGGATAATCACAATAGATCTCATCAAGTCTTGAGTTTGGAATAAAGTACATTTCGCAGTTTTGACATTTCTTAATTGGATTATTTGTTGTTTTTACTAATTCTTCTAATACTGCATAGCATATAGCAGATAAGTCATTACTTTGATGTGTATCTATCATTGAAACAAGCATTGTGTTATTCTTAAAACTATCTAATAATTGCTTATCATTCAAATGTGATAATTCCAAATTTTTATTTGAATAGCTATCTTGAATAATATTGTCATTTCTATTATAAGTATGTGCTTGTCCTTTATGCTTAATTAAATATACTGCAAATCTTTGACTATGCGTATATTCTTTTAATTCTTCTTGTTCATCAAGGTTAAATACATAGTTTACAAATGCTTTCATTTCTTCTTGTATTTCTTGTATTTTATATTGTAAGTCATTGTATATTTTTTCCATCTGTTTTAAATATACTTCATCGTTTTCATATTTTCCTTTTAATTCAAAAGTATAGTTTTCATCTATATCTTTTAATATCTCAAATCCATATGCAAAGAAGAATGTTTCATAAGCTGATTCATATGTCTCTAAATTAGCATTTAAAAATCTTAATAAAAACATTCCAAATCTTTCTACATAAGGAAAGTACATATTTCCAGGATATTTTAATCCTTGTTCTTCTTTAGTTCTTCCTTTAATTTCGCTTTTATCAAAATATAATGTTAATAGCCTATTCTCAAAATCATCTTTTCTATTTACACTATAAAGATATAAAGGTGTTGAATAATATTCTTCTCTTTTTTCTTTATTAAACCAAATATAAAAACTATCAAAAAAATTTTTTTCTGGTAAATTTGCTTTCATTTTAATACTTCCTCCAAATTTATAGTTAACAATTTTTATTTTTTTACAATTTGTTATTGACATTCTATAATTATTATACTATAATGTCATCATAATTACAATAGTTTTGCAATGAAAAATTGTAAAACTATAAAGTACATTGAAAAATACACTAAAATTTAGTGTCATAACACTAGTATTATAGAACATTATAATGATACTTCGGCTTGGCTTAATATGATGTTGAGGAGTCGCTCGGTTGGTAACGGAGAGGTGAAATTTCTGAAGCTGTTAGAGCTTTGCTCGTTACAGATTCAGTATGCAGAGCACCTATGTAGGTAAAACTAACTATAATATTCCTTTAAGTAGATAGGACGGTTAAAAAAATCTACTAAAAACTATATGCAAAATTTTGATTTTACAAGAAATGGAGGAACAGAAGTGAAAGATAACAACTACACACAAGAAATGTTTGCTGATTATCCTGATGTTGTTGATGTATCTGGACTACGAGCAATGCTAGGTAATATTGGTAGACAAACAGCATACGAATTAGTACGAAAAGGTACTATAAAAGCAATTAAAGTTGGAAAGCTTTACAGAATACCTAAGATAAATGTTATCGCTTTTTTAACTGAATAAAAATACTGTTTAAAATTAAGAAAGGAGATTTTAATGTATAACATAACAGCGTATTTAACAATTAAGAATAAGACTTTTTATACAGTATTAACTTACTATGTAGATGGCATTAGAAAAATGAAATGGGTATCTACAGGATTTAAAGAAAATGAAAGTAAGAAAAAAGCTGAAAAGAAACTTATTCAAATAAGAGATGAATTTATAAACAAATTAGAAACAATTGCAACTACAAAAATAGAAGATAAAAAAGTACAAATATCATTTGCAGACTTTATGATTAAATGGCTTGATATGATAAAACATCAAGTAGAAGAATCTACATATACAGGTTATAAAAGGCAAATTGAAGGCAGAACAAAAGAATATTTTACTAAAAATCCAGTAATGTTAGAAGATTTAAAACCTGTCCATATTTTAGATTTCTATAATTGGTTATATTCACAGGGATTAAAAGGAAATACAGTTGTGAAATATCATGCTAATATTAGAAAAGCATTAGATTATGCCGTACAAACAGACTTAATACAAAGTAATCCAGCTATAAAAGTTGGTAGACCACAACAAGAACAATTTATTGCTGACTATTATAATGAAGAAGAACTAAACAATTTATTTAAATTTGTAAAAGACACACCTTTAGAATTAATTGTTTATTTAACTGCTTTCTATGGATTACGAAGAAGTGAAGTTTTAGGTATTAGGTGGTCTGCAATAGATTTTGAAAATAAAACAATTACAATAAGTCATAAAGTAGTAACAGTTACAGATGAAAACGAAAATAGTAAAACAAAAACTAAAACAATTACTAAAAGAAAAACTAAAAATAAATCTAGTTATAGAACATTACCTTTATTTAAAGAAATTGAAGAACTTTTACTATACACTAGAAAAATGCAAGAATACTATATGTCTATATTTAAAGAAAGTTACAATAAACAATTTAAAGATTTCGTTTGTGTAGATGAAATGGGTAATTTAAGAAAACCTGACTATGTAAGTCATAAATTTAAAGAAATTTTAAAGAATAATGATTTAAGAAAAATAAGGTTTCATGATTTAAGACATAGTTGTGCAACTTTAATTTTGAAAAAAGGAATATCTTTAAGAGAAATACAAGATTGGCTAGGACATTCTAGTTCTAAAACAACAGAAAGGTATGCACATTTAGATTCGAGTACAAAGATTAAATCTGCTACAGCTATTGAAAATGCATTAAGTTTTAACACAAATAAAAAAGATATATTAGATCTGGACTCTAATACATCTAATTAGATAAATATTTCAAATTGTTAGAAATTTGCTAGAAAATTCTATCAATTTTATTATAAAAGCATCAAGGCTAATTCTCTGAACTCCTTGATGCTCTTATGGTGCAGATGGCCGGAATCGAACCGGCACGGTTTATTCAACCGCAGGATTTTAAGTCCTGTGCGTCTACCAGTTCCGCCACATCTGCATTTAATATTTGAACTGGCTTGTCCTAACGACAATTGATATTATAATATTATATAAAAAATTTGTCAATACATTTTAAAAAAATTCTTAAAAAATTTTTAAAATTTAAATTTTATTTATTAAAAAACACTTTCAATCTGATGCTTTAGTAATACTATTTTTTATTTTCTAGTTTTACAACCACAATATTAAAAATAAATAAAAGACTTAACAATAAAAAATTCAGAAGTCACATTTGTTTTTCAGCAAAAACTTTCGTTTCTTCTGAATTAAAAATCATTAATCTATATACTATGTATTATACATTTGTTGTTCCATTACTGCTATCAAATGGAATAAATTTATTTACAATACTTTGTTGTTCAACACCTTCTGCTCTAAAAGTCATAAAAGATGTATTTATTTTGTTTTCTATTTCTTCTTCAATTACATCTTGAGTTGCATGTTCTGCTAAAACAAGTTCACTTACTAGTATTTGTTTTGCATTATTAAGCATCTTCTTTTCACCTGTAGAAAGTCCTTTTTCTTTTTGTTTAAAGCTTAAATTTCTTACTACATCTGCAACTTCATATATGTCTCCACTTTTCATTTTATCCATGTTATCTCTATATCTTTTGTTCCAGTTTTTTTCCATTTCAGTTTCATCTTGACTAAGTACTGTAAACACTTTTTCCGCTGATTGTTTATCTATTATGTTTCTTACACCAACTTCTTCTGCTTTAGCTGTTGGTATCATTACTTTTACATTGCTTGGCATTTTTAATATATAATATGATTGTTTCTCTCCTAAAATATCTTTTTCCTCTATTGAATCTATTGTCCCTGCTCCATGCATTGGGTATACTATTTTGTCTCCTACATTAAACATGTAAGTCAACTCCTTTCATTTTGTTAACAATTTTTTCAGCAAAAAAATATTATAAAGTTATGTCTATATGAGATAACTTTATTGGATTTTTTAACCATATTTATTATACTACAAAAAAAGAAAAAAGTCAAAGCTTTTATTTTGACTTTTTATGTTATTTTGCCTTGAACCACTGTATTTTCAAGGTAAAAAAATTTTTATTTTCTCTTTGACTTATTATTCAAAATAGGTTTTATTTTTCTATTTAATTAATATAAAAAAGGTTTTATTTTGATGTTGACCCAAATCCTCCTAGTCTTTCTCCTTCTGCTGTATCATCATCTGAAACAAAATATTTTTGAAATACTCCTTGTCCAATTACTTCACCTTTTTTTATTGTTATGTCTTCTTCTTTGATGTTGTAAAATGCAAACATAATATGTCCGTCATTATCTTGATTTCCATAGTAGTCTTTGTCTATTACTCCTACACTATTTGCTAATATTAATCCTTTTTTCTTTGGATTAGAGCTTCTGTTATATAGCATTAGCACTTCATCATCTTGCATGTATGCTTTTATTCCTGTTTTTATTAGTGTTGGTGCCATTCCTTTCTTAAAACTTGGTATTGTTACATCTTCTGCTGCTTCTATGTCATATCCTGCTGAATATTTTGTTTTTCTTATTGGTAAATGTATTCCTTTGTCTTCAAATCCTTTTGCTACTTCAAATCCTCTTACTTTTTCCATTTTTCTTCTTCCTTTCGTTTCACTTCGTTCAACTCATCGTCATACAAAATTTTTTTAAAATTTTGTCTTCTGAATCTTTTTCTTTATTTTTACATACTTGCTTCTTCTTGTCAAGTTTAATTTTAAATTTAATTTTCTAATATTTTAAATTATGTTTTAATACCAAAGAAGACATTCTGTAATTTTTACAAAATGCCTTTTTATAAAATCTATTTTAACTTCCTGCTTTTTATATTAAGCTCTTGATTCAACAATAAGTTTTATACCTGTTCTATCTTCTCCCTCTACTTCTACTTCTGCAAAAGCTGGTATACATACTAAATCAACTCCTGATGGGGCTACAAATCCCCTTGCTATTGCTACTGCTTTTACAGCTTGATTTAATGCTCCTGCTCCGATTGCTTGCATTTCTGCTTTATTTGATTCTTTAACTAATCCAGCTATTGCTCCTGCTACTGAATTAGGGTTTGATTTTGATGAAATTTTTAAAATCTCCATTTTCTTTTGCCTCCTAATTATAATTTATTTTTTGTTGCAACTTTTTATGATATTATTTTATATCTTCTGGAAAAAATTGTAAATAGTTTTCTGAAAATTTTTTCAAGTTTTCATCGCAATAAATTTCTTTTTTCGACAATTGTATCTTTTAATTTATTTGTTTTACTAAATTAGTATATTTTATTCACTTTTATACTTTGCAATTTTATTTTTATAAATATTATCCAATATATATTCTCTTTATATCTTTTACTTTTGATGTATTATCATCAACATCAAATATAACTCCATTAAATATACATTTTCCATCTGCTATTCTATATCTTTCTGGCAATGTTGTTTCAAAACGTTTAATTGACGCTTTTATATCCATTCCTATTACAGAATATTTTGGTCCTGTCATTCCTATATCAGTTATGTATCCAGTTCCATTTGGTAAGATTTTCTCATCAGCTGTTTGTACATGTGTATGTGTACCAAATATAGCTGTTGCCTTTCCATCCAAATAATATCCTAATGCTATTTTTTCAGCTGTTGCTTCCGCGTGAAAATCAATAAATATCATATCTACTTGATTTTGAATTTTTTCTATTATTTTCCTTGCCTTTAAAAATGGATTTTCTGTTAATATGTTAATATCAACTCTTCCCATAATGTTTATAACTGCTATTTTCTTTCCTTTGAATTCATAAATATTATATCCCTTTCCAACAACTCCTTCCGGATAATTTGCTGGTCTGATTATTTTTGGATTATCTATAAATTTAAATATGTCTTTTTTTCCCCAAGTGTGATTTCCCATTGTTACACAATCAACACCTTGTGATATTATATCATTAAAGTTTTTTTCTGTTATCCCCATTCCCTCTGCTGAGTTCTCTCCGTTTACAATTGTAAAATCTATACTTTCTTTTTCTTTTATTTCTTTTAATCTTAGTTTTAATTCATTAACTCCTGCTGAGCCAACTATATCTCCAACTGCTAAAATTTTCATTTTTATATCCTTCCTCTCTTAAGGCTAAAGTTTAAAATCTAAAACATATAATTAATTATATATTATTTAAACATTTACCTTTCTTATATTATTTATTTCTTTTAATATAATACTATATTTTTTCTTATTTAGCAAGTTTGCTTTTTTATGTATTTTATGTTAATATATATTTAACTTATAAACACATTATAATTCAATGGAGGTTTTCCTATGGATAATTTTATTTTTTTGGTAAAAGCAGACTTGCTGTTACATGAAAGTACTTTTGATAAGTTGCGGGATTTTGTAAAAGATATTGATTTATCACAATTAACCCCTGGGCATTATCATATTTTTGATTTTACACAGGGAGATAATAATATTTCTTATTATTCTGTGGACTTTTGTCTTTGGTCAAAAAGTCAGGATTTAATTAATTACAAAATTAATTCAGGCTTTATACTTATGAACCTTGCAACATTAAAAAAGTATTTAAATATTTAAAAAAAGAAAAAAAGAGCTGTGGCTTTTAAATAAGTCACAACTCTTTTTTTACTGAAAAAAGCAATTTTTTCAAATTTGTTTTATCTTGCGAAATCAACAGTTCTTGTTTCTCTAATAACATTAACTTTAATTTGACCTGGATAATCCATTTCATTTTCAACTTTTTTAGCTACATCTCTAGCCAAAATAGTCATTTGGTCATCATTGATTTTATCTGGTTTAACAATAATTCTAACTTCGCGACCAGCTTGAATTGCAAATGATTTTTCAACTCCGTCAAAAGAGTCTGCAATTTCTTCAAGATTTTGTAATCTCTTGATATATGCTTCTAATGTTTCTCTTCTAGCCCCTGGTCTTGATGCACTAATAGCATCTGCTGCTTGAATTAATACAGCTTCTAATGTTTGTGGTTCAACATCTTCATGATGTGCTTCAACAGCATTTATGACTAATGGATTTTCTTTATATTTTTTAAGAATCTCAACACCTATTTCTACATGTGTACCTTCCATATCATGGTCTAATGCTTTACCAATATCATGTAATAATCCTGCTCTTCTAGCTAGTTTTGCATCTAATCCAAGTTCTTCCGCCATTATTCTTGCTAAGTTTGATACTTCAATTGAATGGTTTAATACATTTTGTCCATAGCTTGTCCTGTATTTTAATTTTCCAATTAATTTTACTATATCTGGATGTAATCCAATTACTCCAGTTTCTAGAACAGCTCTTTCTCCCTCTTCTTTAATTGTTTCTTCTAGTTCTTGTTTTGCTTTTTCTACTACTTCTTCAATTTTTGCTGGATGTATTCTTCCATCTTCAATTAATTTCTCTAAAGCTATTTTAGCAACTTCTCTTCTTAATGGGTCAAAACCTGATAGAACTACTGCTTCTGGTGTATCATCTATTATTAGGTCTACTCCTGTTAATGTTTCTAAGGCTTTTATATTTCTACCCTCTCTACCAATTATTCTTCCTTTCATTTCATCACTTGGAAGTGCTACAATTGATACTGTAGTTTCTTGAGAATGGTCTGCTGCGCATTTTTGAACTGCATATGTTAACAATTCTTTGGCGTTTTTCTTAACATCATCTTTTGCCTTTTGGTTTGCTTCTCTTATTATTGCTGCTTTTTCAGCGGTAATATCTTTCTCAACTTCTTTTAAAAGTATATCTTTGGCATCTTCTTTTGATAATGCAGCTATTCTTTGAAGTTCTTTTAGTTCTTGATTGTGCAATTCTTCTATTTTTTGTCTTTCTTCTTCTAGTTCTTTTTCTTTTTTGTTTAGGTTTTCTTCTTTCTTTTCATAGTTTTCTGCACGTCTTTCTAAGTTTTCTTCTTTTTGAATAAGTCTTGTTTCTTGTCTTTGTACTTCGCCTCTTCTTTCTTTAATCTCTTGATCTAATTCGTTTCTACTGTTTACAATTTCCTCTTTTGCCTCAATTATTTTGGCTTTTTTTAGGTTTTCTGCTTCTATTTTTGCCATACTTAATATTTTTTTAGATTCTTCTTCAGCACTGTGTATTTTAGATTCTGCAATTTTTTTTCTGTATACTATTCCTAATAGTACTCCTATTGCAAGTGAGATTAAGATAGCGGCGATTATGATTCCTATATTCATGAATCTACACCTCTTTCTTATTAAATTTTCAATGTTCGAATCAAATATATATTTCTTTTTCTTTTAATATATTATTTTTTTCTTACCTATTCTATTTTATATTTATTATTGTAAACTGTCAAGAGATTTTGAAGAATTTATTAAAGTTAATATATAATGGTTATATACTTTTTACTATTGTTTTTTTGTATTTTATCCACTATAATAATAATATGAAAAAATTAATTGTTAGTAAAAAATATGATGGAAAAAAATTAAATAAATTTTTATTAGATAATGTTCCAAATTTGACTTATGGTCTTTTTTGTAACGCACTACGAAAAAAAGATATTAAAATTAATGGAAAACGCGTAAACAAAGATATTTCTGTTTTTGAAGGAGATGAAATTTTAGTTTATATAGCAGATTCTTTGTTAGAGGCAAAATCTTTCATTAATTTAAATATTGTTTTTGAAGATGATAACATTTTAATTATAAATAAACCTGCTAATATTGAAGTTACTGGTGAAGATTCCTTAACTACTATAGTTCAAAAAAAATACTCAGATTATAATTTTAAACCTATGCCTTGCCACAGGCTTGATAGAAATACCACTGGTTTAGTTTTATTTGCCAAAAATGAAATAGCTTTAAATATTCTTCTTGGTAAATTTAGAAATCATGAAATTGAAAAGCATTACCTTGCTTTAGTGTACGGAATTCCCTCTACAAATTTCAAAAGAGATGAAGCGTATTTATTTAAAGATAATAAAAAATCTATGGTTTATATTTCTAATATTCCTAAAAAAGGTTATGTTAAAATTGTTACTTCTTTTTCTGTTTTGGAAAGGCGAAAAGATAATACTTCTCTTTTAGATGTTGAAATTGAAACAGGAAAAACTCATCAAATTAGGGCTCATTTGGCTTATTTAGGTTATCCTATTGTTGGTGATGGTAAGTATGGTAAAAATGATATTAATAAGCTGTTTAAAAAGTCTCAACAAATGCTTTGTAGTTATAAATTGAAGTTTGCTTTTTCTTCTGATAGTGGTTTGCTTGATTATTTGAATGGAAAAGTGTTTGGTTTAAATAATGTTAAATTTTAATTTTTGTTTGCATATTTGTTATATTTGTTGTATAATGAATATGTTTATGCGGGTATAGTTTAGTGGTAGAATCCCATGCTTCCGACCTGGTTGCGCGAGTTCGATTCTCGCTACCCGCTCCATTTGAAATTATGTAATAGCAGTATTTATATTGGTTTGTAATACTGCTATTTTTATATTTTATCACCATATAATCACATTAATTTTTTATATATTTTTCCATCTTTGATTTAAAATTAACTCCATCTATATAATCTAGTGCATATTCCAAAACAACATTAATTTTTTCCTTTTTAGAACTTATTTTATCTAATATTTCATTAGTAATAATCATATCTTTTGTGTTATTTTGTAACGAATGATGGTCCTCTTTTCCTAAATGAGTATGAATATGTACATTATTTAGTCTCTCAATTAATAGTTTTTCTTCGATTTTTGGAACTATTTCATCTACTAATTCATGCCCTATATCATAAGTAAATTTCAAACTTTGATTCTGTTTTAAAATTTCTATTAAATCTTCTTTTTTCAATCTTTTCAGATTATTCATATCATTAAGATTCTCTATGCTTAATTCCATATTTTCATCATATCCTTTTTGAATAATATATTTTAGCAATTCCTTTATATATTTATTGGTTATTTCTATGCTTTTTGATTTATTTTCTGCATTTATAGGATGAAATACTATATTTATTTTTTGATTTGTAATTTTTGATACTTCTACTGCAAAGTCCAGATAATCCTTGTATTCTTCAATGCTACTTAATGTTGGTGAATGCAGGTTTAATATATAATTATTTTCTTTTGCTTTTTGTGCAAATTCTAACAAATATTTTTGTTCTTCTTTGTTTGATACAGAAACTTCAAAACCTTGTATTTGATTTTTATTGTTATTTTTATTTATTATTTCTATTAATTTCTGTGGTTCTACTTTAAAAAAATTGTAATTTATACTTAATAATTTATTCATTTTCTTCCACCTCAAATAAAATTGTAATTTTTATAAAATCTATGTAAAGTAATCTTAGAAGTATTATATCACAAAAATAAATATTTATTGTATTTAGTGTAAAATTTAACATTTTTATGATACAAGCCAAAAGAATTCTATTAATGTAGTGTTACAATTGATGTGAAACAAAATAAAAAATTGAATAAGTGATTTAAATCATATATAATTAAGTTGCAAAACAAAATTTATATAAAGGAGATTTAAATCACTTATGAATAATATTATAACAGAAAAAAATAAAAAAAGATATCTTCCACACGAAATTAATACAAGAAAATATGCGGTAGAGATGTATAGAAATTGTGGAGATATAAATTATGTATGTAGAAAGTACCATATATCAAGGACATCATTATGGAGATGGAACAAGAAATATGACGGAACAAAAGAAAGTATAACAGACAAATCACACAAACCAAAAAGAAGGCATCCAAATGCACATACAAATCAAGAAAGAAGATGGATAAGAAATTATGTAAGAAGAAATCCAAGAATAACATTGTGTGAATTATGGATGAAATTAAAGAGAGAAAAAGGATATACAAGGACAATAACAGCATTATATAGAGTAATGAGGAGATTAAATATAAAATTTTATAAAGGAATGAATATAAAAAATACATCAAAGAAAAAACATAATCAACATTATGAAACACCAAAGAAAATAGGAGAAAAAGGACAAATGGATGTAAAGTATGTACCAAATGAATGTAAAAGCAAAGATATTCCAGAAGATAAGAAATTTTATCAATATACATATATAGATGAAGCAACAAGAGAAAGATATTTATATTGGTATGAAGAACATACGCCAGCAAATACGGTAGATTTTGTGTTAAGGGTAATACAATATTTAGGGTATAAACCAAAAGAAATACAGACAGATAATGGAATAGAATTTACATATAATAAAGCAAATATAAAGAAAGTACATCCATTGGATGAATTATTGAGAAAATTAGGAATAAAACATCATAAAATACAGCCAAGAACACCACAACATAATGGAAAAGTAGAAAGAAGTCATAGAAATCATAATGAAAGATTTTATAGTTATCTAAAATTTTATAGTTTAGAAGACTTACGAGAACAAGGAAAAAGATATCTAAAAAGGTCAAATAACATACCAATGGCAGTATTAAAGTACTTAACACCAAAAGAAAAAAGAGCAGAATTGGAAACATTTGGAATGATAAATTATGCAATTTAATTATAAATTAATTTTTTATATATTTTTGTTTCACATCATTGACACTTATACATCAACATTTAAAATTAGTTTACAAAAAATATTGACGAAATAGTAAAATTAGGTTATAATTTATACATACTAAGTTTTAGTATATTTAGTAACCCAGAAATGTACACAACATTAAGGAGGAAAGAAAATATGACACCAAGAGGAAAACCATTTAAAAAAAATATTATTTTATTTTCTGAAATTTTTGGTTGAGCGCAGCGGCAGGTTATCTCATAGTGAGATGTTAATGCAGAGGTATTAGTATGCGGAGGTATTATTCTGGTTTCACATAATTTTTACTATGTGAAAAAATAGGGGGGCAGTTTTATACTGTCCCCCATTTCTTATTTTTCTCATATACTTATTATTTTAAATATATATTAGGATCAACTTGAACAGAATCCTTTAAAATTTCAAAATGAAGATGTGGTTCATCTGCAATTTCAAAAGCTGCAGTATTTCCAACCGTTCCAAGTGATTGTCCCTTTTCCACCTTTTCACCTTCAACAACAAACTCTGATGTCAATAAATTAGAATATACAGTTTGGAATCCATTTTCATGTTCTACAATTACTGTTAAACCATATCTAGGATCATTTTTTATAGTCTTAACAATACCAGCTTCTGCTGATTTTACAACAGTTGTCTTATCTGCTTTTATATCAATCCCTGTATGTGTTGTCCATTCTTGCAAAGTATTTGAATACACTAAACTATCAACAGCAAAATCTCTTACAATATCTCCATCAACTGGTCTCACAAAATTTAATTCAACAGATTTTGTTTCAACCTTTTCTTCCGTTTTACTATTTGTTTCTGTTGTTGTATTACTATTTATTTTATTTGTTGTCAAAACATTATTAGATTTTGTTTCTGCATTTTTGTTAGTTGTTCCATTTGAATTCTTATTATTTAAATTTGAACTATTTGTAACATTACTATTTGTATTTAATTCATTAGATAATTCATTTACACTTTTTCCAATTTCAGAACTTGCACTTTCTGTATTTTCAGTTTGACTTGCTGTATTATTTAATATACTTGATAATTGTTCACCTGTTAATGTTCCTTCTTTTACAGTATCATTCAATTTTTTACTGTAAATTAAAACTCCAAATACTATTATTGTAAGTATTGCAACAGCTATTGCTGAATACTTTATTATTTTCATACTCATTTCATCTTTGCTATTTTTTACAATATCTCTTCTCATAAAATCCTCCTTAAATATTTGTTTATATTACAATTATTTCCGGATTTTATAAAAATATACATTATAATTTCGTTATAAGCACTACAATTTATTAACTTCCGTAATTTCAACTCCAGTATAAAAATGTTTAATAATATCCTCTGCGTTTTTCCCCTGTTTAGCCATACTATCAGCCCCAGTTTGACTCATACCAACACCATGCCCATAACCTTTTACAGAAAATTTTATATTATCACCATCCCTAGTAATCTCAAAATTTGTAGATTTCAATCCAAATAATGTTCTTGCCTCAACTCCAGAAATCTCGTGATTTCCAAACTTTACAGTTTTAACTCTTGTGCTTTCTGTATATTCCAAAATTTTGATATCATCACTATTGGCAAAATCTATTGATATATCTGTGTATTTTTCCTTTAACTTATTTATCAACTCTTCTTGTGATAATACGACTTCTGAAGAATATTGAGTATACGCATCTTCTCCTGATGTTTCAACACTTTGTAAATACGGATATCCTGTACCTCCCCATACATTTACGGGTACTTCTGTTATTCCTCCACTATTTGAATGAAAAAAAGCATCAATTGGTTTATTTTCATATGTTATTATTTTTCCTGATGTGTCATTTACTGCATTACATATTTTTTGCCAATTACTTTCTCTTTGATTTTCTTCCCATCTTGTGAACCTGTCTTCTTTTGAAATCCATGCCTGACAACATGTTGAGTCATCACATATATCTGCGTTGTCATGTTTTTTATTTAAAATTTTATATATTGTATATGTTCTTGCAACTATTGCCTGAGCCTTTAATGCTTCTTGCTCAAATGTTGCAGGCATTTCTGCTGATACTACATTACACAAATAATCATCTAATTTTACTTGTTCTACTTCTCCAGTTTTTTTATGTAGTAATGATATTGTTCCATATTGATTATAGTTATATTCGTTTTTACTATTTGTTTCAGTTGTTTTTTTTTCATCTTGGTTGATTGTTGTTTGATTGTTGTTTTCTTCTTTTGAACTTGTTGTGGTTGTTTTTTTAGTCAAAAGTGCTGGAATTATAAAAATTATTAATATGAATGATAGTAAATAGATTAAAAATTTTTTCAATATAATCACTCCATTTTCTATTGCTTTAAAAATTATTAAGCAGATGTCAATTTTGATTTCATTTCATTCAACACTTTTCTTTCTATTCTAGAAACTTGCACCTGACTAATTCCAAGAATTTTTGCAACCTCGGTTTGAGTTTTCTCTTTAAAAAATCTTAATAAAATAATTTCTTTTTCTCTATCCTGCAATTCATTTATCAACTGATTAACTACCATCCTATTTGTAATCATCTCTTCCTCATTTTTTCCAGTTGATATTTTATCAAACACCGTCATTTGTTTACCATCTTTATTTTCAGCATTTGCTACTGCATCCATTGATTCAACCGCATTTGTTGATTCCATTGCAATTATAGCATCTTCTTTTTGTATCTTTAATTCCTTGCAAATTTGTTCCAAAGTAATTTCTTTTCCATTTAATAAATAATGCCTTTTTAATTCATTTATTTTTGTGTTCAATTCTTTTATGCTTCTACTAACTTTAATAGGTCCGTCATCTCTTATAAATCTTTTTATTTCACCTAATATGTATGGTACTGAATATGTTGATAGTTTTACTTCAAAATTTGTATCAAATCTTTTTATTGATTTGATAAATCCTATACATCCAATTTGATATAAATCTTCTACTTCATATCCTCTATTCATAAATCTTTTTACTATACTCCAAATAAGCCCATTATTTTCTCTAATAAGTCTATCCATTTCAAACTTGTCACCTTCTTGGGCTCTTTTTATTGAATTTATATTATTTTCATACATATGTACACTTACCTCTATTTTATTCTTTTGTTATAGCTGTTAACTGACTTTCATCAATTTTCTCTTCCTGTTTCTTTATTGTTTTTGTTAATGTGACTTTTGTACCTAATCCAACAATTGATTCAACTTTCATTGTGTCCATAAAGCTTTCCATTATTGTAAATCCCATTCCTGACCTTTCTAGATTTGGCTTTGTTGTGTATAATGGTTCTTTTGCAACATCTACATTTTCTATTCCTTTTCCATTGTCTGAAATTTGAATTATTATTTCATTGCCCTTTAATTGTGCATTTATTTTTATTATACCCTGTCTGTTTTCGTATGCATGAATTATGCAATTAGTAACTGCTTCTGATACAGCTGTTTTTATGTCTGCAAGTTCCTCTATTGTAGGGTCTAATTGTGATGCAAATGCCGCAACTGTTATTCTTGCAAATGCTTCATTTGCTCCTTTATTTAAAAATTCTAATTTCATTTCATTTTCAATTTGTTCTTTCATAATCTATATTTTCCTTTCAATGTATTTATATTATGAAAGTTGTATACCTTTCATAATATATAAAAATTATAATTCTGTTACTGGAATTAATTTTAGAATTCCGCTCATTTCAAATATTTTTCTAACACTTTGAGTTAAATTTGCGACTTCCAATTTTCCTCCAAGCATATTTGCAAATTTGTATCTTCCTATTATTAATCCTATTCCTGCACTATCCATGAAAGTAACACTATCAAAATCAAATACAACTTTTCTAGGCATATATCTTTCAATTTCATAATCAGCTCTCCTCCTTATCTTTTGTACACTACAGTCATCAATTTCATCTGTAATTTTAAAAACTAACATTTTTTTTTCTTCATAAAATTTTGATTCCATACTTGTCCGCTCCTTTTTCTTTTGCTTTATATATGTATTATAAATCTTTTTCCAGTTTTTTCCAATAGCAAAAAAATAGAAGTTTTGTCGATTTTACAGAAGTTTTCGACAAAATAAAAATGTCCTTTTGGGGACGGTTCTGTTTGGGACATTGTCTTCAAAAAGGACATTTTTTAAATTATTTCTAATCATCTTGATTATTATTTTCTAATTTCATATTATTAACTTCGCTTTTAATTTCATTAACTTCTTCTTTAACATTATTAATATTTTTACTATTTCTTTTTTGCATTTCTTTTAAGATTTTTTCTGTTTCTTCTTTTTTATTACTAACAATTCTATTCATCATATTATTTGTCTTTTCCATTAAATCTGGAACATAATCTAATAATCTATCTATACTAGAAGAATGGCATAATGGCATAAGTTTTATATTATTTGCTTGAATCACCAAAAATGCAACTGGGTTTATTGTAACTCCTGCTCCAGCTCCTCCTCCAAATGGTAATCTATATTGTATTTGTTCTTCTTTCTCTACTTTTTTATATTCATCAATTGTTTCACCTTTAAATTCACTACCACCTGCGGCAAATCCAAAAGAAACTTTTGATATTGGTATAATTACTATATTATTTGATGTTTCTATAGGTTCTCCAATTATTGTATTTACATCTATCATATCTTTAATACTATTCATAGCCGTAGTCATAAGACCTTCTATTGGATGTTCGCTCATTTTTATCACCTTTCCTTTTCTTATTTACGATACATATTGTATTTATAATATGTATCATTTTTATTTGAAATATACTTGAAATTTCTATATTTAATAAATTTTTATCAATATATACAGGTTCTACTAAAAATACTTGCTTCTCATTATATTTTTTTATCTGTTTGCTTAAAAAAATTGCTACAAGTGTACTTATAACTGGTATTGTAAATGCTGTTAATGATGCATTTTCTGTTCCTATTATGATTTTTAAATTTATTTCTTTTATTTCTGTTTTTATATTTTTTAGTGAAGTTATTAATTCTTTATCAATATTTACTTTATTTTCTATTATTTTAGTTTCTTGTTGTTTTATTTTTTCTTTTATCTTTGGATTGTTTATTACTTTTTGTATTTTTTTATTATTTAAATTTATTTTTAAAATTGGTATACATCCTAATGTATATATTACAATTTTTATTTGATATTTTTTATTTAAATGTGGAGTTTCATTTGTTGATATTTTAAGATTTTGTATTTCTAATTTTATTTTTATTGTTATTAGTATAACTATTATCATTAAAATTATAAAAAGAAAAACCAATATATCACCTTCTTTTGAAGTAATATTATTAGTTTTTCCTTTTTTTTAGTATTTAAACTTTATTATCTATATTTTTTATCTTTGTCCTTCTTTTTCTTTACATTCTTTGTAATTACGATATTCTTTTAGTGCTGTTAAAATTTCTCTATCAAATATTTCTTGTCTAAAATTATCTGTTTGATTATTTTGAACTTTATATTCTATTACTGATAGATTTTCAAATTTAACAATAAGATTTTTTTGTTTTTCACTTTCTGATAGTCTTTGTTTTTCAATTTTTATTTTTTGATTTGTTTTCAATGCATAAAAAGATGTTTTTCTCACTCTATTTATTTTTTTATCAGCTTTTCTATCATAATAATTTTGATTATATGTTTCTATTTGTAAAAAAGGTTCCTCACTTTCAATATCAGTATCTATAAATATATCTATCCCTGATTCTTCTAATATTTCTCTTCTTAATGCTTCCTTTTCAGTTTCATTCGCATCTATTTTCCCCCCAGGTAACATATATAAACCAGCATATTTTACTAAAAGTGCTCTTCCATCTTCATTTAGAATAACTGCTCTGACTTTATCTTTTACTTTTTGATATTTTAAATTTTCTTTATAATCAAATGTTATTTGTTTCATATTTTACTTCTTCTCCAAATTAAAATTAACTTTTAAACCGATTTGCTATTTATTTTTCTTTTCCTCAACTGCAATATCACCAAAAATTTCTTCTTGACTTGTTTCTACTTTGTTTCTTCTGGATAATTCAAGTAAACCACTAAAAGCTGTTACCACTTCTTGTTTTTCGTGTTTTTTAATTGAAAACACTTTGTTAAATACAAATTTCTTTTGTTTTGCTAGAATTTTATACATGTCCTTTACTTTATCAGCAACAGTATATTTATCTACTAATGCAATTTTTTCAATGTTTTTAGCATTTTGATTTATTTTAACACTATTTCTTTCAACCAACAATTTATATACTTCTGGAATTTTTTCAGGTCCATAATCTTTTTCCAATTTTTGCTTTGGTAATTTTATTTCTTCTTGTCCTTTATAAAATTTATTTGCAAATATAGCATAATTTTCTTTAAAAACTTTGCTAATTTCTTTGAATTTTTTATACTCAATTATTCTTCTTATTAGTTCTTCCTCTGTTATTTCTTCTTCTTCCTCTTCTTGTTTTGGTAATAAGTTTTTAGATTTTAAATATAACAGTGTTGATGCCATAACTATAAATTCACTTGCAATTTCTAAATTCATTTCTTCCATTGCATTTAAATATTCTATATATTGATTTGTTATTTCTGTTAAATTTACATCATAAATATTCATTTTATTTTTATCTATTAAATAGCATAATAAATCCAATGGTCCTTCAAAATTATCTATTTTTATTGAATATTTCTTAGTTTCTAGTGTTAATATTGACATTGTTTTCTCCTTGATTCTTTCAGATTTGTTCTTCAATTGCTTTATTTATATTTTCCAATTTATAACCTTTTTTTAATAAATATTGTTTTATTTCATCTTTTTCCATAGCTACTGATTTTTTGTATATTATATTTGATATTGATTTTACTTCATATTCTTCTAGCTCTTCTTTGTTTTCGTAAATGTAATCTTCAATATCATTTTTGTTCAAACCTTTTGCTAGTAATTTGTATTTTAATTCTTTTATTGATAAATTTTTTAAAATTATGAAGTTGTTTACTGTTCTTCTTATATAATCGCTATCGTCAATATATTTAGCCTCTTTTAAATATTCGATAATATCTTCCAACATGTTTTCATCTAATTCTTTTTCAAATTTTTTTCTAACTTCATTTTCACTTCTTTTTTTATAAAGTATGTATTTTAATATTTTTGTTTTTCCTTTATCAAATTCTTCTATTGTATACATTTATTACTTCCAATCTTTTATTTTTATCTAGCAAATTTAAGTTTTATTCTTGTATCTGCTATTTCATAGTCAAATTTTTTATGCTCTGTTTCATTTTTTTCTATGTATTTGTCTATTTTTTCATTAAGTTCTTTTGTATTTTTAGTTTGAGCTACAAGAATTTGAGCTATATTAGAATTTACTACTATGTCTAATTTATTGTTAACTTCTTCGAACCCTTTATCCATTTTGTCATTAGTTTCTTTAAAGCCTTTATTCATTTTATCATTAGTTTCTTTAAAGCCTTTATTCATTTTGTTATTTATTTCTTTAAAGCCTTTATTCATTTTGTCATTGGTTTCTTTGATTTTATCATTAACTTCTTTAAATCCTTTGTCCATTCTTTCATCCATTTTTTCGAATCTTTCATCCATTTTTTCGAATCTTTCATTTATTTTTTCAAATCTTTCATCTATTTTTTCAAATCTTTCGTCTATTTTATCAAATCTTTGATCCAATATTTCCAAAATTTCTTTATTATTCATATGCATACCTCCTTCCTATAATAAATTCAAATTTAAGTTTTTATACACTACTTAAATCTTACTCTTCATCTTCAAATTCACCATCTTCATCTACTTCTGGTAATTCTTCGCCTAAGCTATCTTGAAATGCTTTAGCAAAGTTTGCTCTAACTTTTTGCTCAACATCTGCTAAAATTTCAGGATTTTCCTTTAAGTATTTTTTAACATTCTCTCTACCTTGTCCAATTCTATTGCCATCATAACTAAACCATGAACCACTTTTTTCTATAATGTCCATATTTACAGCCATATCTAAAATATTTCCTGCTTTAGAAATTCCCTCACCATAAACAATATCAAATTCAGCCTCTCTAAATGGTGGAGCAACTTTATTTTTGATAACCTTTACTCTAACCCTATTTCCTTTAACTTCCCCATCTTGTTTGATATTTTCTATTTTTCTTATATCAAGTCTTACTGATGCATAGAATTTTAATGCTCTTCCACCTGTTGTTGTTTCTGGGTTTCCAAACATTACTCCTATTTTTTCTCTTAATTGGTTAATAAATATTAATACTGTTTTTGTTTTGTTTATTGCTCCTGCTAATTTTCTTAATGCTTGTGACATTAATCTTGCTTGAAGTCCCATGTGAGAATCTCCCATGTCTCCATCAATTTCTGCCTTTGGAACTAATGCAGCAACGGAGTCTACAACTATTACATCTAATGCTCCACTTCTTATTAAACTTTCTGTTATTTCAAGAGCTTGTTCTCCTGTATCTGGTTGAGATACTATTAAATTATCTATATCTACACCTAATTTTTTTGCATATACTGGGTCTAAAGCATGTTCTGCATCTATAAATGCTGCTTCTCCTCCCATTTTTTGTGCTTCTGCTACAACATGTAATGCAAGTGTTGTTTTACCTGATGATTCAGGTCCAAATACTTCTATAATTCTTCCTCTAGGAACTCCTCCTATACCTAAAGCCATGTCTAAACTTAATGCTCCTGTTGGAATTGCTTCTATTTCCATTGCTTTAAATTCTCCTAGTTTCATTACTGAACCTTTTCCAAATTGTTTTTCTATTTGACTCATTGCTGCTTCTAGAGCCTTTTTCTTTTCTGTATTTTCTGCCATTGTTATTTCCTCCTTAAATTATTGAACTTTTGTTTGATATCTATTTTATATCACTAAACAATTGTTTTTGTCAATACATTTTTAAATTTTTTTATTTATGCCAATCTTTAATATTATAGAATTGATAAAACCAGTTGGGTTCTATTGTTCCAGCCACCCCTGTACTGTACGCAACTGTATATTTATTATTATATAAACTTAAATATGGCATTTCACTTTTATAAATTTCACCTAGTCTTTTGTAGTCTTGTTTCAATTTTTCATCATCACTTAAATTTTTAACCTCATTCATAATATTTGTAACTTCTTCATTTGAATAGTTTGCCAAATTATTACTTCCAAAAAATGTAGATAAATCTGGACTTACAGACAAATTCATACTGCATAATATCATATCATAATTTTTATTTGTTAAATAACTCTGATATTGACTTTCATTTGCTTTTATCAAATTAATTCTAAAACCTTGATTTTCTAATTGTGTCTTAATATTTTGTACAACAGCAACTTTATTTGCATCTGTTGATTTCACAACAAAATTCAATGAGATTCTTTGTGTTCTATAATTTACTACTTTCTGCCAATATTTATATTTATAATTCCATCCATCATCAACTAAAATTTGTTTTGCTTGTTCCAAATTATAGCCTGCACTTGAATCTTGTTCTTGATATAGCCAATTTCCATAATCTAATGGAAAACTTGATGTGTAATAATTATCTCCATATACACTTGAAACAATATTTGATTTATCTATTGAATAGCAAATTGCCTTTCTCACATTCAATTGGGATAATATTTCACCTTGTGTATTAAATGCTATAAAATCATGTTCTCTACCCTTCATTTCTTTTGACTGATATCCTATTGTTCCTATATATTCCTTTAAATTAGTATTTTGGGTACCTATTAAATCTACACTTCCAGTTTTAAATGCATTATATAATTCACCAGCACTTGCATAAGTTGTTACTGTAATTCTACCTAATTTCAATTTATCACTTTCCGGATAATATTCATTTTTAACTAAAATTAATGCATTATCTTGAACATCACTTACTTTGTACATTCCTGTTCCTACAGGTACTATATCAGCGGTGAATTCTTTATCACTATAATAATTATTAGATAATATTGGAAATGTCAAATTATATTCAAAAAATGGAACTTCTTGGTCTAATGTAATTCTTATTGTTGAATCATCTACAACCTCAACTGTTGTGATGTGTTGAACATTGGCTGAATAAATTGTGTCTGAATCTTTTAACCTATCAATTGTAAAACGCACATCATTTGCTGTGAATTTTTGCCCATCTGACCACTTTTTATCATCTCTTAATTTGATTAAATATACAGTTTCATTTTGCTTTGCCCATTCTTTTGCTAAACAATTTTCTAATTTGTAATCTTTTGTCAATGTCATTAATGGTTCAAATATTATTTTTGATACATCTTGTACATTTTTATTTTTGCTTAATATTGGATTAATACTATCAAATGATGCTATTCCCAATTTTAATTCTGTTACTTCTGGTGTTTCTTCTTGAGTTGTTTCAGCTGTTATTTCGTCTTTTTTTTGCTCATCTTTTTTGATTTTTATAATTGCAAATATCATTATTGCTATTGCAAATATAATAAATATATATTTAAAATATTTTGTTTTCATATCATCCCATTCCTTTTATTATGTTTCTGTAAGAATAATGCTTGAATTACCTGTGAATGATATTTTAAATGTATTTCAAGCATTATTTTTACGGAAATATAACTATTTTTATTGTTCTCTAATCTATGGTAATATAATACATTATTTTTTATTTTTTTTCAAGCCTTCTTTTCCTCTTTAACTTATATTTTATTTCTTTCTTTTTATTTAATATAAATTCTTTTTCATCTATACTTGCAATATTACTAATTTCCATTTTAATATTTCTATTAAACACCATTTTTTCTTCAAAATTTGTATAATATGTTTTTTTATTTATACAAATATTAGTATAACTTTCTCCATTTTGTATATATTTTTTATATACTACTATGCAATACAAATAAACATTATCATCTGCATATACATAATATAATTTGTTATTTACAATAATTAAATCTCCTTCTACAATTTGTATATCTACTGAAAACTGATAATTGATATCTATTGGATATTTTCGATTTATTTGAATTTTAATTCTTTTTTGAATATTTTTTATGTCCTGATTTTTTAATGTAATATATTTTTCTTTTAAATTTATAAATGGAATTTTATAGACTTTTGTAAGATTTATAAAACTGTTTCTTTTTTGATTATAATTTAATCGATTAATAAAATATTCTTGATAGTTATTTAACGCTTTATGATTCGTTGAGGATGATTGAAATGCAAAAATTGAAAATTTTCCTTTTTTTATTACAAGATATGGTCGTATTTGATGTGTTTCTTCTATTGTTTTTAGTTTTGATTTTGAAAGTGGCATTTTTGCCCAGACTAAATCTCCTGATTTTAATGAATTTATTAATTGTTTTTGATTTTTTATGTTGATAATTTTTTGAATTAATTTCTTTAGTATGTTAGTTTTCACCTCCTATATTCTTTTTAATGAATTTTTTAATAATTGAATAATTATATATTAGCATGTTTTTATGTTAAATGTCAAGAAAAATCGTTCGTCAAATTTCGACAAAAAAACCAGCCCTCTCGAGCTGGTTTTTTAGGAGACCAATCAGATCTCCTTCATGTGAAAGAATTTAGAACATTATTTTAGGAAACTTTTATTTTTCTAATTTTCCCATTATATTTTAATTTTACATGTGTGACGAAACCATTTTTATCATATACAAATGATTTAAATGTTCCTTTTAAAACTCTTGACTGCAATGTTGACTTATTAAGAACATACGTCTTAAATTGTACCGTCTTTTTTGTTTTTCCTTTTTTGATCTTGGCAACATGTACAACCTTTTCAACCCGTATCAAATCACCTTTATCCGAAAATTCATAAATTTTTATATTACAAAAATCCATTCCCATGTAAGATAAAGTCCCTTGCTTCCAAGTTGCTTTTTCCACTGCAACACCATTAGAATCATATACCGTCTTGCTGCTTACTCCTTTTACTACTAATTTATCCGCAAAATTATACGGCTTTTTTGTAGTATTACTGGTTGTATTGTTTAAGGTATTTGACATTGCCATTGCAACTTTTACTTGATCCATTGACCAAACAGGTTGCAATATTGAGCTTTCCTTTAGTTTATATCCAATAATAATAATTTTATTATTATTATTGGATGTCACTGCACTATCAACATTGTTAGCTATCTTCACTAAGCTTGTTGAATCTTTTTGTATATCATAATTCCAGATATACAAATCTCCTTTTTCATCTTTACAATACAAAGTGTTTGTACTGTCCAGATATGCCCACTCTAAATTCTGTCCTATTGTTTTTGTTGCAATAATGGAATTTCCATTAAATACAACAACAGTTGCGACTTTGTTGTTAACAGTTACATATAACTGGTTTCCAGTTGATGATGTTGTTGTTGAAAAACTTTGGGCTTTTCCTGTAGCATCATAATAGCCTGTAACATTTCCTGTGGAGTCTTTTGCAAATCCTCTGGTTCCGGAAGCTACGTCAACCAATACAATTGATGTTGTTCCTTCTGTGATTTTCCATGATTTGATAACACCATTGGTGTATCTTATGTAGACTACATTTTTTAATGTCAAAACTTCATCAACAGCTTGCCCCTGACTAAGAACATGAATGTTCTTGCCATCATTATAAAGTACTGTTTTACCATCATCTGACTTGTAAACTCCAATTTTATTAGTAGTATTGGTATTGTTGCCATTGTTGGTGTTACTACCATTGTTTGTATTATTGCCGTTGTTGCTATTGTCTACTCCCAATTTTTTTCTGACTTCCTGATCAGACAACCAGTTGTAATGTCCATTCATTTTCTCATAGCCATCCTGACTGATAGATATAACTCCAGTATCAATCATTACTGTTTTTACTTCTTTTTCGTCTTTTTGATACTTGTATGAGTACATCTTTAATGTCCCACTACATAATAGTACATACGCTGTTTGATCAGATGTCAATATTGCTTCCTTAGCAAGTGTTGCTTTTGCCAACTGATACTGCCAGTCCTTATCTACCGTTAGAACGGCCCGGCCAGTTGAATCAACATTTATCTCCATGTTGCCTACTGTATTTGCGAATGCTTTTGCAGGTACCATAGAAAATAACATTGCTACCGCCAATAATGTTGCTAAAATTTTTTTGTTTGCTTTCATACTTTTTTCCTCCTGTACTTTTGCTGTTTTCAATGTTCCAAATTCTTTTTGTTTGAGCTTATATATAAGCTCTTATTTTATTTTATTCACATAATATTATACCATAATTTGTAAAAAAAATCAAATTTTTTTATAAATTTTACTGGACTTTTTTATTTAAATATGGTAATATATGAAAGTATTAAATATATGCCGATGTGGCGGAATTGGTAGACGCACACGACTCAAAATCGTGCGGGAAACCATGTGGGTTCGAGTCCCACCATCGGTACCAAAATAATAGCTTAACACTTGTCATCAAGTATTAAGCTATTTAATATTTTTTATTTTTCTACATCTTTTTTCTCCAAGTCCTCCAACTTAACCATTTCATAATCAAAAGCAGTAACATTTTTAACAGAAAACTCAGAAAAATCATCATCAGAATCATCAAAACAACCAACATTAAAAGACCTCTTATCAAGCAATTTCAAATGTAACTTCGAAGTATCAACAATCATCTTAGTTGACAAATCCATACCAACAGGTAAAGTCTTATTCTGATTATCATAAAAAATAATATTTGTAAAACCAATACCTTTTGTCCCCTCTTTAATATGAAGCTTATACAAATTAATATTATTTCCATAACCTTCAACCGCTTCTTGCATCTCTTTTTCAGGATTTATATTAAACACATTTATTTCTTTATTATTTAACAATTTATCATTAATAGCTTTATACACAGGCAAAGACTCTGGTATAACACCTTTTCCTAATGCTTTTGTAATGTTTTGAACAACTGATTGTAAAATTAACTTAAACCCAATTTGTTTTGTGCTTCTAGTTATCTCCAAAATATTAAATTTATCTTTTGGTAATTCTCTATGTTTTTTATTATTAATTTTTTTAATCTTTGTTGAATCTTCAATAATATTTCCAAAAATATCATATTCTTCATCATCCAAAGACTTCAATTCTTTTTCTTCCAATCTCAAATCTTTCAATGCTTTTTCAATTTCTTCTGGTAATATATTATTAGTCTTTATTTTATTCAACACATCAATCAAATTTGTTGTAGCAATATAAACACTATCAGTGTCCCCTCTATCAAGGTTTTTTCTTTGAATTCTATCTAGTTTTTTTCCAAATTCTTCTAAATCTTCTTCATAATTGAAAGTTTTCTCTATTTTTTTAATTACATTTACTTCTTCTTGCTCACCCTCTGGCAAAACTTCCATTTCATCTTTATTACTATATTTCCAAAATTCAAAAATACTTTTTTTGTGACTATCTATTTCCTCAATATATTTTGATGCATTTTCTATTTTTTTTGCTAGATTCTTTGTTTTTAATTTTAAAGCATTTATATCCATTAAAAGATTTTTCATTTCATTTTCTAGTTCTTCCAACTCTTTATAACTTGTTATTAATTCTTCTAATGTATATATTTTTTTAATAGGAATTTTCTTTTTCTCTCTTTTAGGTGGTTCTATTGTTTGAATCTCTTCTATTGATTGATTTTCTGCTTCTACAATTTCTTCTTCAACATCTTGATTTTTTATGCTTTTATTACTTTTTTTGCTATATTTAAAATAGTATTTTACTTTTCCAAAAAATGTTTTTTTACATTCTAAAAATGTTGATATTTGTTTTTCTTTTGCTAAATACTCTATTTCCTGTGATGCCGCTAATTCTTGCAATTTTTTTATTCTTTTATTATATGCCCTTATCTTACTTTTTAATTCTTTTCTTTTCTTTAATCCAATCTTATATTGCTCTCTTATAAATTCTACCATATGTTTATATTCTATTTTTTGACCGTCTAAATAAAATTCCAATCTTCCATTGCTATCTATATTTGTTTCAAAATTATAATACTTTGGAATCTCTGTCTGTAAAATAAATAATGCTTTCAATAATTTATAAAATTCACTAGCTTCTGTTTCACTATTTAGTTGAATTTTATATGTTGTTTTTATTTTTTCATATACATTTGTTTCACCAATAATTTGAATTGATAACTCGTCTTTTTTGTTGTATACCTCATATATTAATGGCCAGTCTTTTGTAAACAACCATAAATAATTTTCGATATCCTCAAATTCTGATTTTTTCAGATATTGATTTGAATATTTTATATTACTTATTGGTACAAATATTTTTCCTACTCTTTTATTTTCAATTTGTCTTTTTAATAAATAGAAAAATGTAGAATAATCAGTATCTTCTGTTGGAACTATCATAAAATATCTATTTGTGTTTTCAGAATAATATATTTGCCATAAATAGTTTCCATGAAATTTCACCTTAAATGGTATTTCTTTGCCTAATTTTGATTGTTCTTTTTCAACTTTTTCTATTTCATCAATGTCCATATTTCTTAGCATTTCTAAGAATTTTGTATGTTTTATTATATTTTCTTCATTTTTATTATCCAAATATTCATACAAAGGGCGTGCTTTTTTATATTTTTCATTTAAATCTGTTAACCTGTTTGTTGGTGATAGCAATATTTGTATGTCTTTTATATCTATATATCTATATTGTCTGTATTGCTTTTCATCATAAGTTCTTGTAACTCTATATTCTAGTGGTTCGAATTTTTTCAAATTTTGTGGTATTTTGTCTAAATCTAATCCTAAATATTCAAGTTTGTCTGATATTCCTTCTATTTTTTCTTTCTTTTTTCTAGGCAATTTGTATCTCTCCTCTATATTTTTGTAAATAAATTTTCTGTGCAATGTAATTTAATACATTAAAAAAGTTGCATAACTTTACTAATATACTAAAAATAATGAATTCTAATAATTTATTTAATAATTTCATAAAAATTCTTGAATGTATACCCCTGTTGTTGTAAATATTCAATTACTTTTGGTAATGTTTCAACAGTTATATGTTTTGCTTGTGCATCATGCATTAAAACAACCAAACTGTTTTTTCCCTCTGTCGTCTTTTGTAAATTATTCATCAAATATTCTTCTGTAGGATTTGCTTTTTCTGAATCTCCAGTTAAAGAGTTCCAATCTATATGTAAAATATCATTCTGTTCAAGTAATACTTCTGCCTGATTTTTTATTTCTGCATATTTACCACCAACTAAACCTCCTGGAAATCTAAACAAATGAGAATTGTATTCTGGTACATTGATTGTTTTTGCTACAATTTGATTACATTGATTAAATTCATTTAAAACCTGTTCTGGTGATTGATATATTATTGAATATTTATGTGAATATCCATGATTTGCTATATAATGACCTTCATTATATATTCTGTTTGTTGTTTCCGGAAATATTTCAACTTGACTGCCTAGAACAAAAAATGTTGCTTTTATATTGTATTGTTTTAAAATATCCAAAATTTCATGTGTGTTGTTTGATGGTCCATCATCAAATGTTAAATATGCTACCTTTTCTTCTGAATGATAGATATTTTTCAAATTTTCTTTTCCTTGTTCAGTTAATTTAGGAATTTTTGCTTGTCTTTCCGCTTCTTCTTCCTCTTTTTTCTTGTTTTCTGCGTCTTGCTGCTGATTAGCAAATTCTGTAATCTGTTTTGCAAAATCTTTTGCTTTTTTCACTCTTATTGTTGTATCTACCAAATAAAAAATAGTTAATGATAATGTTACAATAACAGCTATAATTGCTATTATTGTGAACACCATCCTTTTTTTATCAACATATTTTTTCATACTATATATGTTATAACCTTCATATTGATCCTTTTTTTGAAATATTCCCATTTAAATTCCTCTTTTTTTTTTTCATTTCATTTTGCTACAATTAACATTTTTTTGATATTGCTAATAATATCGAAAATTTGTTAATATTATCTATTTTTTCATTGCTTGTTTTATATATTCAATTTCTTCCTCTGCATTTAATCTCATAAATATTGGTTCACCTTTTTCAATTACTTTTGCATTTTTAATTTTGTCATACTCTTTAAGGCTTTTCCAAGTTTTTAAAGATTCGTCTGTAATTCCAATTTGTCTTAATATATTTTCAGATGTTTCATCCATAAATGGTTTTATTAATATTGATATTTTTCTTAAATTTTCTATTAAATGATACATTGCTGATTTTAATTTTTCTGTGTCTTCTTCTTTTGCTAATTGCCATGGCATTGTTTCGTCAATGTATTTATTTGTTCTTGATACAAGTGTCCAAATTTCTTGAATTGAGTTTGCAATTTCAAAGTTTTCAAATAATTTTTCAAATTTTTCTATTTGCTCTTTACATGCATTTTCTAAACTTTCATCAACTTCATTTGGTCTTCCATTGTATTCTGGTACTTGTCCATCAAAATATTTGTTGACCATTGATACTGTTCTATTTAATAAATTGCTTAAGTCATTACATAAATCAAAATTATATCTTTCAACAAATTCTTCTGGTGAAAATAGTCCATCTTGTGATGTTGGCATTTCTCTTAATAGGAAATATTTTGTTGCATCTAGACCATATCTGTCTATTAAATCTTCTGGATAGATAACATTTCCTTTTGATTTACTCATTTTTCCGTCTTTCATTGTTATCCAGTTATGAACAAATATTGTTTTTGGCAATGGCAAATCTAGTGCCATCAAGAAAATTGGCCAATATATTAAGTGGAATCTTGCAATATCTTTTCCTACAACTTGTACATCTGCTGGCCAGAATTTTTTAAATAATGTTTCATCATCTGACATATATCCTAGTGCTGTAAGGTAATTTGTTAAAGCATCTACCCATACATATATTACATGTTTTGGGTCTTTTAATACTTTTATTCCCCAGTCAAATGATGTTCTTGTTACACATAAGTCTTCTAGCCCTGGTTTGATAAAGTTGTTTATCATTTCTTGTTTTCTGTATTCTGGTTTGACAAAGTCTGGATGTTCGTCATAGTATTTTAAAAGTCTATCTGCATATTTTTTCATATTGAAGAAGTATGCTTCTTCTTTCATTGGAACTACTTCTCTTCCACAGTCCGGACATTTTCCATCAACTAATTGTGTTTGAGTGAAAAATGTTTCGCATGGTACACAGTAAAGTCCTTCGTATTCACCTTTGTAGATGTCTCCTTGTTCCATAAATTTGTCAAATATTTTTTGAACTACTTTTTCGTGTCTTTCGTCTGTTGTTCTTATGAAATCATCATATTGTATGTCCATTTTTGCCCATAATTCTTTTGCCATTGCTGCCATTCTGTCTACATATTGTTGTGGTGTTTCTCCTGCTTCTTGTGCTTTTATTTCTATTTTTTGTCCATGTTCGTCTGTTCCTGTTAACATGTAACTTTCTTTTCCTTTTAATTTGTTATATCTTTTTAGTGCATCTGCTACTACTGTTGAGTATGCTGTTCCTATATGGAATTTTCCGCTTGGATAGTATATTGGTGTTGTTACATAAAATGTATCCTTCATTATTTACTTACCTCTTTCCTTTTGGTTTTTGTTGTTTGATTTTTGTGTTTTGCCTAACCTCTTTTTTTCTCTTATTTTTTCTTACTTATGTTATCACATTTTAGGCTCTTTGTCTAGGAAATTTTTGCTTTTTTTGAGACATTTGGGACACTCTTAATTCATCTCACTTTTTGTCGATTATTGTTTTCGAAAAAAAAGATATTATTAGTCATTATTCTAATAACATCTTTTTTGAATTTTAATATTTAATTTATGCTTACTTTTAGTCCTTTCCTAATATATATGGATCTGATGTTGTTCCTGAACCACTCTTAATATAAACACCATCATTCATTTCTACTACTGGACGAATTCCCCAAGCAGTTCTTCCACCATCTGCTGTTGCACTCCCATCTTCAAGTATTCGACCACTTATATTAACACGAGCCAAAAAACTATTACTTCCCGCTGAAGCTAGCCTATAATATTGTCCAATACTTCTTATTCCAACTGTTGAATCAATTTTTCCTGTAATATTATATGCTTCGTCATATGTCATTATATGTACATTATTAATACATCCTTGTTTATCTAGTTCCTTATCTTTATACATATCCCATTTTCTATAATTTATTATTGTTCCATCACTTAATGTATTATAATTATTTTGCCTTATTCCTCCTGATAATAAATACTCTGCTCTATATGCATCATTTTTTGTTTTATAGTAGTATAAAAAATTTTCAGGACTTCCTGCATGTACCAGTTTTTTTACATATTTTTTTCCATCCCTTTCTTCACTTTCTAGTATCTGCCAACCATCATACTTTGAACTTCCCCATCCTTTTTGTGGTATAACACTCTCATTTCTGCTAGTTATTATATTTTCCTCATTAATTTCATTTTTGTTTACTACATCACCTTTATATGTGAAACCTCCAAATGTAAAATTCAAACCAGAATCACTATTCAATTTGAAAGTTCCATCTCCTGCTATTTTTTCTTTATTTATATCATACAACTTTTCTTTTTTCAATTCTTCTATTTCTTCTTTTGTCCAATCCCCTGCATCGTATTGTACAACATCTTGTGCTGATTTGTATTGATTTACTACCACTTCCTTATCTTCACTTATATTTTTCCCATTATATGTTCCACTTACTTTAAATACATATTTTCCATTTGAAATTACTTTGTATGGTACCCCTTTTAAGTTGTCTTCTTTTAGAACTACTGTGCAAATATTCCCTTCTAATGTTGCTATTATATTTATATATAATGGATTTCCTTTTGGTTGCGAATTTTCACCTAGTAAACTTGTATCATTTGCATCACCACTTGCATTTATTCCTACTATATATTGTATTTCTAATTTTTTCGTCGTTACAGTTATATTTATATCACCAGTAACCTTTTCTATCTTTATCTTTCCTGTATTAACATCAACAACATTATTTCCAGATGTTATCACTTCTTGTCCTCCCATTGTTACATTTAAACCTGTCATTATATAATTATCATCTATTTCAATTTTTGCATCATACGCTTTATTATATGCCGTTTTTATTGCAAAATTATCTACACTAGAACCTTCTCCTAAATTTTTTGTTACATTATAGAAGTAGTCATCTATCTTTATTGTTTTCTCAATTTTATTTTCATCACCTGTTATTATTAAAAACTTATATTCTTTTCCAAGTTCAACTGTATAATCTATGGCAATATAATCTTTTTTATTATTTGTTACAACACTATTCTTTTTATCAGGACAATCTATTTGTTTTACTCCATTTATATTATCTCTAATCTTTATTAATATTTCTATATTGTCTCCATTTCTTGACTTAGTTTCATATTCAAATTCCAAACTATTTGGATTATATTCCACCAAAGAAATATTTAAATTTAAATCTATCATAAATTTTCCTAATATTTTGTCTTTTTTCATTACAATTAATTTTCCGCTAAATGATGAATCTTCTTTTAACTCCGGATTATATTCTTTTGATATTACTTCATTAGCCCAATCTTGTGTTACATCATTTAATGTTGCATTTCCATTTTTTTCAACTTGTAAATCTTGCAATCCAATTGTTAACTGTTCTCTCATTTCTGATTCTAATTGTGCTTTTTTGGCTTGTTTTACTTTAGTAAATATTCCATTATCTCCATTTAAACTTGCAATCGCTATTCCTGCAAATAGTAATAAAATAACAATTGTTATCACTAATGCTACAAGTGTTATTCCTTTTTGACTTTTTAACTTTTGTACTTTCATTCTTAATTCTCCTTTTATTTTTGATATTTTTATTTGTGTGTATTGTTAATACACACTATATCATAAAACTTATTATAAAATCAATAGATAAATAAATATTTTTATTTTTTATTGGAGGTCCTATAAATGAAAAAATTTAATGATTATAGAAACATAATAGGTACATTAGTTAAAGAACATAGAGAACAGAAAAATTATACTAAAACTGAACTTTCTCATAAGTTAGAATTGCTAGGAATTGAATTGGATAGATTTGAACTTTATAAAATTGAAACTGCTAAAAAAAGTGTAAAAGACTTTGAATTAGTTGCTTTATGCATGATTCTAGATATTAATATGAATGAATTAAAAAAACAATTTGAAAAAAATATGTAATGTATTAAAAATCACTTTTTCTTGATTTATGTAACCTTTAGTGTTATAATAAATTTATATTTAATTATTGCATAAGGAGGTATTTTTATGTCTGAGAAAAACGAACGGAAACAGGAAAAAGCAATAGCTTTTAAAGAAATGGCAAAACTTATAGAAAACTGTAATGAACTTTCAAAACTTCACCATTTAAAGCAAGTAGAAATTCCTAACATTATAATAACATATAATAACAAAATTCTTTTGTTAGCCCATGAATTTAAAAAAATTGGAATTAACTTTTATGATGTTACACAATGTGAAAGCAGTTCAATAATTGACTTTCAACTGTTAAGCATCATAATGGCAGCTACACATTACATCGAGTCTTATGTTTCTTCTCTTTCTGTTTCAAAAGAGCAAACTGATGAATATGTTGCTTCTTATAAAAAGCCATCTTTATTTAAGAGAATTTTTAAAGGAGCAACATATGCACCCAAAAAATCTTTTATAACAGATCAGAGGAAACAAGATGCTATGTCTTTTATGAAAAAATATAAGACATGCAATGATGCTATTTATAACTTCAGATTAACAGACATGGCTACAGCTATTAGTTTTTACAAAAAATATGCTGCTAGCAATGGTGTTTCAGACCAAGACCTTGATGCACGAGTTGAAAAAATTCATGCTGAGCTTAGTTTACTTGGATGTGATTTTTAACTTTTATGCATTGGCGTCCTCAATATGAGGACGCTTATTTTTTGCTATATTTTTGTATAGAAACGTAGAACCATAACAGGTTTTGTTGTTACTATATAATGGTTTCCTTATGGTAGTTTGCTGTATAATAGTATTTTCAATTGTCTGAATGTGATTGAAACAATATTAAAATTTATTAAATCTTTTTTGGACAAGAGTTCACTTTAGTGGAAGGGAGTCCAAAAAAGATTTTAGAAATTATTATATTGTGTATTGAACCGAAGACAATTTAAAATACCATTATACAGCAAACTACCATAAGAAAAACATTATATAGTAACATTTTGTTATTCAATTCCTTCAATTCACTTGTAGCCACAAATTTGTTATGATATAATCTACTAAAATTATATAAAATAACTTTTGAAAGGACTTGATATAATGAAAAACTTTTTCATAATCTTAGCAATGAAAATACTAAATTTAATACTAAAAATATGTCATAAAAACGGAGGAAATTTTTTAGGAAAAATCGCATATGACTGGAATCCAGAAATATTCAAATACTTTAAAGTCGACTGTCCAGTAATCGCAGTATCTGCCACAAATGGAAAAACAATGACAAACAACTGTATAGGTTACACTTTAAAAACTGCTGGAAACAAAGTTGTAAGCAATGTTGAAGGAAATAACATGGAAACAGGGATACTTTCAACTATACTAAAAAATTGTACTTTAACTGGAAAAATCAAAGCAGATTACTTAGTTTTTGAAGTTGACGAAAGCTACATCCCTGTTGTTTTTAAAGATTTCAGATTAGATACATTGGTAATTCTAAACTTTTTCCGTGACCAATTAGATAGAAACGGTGAAGTTGAATCTTTAATTTTAAGAATAAATGAATTTTTGAAAACTTATAATGGAAATTTAATTTTAAATAATGACGACCCAAATGTTTCAAGACTTGGACAAGCTAATCCAAATAATAAAAATATTTATTATTTTAGTGTTGATAAATATCAATTTGCAACAGAACACATCAAAGAAGCCGGTGAAGGCAAATTCTGTCCTTTCTGTAAAACAAGATTAGAATATGAATATTATCAATATTCACATGTTGGAAAATTTAAATGTCCAAATTGTAATTTTGGTGATAATAAAATTTATAAATTGGCAACAAATGTTGATTTAAAAAATAGATGTTTTGATATTGATGGAAATACCTACAAAATAAATGGAAATAGTATCTATTTAATTTATAATTATACTGCTGTATATTCAGTTTGCAGTTTATATGATATTTCAAATGATGTTGTAAAAAAGGCATTTTCAACTTTTACTTTAAATAATGGTCGTTTAGAAGAAATCAAAATAATTGATGTTCCAACTATAATTAATTTAGCTAAAAATCCAACTGGAAGCAATGTCAGCTTGCGTATTTTAAATGAAGATGATTCAGAAAAAGAATTACTTTTTGTTTTAAATGATAATATTGCTGATGGATTCGACGTTTCATGGATTTGGGATATTAATTTTAATAATTTAAATAATGTTACAAGAATTATTACTTCTGGAACGCGTGCTTATGATATTGCTATTAGAATTAAAACAAGTGGCTTCCCTGCTGAAAAAATTGAACCATATTTAAATTTAGAAGATGCTGTTAAAGCTTTATACAAAACCGATATTAAAAAATATGTTATTGCAAATTATACATCTTTGCAACCTACTAGACATGAGTTGAAAAGATTTGATGAGATGAGTAAAAATAATGATGTAACTAATGTTAAGACTAGTGATATTTCTAAAAAAGAAGCAATAAAATCAAATATTGAAAATACTGAGATGAATCCAAAAGAAGTTCTTCAAAACATTGATAATACTGATAATACTGATAATACTGATAATACTGATAATTTAAACTATCAAGATAATGAAGAAAAATCAATAAAAATTTTATATTTATACCCCGATATGTTAGAGCTTTATGGTGATTATGGAAATATCCAAGTTTTAAAATATAGAATTGAATCTCGTGGATACAAAACAATAATTGATAGATATTCTATTGGTGATACTGCTCCAAACTTTAATGATTATGACATTGTTTTTGCTGGTGGTGGTGCCGATAATGAGCAAAGCATTTTAGCTGAAGATTTGGTAAAATATAAAGATAATATTAAGGATGCTGTTAAAAATGGTGTGTTTTTCTTACTTATCTGTGGTGCTTATCAATTATTTGGTAAATACTACAAAGGTGTTGAAGGTAATATTATTCCAGGTCTTGAAGTTTTTGATTACTACACAGTTGCTAACCCTGATAGAAAGAAAAGATGTATTGGAAATATTGTCATAGATGCTACACTTGACGCAAATATTAACATTAAAAAATCTACCAATTCTAATGATGATAGTTCTGATAATATTGAAAACTTAAATTTAAAAACAAAGGTTATTGGTTTTGAAAATCATGGTGGTCAAACTTTTGATATTTCTAATTCTTTTGGTAATGTTTTGTTTGGAAATGGTAACAAATTTGGTGATTCTGAAGAAGGATTTTTTGAGAATAACGTTATTGCAACTTATTTACATGGTCCTCTTCTTTCTAAAAATCCTAAACTTTGCGATTATATTATCAGATACTGCTTAGATAGAAAATATAATGAAAATGTCGAATTAGAACCTTTAAATGATGAGTTTGAAAATTTGTGTAGAGAACAATTATTAAATAGATTTTTAAAAAAATAATTAATAAGAGATATGTTGAATGCATATCTCTTTTATCTATATTGCTCTTCTTTTACTATTTTTCTACTCTTCAAACTTTCTTTTACATCCAAAATTCTTTGATTAGAAGAACCTCGGAACTGAAGTTTCAAATCTTTTTTATCCTCTTCAAACTTACCATCAACAATAACATCAATATATTTTAATAATTCCCTTGTTGTTTCACTTTTTTGAGCCATCTTTCCCATAACATCTTTTTCAAAATCAAATCCAGTATAGCACCAAATATTTTTATCAGGAAATTTTTTCTTTATATCTTTAACCAATGGCAGTAACCCCTCTTGATTTTTAGGCTCAAGAGGTTCTCCTCCTAAAAGTGAAAGCCCCTCTATATAATCATGGTCCATATATTCAATTATTTTTTGTTCTTCTTTTTCTGTAAATTTATCACCATAATTAAAGTCCCAAGCACATTGATTAAAGCATCCTTTGCAATGGTGATTACATCCACTTACAAATAGTGAAACTCTTACTCCCTCACCATTTGCAACATCTATTTTCTTTATATCTGCATAATTCATAATTCTTCCTCAAGAGGGAAAAGGGAAAGAGGGACGTTCCTTAAAATCCCTGCAAAAAGGGAAAAAGGGACACTCCTTAAAATATCTATAATATTTGCCACAAAGAGTGTCCCCTATTCCCTTTTTGCAGGGATTTTAAGGAACGTCCCTCTTTCCCATCTTTCCCTTTTCTTTCCTTCTTTCTAATTACATATGTAAAACTCTTTGCTTAATTTCTTTAGTCTTGCCGGCATTCCAGAAATTCTCACCTAAATATCCACAAGTACGTCTTACAACATTCATTTTACTATGGTCTTTATTACCACAATTTGGACACTCCCATTCGTTATTGTCATTTATAATAATTTCACCATCAAAGCCACAAACTTGGCAATAATCTGATTTTGTATTAAATTCAGCATATTGAATATTGTCATAAATAAATTTAACAGCTGTTTCCAATGCAATTAAATTATGTTGCATATTAGGTATTTCAACATATGAAATTGCACCACCTGAAGAGATTTTTTGGAATTCACTTTCAAATTTTAATTTTTCAAATGCGTCTATTTTTTCTCTTACATCTACATGATATGAGTTTGTATAATATCCCTTGTCCGTTACATCTTCAATTGTTCCAAATTTTTCTTTATCTATTCTGGCAAATTTGTAACATAAACTTTCTGCTGGTGTTCCATATAATGCAAATCCGATATTCGTTTCTTTTTTCCATTTATCTGTTGTCTCTCGCAAATGTTTCATAACTTTTAATGCAAATTCGTGTCCCTCTGGTGTTGTATGTGATACCCCTTTCATTAATTTTGTCATTTCATATATTCCGATATATCCAAGTGACATTGTTGAATATCCACCGTATAATAATTTATCTATTTTTTCGCCTTTTTGTAGTCTTGCTATTGCTCCATATTGCCAATGAATTGGGCTTACATCTGATAATGTTCCTAACAATGCATAATGTCTACACATTAACGCTTCTTTACACAATTCTAGTCTTTCATCTAATAATTTCCAGAATTTTTCTTCATCACCCTCTGCTATTATTGCTACTTGTGGTAAATTAATGCTTACCACACCTTGATTAAATCTTCCTTCAAATTTGTAGTTTCCATTTTCATCTTTCCAAGGTGATAAGAAACTTCTACATCCCATTGGGCTGAATACATTGCCTTCATAATTTTCACGCATTTTCTTTGCTGATATGTAATCTGGATACATTCTTTTTGCTGAACATTTTACAGCAAGTCTTGTTAAATAGTCATATTTTCCACCTTTTAGACAATTGTGTTCATCCAAAACATACACTAATTTTGGGAATGCTGGTGTTACATAAACTCCTGCTTCATTTTTTACACCTTGAATTCTTTGTTTCAAAATTTCTTCAATTATCATTGCATTTTCTTTTATGTATGGGTCATTTTCTTCTAATTGCAAAAATAAAGTTACAAAAGGTGTTTGACCATTTGTTGTCATTAATGTATTTATTTGATATTGAATTGTTTGAACTCCTGACTCTAGCTCGTGCCTTACTCTTGCATCAACAAGTTCTTCAATTGTACTTCCTGATAATTTTCCTTTATATTTTTCTTCAATTTGTTTTTTATATTTATTGTAACTTTTTCTTAAATATTTTCCTAAATGTTTAAGGCTAACAGATTGTCCACCATATTGATTGCTTGCTACTGATGCAATTATTTGTGTCATTACTATACATGCAACTTGAAAGCTTTTTGGACTTTCTATTAATTTTCCATTCATAACAGTTCCATTGTCTAACATATCACCAATATTGATTAAACAACAATTAAATATTGGTTGAACAAAATAATCTGCATCATGAAAGTGTAATACTCCATTTTGATGTGCCTTTACTATTTTTTCTGGTAATAATAATCTGTTTGTTAAATCCCTTGAAACTTCTCCTGCTATATAGTCTCTTTGTGTTGATGCAAGCATTGTATTTTTATTTGAGTTTTCTTCTGCTAATTCTTTATTTTCATTTCTGATTAGTCCCAAAATTGATTCATCTGTTGTGTTTGATTTTCTTACCAATGCTCTATTATAACGATAAACTATATATTCCTTTGCAAGTTTATGTTTTCCCATGTCCATCAATTTTTCTTCTATTATGTCTTGAACATCTTCAACTAAGATTCTTCTCTTTCCAAGTCCTTCTATGTAATCTATTATTTCTTTTATTTCATCTTTTGTTGCTTTCTCTCTACCTGTTACATCTCTATTTGCTTTTTCTATTGCTATTGCTATTTTTTGTCTGTCATAATCTACTATTCTTCCATCTCTTTTTATAATTTTCATTTTCCTGTTCCTTTCACTTTAATTAGTTCATTACCATGAAAACTTTACAAAAATTTTTATTGACTAATTTTAGATTATTGCTCATCAATTTTAAATATTTTTCTAAAATTTTCGACTTTTTTTATATACTTATTATATATCAATAATTTCCATTTTCTGTTGCATATATCACAATTTTTGAAATATGTTTTTAAATTCGCTATTTTCTAGGATTAGAAAAATATTACATTTTTGTTACAATATTTTTGTTGCAATTGCAACTTTTTCTAATAAATATTTTATATAATATCAATGTTAATTCAATAGAACAAATCTGTTCGTGCACGAAAATTTATTAAATAAATTTTCTGTGCAATGTAATTTTATATATTAGGAAAGTTGCATAACCTTCCTAATATATAAAAAAACTGCACTTTTTTCTTCTGAAAATTGTACAGTTTTTTATAAAACACTTAAGTGAAAATAAATATCATAAAATTTAATGTGTTTTAATTTATTCTATTTATTATTTTTAATCTTGTGTATAATTTTTTTACAATCTTTTAAATGCATTAATATTTCATAAGAATATTATTATGGAATAATTGGATTTTCTTATATGCTTTTTGCTACTTAGAAAATTTTATTCTTGTCTTTGATAGCTTTAAAAGATTTCATTATCCTAAATGAAATATCTCTAGCACACTCATTGATTTATTCATATCTATCTCTTTTATCTTAAGCATTAAAGTTTCTATTTCTCCTTTTTGATTTTTTAAAGCGTGAATATCAAGATTTTCCTCGTAACTTTGTTCCGCATACCCAAATTGTACATTGGTTTGTTTGTTAAATGGAGTATTAAGTTCTAATATCATTAATTCATCTTCATAATATATACAATGAGAATCATTATCCTTTTCTACAACAGATACTATCAACGTACATCCTTCTTTAAGATAATATAATTTTGTAATTGGATTTTTTTCATACTCTCCCTGTATTAATATTTGCTCAATATCAGATATTATTTTATCAAAATCGCAATAATAAAAAAAGTCACCATAAAAAGTATTTATAGTATCTTGATAGTTCTTCAAGATTTTCTTCCAGTCTCTTTTCCCTTCTTTTAGCCGTCTATTATCGCAATATCTACTTGTAAATTTAGTTCTATTGTAGGTTGGTGTTTCTTTGAAATCTTTGTAACAAATATGTTTATCTTTCAACAAATTTATTAAGAAAGATTTTTTTATATTGTCTCCAAAGTTTCTTGTAAAATGAAATTCCATTTCTCCTATCTTTATATCATAGCAAATCCTGTCTTCCATTACATTTATTTTATTTTTTATTTTTAGCCAATTACCTAAATTGTCACCATACACCAATTTGCCTCTAGTGGATTTTTCGGTTACATTAATCTCTATATTCTGTTTTTCATCTAGTAATATATAATTATGTACAACCTCTAGTCCATCATCATCTCCTGTTAGTCCACAATGCTCTTCTTCATAGTTACACCAAAATGTTTCTGACTGCATTTTTATTCCTTCTGGGAAACTTAAAACAGGATAAAACAATTCATATCCATACTTTAATTTCTTACTACCTATTGTATATTTTTCTGAAACTATATTTACTTTTACATACTCTTCTAAGTCTTTTTTTGCTTTTTCAAAAGCATTTTGAACTTTATTCAAACTTCTTTCTACCTTTTTGAGATTTTCCAATTTTTCCTTATATAATTCCATATGTTTTTTCTCCTTTAAATAAATTTATTTAACATGTTGGTATCGTTCTTCCTGTAAAAAGGATTTTATTTTTTTGTACTAATGCCCCTCCTTGCAATCTTTTTTTATAAAAGTTTCTAAATTGGTTCATTGACCTTTACATTTGTATTATATTACAAATCAGCCTTAAATGCAAGAAAAAATTAAATACATTATCTGTATTTTCACTTATCAAGAATTAAGTTTTTGCTGTTTGTTATCAAATTTTGTTGCAATTGCAACTTTTTTATTGTATAATATGCATTATAAAGTTTAAATATCAAAATATAAAAAACGATATATCACCAAAGATTTAATATAAGAACAAAAGCATATATAACATATACACATTGAGGTGAATACAATGGAATATATCCAAGACATAGAAAAATTCTTAAAAGACTTTGCACATACATGCAAAAGCGTTCAAAAGAAATCTTTCAAAAAAAATCAAACAATAACTACATATATACAAAAAAGAAACCAAATCTGCATTCTTCTAAGTGGCGAAGCTGATTTGGTTAGGTATGATATGAATGGTGACAAAGCTATTATTGAACATTTTACTAAAAACGATATTTTTGGTGAAGCTTTATACATTGTTACAACAAATAATGAACTTTCTGTTGAAGCAAAAAAAAGTTGTGAAATTTTATTTTTTAATTATGATAATATACACCAAAAATGTAGAAATAATTGTAAATTTCATCAGACCTTGTCAGAAAATTTTTCTAATTTGATTTTGAATAAAGTTATGGATTTAAATACTAGAGTCGAGATTTTAACAAAGCGTTCTATTCGTGAAAAACTTCGTGGTTATTTTAATATTTTGTCTACTAGAAGTTTAAGTAAGACTTTTATTCTTCCTTTTTCTTTAACTGATTTGGCTGATTATCTTAGTGTTGATAGAAGTGCTATGATGCGTGAAATTAAGGCTTTAAAGGATGAGGGTTTTATTAAAAAAATTGGAAATAAGATTACTCTTTTATATAAATAAAGATATACATCAATTTATTATATAAATTTATAGACGAAAAAGATATAACACAATAAATTAAAATTATATAAAATTTATTGTGTTACATTTTTTAATTATTTTATTTTGAAAACATCACATTTTGAAATATTTTCAATGGAATTTTCTATTTGTTCACCAGTTTTCATATTCTTAATTTTAACAATACCTGAATTAACTTCATCTTCACCTATAACAATAACATAAGGAATTTCAAGTTTATCAGCATATTTCATTTTAGCTTTTAATTTTTTATCATTTAAAAATATCTCTGTATTAATTCCATTTTTTCTTAAATCACTTGCTAACTTTATAGGAACCGTCATATCTTCAACCATAGGAACTATTAAAACTTCTGCAACTGATTTTTTATCAGCATTTATTAAATTCAATTCATTTAATTTATAGAATAATCTAGTTAAACCAATTGAAATTCCAACACCTGGTAGCTTTTTATCAGTATAGTGTTCTGCCAAATTTTCGTATCTACCACCAGAGCATACACTTCCAAGTTCTCTATATTCATTTAAAAATGTTTCATAAACTGTTCCTGTATAATAATCAAGTCCTCTAGCAATTGTTAAATCAACTTTGAAATTACTATCTGGAATTCCAAATAATCTTACATATTTAACAACTTCTGTAAGTTCTTCAAGTCCTGTTTTAAATGCTTCATTTTCAATATTTAAATCTGCAATTTTTTGCAATTTTTCATCTGTTGTTCCATCAATTTCAATAAAATCTAATATTTTATTTATTGATTCTGTTGGAACTTCTATTTTTTCTAATTCTTCTATTACAGCTTCTTTTCCTATTTTTTCTATTTTGTCTATTATTCTAAGAATTTCAACCGCATTTTCTTTTTGATTTAAACTTTCAAACAAACCATTAAATAATTTTCTGTTGTTTATTTTTATTGTAAAATCGTCAAATCCTAATTCTTTAAATACATTATAAATAACACTTGGTAGTTCTGCATCATTAATTACACTTAATTCTCCATCACCAATAATATCTATATCACATTGATAAAATTCACGGAATCTTCCTTTTTGCGTTCTTTCTCCACGATATACTTTTCCAATTTGATATCTTCTAAATGGAAAACTTAAATTTCCATAGTTTTTTGCTACATATTTTGCAAGTGGTACTGTTAAATCAAATCTCATTGATATGTCTGTATCACCTTTTTCAAATCTGTATATTTGTTTTTCTGTTTCTCCACCAGCCTTTGCAAGCAATACTTCTGATAGTTCTAGTATTGGTGTGTCTAGTGGTAAAAATCCAAATTTTTGATATGTTTTTTCTATTTTTTGTTTTATTTGTTCAAATAGTATTTGTTCATTTGGCATTAGTTCCATAAAACCTGCCAATGTTCTTGGTTCTGTTTTGCTCATAATTATTTCCTCTCTCTATTTTTTCGGTATTGAAGACCAGTCCCCCAATCCCGAATTTTTATATATTTTACCACATTTTAGGCTTTAATTCAAGATAAATTGACTTTTCATCCTTAAGCATTGTAGCCTTTCCATGTCCTGGATAAATAAAAGTATCATCTGGTAAAATTAAAATTTTATTGACAATTGAATTCATTATATCTTCTCTACTTGATGTTGGTAAATCTGTTCTTCCCCACGTTCCAGCAAAAATTGTATCACCTGAAAATAGGCATTTTTCTTTTTCACAATAAAGCGATGTGCTTCCAGCTGTATGTCCTGGTGTGTGAATTACTCTAAATTCCAAATCACCTAAATGTATTAAATCATTATCATCAACTCTTGAATCCGCTTCTAACTCTATATCTGGTAGTCCAATATATTCAGACAAATTAATATCAACATTGTTTAGTCCTTCACTATCAATTCTGTGAATTAATATTTTGCCACCACAACGTCTTTTTAACTCGTTTACACCTGCAATATGGTCTCCATGGCAATGCGTTAAATAAATATATTTCAATTTTCCTTTAAATACATTTTTTATTAAATTTTCTATTTTATCCACATCACCTGCTGGGTCTATTACCATTATCTCTTTGCTATTTTCATCAAATATCACATAACAATTTGTTGGGTCTCCTATCCAGGTGTCTATCTTTAGTTCTTTTAAAATCATATTTTTATCTCCTTTTTTGTCCATTTGGGGACGGTTCTTTTTGGGACATTTTTCCAAATTTTGTAATTATCTCTAAGTACTGATATATCAAGCAAATTTTAAAATATTCTTTTTAATATAATGTCCCAAAAAGAACCGTCCCCAAATGGACATTTTATCTTCTAACTTCGTAAACGCTATCAACCTTCTTAATATTTCTAATTACTTTATTTAATTCTTCAATATTCTCAACTTCAAGGTCGATGTCCATAATAGCAATTCTCTCCTTAGTAGTTTTTGTACTAACTCCCATCAAATTCGCCTTAGTTTCTTTAACCGTATTTAAAATGTCTACCAATAGTCCTCTTCTGTCGTTTGCCAAAACTTCTAATGTAACATTGTAATTTTCTTTTGCCTCTTCATACCATTTAACACCTATTATTCTGTTTTCTTCTGTCAATAGGTCTTTTACATTTACACAGTCTTTTCTATGAACTGATACTCCTCTTCCTTTTGTGATATATCCTATTATTTCGTCTCCAGGTAATGGGTTACAACATTTTGATAGTTTAACTAAGCAGTTGTCTATTCCTTCTACCACAACTCCTGAGCTTGATGGTTTTTGTTTCTGTTCTTTTTGTTTTCTTAGTTCTTCTATTTTTTCTTCAACATCTTCTTCTTGATGTTCTTTTCTATATTCTTGTAGCATTCTTGCAATTACTTTTACTGCAGAATTTGCTCCAAATCCAACAGCTGCATACATGTCTTCGATGTTTTTATATTTATATCTATCAAGCATTGCATCTATATATTCTTGTTTGAATAAATCTGCATGTGACATTCCAATTCTCTTGATTTCTTTTTCTATTAAGTCTTTTCCTTTTTCAATGTTTTCTGATTTTTCTGCCTTTTTGAACCACCCATTTATTTTGTTTTTAGCTTTTGTACTTTTTACAAATTTTAGCCAGTCCCTGCTTGGTCCTTTTGAATTGTCTGATGTAATTATTTCTATGATGTCCCCACTTTTTAATGGTGTTATAATTGGCATCATTTTGCTGTTTATTTTACATCCTGTCATATGGTTTCCTATTTCTTCATGTATACTGTATGCAAAGTCTATTGGTGTTGCATTTCTTGGTAATATTTTTATAGCTCCTTTTGGCGTAAATACATAAACTTCATCTTCAAATAATTCTGTTTTTAGTGTTGCCAAAAATTCTTGTGGGTCTTGCATATCTTTTTGCCATTCAAGCGTTTCTCTAAGCCAAGCAAGTTTGTCTTCTTCTACTTTTACTGACTGTTTCTTTCCAAAGTAGCTTGCTTCTTTATATGCCCAGTGCGCTGCAATACCATATTCTGCAACTCTATGCATATCCCATGTACGAATTTGAACTTCAAATGGTGTTCCTTTGTCTCCTAATAATGTTGTATGTATTGACTGATACATATTTGGTTTTGGAACAGCTATATAGTCCTTAAATCTTCCCGGCATTGGGCTGTACATTTCATGTACAACTCCTAATGCTGCATAACAGTCTTTTATTGAATTAACTAATATACGCAATGCAAATAGGTCATATATTTGGTCTAGTGTTTTGTTGTCTCTTTTCATTTTTCTATATATACTATATAAATGCTTTGCACGACCTGTTACTTCTGCATCAATATGTTGTTTTTTTAGTTGAACTCGTATATCTGCCATTATTTTTTCTATGAATTTTAATCTTTCTTCTCTCTTTTTATTTATTCCTTCAACTAATTCATGATATTCTTCTGGATATAAATATTTAAAAGATAAGTCTTCCAACTCCCATTTCATTGAATATAGACCTAAACGGTTTGCAAGTGGTGCATATATTTCCATTGTTTCTTTTGCATTTGCAATTTGTCTATCTCTTTTTAGATATTTTAATGTTCTCATGTTGTGAAGTCTATCTGCAATTTTCAATATTATAACTCTGATATCTTTTCCCATTGCCAAAAACATTTTTCTATAATCTTCAACTTGTTGTTCTTCAACAGTTGTAAATTGCATTGCTTCTAATTTTGTAACACCTGCAACCATATCTGCAATTTCGTCGCCAAACTCTCTTCTTAAATCTGCATCTGTTGCATCTGTATCTTCTACAACATCATGTAAAAGTGCCGCACATATTGTTGCTTCGTCTAGTCCTAATCCTGCTAATATGTATGCCACATTTAGTGGATGTATTATATATGGTTCTCCAGACCTTCTTTTTTGTTCTCCATGATGTTCTACTGCATAGTTATATGCTTTCATTATTAATTTTGTATCTACTCTTCTGCTTGTTTCTTTCTTTTTTGATATTACATCTTGTACTGTTATTTCTTTACTATTTTCTTGCATTTTTTCACCCCTCTTTTGTCAAAAGATGTCAAAAGGGACGCCCCTTTTTGACAGAACTTTCAATATTATCTGTCAAAAAAGCCCGTCCCTTTTGACAATTTTTTTATATTGACTTCATAACATCTTTTAAGTTAATTTGTAAACTATCAACACCATTAAAACTATTAATTTCCAAAGTTCCAACAACATCAATTTTGTCACCAATTCTAAACTCATCAGCCAAATAACCTAAATTAAAACCAATGCTATTAATTACAGAATTACCATCTTTCAAAGTCATTTTAATATGTTTACCTTCTGATAAAGCTCTTATTGAATCGATTTTCAAATTTTTAAATGCAAATATTGGCATTTTATTACCTTCTCCAAAAGGTTCTAGAAACTTTAAACTCCCAACAATTTCTCTATTTATATCATTCAAATCAATCTTTGCATCAACATTTATAATAGGTACTATCTCATCTATTTTTGCATCTTTTGCAATTTGCTCAAGCTCATTTGCAAACTCTTGAAACTTATCTCTTTTTATCGTAATACCTATTGCCATACTGTGTCCACCAAATTTTTCAATTGAATTTTGGCATTTCATTAAAGCTTCATGTAAATCAAATCCAGGTATACTTCTACCAGACCCTTTTGCTAAATCATCTTCGTAGCATAATAAAATACTTGGTTTAAAATATAAATCTGTTATTTTTGAAGATACAATTCCTATTACACCATGATGCCAATCTTCTCCACCTACAACTATTGCACAATTTTCATATAACTTGTTTTTTTCAATTTGATTTACAGCATCTTCATAAATTGATTTTTCTTTTTCTTGTCTCATTTTATTATAATCATTTAATTTTTTTGTTAATTCATTTACTTCATAAATATCTTTAGATAAGAATAGTTTTAACGCATCATCTGCATGTCCCATTCTTCCACACGCATTTATTCTTGGTGCAACACCAAAAGATATAGTTGTTGAGTCTAAATTTTTATATCCTGAAGACATAAGTAATGACCTTAATCCCATATTTTTTGTTTGAGCAACCAACATTAATCCTAATTTTGTTATAACTCTATTTTCATCTACTAATGGCACTATATCTGAAATTGTTCCAACACAAACAATATCTAAATATTTCAAATATTCTTTTTCATCTAATCCTAATTTTATTCCGTAATGCTTGTGTTAACTTAAATACAACTCCAACTCCTGCCAAATCTCTACATGGATATTTGTTATCTTTTCTTTTTGCATCAACTACAGCAAGTGCTTTTGGTAGTTTTTCTCCTACTTCATGATGGTCTGTTACTATTGTTTCTATTCCGAAGAGAATTTGCATATTCTATTTCTTCTATTCCAGAAATTCCTGTGTCTACTGTTATCATTAATGTGTAATTTTCTTTTGATATTTTTTCTATTGCTGGTTTGTTTAAACCATATCCCTCTTCTAATCTGTTTGGAATGTATGAGTCTACATGCAGTCCTCTATCTTCCAAAAAGCTTTTTAATACTGTTATACTTGTTATTCCATCTACATCATAATCTCCATAAATTATTGTTTTCTCATTATTTTCTATTGCTTTTAAAATTCTATCAGTAGCAATATTCATATTTGGCATTAAAAATGGGTCATGAAAATTTTGCCTTGTTGGATGTAAAAATATTTCGATATCTTCTTCTTTGATTTTTCTATTTGAGATTATTGTTGCAAGTAATTCACTTACTTTGTATTTTTCAGTTATTTTTTTTACTTCTTCTGTGTTAGTTTCGTATATTTGCCATTTTTTGTTCATACCTTTCTCCTTTTTTTACTTTTCGTATATTGTATAACATTTTACAGTTTTTTTAAAGTACTTTTTTTGAATTTTAAATTAAATTACTACATTTTTGTTACAATAAATCAGAAAAAAGACTTGCACGAATATGCAAATCTCTTCATAATTATTTTAAACTTGTTTTGCAAACACTATAGTTCTTATATCATTACTAGCATCTGTACATGTTGATAATGTCAACTCAGCCAAACCATTTGTATCTCTTGTGTAGAATGATGAATCTGTTGATGAAGCCTCAAATTTATTATACACTTCATATGTTAAGCTCTTTCCTGTATAATCTGTTACATATATTTTAGCTCCATTTGTAATCTTCTTTAAATTTGAGAAAAACATTCCATTTCTATAATTATGTCCTTGTATTACTGAATTTCCTGGTTTATTTAGATTATCTTTTGGATATAACAATATTAGTGCAACATTTAATGCTCCTGCAGAATTTTGTTCTAGAATAGGATATTCTATATTAAGTGATGGTATTTTCATTGTGCCTACTACATCATATCCTTTATATTTCTTCTTTCCTGAATTTGTTCCGCTTGTTGATGAATCTAATGCTGTTTCACCAGATGTATCTAGTGCAACATTACCTTCTGTATTTCCATCTCCACCTTCATCTGCTGTTGTTAAATTTCCTTGATAGTCTTCAACAAAATCAGATGCTTGTTTTGTTGAATTTGAATTTCGTATAAAATCAAATGCTAAAAATCCTAATAATCCAACTATTGCTATTATTACTATTACTAATACTATTGTTAATACTTTACTATATTTGCTCTCAAACATATTTTTTACCTCCGTATATTAAAACTCTAATTTAATTATATCATATAGAAAGTACTTTTACAATTTTTTTGTTAAAATTTCATATTAATTTTTTATATTTACTGTGAACTGTAATATTTGATGTTATAATTAACTCTAACTTATAAACATTTTATCCCAACGCAACATCCAAAATCATCATAATTGTAAAACCAATTGCAACACCAATAGTACCAATATTAGAATGTTCTCCTGCTTGTGACTCTGGAATCAGTTCTTCTACAACAACATAAATCATTGCACCTGCTGCAAAAGATAACAAATATGGTAAAATTGGAACAACTGCATTTGTAAGAAGTATTGTAATAATGGCACCAATTGGCTCAACAATTCCTGACAAAGTACCATATAAAAATGCTTTTGGTTTTGATACTCCTTCACTTTTTAATGGCATTGAAATAATTGCACCTTCTGGAAAGTTTTGAATAGCAATTCCTACTGCTAGTGCAAAAGCCCCTGCCATTGTAATTCCTGCATTTTGTGCTAGCGCTCCTGCAAAAGTAACCCCAACTGCCATTCCCTCTGGTATATTGTGCAAAGTTACCGCAAATACCATCATTGTTGTCTTCTTCAATTTTGATTTCATTCCTTCTGACTTTTCACTTTCTAAGTGCATATGTGGGACTACACTATCTAATACTAAAAGAAATACAATTCCTAATAAAAATCCTATTGCTGCTGGAATCCAAGCAACTTTTCCTTGTGTTTCTGCCATTTCTATTGATGGTATTAATAATGACCATACTGATGCTGCTATCATTACTCCTGATGCAAATCCTAATAAGATTTTTTCTACTTTTTTGTTCATTTCTTTTTTCATTAAGAATACCATTGCGGCTCCAAGTGTTGTGCCTAAAAATGGTATTGCTAAACCTAAAAATATTTGCATAATTTTATCTCTTTTCTAAAAAATTTTCGCTTCTATTATATTAATTTTTCAATTTTTTTACTCTGTCCTTAATGCAATTACTGGGTCCTTTTTACTTGCAATTTTAGCTGGAATCAAACCTGCAATAATTGTCAAGAACATGCTAATAAGAACTAATACAACACCGGCTTTAAATGGTACAGCAGTTACCACTTTAACACCTGTTACAGCATAAATCATACTGTTTATTGGAAGTGTCAATAATACTGTAATTCCTATTCCTATAAGACCTGATATTAAACCAATAATCAAAGTCTCTGCATTAAATACTCTTGAAATATCTTTTTTAGATGCACCAATTGCTCTTAATATTCCAATTTCTTTTGTTCTCTCTAATACAGAAATATACGTTATAATACCTATCATTATTGAAGATACTATTAATGATATTGCTACAAATGCAATTAATACATAACTTATTGTATTAATAATTTGGCTTACAGATTTCATCATTGTTCCAACTATATCTGTATAGCTTATTGTATTTTCTTCTTTTCCGTCATCTCTTTGTTTTTGGTTATACTCTTCTATTGCGTTTGATATTTTGTCTTTAGTTTCAAAATCTTTTGGATAAATGCTAATTGATGTTGGTGTATCAATATCAACTGCACCTAATTTTTGTAGATTTTTTTCATAGCTTGAGTCTTTATTTGCTGAATATGTTTCCATCATTTGGGCAATTTCTTCACTACTTAATTTGCTCATTGCCATTCTTTGCTCTGCTGTCAAATTCTCCATTGAGGATGTATCTTCATCAGTTGGAAATTTCAAACTAGAAAATACATTTACATCTTTGTTTTCTTTTTGTTCTTTTACTATTTGTGCATCATTTGATTTTTCTACTACATATTCTTTTAATTGTTTTGTATATCCTATGCCACTTGTAACAGAAGTACTTACAGCACTTTGTTCATTCTGTTTTATAATTCCAACAACTTTTACAGTTTCTGCATTATTAAGTTTTTCTTTTAAATAATTATCGTCATCCTCTTTGTTTACCCATAATCCATTTTGTTTTTGATAATAATCTGAATTTAATAATAGTTTAAATTGTAAGTTTAAAAGATCGTCATATGAATATGATGTTGATTCTTGATTTTCGTCAAGTTTTTCACCATTTTCTACTGCTTTCCATTTGTCCTTTAGCTCACTTTGGTCTTTTAACCCTAATGAATATAATGTGTAATCATCTATTCTTCCGTCTTCTTTTAACACTAAAACTACTTCATTATATTGTTTTGGCCAGTTTCCTTTTACTAAATCATATTGTGATTCTAATAATTGTTGATTATCTAGCATTTCAAAACATACATCAGTATTTGTCATCATTGAACTTCCAAATACAGATGACATTGCTGAATTGTTTTGTGCTTCTATCATATCTCCCATTCCAAATGCATTCATTACTGTGCTTGGATTTACTCTTACAATTCCATTGTCTGTATTTGCTCTATATAAGTTGATATTTAAGTCATATCCATATTTTATGCTATTACTATTTTTTGTAATTTCATTATCGCCATTATCCAAATATTTTTTTAATTCTTTCAAATTATTGCTTTGTTTTTTATTAGAAAGTGTTGTTATCATATCATTCATTATATCTGCTGAATATGCTTTTCCTTCTTCTTTGTTTTCCGTGTTATCTGTGTTTTCACCAGACATAGACTGCATTAAGCTTGACATATCTACTGTTGATTCTTCTATTGTAATTGGATATGAAGAAAGTGTATCTTCTTCTACTTTGTTTATATAATTCTGTACTCCTGTTGAAATTGCTAAAATTAGTGCAATTCCTATTATTCCAATACTTCCTGCAAATGATGTTAATATTGTTCTTCCTTTTTTAGTCATTAAATTATTTAAACTTAGTCGTAATGCTGTAAGAAATTTCATTGATGTTCTTCTCTTTTTAGTGTCTTCCTTTTTTTCTTCTTTTTGATGTTCTATTGGGTCTGAATCATCTGTTATTTTTCCATCAAGTATTTTTATAATTCTACTTGAATATTTTTCTGCGAGTTCGGGGTTGTGTGTAACCATTATTATTAGTTTGTCTTTTGATATTTTCTTTAATATTTCCATTACCTGCACACTTGTTTTTGTATCTAATGCACCTGTTGGTTCGTCTGCTAAAATTATATCTGGGTTATTTACTAAAGCCCTTGCTATTGCAACTCTTTGCATTTGTCCACCTGATAATTGGTTTGGTTTTTTGTGTATTTGCTCTTTTAATCCAACTTCTTCAAGTGCTTTTATTGCTCTTTGTTTTCTTTCTTTTCTAGATACTCCTGATATTGTTAATGCAAGTTCTACATTTGATAATACTGTTTGATGTCCTATTAAGTTGTAACTTTGGAATACAAATCCTACTGAATAGTTTCTGTATGCATCCCAGTCCCTATCTTTAAAGTCTTTTGTTGATTTTCCATTTATTATTAAGTCTCCTGATGTGTATCTATCTAGTCCTCCTATGATATTTAAAAGCGTTGTTTTTCCACATCCACTTTGTCCTAGTATTGAAACAAATTCTGATTCTCTAAATTCTATGTTTATTCCTTTTAAAGCTTCTACTTTTTCGTTTCCACTTACATATGTCTTTTTTATGTTTTTAAGTTTTAACATAAATTTCTCCTTTCCTTAATTTATATTATATTTATATCATAAATTTAGATTTTTTCATAGTTTTTTATAAAATTAAGGAGCTATGTTTTCATAGCTCCTCTAATGTTAGTTATTTGGCAGGTGTGCCAAATCCTGCATCTCTTTTGACCACTATGGTGTGTGGATGGCACTATTGTCCACTTCAAATAACTCTTTATATTGTACTTATATTATATAACTTTTATTCATTTTTGTCTAGTTTTTTATTTTTATTCTTCCAAATAATTTTTCCTCGATTTTTTAAAGTTTGATTCCATGTTCTATTATTTAATTTCATCATAGTAATAATTGAGTTTTTATTATGCTCTTTATCTTGACCCAATGTAAGTTTGATTACAACTCTCCCATTTTTTTCTATATTTTTTATTTTTTTAAATATATCATTGTATCTTCATGTCTATTATCTTCTATAATATAATCAGGATTATCTATTATACTTTTTAAATATGGTCTTAATTCTTTATATTCATTTTCATGAAATAGAAGAATATGTTCATATAATCTCTCATCTGTTAATATTACTTCTTCAGTAATTAATCCTTTTTTATATTTTTCCAATTTATTTCTATCTAATTTCGTTATATATTGCAAATTATTTCATTCCTCTTTTTTGTTTTTTATTATATAATTTTTTATAAATTATACAATATCATAATCTATAGCAAACTATATACCTAGCATTAAATTTTTATAATTTTCTCCCACTCCAAATCTTCTTTTCCAAAATGTCCATAATTTGTTGTTTTAGTATAAATAGGCTCTCTAAGTTTTAAATATTCAATAATCCCATTTGGTGTTAAGTCAAATTTTTCTCTTACCATATTTGCTAATTCTTCGTCTGATTTCTTACCTGTACCAAAAGCATTTACACATATAGAAAGAGGCTCTTTCATACCAATAGCATATGAAATCTGTATTTCACATTTTTCAGCATATCCATTTGCAACTATATTTTTAGCAATATATCTTAGCATATATGCAGCACTTCTATCTACCTTTGTCGCATCCTTTCCAGAAAATGCTCCACCTCCATGACGTGCATATCCCCCATAAGTATCTACTATTATTTTTCTACCTGTTAGTCCTGTATCTCCAAGAGGTCCACCTATTATAAATCTTCCTGTTGGATTTATATATATTTTTGTATTTTTATCTATCATCTCTTCTGGTATAACTAGTTTTATTACTTTTTCAGTAATATCTTTTCTTAATTGTTCTATTGTTACTTCTTGTAAGTGTTGTGTTGAAATTAATATCGCTTCTATTCTTTTTGGTTTATTATCTTCATATTCTACTGTTACCTGAGTTTTTCCATCTGGACGTAAATATGGTATTTCTTTTTGTTTTCGTGCATCTGTTAGCTTTTGGGCTAATTTATGTGCCATTGATATTGCATATGGCATATATTCTTCTGTCTCATTTGATGCATATCCAAACATTATTCCTTGGTCACCCGCTCCACCATCATCTACTCCTAATGCAATATCTGGACTTTGTTTAGTAATATCTACATTTATTTTACATGTTCTATAATCCATATCTGTTTTAGCATTATCATAACCTATATTTTTTATTGTTTGCCTTACTACATTTTCTATATCCACATTTCCCTTTGATGTAACTTGTCCTGCTATTGTTACTGTATTCCCTGTTACAAATGTTTCTACTGCTACTCTTGAATATTTATCTTGTTTTAGATATTCATCTAATATACTGTCTGATATTAAATCTGCTACTTTATCTGGGTGTCCTTCTGTTACACTCTCTGATGTAAAATAATATTTGTTCATTTTTAATTTCCTCCTATAATATGTAATTTATACAATTTATAACTGTACTGAAAAAGTTATAATTTTGCAAATTACTTTTGTTTATATTATAGTCTATATTTTTTATAATTACTATATATTAGCAACAATTCTTTCATATTTTTTGTAATTAGGTTCATATTTTTCTAGCATTTTTATGAAACTTTTACAATGACTTTTGTATTTTAGATGACAATATTCATGTAAAACTATATAATCTATTACTTCTCTATCATATTTTACTATTTCAGGATTTATTGTTATTTTGTTTTCTTCACATCTTCCAAGTTCTTCACTCATTTTTCTAATTTCGTAATCTTCTGGTGCAAATCCTAATAAAATTCTTGTTTTTTCCATTGCTCTTTCTACTTCTACTTTTGCAATTTGTTCGTACATTTTGTCTATTGCTATATCTAATATTCTCTCATTATTTGCTTTTTTATATTTGTTTGGTAGTGATATTTTTATAATTTTATCTTCTACATCTAGTTCAGCAACTTTGATATTTTTGTATATTATTTTAACTTTATAATCTGTTCCTAATACAGGCACTGGGTGTCTTTCTGCTGTTTCTTCTATTGTTATTTTTAGGTTAATTTTCTTTGTCATTATTTTCATTTTATATCACTCCTTGCAAATTTATGTTTTACAAATTCTTGTTCGTTTTGTTGTACTTATTTTATATTTATTTTTTTATTTTGTCAATACTTTTTTAAAAAAAAAATCAAAATTTTTGTTCGCTTATTTAAAAAATAAGGAGTAGAAAATTTCTACTCCACTTTCAAACTCTCATTTGCTTTTTATTGATAACTTTAATTTTCCTTATTTTATAATAACATAAGGATTCTCTCTAAAGTACTTCATTTAATATATCAAAAGTAACTTAAAAAACACGTAGGAATTAACTCCTATGTGCTTTGCATTCAAGCTTAATTTTTCTTAACTTTCATACGAATCTTATACGTATCTACTTTGACATCAGCTCTCTTTTTGATTGTATTATCATTTGACATTATCTCTTTAATCAGATTAAAAATATAGTCAACTTCACCACTTTTTTCCGCGATGTAATGATTAACAATAATTTTTTCATCCTCTAGTTCCAAAAGAACAGAGTCAATGCCCAACTTTCCGAATTCAGATATGGCTTTACAGATTATTTTTTTTGCCTTTTCTCTAGCCGTCTTATCGACTTCTTCCCGCTTTTTGAACGCATCATTAAATGCCTCATCAAATGCCTTGCCAAAATCATTCATACATATGACCTCCTTTTATGTCTAGCTTGAATTACTATATTAACTATGAACTATATCATTATAGCATGATATTTATTACTTGTCAAAAATCTATTTCATTGCTTCTTCTACTGCAACAGCTACTGCAACTGAAGCACCAACCATAGGGTTGTTACCCATACCAATTAATCCCATCATTTCAACATGAGCTGGTACTGAAGAACTTCCTGCAAATTGAGCATCTGAATGCATTCTTCCCATAGTATCTGTCATACCATAAGAAGCTGGTCCAGCAGCCATATTGTCTGGATGTAATGTTCTACCTGTTCCACCACCTGAAGCAACTGAGAAGTATTTTTTACCTGCTTCAAGTCTTTCTTTCTTATATGTACCTGCAACTGGGTGTTGGAATCTTGTTGGGTTTGTTGAGTTACCTGTAATGGATACATCAACATCTTCTAACCACATTATTGCTACACCTTCTCTAACATCGTTAGCTCCGTAGCATCTAACTTGGCTTCTTTCACCTTCTGAATATTTGATTTCTTCTACAATATTTACTTTTCCTGTGAAGAAGTCAAAGTCTGTTTTTACATATGTAAATCCGTTAATTCTTGATATTACTTGTGCTGCGTCTTTTCCAAGTCCGTTTAAGATTACTCTTAATGGTTCTTTTCTAACTTTGTTTGCTGATTTTGCTATACCTATAGCTCCTTCAGCAGCTGCAAAGCTTTCATGTCCTGCTAAGAATGCAAAACATTTTGTATCTTCTGATAATAGCATTGATGCTAAGTTTCCATGTCCTAATCCAACTTTTCTGTCGTCTGCAACTGAGCCTGGAATACAGAATGCTTGTAGTCCTTCTCCGATTGCTTTAGCCGCATCTGATGCTTTGTTGCATCCTTTTTTGATTGCAATTGCTGCTCCTAATGTGTACGCCCATGCTGCGTTTTCAAAACATATTGGTTGAATTCCTTTTACTATTTCGTATGGGTTAAATCCTTTGTCTGTACATATTTTCAATGCATCTTCAAAATCTTTTATTCCGTATTTTTCCATTACTGGTTTTATTTGGTCTATTCTTCTTTCATAACTTTCAAATGTTACTGCCATTTAATTTTCCTCCTTATTAACATTTCTTACCATGTTTGTATGGTCTTGTTTCATTGTATTTCATTTTTTCTAAAATTATTTTTTCCAAGTCGATATTATTTCCACCACAGAAATCAAATATTCTTATTATTGTATCTGCTAGCTCTGCTGGTATACCACTTGGTTTGTTATCATCTTTGTAGTAGATTTCATCGAATTTTCTGCCATCCCTATATTCTTCAAATGCTTCTGATAATTCAGTATGCATTAATGAAATAATTTCTCCAAAATCTCTATCTTTTTCCCAAAATCCATGTTTCACACTATTTTCATGTGCTCTTTTTACTAAATCATTTATCACTTTTTATTCCTCTCTTGGGTCGATAGTTTTAACAGCTTCATCAAATCTTCCATATGTACCAGATGCTTTTTCAATTGCTTCTTTAGGATCAATTCCTTTTTTGATGTTATCCATCATTTTTCCTAAATGAACATATTTGTAACCAATAATTTGGTCATCTTTATCTAAACCTAATTCAACTATGTAACCTTCTGCGAGATTTAAGTATCTTGGTCCTTTTAATGAACTAGAATAAATTGTTCCAACTTGTGATGTATGTCCTTTTCCTAAATCTTCAAGTCCTGCTCCTACTGGAAGTCCTCCTTCTGAGAAAGCTGTTTGTGTTCTACCATATACTATTTGTAAGAATAATTCTCTCATAGCAGTATTTATAGCATCACATACTAAGTCTGTGTTTAATGCTTCTAATATTGTTTTTCCTGTTAAAATTTCTCCTGCCATTGCAGCTGAGTGTGTCATTCCTGAACATCCAACTGTTTCAATTAATGCTTCTTGGATTATTCCGTCCTTTACATTTAATGTTAATTTACATGCTCCTTGTTGTGGTGCACACCATCCTATACCATGTGTTAAACCAGATATGTCTTTAATTTCTTTTGCTTTTACCCATTTTCCTTCTTCTGGAATTGGTGCTGGTCCATGGTCTACTCCCTTTGCTACTTTACACATTCCTTCTAATTCTTTTGAATAAATCATCGTTTTTTGCTCCTTTCACTATGCTATACTTTTTTCATCATGTTTGAAATTTCAGAGATTTTGAGTTATGTTCCCCTTAATCCTTTTTTCCAAACAAAAATCGCTAAGCTTTGCACTTTATTATAATTTTTTTAATAAACTTTTTTCTGCCTTTACTTGATCTCCAGGCATAATAATTTGATTTATAACTTTTTCGTCCTTAGTTGCAACATATTCTATATTTTGTTCACTATCATAACTTTCTGTATCATAATCAACTATATTTTTTATATTTTTTATGTATATACCAGTTTCATATCTTTCTCTTCTTTTTACTACTTTTTCTCCTAGCAAATATTTTTCTATAATCTTTTGTTCCTCTTTGCTTAGTTGTTCTTCTTTAATTCCTAGATTATTATATCTCCATATTATGTGCCTTTCATAACTTGAAAATTTTGATTGCGTTAAATCTTCATAATCATATTCAACTTTGAATTTTATTCCTTCAATTTTCATAGTAAGATTAGACCATGTTGATGATGTAACTTCTACTTTTTTGAATTCTTCTCTTAGATTTACAATTTTCTCATATAAAATATTTACTAATTTTAGATACTCTTTTTCATCTAAATTGAATTTTTGTGGTATTTCATAGACGTTTACAGGGTTCTTCTTAAATATTCCTTTTGGAATATAGTAGAAGAATAATTCCCCTGTTTTTCGTCCATCAATTAAATCTGATACTGAGGCATATAGGTACATCTTTTCCCATTTTTCTGGTATCATATAAAATATACGTCTTTGTATATCTTCGTACATCTCTTTTATTTTCTTTGTATGTTTTAACATATTTACCCCTATTCTCTGATTAATAGGCTTTCTCCTGTCATTTCTTCTGGTTGTTTAATTCCCATTAAATCAAGCATTGTTGGTGCTAAATCTGCTAATTTTCCGTTTTCTTTTAATTTGTATTTTTTATTAGCTGTTACTAATATTATTGGAACTGGATTTGTTGTATGTGCTGTGTGTGGTTCTCCTGTTTTGTAGTCTATCATTTGTTCTGCATTTCCGTGGTCTGCTGTTATTAATAGATTTCCTTGTTTTTCTTCTATTATTTTTACAATTTTTCCTACACATTCGTCTACTGCTTCTACTGCTTTTATTGCAGCTTGTAGACTTCCTGTGTGTCCAACCATGTCTGTGTTTGCAAAGTTTAGAATTACTACATCATATTTGTCATTTTCTAGTGCTTCACATACTTTGTCTGTAACTTCATATGCACTCATTTCTGGTTTCATATCATATGTTTCTACTTTTGGTGATGGTACTAATATTCTGTCTTCTCCTGGATATTGTTTTTCTTCTCCACCATTAAAGAAGAATGTTACGTGTGCATATTTTTCTGTTTCTGCTATTCTTAATTGTGTTAGTCCTGCTTCACTTACAACTTCTCCAAATGTATTTTTTAGTGGTTCTTTTTTGAATGCGATGTGTACATTTGGCATTGTTTCGTCATAGCTTGTGAAACATACATAATATAAATTCATTTTTTTAGTTTCAAATCCATCAAATTCTGGATCAACTAGTGCTCTTGTTATTTCTCTTGCTCTGTCTGGTCTGAAGTTGAAGAATATTACAGAGTCATTTTCTTCTATTTTTGCTACTGGTTCATTTCCATTGCACATTACTGTTGGTACAACAAATTCATCAAATACTTCTTTTTGATAAGAATCTTCGATTGCTTTTATTGGATCCCCTGCTTTTTCTCCTTCTCCATTTACTAGAGCATCATAACATTTTTGAACTCTTTGCCATCTTTTATCTCTGTCCATTGCATAAAATCTTCCTGAAAGTGATGCTATTTTTCCAACGCCTTTTTCTTTCATTTTTTCTTGCAATTCAGCTACATATGTTTCTGCTGATGCTGGTGGAGTGTCTCTTCCATCTAAGAAACAGTGAACATATACATCTTCAAAGTCTCTTCTTTTTGCCATTTCTAATAGTCCATATAAATGTCTGTTGTGGCTGTGTACTCCTCCATCTGATACTAATCCTAGAATGTGTAATTTTGAATTGTATTTTTTACAATTTTCAATTGCAGCTATAAATTCTGGATTACTGAAAAAGTCTCCGTCTTCTATTGATTTTGTTATTCTTGTTAATTCTTGATATACTATTCTTCCTGCACCTATATTTGTGTGTCCTACTTCTGAATTTCCCATTTGTCCTTCTGGTAATCCTACATGTAATCCACTTGTAAATATGTCTGTGTTTGGATATTTTTTCATTAGTTTATCAATATTAGGTGTGTTTGCTAGTTTTATAGCGTTTCCGTCTTTGTTTTTGTTGTCTCCAAAACCATCTAATATCATTAGCATTGTTACTTTATCTTTCATTATTAGTCTATGTTAGTTTTTTTCTAACATATTCCTCCTTCCTTTATGCTCTTGCTTTTCAAAATATTGTTTCAATTTTAATTTTTTACAATTTTTGATTTGCATTAATCTGCGTAATTTACTATTTTTGCGAATTCATCTGGTTTTAAGCTTGCTCCTCCGACCAAGCCTCCATCGATGTCTGACATTTCAAATAGTTCTTTTGCATTATTTGATTTTACGCTTCCGCCATATTGTATTATAACTCCATTTGCTACATTTTGTCCATAGATTTGACAAATTTTGTCACGAATTGATTTTATTGCTTCATTTGCTTGTTCTAATGTTGCTGTTTTTCCTGTTCCAATTGCCCATATTGGTTCATATGCAATTATTGTATTTTGAACTTGTTCTTCTGTTAGCCCTTGTAATGCTAGTTCTGTTTGTTTTGTAATTATTTCTTGTGTTTGATTTGCTTCTCTTTGTTCTAATGTTTCGCCTACACATACAATTGGTTTTAGGTTGTTTGCAAATGCTGCTTTTATTTTTTTGTTTACTGTTTCGTCTGTTTCGTTGAAGTATTGTCTTCTTTCAGAGTGTCCTATTATAACATATTCAACTCCAATTGATTTTAGCATTTTTCCTGAAACTTCTCCTGTGTATGCTCCACTTTCTTCGAAGTGCATATTTTGTGCTCCTATTTTGATGTTTGTTCCTTGTGCTGTTAGTAATGCGTAAAATAGGTCTGTGTATGGCACACATAATATTACTTCATTTTTTGTTTCTTTTACAAGTGGTGTTAATTTATCTATAAAATTTATTGCTTCGTTTGGAAGCATGTTCATTTTCCAGTTTCCTGCAATTACTTTTTTTCTCATAATTTCCTCCTTATTTATCTTGTAAGCACTCAATACCTGGTAACTTTTTGCCTTCTAAGAATTCAAGTGATGCTCCTCCGCCTGTAGAAATATGTGTCATTTTATCAGCTAAGCCTGCTTTAGTTACTGCTGCTGCTGAGTCTCCGCCACCTATTATTGTTGTTGCATCTAATTCAGCAAGTGTTTTTGCTATTTCATTTGTTCCAATTGCAAATTGGTCAAATTCGAATAACCCTAGTGGTCCATTCCAAATTACAGTTTTTGCACTTTGTAATTCGTTTTTGAACATTTCTATTGTTCTTTCTCCAATGTCAAATCCTTCCCATTCATCTGGAATTTCTGTCCATGCTACTGTTTTGCTTTCTGTATCTGGTTTGAATTCTTTTCCTATTTTTGTATCTATTGGTAATAATAATTTTACACCTTTTGATTTTGCTTTTTCCATTGCTTCTAAAGCTAAATTTGTTTTTTCTACTTCACATAGTGAATTTCCTACATTATATCCTTGTGCTTTAAAGAATGTATATGCCATTCCTCCACCTATCATTAATGTATCTACTTTATCTAATAAGCTATCTATTACTCCTATTTTGTCTGAAACTTTTGCTCCACCTAATATTGCTACAAATGGTCTTTCTGGATTGTTGATAGCATTTCCTAAGAATTTTAATTCTTTTTCTATTAAGAATCCTGCTACACCTGGGATGTAGTCTGCTATTCCTGTTGTTGATGCGTGTGCTCTGTGTGCTGTTCCAAATGCATCATTTACAAATATTTCTGCCATTGATGCTAATTTTTTAGCGAACTCTGGGTCGTTGTCTGTTTCTTCTCTGTGGAATCTGACATTTTCAAGTAGCATTATTTCTCCTTCTTTTAGGTTTTCTGCTTTTGTTGTTGCATCTTCTCCTATTACGTCATTTGCCATTATTACATCTTTTCCTAATAATTTTGATAGCTCTTTTGCTACTGGTTTTAGTGAGAATTCTGGTTTTACTTCTCCCTTTGGTCTTCCTAAGTGTGATGCTAATATTATTTTGCAGTTTTGTTCTAATAGGTATTTTATTGTTGGTAGTGCTGCTTTTATTCTTGTGTTGTCCGTGATGTTTTGGTTTTCGTCCATTGGTACGTTGAAGTCACATCTTACAAATACTTTCTTTCCTTTTAAATCGATGTCTTTTACTGTTTTTTTGTTCATTTTCATTCCTTCTTTCTTTTAGGTTTTTTCCTAATTTTTTTATTTGTTTTTTATAGTTTTTACCTATTTTTGCTACTTGATACAATTTTATACTAAAAAAGAATACTTTTCAAGTATTCTTTTTATTTTTTATTTGTATTTATCTCGTTATTTAACAAAATTTTTATTAGATTTTTTTGTTAATATTTTAATCTTTCCCTAATACATATGGATCTGATTCTGTTCCCGTTCCTGATTTAATGTAAACTCCTTCGGCCATTGTTACGACTGGGCGAATTCCAAAACAACCACCACCCCAATTATCAATATAGCCTTCACTATTAACGTTCCATGTACCACCTTTTGTACTTACAGTAGCAGATGCTAGCCAATACCTGGCTCCCATATTTCTTATTGTATCAGTTGAGTTTTTATTTCCAGTTATTTCTATTGCTTCATCATAATCCATTATATGTATATCTTTTATTATGTTCCCTTCTCTATCTGTTGTATTTTCAATTAAATTTTTTTGGCTTTGATCTATATACATTTGCCAGTTTCTTGGATATATTTCTATATTTTCATCTTCCAAATTACTATAATCACTTTTTCTTTTTCCCGCTGACAATAAATATTCTGCTCTATTCCCATCATAATATGTTGTACAACGATACACAAAGTTCTCTGGACTTCCCGCATGTACTATTTTTTTCACATATACCTTTTCATCTTTTTCTTCACTTTCTAATATTTGCCATCCTGAATACTTGGGTATTCCATATCCACTTTGTGGTGTTACACTTTGGTCCTTACTTATTATTATATTTCCATTTTCTATATCACTTGCATTTGATGTATCTCCTTCATATGTAAATCCTCCAAATGTCAAGTTTAGTCCACTATTGGGATTATTTAAATTAAATGATCCATCTCCTTCACTTTTTTCTTTATTTATCATATATAAATTTTGGTTTTGTAATTGTTGTATCTCAGTTAATGTCCAATTTCCTGCATGATAACTTACCACTCCTTGTGCTGACATATATTGATTCACTATTACTTCTTTTTCTTCCTCTATCGTCTTTCCATTATATGTTCCACTTACTTTAAATACATATTTTCCATTAGCAGTTACTGGGTATGGAACTCCTTTTGAGTTATCTGTTTTTGATACAACAGTACAACTATTTCCTTCTAATGTTGCTATTATATTTATATACAATGTTGTTCCTCTTGATTGTGTACTTGCTTCAAGTGAACTTGTATTACTTGAACTATTACTTGTACTTACAGCTATCGCTGTATACAGTATTTCCAATTTTTTAGTTGTTACTATTATATTTATATCACCTGTAACTTTATCAATTTTTATCTTTCCTGTATTTATATCAACAACATCATTTCCAGAAGTTGTAATATTTTTGCCTCCCATGGTTACTGTTAAACCTGTTACTGCATAGTTTTCCGTTGTTGTTATTGTTGCTTCATATGTTTTGTTATATGCTACTTTTGTTGCATTATTATCTATTGTAGCTCCATCTTCTAAAGATTTTGTTATATTATAAAAATAATCATCTATTTTTATTGTTTTCTCTGTCTTACTTCCATCACCTGAAATAATTACAAATTTATATTCTTTTCCTAGTTCCACATCATAATCTATTGAAATCTTTTTTTCTACTCCAGAAACCACTTTTAGCGGGTTACCCTCTGGATAATCTATTTGTTTAATTCCATTTATATTATCTGTCACAACTATATTTATTCTAACCTTATTGTCAGTTCTTGAAATTGTCGTATACTCTACTTCCACACTATTTGCATTATATTCTGTTAAAGCAATATTTAAATTTTGGTCTATCATAAATTTCCCAGTTATTTTATCCTTTGTCATTACCATCAATTTTCCATTATATGATGCGTCTTCTTTTAATTGTGGATTATATTCTGTTGATATAATTTTATTTGCCCAATCTTGTGTTACATCATCTAATGTTGCATTGCCTTGCTTTTCAACCTGCACTTCCTGCAATCCCATTGTTAACTGTTCTTTCATTTCTGATTCAATCTGTGCTTTTTTAGCTTGTTTAACTTTCGTAAATATCCCATTCTCTCCGCCCAATGTTGCTATTGCAATTCCTGCAAGTAATAATAAAATAATAATCGTTATCACTAGTGCAACAAGTGTAATCCCTTTTGTTTTTCTTGTTATTTTCATTCCCTTTCTCCTTTGTTTTATAATTCTATTACAGGATATTTCCTGTAATTTTATATTACCACAGTTGCAGATGTAGTTCAACACTTTTAGTTAATTTTATTTATTTTTTATTCATTATAAAATATTATAATAATGAGGTGAGGTTATGAAAGAATTAAATTACAAAGAAATTGGAAAAAGAATAAAAATCAAAAGAAAAGAAGCAAACTTAACACAAGAAAAACTATCAGAAATAATAGATGTTTCACCTTCATATATTAGTGAAATTGAACGTGGTTCTAGTATTTGCAGTTTAGCTACTATTACTAATATTGCAGATACCATAAATGCAAGTTTAGATTATTTAGTTTTGGGTATTACAGAAAGTAATGCAGATACAGTGTTTACAAATATTTTAAAATCAATACCTGAGAAAAATCAAAATTTATATGTTAATTTATGTGAAAATATAGCTGATACTTTAAAATAGAAGTTTAATCTTCTATTTTTTATTGAAAATTTTTTGTAAACACTTTATTTACCTTTGTTATGGCATAAAATTTTCATTGTCAACTTTTATTATTTTAATTCATATTATTTTCCACTATTATTTTTACATTTTGTATAGCATCAAATTTTAAAATGTATTCATTTTCTATTTTTTCTATTTTCATAATTTGATGTTTTAATAATTGTATTTTTTCACTTTCTTTACTTAATATATTTATGTATTCTGCATCTTCTTGCATTTTTAAGTTTTTGATTTGAATCTTACTTTTTATAATACCTTCAAATTCTAATATAAATTGTTTATTTTTATTTAAATTTATTTCATTTATTAATGTTTTTATATCTATTTGTTTCATTTTTAATCACATTCCCTTCACAAGGCACAAATCGGGTTGAAAAAAAATAAATTTTTCAATCTTTTTTTCTCTTATCTTTTGTTTTATATATTGTACATCATAGTTACTTATATGTCAATATTAACTTTTTGTCTTTTTTTGTTTTTATTTGTAATAATCAAGTAGAATCCTGACTGTTGCATAACAAAAACAGCTAGGCTTTAACCTAACTGTTTCATTGTTATTTTATTAACTTTTCCTTTAACCAATTTACCATCCAAAATATCTTCAGCCAATTTATCTTCAACTAAATTTTGAATAGTTCTTCTTAAAGGTCTTGCACCAAAGTTCTTATCAATACCCTCTTTTGCAATCATTTCTTTAACATCTGGTTCAAATTCGACATCATATTTTTGTTCTTTTAATCTGTTTACAACTTCTTTAAGCATGATATCTATAATTTGATTTATATCATTATCATTTAATTTATGGAATACAATTATTTCGTCAATACGGTTTATAAATTCTGGTCTTAATTCTTTTTTCAACTCTGCCATAACTTCTTTTTTGATTTCTTCGTACTCTTTTTTTGATTTTTCATCATCTACTGAATTTTCTTTAAAGTCTTTTGAACTTTTTGCCTTATCTGAAATGTTATTTGTTTCTCCTTTTGCCTTTTCACTTGCTGTACCTTGATTTGAAAATCCTAATTGTTTTCTATCTGTAATTAGTCTAGCACCTAAGTTTGAAGTCATTATTATAACTGTATTTTTGAAGTTAACTGTTCTTCCTTGGCTGTCAGTTAATCTACCATCTTCAAGTATTTGAAGTAACATATTCATAACATCTGGATGTGCCTTTTCAATTTCATCAAATAAAACTACTGAATATGGTTTTCTTCTTATTTTTTCAGTTAATTGACCACCATCATCAAAACCAACATATCCTGGAGGAGCTCCTATTAATTTAGAAACTGAATGTGGTTCCATAAATTCTGACATGTCTAGTCTTATCATTGCATTTTCGTCTCCAAATAAGACTTCTGCTAATGCTTTTGAAAGCTCTGTTTTACCAACACCTGTTGGTCCTAAGAATAAGAATGAACCTATTGGTCTCTTTGGGTCTTTTAATCCAACTCTTCCTCTTCTTATTGCCTTTGAAACCGCTTCTACCGCTTCATTTTGACCAATTACTCTTTTATGCAATTCTTTTTCAAGATTTTTTAATTTCTCGTTTTCGTCTTCTGTTATTTTTTTAGCAGGAATACCTGTCCAATTTGCAATAACCTCGGCAATATTTTCTTCAGTTATAGTTACAATTGATTTAGTATTTTTGCTTTTCCACTTGCTTTGTTCTTTTTCAAATTTTTCCCTTAAAGCTTTTTCTGTGTCTCTTAATTCTGCTGCCTTTTCAAATTTTTGATTTAATACCGCTTCTTCCTTTTCATTTTTTGTCTTTTCAATTTCTTCTTGCAATTCTTTTAAACTATCAGGCTCTGTATATGTTCTTAATCTGGCTTTTGAAGATGCCTCATCAATTAAATCAATTGCTTTATCTGGTAAAAATCTATCTGTTACATATCTTATAGATAATTTAACCGCTGCTTCAATTGCTTCATCCGTTATTTTTACATTATGATGAGCCTCATATTTGTCCCTAATTCCTTTTAAAATTTTAATTGTATCTTTTTCAGATGGTTCATTTACAGTAACTGGGCTAAATCTTCTTTCAAGAGCTGCATCTTTTTCAATAAATTTTCTATATTCATTTAAAGTTGTTGCGCCAACTAATTGGATTTCACCTCTTGCAAGTAAAGGTTTTAAAATGTTTGCCGCATCAATTGCGCCCTCTGCTGCACCAGCACCAACTATTGTGTGAATTTCATCTATGAAAAGAATTACATCACCGGCTTTTTTTACTTCATTTAAAGCCTTTTTAATTCTCTCTTCGAAATCACCTCTGTATTTTGCACCTGCAACCATTCCAGAAATATCAAGAGCTACAACTCTTTTATCTTTCAAAATTTCTGGAACATCACCAGATGCTATTTTTTGAGCTAATCCTTCAACTGCTGCTGTTTTACCAACACCAGGTTCACCTATCAAGCATGGATTATTTTTAGTTCTTCTTGATAAAATTTCAATTACTCTTTCAATTTCTTGTTTTCTTCCTATTACAGGGTCTAATTTTCCCTCTTCTGCTTTTTTTGTTAAATCTTCTCCAAATTGATTTAATGTTGGTGTTTGATTATAACTACCTTTGCCTCTTCTTTTTGCTCCGTCTGAATAATTTGATGGATTTTCTCCTTGATAATCCTCTCCTTCATTTATTACTTTTACAATTTCATTATAAAGTTTTGGAATATTTACATTTAAGTCTAACAAGATTTTTGCTGCCACACAGTCACCTTCTCTTAAAATTCCTATTAAAAGATGTTCTGTTCCTATAAAGTTGTATCCTAGTTTTCTTGCTTCTATAAATGCTGACTCTACTACTCTTTTTGTTCTTGGTGTAAAGTCTACTATATTTTCAATTGGCTCGTCACTGCCAATTAATTCTTCAATTTTGTTTAGAATATCATCTGCTGTTACATTTTGATTTTCTAGTACTTTTGATGCTATTCCATTGCCTTCTTTTGCTAGTCCATATAATATGTGCTCTGTTCCTATGTAGTTGTGTCCTAGTTCTAGGGCTATATCGTTTGCACTTTCTATTGCTTTATTTGCTCTATTTGTAAATTTATATGTCATTTTAATTCACCTCTTTCATTAATTTTTGTCCTTTTGGGGACGGTTCTTTTTGGGACATCAATTTTAAAAAAACATTTTTAAATATGTTCCGGCTGTTCGCTTTCAGCAATACCATTTTTTTCCAAAATGTCCATTTAAGAACCGTCCCTAAAAGGACATTATTTTCTTAATAACTTCTGCTCTTTTTATATCTCTTTCTAACGCCTCATATTGTTTACCCAAATATTTTTGCATATTTGCAGGTTTAGTATATAAAATCAATTGTTGAATCTTACTATCACTTAATTCTGGTAATATTCCTAAATCTGTGCCAATCTTAACATTTGAAATCAACTTTTGAGCCTCTTCCAAAGATATTTTTCTACAATTACTTAGTAAGCCATAACTTCTATATATTGTATCTTCCAAATCAAGAGTATCTTTTGCTAACAATTTTCTTGCTTTTCTTTCTTGTTCAATTAATTTTTCTGTAACTACTTTCATGTTTTCAATTATTTCTTGTTCTGTAACTCCCAATGTTCTCTTATTAGAAATTTGGAAAATATCTCCAAGTTCTTTGCTGTTTTCTCCATATGCTCCAACTATATTTACCCCAAAATTATTTATTGTATAAAATACTTTATTGATATTTTTTGTTATTGTAAGTGCTGGTAAATGTACCATTACAGATGCTTTTAAGCCTGTACCACAATTTGTTGGCAAACTTGTTAAATATCCATATTTCTTACTTGTTGCATATCCTAAAACTTCTTCAATCTTTTGGTCTAGTTCTATTGCATAATTTAATGTATTTTCTAGTTCTAGACCACTACTGAATACTTGAATTTTTAAATGGTCTTCGTCATTTATCATTATACAGATATTTTCTTCGTCATTTATTAGTATTGCTCCATTTTCATTATGTATTGCATATTCTGGACTTATTAAGTTTTTTTCCACTAAACTCATTTTTGTGATGTCGTCCATGTCTTTTAGTTCTAAATATTTTAGCCCATATCCTATTGCATATACATTCTCTTTTATTTTGTTTTTTAGTTTTTCTATTTCATTTTTGTTTTTTAAATTAAATTTGAATTCTGGTAGATTTCTTGCAAATCTGATTCTTGTACTTGTTACTACATCTGATTCTTTTCCACTTTGTAAATACCAATTCATTTTTATAACTTCCTTTCACTAATATTAATCTCTATTTTTTTATTTCCCAGTTTTTTAATTTTTTAAAAGAAAATGTCTTTATTTTGACATTTTCTTAATTTCATCTCTTATTTTGGCTGCATCTTCATATCTTTCTTCTTTTATTGCTATTTTTAAATCTTCTTGTAATTTTTCCAACTTATTTTCTGTTTTATTTTCTTTATCTACTTTTTTATCATTTTCAAAATTCTTTTTATTATCTGATATTTTTCCTAATCTACCATTATGTCTGTTTGAACCTTGCAATTTCTTTAATATTGGATCCATTCTATCCTCAAAAACATCATAACAATTTGCACATCCATATCTACCTGTATTTATTATGTCATCAAATGTTGAACCGCAACTATCGCAAGTTAATTGTTTTACTTCATTTAGTAATGGCATAAATTCAGGTGTACTGAAGTCTTCTAAAAAACTTCCGAAAAAACTTGGTATATCTAATGATGGCATACTGAAGTCCATTTTTGATGATATTCCTAGTTTTTGACTACATTCTTCGCATAAATGCATCTCCTTTTTTACTCCATTGATATTTTCTGAATATCTAACATTTGCTTCTCTTTTTCCACAATTTTCACATAACATATTAATCACTCCTTATTATTATTTTCACTTTTATAGTAGCTTCACATTATGATTTCCTTTTTCTTTTTTGAAATTTGCTTAGCTACTTTTTATTCTATGTTTAGTAACATATTTTTAAAAATTCTTGCTCTTACTTTATCTTTTATATCCTTGTCAAGTTTTAGAACATTATCACTTGTTGCAACTTTTAATAGTTTGGCTTCTTGAGATGTTATAATGTTATATGTCAGGAAGTCACTTATCAAAATGTCTATATCATTTGTTGTTATTGTTTTTCCTATATTATTTATTATATGCATTATATAATCTGATTTTGTATTTGTTATTTTTTTTATTTTGATGTTGCCTCCACCACCTCTTTTACTTTCTACATAATATCCTTGTGATGGCTTGAATCTTGTTGATATTACATAATTTATTTGTGATGGTACACAGTTAAAGTGCTGTGCTAATTCATTTCTTTGTATTTCTATTAAATCACTGTCATCTTCATCAAATAAATCTTTGATAAAATCTTCTATTACATCTGACATTCTCATTTTATCAGCCTCCCTTTAAATTTTTTGTCTTTTTGTGCGTTTTTCTAACTTTTTTATATTTATGTTTTTTATTTTTCTCTGTCAGTCTTTTTAAAAATATGCTCTTTTTGTCTTTGACTTTCTTTGACCTATATTTATATTATACTCAGGTTTTTAAATAATGCAATATTATTTTTTGACCTTTTCTGACTTTATTTGATTTTTATTCTGTTGTTTTCTTGTTTTATCTCTATTTTTCTCTCTTTTTTGTTATATTTTCTAATCTTTTTACATTTTCTTTTTGTTTTGACATTGGTACCCATGCAAAATATGATGTTACAAATTCCCCATATCTTGTTGTATCCTCAATCTCCTCTTCTTCTCCATGTTTTATTGATTCTTCCTTGTTTTCTATTGTTTGATTTTGTAAATCTTCACTTAATATTTGATTTTTAAATTTATTTTCCATAAAGCACATACCTCCAAATAAAGCATGTGCTTTTTTTAGGTTTTTATTCAATTTTAAAATTTATTTTGGAAATTTTTTGATTTTATTTATTATTTAAAATTTTTTATTTTTGGAAATTTTTTTGATTTTATTTATTATTAAAAATTATTTATTTTGAATTTTAAATCCTTTAAATTTTAGGATCATATAGATTTATAAATTTGGCCTCTATTCTCGGCCTTTGTTATTAGAATAATAAACTCATTTAGATTTTGTTCATAGATAATTCTATAATTACCCACTCTAAGTCTATATTCATTTTTACAACCTACCAATTTTTTCACATCTACATTAGGCAGGTTGTAAATTGCTTTATAGATTCGTATCTTTTGATTTTTATCCTGTTTTTCAATAAATTTGAGAGCTTTAGGTCTAATTTTTATCTTGTAAATCATCAAATGTCAACCCCTCTCTTTTTAGTACTTCTTCAAATGACACGGCATCTTTTAACTCTTCTTCCTTAGTTTCTTTACTTTCCATTAGATAATCTAAATACATTACTTTTTCAGTAATATCCATATTATCAAGGATAACTGTTGGTTCTAATCTTAACAATTCTGATTCAATTGCTTTTTCCATTAAAATTCTTATTGAATTTAAGCAATCCATACTAAGACGAGGTGTCATTTTTATTACATCTTCTATTGCTTGTATTTGCGCTTCAGACATAATATCAACTCCTTTCGTTTCACTTTTTTGCTTATTATAAAATAAAAAACCAGAATTAAGATTTTGTACGCAGTGCAAACTGCTACAAAATCTAATTTCTGCCATATTTATCTTCTACAGAAAGTTATCATACTATGAGAATATAAAAAACTGTAATCTTTTATTTTATAAATTACTTTATGTATATCATTATACCAACATTTTCTAAACTTTACAATACAAAACACAAATATTTATAAATTATATATCATATACTTTAATATGGTGGTTATATGTTTTCAAAATGTAATTTTTTAGTATTAAAAATAAAAAGAAATATTTTTGCACTGATATTTTTAGCCTTTGGAGCAAGTTTACTTCTATTCTCCAGTAGTAATTTACCTGCAATAAAAAAAGGATTATCATTATGGGCAAATTCAGTTGTCCCTGCACTTTTTCCATTTTTTGTTGCTACAGAATTATTAATGAACACAAATTTTGTAACAGTTCTTGGAAGATTTTTAAATAAGATAATGAAACCTTTATTTAATATTAGGGGTGAAGGATCTTTTTGCTTTATAATGGGACTTATTAGTGGTTATCCTGTTGGAGCAAAAATTGCTTGTGATTTTAGAGTAAATAATATTTGTTCTAAAGAAGAATGTGAAAGGCTTTTGAGTTTTACAAATAATTCTGGTCCATTATTTATAGTTGGAACAGTTGGCATCAGTATGTTTGGAAATTCTACAATAGGTTTATTATTGCTTATCACTCATATTCTTGCTTGTATTACTGTAGGAATTATTTTTAGATTTTGGAAATTTGGAAAGAAAAGTTCTAATTATGTTAGTAATAAAACTTCTGCTTCTTCAAAACATAAAAATGTTAATTTCTCTAATTTAGGAGATGTTCTTGGAAAAAGCATTACTAATAGCATTTCTACAATTTTAATGATAGGTGGTTTTGTTGTTATATTTTCAAGTATAATTTCAATTTTAAAATCTAGTGGTATTTTGAGCAGTTTGGTTGTATTGATTACTCCTGCATTTAATTTTTTGCATATTGATAATTCTTTTATTTATGGTATTTTGACTGGTTTACTTGAAATTACTAATGGTATTAGTTCTGTTTCTAGTATTAATATTAAATGTATTTCTGTTAATGTTATTATTACTGCTTTTTTGCTTGGTTGTGGTGGTTTGTCTGTTCTTCTTCAGGTTTTGAGTATTACTTCTAAAACTGATTTGTCTATTAAACCTTATTTTTATGGCAAGTTGCTACATGGTGTTTTTGCGGCTTTTTATACTTTTATTACTATTAGTGTTTTTCCTTTTTTTAATTTTAATTTGTAGAAAAGGTGTGTTGAATTATACAACTAATCTCATCAGCCACTTTTTTAGTTCATAATTTTATAAATCATGAATATACTTTATTATGATTGGAGATGATTTTATGGATAAAGATTTTAATAACATGCCACCATTTATGGACTTTTCTGCATTTCAACAAATGAATGGTTTTAATCCTACAGGTAGTCCTGATATGAATGATTTATATAGAGACCCTATGTTTAACCCTATGGCTCAGTATGAACAGGCTTTTTTGTATTATAGATATTTATGTATGCAGATGGATTATAAGATTAAATGTAAAGAGTATGAAAAAATGTGCTCTAATAATTCTTCTAATTCTAATGAACGAATTCAAAGAAGGGGTGAGTAGTTTTCTTTCTTTTATTCTATTTCAAATTAATTCTATTTTGTAATTGAATATCTTTATAAAAAATAATTTAAAAACAATATAAAATTTCCCCAATAAATTTTAATTATTGGGGAAAAGAGTCTTTTATTAAAAGCTCTTGGAAAAAATTAATAAATTATTTTTTTTAATCTAGTTTTTTTCATTTTTAAGCCATACATTCAGTCCTTCAATTGCAACTGATAACTCTTTGTCTGTTGGTTCCTCAGTAGTAAATTTCTGTAAAAAATTCAATACACCACATTGTAATAATATAAGAATTAAAATATTACTAATCCACATACCTATAATCATATAAAATTGATTCTGAATAAAAGTACATAGATAAATTAACGAAAAATTCATAACAATTTGAGTTGTAAAATTGGTTCCACAAGATTTGTCATATCTAGAATATGATCGTATTTCTTCCAGAGATGGCACTCTTTTCAACTTTTTATATGCATTAAGTACCATATGTTCAGCCCCTTGAAATTTATACCGATCTTTTCTTTTTTCTCTTCCTATACAGTGAACTATAAAAAATTCACCTAATATTACCCCAATGGTTTCTATAAGATAAAAACGTATTATAATTATATTTTCTCTGTGCATTAGACATTTATATGATATATCCCAAATTATACACCATACTATTGCCCATAGTACACCTATCAATAATTGTTTAATATTTGCAATCTTAATATGCTTATCTTCCTCCTTTTTATACTTTTTCTTTGTAGTCCATTTCGTTTGAATATTTCCCAATTCATCTACTATTGATATAGCCATGTATCCCTTATGTCTTTCTGAATAAAATTTGATTCCGTTATCTGTTGCATGTGCTTCTTTTACTTCTAATTTTTTCCGCATAATGATTCCTCCTGTTAATTAACATATTTGGATAAATTATAAATTACATTTTTATAATACCATATTTTGTGTATTGTGTCAATCTGTATTTTTTTTAAATAGTGTAAAATGGTTTCGGAATATACAAAAAGAAAGTCCTTTGATATAATAA
>ERZ840517.181-NODE-181-length-89259-cov-6.879770_pt1 | contig 89259 bp, 84 predicted proteins | sample MGYA00519876_ERZ840517 | MGnify/ENA primary metagenome ERZ840517 (study PRJEB31850, sample SAMEA3708882) | human gut metagenome | biome: human gut; feature: human-associated habitat; material: faeces | place: China | collected 2014 ... | reverse complement strand
TTATTATATCAAAGGACTTTCTTTTTGTATATTCCGAAACCATTTTACACTATTATCTTCTTCCAAAAATTGACAAATTTCTAATAAAGGTATATTATAACTATAACAAAAATAAAAATAAACATGTTGGATATTTTAAAAGAAAAAAGCCAAAACACTAAGTTTGTACATTTGGAAAGGAATGATATTAAAAATGGAAAAAGAAGATAAAAAAGCAAAAATAAAAGAAAAAGCAAAAAACATAGCACTATGGGCAATAAGCATATTTTTTATATCAGCATTTATAATGTATTTTAAAGAAATACCAATACCATCAATAGGAATATTAATAGCAGGAATAATGCTACTACCACCAGTAGGCAAAGAAATAAAAAAGAAACTACAAGAAAAAGACCATAAATATACAATCATAAAAAATATATTTATTCTAATTTTATTCGTAATATTTATGGCAAATTTACCAAGTAATAATACAACAACACAACAAGTAAATGCAAATACAATTGAAAACACATCTATAATGCAAAGTACAACAAGTATAAATGAAATTAACACAAATGAAATACTAAATGAAGCAAAAATAGATGCAATAACAGAAAAAAGTGGAACATATACAGGTGATGTAAAAAACGGCAAAAAAGAAGGAACAGGGACATTTAAATGGAATGACGGAACTGTATACGAAGGAGAATGGAAAAATGACCAAATAAATGGAAAAGGAAAACTAACAATACCAGACAAAGGAATATATGAAGGCTATTTCGAAAATGGTCAAAAAGAGGGACAAGGAAAATACACATTTGCAAATGGTGACATATACGAAGGTAATTTCTCAAAAGACAAAATGTCAGGACAAGGCAAGTATACATTCAAAAATGGAGATACATATTCAGGTGAATTTTCAGATAACCAATTTAATGGGCAAGGGACATACACAATGAACGGAAAAACATATACAGGAACTTGGAAAAATAACGAATACAAAAAATAATTTATAAAAGATAAAGTGCACACATTTATTTAAATTTTATATTTTATAAAAAAATATCAGAAGTAATTTTAGGGGGAAGTTATGGAAGAAGGAAAAGAAAAACTAATTCCAAAAATAAATAAAAAAATAAGCGATTTCTTATATGAAGAAGAGGGAAACATAAGCAGAGGAAAAATTTTAACAGTAGGTTCATTATTATTAATAGCAGGAATACTATTTGCAGATGAAGTATATGGAGCACACAGGTCACATTCATCACACTCTTCTCACTCATCACATTCATCATCAAGCTACTCAGGACACGGAAGCCATGAAAGTCACCAAAGCCATCAAAGCAGTAGCACACATAGTAGTCATAGCAGTAGTACACACAGTAGCCATAGTAGTTCAACTGCAACATCAGGTGGAACAACAAAATCAGTAGCACCATCAACTACAACAACTGCTCCAGCAAGCACAACAGCACCTGCCGTTACAGAAACAATACCAACATTCCAAAAACCACAAATACCACCAGCAACACCAACAATAGAATAGGAGAATTAGATGGACAAGTTATATAAAATAAAAGATAATTATGCAGAAATTTTATTAAATTCAAAATTATATCCAGTAATAGCAATAAAAAAAGCACTAAGCAATTACTTAGAAAATACATATGTCAAAATGGATTACAAAGATGAACAAACAATAAAAATAGAAATGGTTTTAAAAGAGGAATCAAAAGAGGATTTAGAAAAAATAATAGGTGAATTATATAATGAATTATTTAATGAAACACTTAGATATGAAATATCAGTAGAAACAAAAAATTTAAGAGAACTAATTGTAGGAAGAGCATTATATACAACTTGCATAGACACAGAAACAGAGCAAGAAAAAAATGAAGAAAATGAAAAAATAGAAGAAACTTTAGAAGATTACAATATAGACGATATAGCAACAAATTGGTTTGATAAATCTGAAAATAAATAGGAGTAGAGATGTTACCATATATACAAAGTATAATAGCGATAATACTAGGAATAGTATCATCAATAACAGATTTAAAAAATAAAAAAATATATAACAAAAACATACTAATAGCACTTGTAATAAGTGCTATTAGTTATGCAATATGTTTTAAGCAAATTGAAATAAATTATATACCAAATTTTATTATCAACTTAGCAATTACAATATTAATATCATTCACATTTTATTATTTCAAAATTTGGGCAGCAGGTGATGCAAAATTGTTTTTAGCAATAACATTTATGATACCATTCGAAATATATGAAGTAGAAACAACAAATGTATTTCCAGCATTAAATTTGCTAATAATAACTTTTTGTGTGGCATTTATATATGTATTTCTAGAAACCATTTTTTTATGGGTCAAAGATAAACAAAGGTTAGAAAGATTAAAACCATCAAGCTTTGATAAAGAAGATATAAAAGAATTTGTAATACAATATTTGTTAGGATATTTTATAATAATTTTTATAAACAATATTTTAAATAAATTTTTTATAGGCTTTAGAATAAGTAATCAAGGCCTTATATTGTTATGCAATATGCTTGTATTAATTTTTGTATATAGAATTATAAAAACAAAAAAAACAAGCATTATTGTAGCAGGAAGCTTTTTAGTAGCAAATGTAATTTATTATTTGATATTTGGATTCCAAATGTATGCTATAAATTTAAAGATGTTGTTACTAGTGTTTATAATTATGCTATTTAGAAGAGTATCGGAAAAATATAATTATGAAGAAATAAAAATAAGTGATTTAAAACCTAGGATGATATTATCATATGGAAGTGTATTAAGATTTTATACTTCAAGAGTTAAAGGACTACCTAAAAACACAACAGAAACAACAGATTCTAGATTAACAGAAGAACAGGTAGAAAGCATAAAAAGATGGAGTAAAACATCAAAAGGAACTGAAACAATTGTTATTGTAAAACATATGCCATTTGCACCATTTATGCTAGTTGGTGAAATATTATTTTTTATATTGAGATTATATAGTTAGGAAGTATTGAAATTATACGGTTAAAATATATTGAGATTATATAGTTAGGCGTAGAGGTTGAAAAATATAATTTTTTAATCAGATTTGTACCCAAATGAGAGGATGAATTATATGCAAGATAGACCATTTATATTAAAAGGAAATATAAGTATAAAAAATGAAGATGAATATATTATAGGAAAAATTATAAAAAACAAAAATGTAGAAGAAAAACAAGAATACATACAAATCTTGGACAATCAAAATATTAGTCAATATCAAAGTGGATATAAAGGATACATTTTTGAAGACAAACCACAAAATATAAATTTAGAAAGCATAAACAATTGCTACAATGTAGAAGGTTTTAATACATTAATAGATTATGATGTTGTAGAAATAATAAATAACAAAAATATTAGAGTATTATATAGAGATGATTCAGAAGACAATGCAATTGTAGTGACAAATCAATGTAATTCAAATTGTATTATGTGTCCAGACTCAGATGTAGTCAGAAATACAAAAGAAAATCCAAATATAAAAAAGATAATTGAACAAATCCATTGTATACCAGATGATACAAAACATATTACAATAACAGGTGGAGAGCCTGGAATACTAAAAGATGATTTATTCAAAGTGTTGGCAGAGTGCAAAAAATGTCTTCCAGAAACTGAATTTTTATTTTTATCAAATGGAAGAGTATTTTCAAATACTGAATATGTTAATAAATTTAGAGAAAATATACCAGAATTTATTAGAGTTGCAATACCAATTTATGCTGATAACAGTGAATTACACGATAATATTACAAGAGCAAAGGGGAGTTTTAAACAAAGCATTTGTGGAATTAAAAAATTACTAGAAAGAAATATAGATATAGAAATTAGAATTGTTGTCACAAAAATGAATTATAAATATTTAAATGACATTGCAAAATTTATTGCAAAAAAGATTCCAGATGTGAAAATGGTAAATATTATGGCATTAGAAATGACAGGAAATGCTTATAAAAACAGAGAAGATATTTGGATTAATTTTGATAAAGTAAATAAATATTTATATGATGCATGTTTGACAATAATAGAAGCGGGAATAATAGTAAATTTATATAATTTCCCATTATGTAATATTGACGAGAGATTGTATAGTATTGCTCATAAAAGTATAAGTGATTATAAAGTTAGATTTAAAGAAGAATGCGAGAATTGTAAAGTAAAGAAAAATTGTGGAGGATTTTTTAATTCAACAATAAATGTAAAAGAAATAAAAGTATGTCCTTTTGGGGACGGTTCTTTTTGGGACATCGGTTCCGAAAAAGATATCAAGCCTAATGGAAATATCTGTAATCAAAAATAATTTATAAAAAGAAATGAGGTAGCATATGTACAAACTAAATTATTTTAATTTTAAAGAAAGAAAAAATAATTATTTAATAACAAATGATATGGGAAAATTTGCATTTGTACCAAAAGATGAATTTAAAAAACTAATAAAGAAAGAAAAATTAAGTGAAGATACATATAAAGAATTAATTGAGAAAAACTTTATATTTGAAGGTAGTGATGAGGTTTTTGCAACAGATGCATCTTTAAAAGTAAGAAAACAAAAAGAATATTTATTAGTACCAACAACATTACATATATTTGTTGTTAGCAAAAATTGTAATTTTAATTGTATATATTGCCAAGCCGGAAACTTAAATCAGAAAGAAGATTATAAGATGACAAAAGATACAGCAAAAAAGGCCGTAGATATAGCATTACAGTCACCTAGTGATTATATTACTTTTGAATTTCAAGGAGGAGAGCCATTAACTAATTTTGATGTCATAAAATACATAATAGAATATTCAAAAGAAGCGGAAAAAGAAAAACATATTGAGTATAATTTAGTATCTAATTTAACATTATTAACTGACGAAATGATGCAATTCTTTATAGAAAATAATGTATCAATATGTACATCAATTGATGGAAATAAAGAAATTCAAAACAAAAATAGACCATTTGCTAATAAAGATTCCTATGAAGAAACTGTTAATAAAATAAAAATATTGAGAAAAAATGGAAAAAATGTTAGTGCAATTGAAACTACAACTAAATACAGTCTAGAAAATTATAAAGAAATTGTTGATGAATATATAAATTTGGGATTAGAAAATATATTTATAAGACCATTAACAAAATTAGGAAAAGCAGATAATAACTGGAAAAATATTGGATACGATGCAGAAGAATTTTTGAGGTTTTATAAAAAAACATTGGAATACATTATACAAAAAAATAAAGAAGGAATAAATTTAGTAGAAGGTCATAGCAGTATTTTGTTGAAAAAAATTTTAAGAAATAGCCCAGTTAATTATATGGAACTTCGTTCTCCTTGTGGAGGTGCAATAGGACAACTTGCATATTATTATGATGGAAATATTTATACATGTGATGAGGGCAGAATGTTAGCAGAAATGGGAAATGATAGTTTTAAATTAGGCAATGTAGAAGAAAGTTCTTATAAAGATTTGATGGAATGTGGTTCTACAAAAGCAATGTGCATCTCTTCTTGTATTGAATGTTTACCTTCTTGTAGAGGATGCATTTATACACCTTATTGTGGTACTTGCCCTGTTATTAATTTAGCACAGGATGAGAATATTTTTGCTAAATATCCAAAAGAATTTAGGTGTAAAGTTTATGGGGGTATTTTGAATATTTTATTTGATTATATTGAGAAAAATGATAAAGAAATAATGGATATTTTTGAAAAATGGGTGAATTAATCAAAAAATATACTCAATTTGAAAAATAATTTATAATTTTATATCAAATTACTTGATACAAAATTATCAATATGATAAAATAACAACATACGATTTTAAGATAAAAATAAAAGGAGAAGAAAATGGAAGAAATTGATTTAAAAGAACTATTAAGCTTATTTTGGAGCAAAAAAACACAAATAATATTAATAATATTAATATTTATGTTATTAGGAGTAATTTACACAATAGGATTTGTAACACCAAAATATACATCATCAACAACATTATTACTAGCAACTTCTGGAAATTCATCAGACAAAACAAATACAATAACAACAACAGATGTAACATTAAACTCAAAATTAGTATCAACATATAGTGCTCTAGTACAAAGTAAAAGTGTATTAAGACAAGTTATATCAAATTTAGAAATAAATATAAGTGAAGATGAATTAAAAAATAACATAACTGTAACACAAGAAAAAGATACAGAAATAATAAAAATTTCAGTAACAAATGCAAATCCAAATATAGCTGAAAAAGTAGCAAATGAGGTAGCAAAAGTATTTACAGAAAAGATACAAGAAATCTATAAAATCAATAATGTTCAAATAGTAGACAAAGCAGAAGCAGAAACGGCGCCATCAAACATAAATCACCCAAAAGACATAATGATATTTACATTTATAGGTTTAGTAATAGCAGCAGGATATGTATTGATTGCAAATATGCTAGATACAACAATAAAAACAGCAGAAGAAGTTGAAAAAGAATTTAAGGTGCCAGTATTAGCAACAATACCATTATATAATTTTGAACCAGCTAAAAACAAAGGAGGAAAGAAATAATAATGAAAATAAAAAGAGAACTAATAACACAAAGAGATCCTAAATCACCGGTATCAGAGGTGTTTAGAACTCTAAGAACTAATATACAATTTATGAATGCAAATAAAAAATTAAAAACATTATTAATAACTTCAACTTTTCCTGGAGAAGGAAAAAGTTGGGTTGCCTCAAATTTAGCAGTAACATTTGCACAAGCTGATAACAAGGTTATACTAATTGATGCAGATATGAGAAAAGGAAGACAATATACAATATTTGGAGCATCTCCACGTCCAGGACTTTCTAATTATTTATCAGGAATGGATGTACCAGAAGGACAAGAACCAGATATAGCAGATTATTTGCAAAAAACTGAAATAGATAATTTATTAATAATGACAGCAGGTAACATACCACCAAATCCATCAGAATTGCTAGTATCACCACAAATGAATAAATTAATTGGTGATTTAAAAGAAGCTTGTGACATAATTATAATTGATGGAACACCTTGTGAATTAGTTACAGACTCTGTTATTTTATCAAGAATAGTTGATTCAACAGTAATTGTAACAGCACATAAAGAAACTAAAAAAGACAATTTGGAAAGAGTAATAAAAAATATTCAAAATGTAGGTGGATGTTTAGCTGGTATTGTTGTTAATAAAATGCCTGTATCTGTAAAGAAATATAACGAAAAATATTATTACTATGGCTCAACAGGTGCTTCACTTGGTCAAACAGGTAGAATGGAAATTAAAAATAAAGCATATGATGTATTAAAACAAAATGATGATAAATATAAAACACAGTCAATTAATAAAAACAAAAATGTTAAAAACGATGTTGAAGATAATGATTTGTCAAAACCTAATTTTATTGATAATAATAAAAATTCAACTATTGAAATAAATAGAGCAAAAGATATATTGGATCAAATGAATACATATTTAGACCATGAAAAGAAAAATTTATAATAGAACAGAAGAAAGAGGAGAACTAAAATGATAGACTTTCATACACATATATTACCAAATATAGATGATGGAGCAAGAAATATAGAAGAAACAATAGCATTAATAAAAGAAGCCAAAGAGGCAGGATTTGACGAAATAATATTGACATCACATTACATTGAAAATTATTATGAAACAGACGTACCAGAAAGAGATATGTGGGTAAAAGCTATAAGTGATAATTTAAAATCAAAAGGAATAGAAACAAATTTATACTTAGGAAATGAAATATATATATCAGATAATATGATGCAATTATTAATAGACGGTAAAGCATCAACAATAAATAACAGCTGTTATGTTTTATTTGAAATGCCATTAAATGCAGAACCAATGGATTTATATAATGTAATATATTCGTTACAAGAGAATAAATTAATACCAGTATTAGCTCATCCAGAAAGATATACATTTGTACAAAAGGAACCAGAATTAATATATGATTTGATTCAAAAAGGAGTGTTAATGCAAGCTAATTATGGTAGTATTTTAGGCCAATATGGAAAAAAAGCTCAATTTATAGTTAGAAAATTTTATGAAAATAATATGATACATTTTCTTGGTAGTGATGTACATAGGCCTAATACTATTTATAAAAGAATTCCAGAGGCATTAACTGAAATCAGTGCTATTGTTGGTGAGGATAAAGTACATGAATTATCAACTACAAATCCTAAGCTTGTGTTACAAAATAAAAGAATTGATATTGATGAGCCTATAGAATTTAAGTTGACTTTTAAAGAAAAAATGATAACAATTTTAAGAGAATATTTTAAAAAGTGGGATTAATATTATAATACTATATTAATTTTAAAATATAGAAGTTAAAGTTCATTAAATATAAACGTGGAATACCTGTGAATGATATTTTTCATATTTTTCTCAGGTTTCCTGCATGACGTTAACAAATTCTAACGTAAATACTCTAACAATACCCGAAGACAGGACCCTTTAGAGCATTTACTTAAGAATTTGTAACACTATTTCGGTCACATTCGAAATATATTCAAAATATCATTCACAGGTATTCCACGTTTATATTTACTGAACTTTAACATAAAATAAATAGTTTTAATTGATGTATATAGAAAGGAAGTAAAAATATGAGAAAATATTTTGGAACAGATGGTATAAGAAGAATTGCAAACACAGAACTTACACCAGAATTGGTATATAAAGTAGCAAAAGCAGGAGCATATGTATTATCAAAACATACAGACCATGCACCAACAATATTAATTGGAAGAGACACAAGAATATCTGGAACATTAATAGAAAGTGCAATGGTAGCTGGATTTTTAAGTTATGGAGCAAATGTAAAATTACTAGGTGTTATACCAACACCAGCAGTTGCATACTTAACAAGAAAATTGCAAGCAGATGCAAGTGTTGTAATATCAGCCTCACACAATACATTTGAATTTAATGGAATAAAATATTTTAGTAACAAAGGTATGAAAATACCAGATAGTCTTGAAGAAGAAATAGAAGAAGTAATGGATTCAGGAAAAATCAATGAGCTAACAGCTATAAGTAGCAAAATTGGTGTATCTGAATATAGAGCAGATTTATTAGATGAATATGTTTATTTCTTTAGAAAAAACTTTGATGATAATTTTGAAAGATTAAACAGAGATGATTTTGTTGTTGGTATAGATACAGCAAATGGAGCAACATCAGTAGTTGCAGAGAAAGTGTTTAAAGCATTAGGAATTAAATATAAAATAATAAATAATCGTCCAGATGGAATAAATATAAATGATAATTGTGGGTCAACCCATTTAGATTCATTGAAAAAATTTGTTGTTGAAAACAAATTAAGCCTTGGAGTTGCATATGATGGTGATGGTGATAGATGCCTAGCCGTTGATGAAAAAGGTAATGAAATAGATGGAGATATGATTATGGCAATTGTATCTAATTATCTAAGAAAAAAAGGAAAATTAGCAAAAGATACAATAGTTGCTACAGTAATGAGTAATTTAGGTCTTCATAAATATGCAAGAGATAATGGATTGGAACTAATTCAAACAAAAGTTGGAGATAGATATGTATTAGAAGAAATGCTAAAAGACGGATATAATTTAGGTGGAGAACAATCAGGTCACGTAATTTTATTAGATTATAATCCAACAGGTGATGGTATATTAACATCATTAATGTTAATACAAGCAATATTAGAGGAAAATGAAACAGCATCAAAAATGGCTAAAATTATTAAATTATATCCTCAAGTTTTAATAAATGCAAAAGTAAATTCAGAGAAAAAATATGATTATGATAAAGATGATGAAATTAAAAATTCAATAGAAAAATTGGAAAAAGAATTTGCTGGAAATGGTAGAGTTTTAATCAGACCTTCTGGTACAGAACCATTAGTAAGAGTTATGATTGAAGGAGAAGACCAAGAATATATTACTAAAAAGGCAAGAGAAATTGCGGATTTAATAGAAAAAAAATTAAAGTAATATTTAATACTAAAATAAAGTAATTTTTAATATTACTTTATTTTTTTGAATGAATAATATTACCATAAAAATATTAAATTCAAAATGAAATATAAATGTAATATCTTTGAAATAAAAATGTAATAATAAAATTTGACAAAACTCTTGAAAATAAAAATAATTAATGATAATATATAAACATAGCCAAAGAAAAAGGGGAAAATAAAATGTTTATATTTGATTTAACTAATTTGTTTACATTATTTTTAGTAACAATTGCAACAGTATTATTTATATTTTTATCACAAGAAATAAAAAGAAGCATGGTTGCTGCAATTCCATTATTTGCTTTTGTGATATCTTTAATAATACATACAGTTCAAGTATTAACATTAAAACAAGAATTTTCCTATTTATACTCTACATTAACTATGAATATGGCAATAGATTTTGTTTTTTTATTACTAACATTTCTTGCATATTTGTGGGCTGATGAAGTTGAAGCTAGAGAATTCAACAAGAAGAGGATTAATAGTAAAGGGATTGATTGGCTATTTAAAGAAGTATAATAACATTAAAGTATATTTTGTCCTAAAAAGAAGTGATATTAAAATCACTTCTTTTTTAAATACTTCTATTCAAATTTCCATTTGTAAATTCTTTACCTTCAAAGCGCTCATTATTTTTTACAGTACAAACAATGTTATTTATTTCATCAATAGACTCATCTAAAATATCAATTCTTAAACAATCAGTATTAAAACAATCAGCAGATATTGAAGTGGTTTTACAATTATAAATTGTAGAAACAGTTTGAATATTGTCAAATAAAATTCTAAATTTCATGTTAAGTCTATCTTTTAAATAATAGGAATTTTCTGACATACATTTCGAATCACAAGTAGGGTAGCATTTGTTAGTTTTGCCAAGTACACAATAATTCATATTCATCAAAGGAGTTTTACCATAAACGATTAATTCAGCAGGTAAATATCTTTCAAAATTATTATTTTCAACTGTTGAATTACAAAGATTATCTATAATTTCCTTAGTTGACTCAGGTGATATAGTAAATTTATTAATTCCTAAATTTTTTAATTCATTAACACTATATAAATTAAATATGTTAAAAGTATAATTGGCAATTATTTCAAAATTAGATTTATTTACAACTTTTTCTAATAATCGTAAATTAGAAATATTTGAAATTATAAAACCTTTAATTTTATATGTTTTTATAGTGTTTTCAATATTGGCAAAAAATAAATTTCTATAATTTGCCCTAATGATTGTTGGCATGTAAATATAAATATTAAATTTATTTTGTAAATCTGTTATAATTTTAGAATATTTTTTAATTGAAAAATATTTTAAAGGTATATAAACATTATCAAAACCAGTCAGATCTGTATAATTAAAATCAGTATTTAAAATATTTAATAAAACTGAAATATTTTTTTCTTTAAAAATAGAATTATTATCAACATTTGATTTTGAGTTTATATCATCGTAATCATTAGAGATATTTGCATTAGATGTCCTTTTTATATTAGAAATTGCAAATTCATAAGCTAAATCTAATGATTTTCTTCTTAAATCATTTAAAGTAGCACTAAATTTTGGCAAGAAGATATTATTATCTAAATCTATGTTAATATTTTTAAAGTAATAAATAGAATTGTTTGTCTTATTAATTTGCTCAATAACTTTTTCTTCCTCTAATGGTCTGTTTTCAGCTGTTTCAGGAATGATGTCTGATGTATAAGTTATATTCATATTAGAATAGATACTAACATCATTTAAGGTATCATTTTCAGAAAATGCAGGAGTAATATTAATTTGTAAAGGTTCATTATGCTTTATAGTAATGCTACAATTTAAAGGGATTTTTCTATGTTCACCATTTATGCTATTTTTAGCTATTAAATTCAATTTTTTAGATGAGAGTTTATAAATTTTGTCACCTAAATTAATGTTACCTTTCATTCTACCAATTGTAACGGTTTGACCAATAGATGTTTCTTTAATGTTTTTATTTTTAACCATTAATTCAGATACATTGTAAGAGCCAGTTTCTTTTTCCAAAGATATTGTGTCACCAATTTCAATAGGTTCTTGTAATTTTACAGTAATGTAACCTTTATTTTTGTTGTATTTTTCAACCTTACCTAAAAAAAGTCCCATGTTATTTGGCTTTTCTTTAAAAATCAAATTTTTGTTAGGTTCATTTGCAAGATGTCCATTAGATGACATTCCTCTATTAAATGATTGCAATAGAATTTTTCTATCTGTTTCGTCAACTTTATATTCTGAAAAATTATTTGTAATTTGATTATCGATTTTTTCATTATCATCATTTACTAAAGATGTATTTTCGTAAATTATTTTTTCAGCAATATCTATGTATTTTCTGTAAATTCTTGTAACAGTTGCAACATATTCGGGACTTTTCATTCTTCCTTCTATTTTTAGACAAGTAACACCAGCTTTTATTAAATTAGGGATAAAATCTAAACCACATAAATCACGAGTGCTTAAAAGAAATCCTTTATCAATTTCTGTATCATTTTCTAATAATTTATAAGGTAATCTACAAGGTTGGGCACATTTTCCACGGTTACCAGAACGCCCACCAACCATACTAGAAAATAGACATTGACCAGAATAAGAAATACATAAAGCTCCGTGTATAAAACATTCAATTTCTATGTTTGAGTTTTTACATATATATTCAATTTCTTGGAGTGATAGTTCACGAGAAAGTACAACTCTTTTAAATCCTAGTTCTTGTAATTTTAGAACTCCTTGTAAATTATGGACTGTCATTTGAGTGCTTGCGTGTATGTCTAAATCTGGGAAATTTTTGTTTAATTGTTTTGCTAATCCTAAATCTTGAACTATTATTGCATCTATTCCGAATTCATAAGCTTTTTTTGCAAGTTCAAATGCGTTATTGAATTCGTCATCTGTTACTAGTGTGTTTAGTGTTAAATTTGTTTTTACTCCTCGTGTTTTTGCATATATTATTGCTTGTTCCAGTTCTTCCATGTTGAAGTTTGAGGCGTATGCTCTTGCACTGAATAGGTCTGCTCCAAAGTATACACTATTTGCTCCGTTTTGTACTGCTGCTTTTAAGCTGTCAAAATTTCCAACTGGTGAAAGTAAATCTATCATTTTTTATCATCCTTCCTATTGGGTGTGAATTTTTATGTTTCTATTATATAACTTTTTTTGATAAATTTCTAGCTTTTGTGATAATTTGAATTATAATAATGTATTATTCTGTAACAGTACTGTTACAATTCACTGCCTTAGAAATTTTTGTGTGTAAGTTGTCACCTTAAGGGTTATATATTTGATATTATATCCTGTTCATTACGTTTAAAAAGAAAATCTAAAATACAAAACTGAGCCTCTCTCACTCAGACAAAAAATTTAACAAAAAATTCTATTGACAAAAAATAATATATGATATAAACTTCTAATTATAAAAAAATAAAAATATAGGAGGAAAAGAAAAATGGAATTAAAAGGATCAAAAACAGAAAAAAATCTAATGGAGGCATTTGCAGGAGAATCACAAGCAAGAAACAAATACACATATTTTGCAAGCAAAGCAAAAAAAGAAGGATATGAACAAATAGCAGCTATATTCCAGGAAACAGCTGACAATGAAAAAGAACACGCAAAAATGTGGTTTAAATTACTACAAGGTGGAGATATAAAATCAACAGAAGAAAACTTAAAAGCAGCAGCAGAAGGTGAAAACTATGAATGGACAGATATGTACGACAGAATGGCACAAGAAGCTAAAGAAGAAGGATTTGACCATATAGCATATCTATTCTCAGAAGTTGCAAAAATCGAAAAAGAACATGAACAAAGATATTTAAAACTATTAGAAAATGTAAAAGATGGATTAGTATTTAGTAAAGATGGAGATAGAATTTGGAAATGCAGAAACTGTGGACACATAGTAATTGGAAAAAGTGCTCCAGAAATATGCCCAGTATGTAGCCATCCAAAAGCATATTTTGAAATAAAAGCAGAAAATTATTAATAGTGAAGGAAAAATCATGGCGAATGTATGTGATTATGTGAAATGGAGAGGAGATATAAATCTGGAGCAATCTAGATTTAATGAAATTGATAATTTAATATTATCAAGGTTTTCTTACTTTCCATTTGACAATATAATAAAAGAAAATGAAGTAGTAACAATCAAAGAGCTTGGTGAAAGATTTAAAAAACAAGATGTAAGCAAATTACCAATTTTATGGAAAGATGATGTAGATTTATTTCCATTGATGGGAGAATCAAGAAGATTTGGAGAAATGTTTGCTACAAAATATGTTAATAAAATTGATGTAGAACAAGAAAAACAATTTTCAGCAATTACAGTATTAATGCCAGATGATACTATATTTGTATCATATAGAGGGACAGACAATACAATAGTAGGCTGGAAAGAAGATTTAAACATGAGTTTTAAAAGTCATATTGCATCACAATTATCAGCAAAAAAATATTTAGAAATGATTGCCGAAGAATATCCAAATAAAAAAATAAGAATTGGAGGACATTCAAAAGGCGGAAATATAGCGGTGTATGCTGCAACATTTGTAAATCAAGAAATAAAAGATAGAATAATCAATGTATATAACAATGATGGACCGGGATTTTGCGAAGATGTAATAGAAACACCTGAATATCAAGAAATGATAAAAAAAGTTCATACATATATTCCTCAATCTTCTGTTATAGGAAGATTAATGAATCATAGAGAAAAATATACTGTTGTAGAAAGTGTTCAAAAAGGAATAATGCAACATGATTTATACAGCTGGCAAGTTATTGGTAAGAAATTTGTTACATTAGAGGAAGTTACAAATGGAAGTGAATTTGTTGATAAAACAATAAAGAATTGGCTTGAAAATGTTGAACCTGAAAAGAGAGAACAGGTTATAGATGTTGTTTTTGATATTTTAAATACAACAGATGCTCAAACTATGAAAGATATAAAAGCTAATTGGTTTTCTAATGCTAGAACTATGATGACTTCTTATAAAAATATTGATAATGAGACTAAAGATATGATTTGGAAAGCAGTTGGTGAATTATTAAAAAGTGCAAAAAATAATATCTTTGAGGATTTTCCAAAATTGCCAGAAAAATCAAAATGATAAAAATAGCCACAAATTGTGGCTATTTTTTCGATATAATGAAAAAATTTGCCAAGAAAAACTTTTACCAAACTCTTGTTTTTACTTTAAAATTATAGTATAATGAAAATGTCCATTTGGGGACGGTTCTTTTTGGGACATTTTACCAAAAATTAACATTGCTGAAAATCACTGTATGAGCGGATTTGAAGAATTAATTATTTTAAACATATGTCCCAAAAAGAACCGTCCCCAAATGGACACTAAAAAAATGGGGGAATAAAAATGAATGATAAAATAATAATAAAAGGCGCAAAAGAGCATAACTTAAAAAATATAAATCTAGAAATTCCAAGAGATAAAATGGTAGTAATAACAGGACTTTCAGGCTCTGGTAAATCTTCTCTTGCATTTGATACATTATATGCAGAAGGGCAAAGAAGATATGTAGAAAGTTTATCTTCATATGCAAGACAATTCTTAGGAATAATGGAGAAACCTGATGTAGAGTCAATTGAAGGATTATCACCTGCTATATCAATTGACCAAAAAACTACATCGAAGAATCCACGTTCAACAGTTGGAACAGTAACAGAAATATATGATTATATTCGTTTATTATATGCAAATATAGGTGTACCATATTGCCCAAACTGTGGCAAAAAAATTGAAAAACAATCAATTGACCAAATTGTTGACAATATTATGGAATTAGAAGAAGGTACAAGAATTCAAATATTGGCACCAGTTGTTAGAAGTAGAAAAGGTGAATTTGTAAAACAATTAGAGGGCTATCAAAAAGATGGCTTTGTAAGAGCAAGAATTGATGGTGAAGTTTATGATTTATCAGATGAAATAAAATTAGATAAAAATAAAAAACATGAAATTGAATTAGTTGTAGATAGACTAGTTGTAAAACCAGAAATAAGAAGTAGGCTTACAGAGTCTGTTGAAATTGCTTTGAAACATGCTGATAATTTGGTGTTAGTAAATGTTATAACAAAAGAGGAAAACAAAACAGTTTTATACAGCTCAAATTATGCGTGTCCTGACTGTGGTTTCAGTTTTCCAGAAATTACACCAAGAATGTTTTCATTCAACAACCCATATGGTGCTTGTCCAACTTGTATGGGGATAGGATATTTAATGAAAATGGACGAAGATTTAATAGTCCCAGACAAAAACAAAACATTATATGATGGAATAAAAGCATTTGGTTCAAGTACAATGAAAAAGGGCGATACAATGGCCAAAATGTATTTTGAAAGCATAGGAAAACATTATGGTGTTGAAATAAAAGAAGTTCCAATTAAGAAATTACCAAGATGGTTTATGGAAAAAATCTTATATGGTACAGGTGACGAAAAAATTGACTTTGAATATTCATCTGCTGCCGGTGTAAGAAAGTTTACTGCACCATTTGAGGGAGTTTTGCCAACACTTGACAGACGTCATAGTGAAACAAAATCACAAGGAATGAGAGCATTTTATGAAATGTATATGACAAATTCTCATTGCTATACTTGTAATGGAGCACGTTTAAAGAAAGAAATATTGTGTATCAAAATAAATGATAAAAACATAAATGAAGTTACAGATATGTCAATCAAGGCTTTGAAAGAATTTTTAAGTACATTAAAATTAACAGAAAAAGAAGCAATGATTGCAGACATGATTTTAAAAGAAATCAATAAAAGACTTCAATTTTTAATAGATGTAGGGCTTGAATATTTAACACTTTCAAGAAGTGCTGGAACACTATCAGGAGGAGAGGCACAACGTATTCGTTTGGCAACTCAAATAGGTTCAGGACTTACAGGTGTTATGTATATTTTGGACGAACCAAGTATTGGACTACATCAAAGAGATAATGATAAATTAATTGCAACACTTAAAAAATTGAGAGATTTGGGAAATACTTTATTAATTGTTGAACATGATGAAGACACAATGTATGCGGCAGACCAAATTATTGATATTGGTCCAGGTGCTGGTGTACATGGCGGAAATGTTATGGCACAAGGTACAGCAGAAGAAGTAAAATTAGTAAAAGATTCTGTTACAGGCCAGTATTTAAGTGGTAGAAAGAAAATAGAAGTTCCTAAAAAAAGAAGAAAAGTTGTTAAATCAAAAGCTATTGAAGTGAAAAATGCAACAGAAAACAACTTGAAAAACATAAGTGTAAAATTTCCATTAGGAGTATTTACATGTGTTACAGGGGTTTCAGGCTCAGGAAAATCAACACTTGTAAATGAAGTACTATATAAAACAATAGCAAAAGAACTAAACGGTTCATCAGAGAAACCAGGAAAATGCAAAGAGGTAAAAGGACTAGAAAATATAGACAAAATAATTAACATAGACCAGTCACCAATAGGAAGAACACCACGTTCAAATCCTGCAACATATACAGGAGTATTTGATTTAATTAGAGACATTTTTGCAGGAACAAATGAAGCCAAATTGCATGGATTTGAAAAAGGTAGATTTAGTTTCAATGTAGCAGGTGGAAGATGCGAAAGCTGTAACGGTGACGGAGTTCACAAAATAGAAATGCACTTTTTGCCAGATGTCTATGTACCATGCGAAGTGTGTAAAGGAAAAAGATATAATAGAGAAACACTAGAAGTTAAATATAAAGGTAAAAACATAGCGGACGTGCTTGATATGACAGTTGAAGAAGCATTAGAATTTTTTGATAAAATACCAAAAATAAAACAAAAAATTCAAACTTTATATGATGTAGGACTAGGATATATCAAACTAGGACAGCCGTCAACAACATTATCTGGTGGTGAGGCTCAAAGGGTTAAACTTGCAACAGAACTTTCAAAAAGAGCAACAGGAAAAACGTTGTATATTTTAGATGAACCAACTACAGGCCTTCACATTGCTGATGTTCATAGATTAGTTGATATTTTACAAAGATTAGTTGATACTGGAAATACAATTATTGTTATTGAACATAATCTTGACCTAATAAAAACTTGTGATCATATTATTGATTTGGGCCCAGAAGGTGGAGATGGTGGCGGACAGGTTGTTGCTGTTGGTACTCCTGAACAGATTTGTAAGAATGAACAGAGTTATACTGGTAAGTTTTTGAAGAAGTATTTGGAATAAAAAATTAAAAATTTTTAGGGAGAAATACAATGTATAGAATTTTTTGTGAAAGCTATGAAAATTTTATAGAATCAATGGATGGAGATAATTATAGATTACAAATTTCAAAACCATTTGAATTACTAGTAGATATAGATAAATATAATAAAGAGCAAAAAGAACAAAGTGAATTATATAAAAAATTATGTGATTTAACGGAATTTATGAAAAATAATGTTAAAAGATTTCCTAAATTAAAGGCATTTTTATGGACATTAGATTCAAGAAATATAAAGACACATAGATATGGTGTGTCAAAAGAAGAACATCTTGAGGAACAAACAAAATTAATAAATTCTTTTTTGAAGTTAGCATATTGGTATTAAAAATTGACATTTTATGTTAATTAGTGATATAATATACATGCAACAAAAAATATGATAAATTAGTAGTAAACATTATCTACAATTGGAGGTAAAAAAATGAAGTTTTTTATTAATGATGCAATATTACGGAAAGAATGCAGTGAAATAAAAAAAATAGGAAATCACGAGATAGAATTAGTGATTCCTAATTATCTTGAAGATAAAGGAAAATGTGAAGATATAAAATTTTTATTTCAAACTGCGTCAATGAACAAAGAAGATATATTATTAGATAATATATCATTAAAAAAAATTAATAAAAATATATATTGCATTAGAAATAGTAACAAAACTGAAAAATGCATGTATGCATTACTTAGAAGCCGGGAAATAATACCGGATGATGTATTCGTTCCTGTAGCAGAAAAAGATAAAATAAAAGTCTTAAGAAAAATATGTTTAGATGATATGGAAGTAGATATGGGCTTTTTTTTATCAAATGTTTATTTATTAGAAATAAAATTAGATACTGAAGAAGAAGTACCAATATATTTGGCAGGGAAAGACTCCAAAGATTTTTCACGGTATTATATTTTTTCAAGAAAAAGAAATGGAGAATATAAAGTTTCTAATAAATATAATAAACATATATCTGCTGAAGAATGTGAGATGATGTCATTATCAGATCTTTAGTGAAAGTAGAATCATAATTACCTACAAAATGGGTAGTTATGATTTTTCTATTTTAATAAAAATAATACTATCAATAATTTATAACAGTGTTATTTTAATTATAATATTTTATGAACAGCCGTAGTAAATTTTAAAAATCACTAGACAAAAATAACAAAAAGATATATAATAGGTGCATATAAAAGTGAAATACATAACAAAATAATAAAAAACAAAGAAAAAGAGAAGTACATTTAACACTAATTTAAAGAGAATAGAAGTCATAGGCTGTAAACTTCTAAAATAAAGATAAATGGAAAGTAACTTTGGAGTTGATAATCCGAAAATAAACTCAAGATTATCCGTAATACTGCGTTAAAGTAAAAGAGATATTATTTAAAATAAGGTAATTGACACAAAATGTTAACAATATAAATTTGAATAATAATTAAGGTGGTACCGTGAGATATAAACTCGCCCTTATGCTAGACAATAGCATATTGGCGAGTTTTTGTGTACAAAAAGAGAGATTTTTAAATCTCAATTCTTCATTGTAAAAAAAGGGATTAAAGACCCGTCCCCCATTCCCTAAAAAATTTCAAATTGTGTCATATAAAATATAAAAAGGAGGTTAAAAATGCTAAAAATTCAATCAAAAAAATCAGGTGCAGAATTAACAAGTATACAATATAATGGCAAAGAAATGTTGTTCCAAGGAGCAAAAGTGTTAGATAGTAATGGAAATATATATTGGAAAAGACAAGCTCCAATACTATTTCCAATAGTAGGCCAACTTAAAAATTCTCAAACTCAAATAGAGGATAAAAAATATGAAATGTCACAACATGGATTTGCAAGAGATATGGACTTTGAAGAAATATCAAAAACAGAAACAAAGCATCACTATATGTTAAAAAACAATGAAGAAACATTAAAAAAATATCCATATAAATTTGAATTACATGTTATATATAAAATAGTAGAAGATACTTTAATAGTAACATATCAAGTGAAAAATATTGACAATAAAACAATCTATTTTGGATTAGGTGGACATCCAGCATTCAATTGTGATTATAGTAATGGTGAATATGAAATTGTTTTTCCAGAACAGGAAGATGAAATAGAATTTCTAAAATTAAAAGATGGATTAATAGATACAGAAAATGCAGAAAATATTTTACAAGATAACAAAATTTATTTAAAAGAAGATACTTTTGATAATGATGCTGTTATTATGAAAAATATAAAATCAAATAAAGTAGTTTTGCAAAATCATGAAACAAATCAAAAAATATTAGAGTTTGATTTTACAGGATTCCCATATTTAGCGTTATGGTCAAAAAAAGGAGCTCCATTTGTCTGCATTGAGCCTTGGCAGAATACAGCTGATAGAATAGATAGTACACAAATTTATAAAGATAAAGAAAATATTATTGAATTAAAAAAAGATAAAGAATTTGAATTCAAATATTCAATCAAATTTTTTTAATAAAGCCAAGGGGGAAAGAAATGATTATTAAATTTTATGGTGACAAAATAGAAGAAAATAAAAAATCAATAGTTTTATGCGGACCAACACCTAGAAATAATAATGTAATAAGTTGGAGAGTAGAGGCAATAGAAATACTAAAAAATGCAAAATTTGATGGAATAGTCTATATACCAGAAGGCCAAAAATTCAATACATATGCTGAGCAAGTTGAATGGGAATTACAGACTTACAAAAATTCAAATGTTATTGTATTTTGGGTACCAAGACAATTTCCTGATATGATGGGGCTTACCACAAATGTGGAATTTGGATATTGGTTAAAATCAGAAAAATGCATATATGGCAGACCTGATACAGCAGAAAGAATAAGATATTTAGATTATATGTATGAAAAAGAATATGGGAAAAAGCCGATTAATAATTTAGAAGAATTGTTGCTTGAAAGTGTTAAGTTGGCTGATATAGAGGTGAAAAAATGAAAACGATATTAATTTTTGGTTTGTGTAGAACTGGAAAAAGTACATTTTCTAGGATGATACAAGAAAAGTATAAAAATTATCAAATTATTGAAGTGGATACCATAATATCAGCATTGCAAAAAACAGTAGAAAATGTACCAATAGGTTTTATACATGATAATTTAGAAGAAAATAAATTACCACAATTTTTAAATTTACTAATACAAAAAAATATCCAAAAAAATCATAATGAATTGGGTCTTATTGTAAATGGTGATTCTATTATGCCAGAAGATTTAGTAAAATATTTTAATTTAGAAAATACAAAAGTATATTATTTTGTTCATCCAGAATTAAGCATAGAAAAAATAGTAAAAAGATGTAGAAAATATGATAATAATAATGAGTGGACAACAAGAAGAAGTGATGAACAACTAATAAAGCATATGAACTTTTATAAAGAAATAGAAAAAAAGATAATAGAACAATGTAAAAAATACGGATTTAAATGTGTAGATACATCAAATAATATGATGGAAATCTTAGAAAATTTATTAAAGGAGATTGATGAAGATGAAAGATAAAAAATTAAATGATAAATACAATCCACAAGATTTTGAAGAAAAACTATATCAAGAATGGGAAGAAAAAGGATACTTTAAACCGAGTATGGACAAAACAAAAGAAAGTTACTGCATAATGATGCCACCACCAAATGTAACAGGAAAATTACATATGGGACATGCATTAGATGACACAATTCAAGATATTTTAATAAGATTTAAAAGAATGCAAGGATACAACACACTATGGCTTCCAGGTTCAGACCATGCAGCAATTGCGACAGAAGTAAAAGTTGTTGCTAAAATGAAAGAAGAAGAAGGCTTAACAAAAGCTGATATTACAAGAGAACAATTCTTAGAAAGAGCATGGGCTTGGACTAAAGAATATGGTGGAACAATTAAAAAACAACAAAGAAGATTAGGATGTTCATGTGACTGGGATAGAGACAGATTTACTATGGACGAGGGACTATCAGAAGCTGTTTTGGAACAATTTATCCAATTGTATAATAAAGGATTAATTTATAAAGGTAAAAAAATGATAAACTGGTGTCCATCATGCCATACAACTATTTCAGATGCAGAAGTTGAATATGAAGACGAACCATCACACTTATGGCATATTAGATATCAAATTGCAGGTGAACCTGACAGATATATTATAGTTGCAACAACAAGACCTGAAACAATGCTTGGAGACACAGCAGTTGCAGTGCATCCAGATGATGAAAGATACAAAGACTTAGTAGGAAAAAAATGTATTTTACCAATTATGAATAAAGAAATTCCAATAATTGCAGATGAATTTGTTGAAAAAGAATTTGGAACAGGATGTGTAAAAATTACACCAGCTCATGACCCAAATGATTATCAAGCTGGACTAAGACATAACTTAGAAATTATAGAAGTATTTGACGATAGTTCAATTATGGGAGATTTAGTTCCTGAATATAAAGGAATGCCAGCAATAGAAGCAAGAAAACTAATTGTAGAAAAATTACAAGAGCTAGGAAACTTAGTTAAAATTGAAGATTATACACATAATGTTGGAAAATGCTACAGATGCCATAGCACAATAGAACCAAGAATTTCAGAGCAATGGTTTGTATCAATGAAAGATTTAGCTAAAAGAGCGGCAGATGCAGTTAGAAATGACGAAGTAAAATTTGTACCAAAAAGATATGAAAAAATGTATTTCAACTGGTTAGATAATATCCAAGACTGGTGTATATCAAGACAATTATGGTGGGGACACAGAATACCAGTATATTATTGCGATGAATGTGGACATATACATGTAGCAAAACAAATGCCTGAAAAATGTGAAAAATGTGGTTCTAGTAAATTACATCAAGACGAAGACTCACTAGATACATGGTTTAGTTCTGCATTATGGCCATTCTCAACATTAGGTTGGCCAAACACAGAATCAGAAGATTACAAAACATTCTATCCAACAAATGTATTGGTAACAGGATATGATATTATAACATTCTGGGTATCAAGAATGATGACACAAGGATTAGAATTAACAGACAAAAATCCATTTAAAGATGTTGTTGTACACGGAATTGTAAGAGATTCGCAAGGAAGAAAAATGTCAAAATCATTAGGAAATGGAATTGACCCAATTGAAATAATTGACCAATATGGTGCAGACGCATTAAGATTTTCAGTACTTTCTGGAACAACAATGGGAAATGACATTAGATATATGCCAGAAAAACTAGAACAAGCATCAAACTTTGCAAATAAAATTTGGAATGCTGCTAAATTCATAATAATGAATACACCAGACGAAGAAAAAGTAAAAAAATTCCATGATAATTGGTATAATAATGGAAATTATGATTTAAAATCATTAACAATAGAAGACAAATGGATACTAAACAAATTAGACAAATTAGTAGCAGATATCACAAGAAATATTGAAAATTACGATTTAGGAATCGCAATTGACAAAATTTATAACTTCATTTGGAATGAATTCTGTGACTGGTATATCGAAATGGTTAAAACAAGAATTTATAGTGAAAATGAAGAAACAAAAGTTGCTGTAAGTGACATATTAAACTATGTATTTGGAACATCACTAAAATTATTACATCCATTTATGCCATTTGTAACATCAGAAATTTATGACAAACTAGTAAAATACAATGAAGCAGATTTAATAGTATCAAAATGGCCAACAATAAGAGAAAAATTTGCATTTGATGGCGAAGAACAAACAGTTGAAAAAATAAAAGAAATTATTACAGAAATAAGAAATGTAAGAGCAAATATGAACATACATCCATCAAAGAAATCAGAATTAATATTTGTAACAAAAAAATATGAAAATGAAATTTGGGAAGCAAAAGACTTCATCTTAAAACTAGGACTTGGAGAAAAAATAGTAGTTCAAAAAGACAAAGCTGGAATACCAGAAAATGCAATAAGCATCCTAAAAGATGGAATTGAATTATATATGCCACTTGAAGATTTAGTTGATATGGAAGAAGAAAGAAAGAGATTAGAAGAGGAAAAAACTAGACTTGAATCAGAAGTTGCAAGATGTGAAAAAATGCTTTCAAATCCAGGATTTGTAAACAAAGCACCAGAAAAGAAAATACAAGAAGAAAAAGATAAATTAGAGAAATACAAAGATATGCTTGCAAAAGTAGTTGAAAGATTAAAATAAAAAAATGTCGCAGTGGGGACGGTTCTTTTTGGGACATTTTGGAAGAAAATGGTATTAGCTGAAAATGTTGATATTAAAGGAATGTAAAAAATAGTAGATGTATAAAAAATGTCCCAAAAAGAACCGTCCCCAAAAGGACAAAAGTAAAGGAGAGTAATATGGAAAATATTGATAAAATATATGATTTACTTGACAGTATAGAAGTTACTAGAGAAAATGAATTTGAAATAGAAAACATAAAAAATCAAATAGCCACAGGAAATTATCTTGAAGCACTTAAAAAAATGAGAGAGTTGAAAGATAAAGAGGAAAAAGCAAAGAAAAAACAAGAAGAAATTTTTGAGTTAGCTCCTAAAGAGGAAGAAGATGAAGGAGCATACCCACCAGAGTTAAGTAATCCAGAACTTGAGCAAGTTTTTATAGGACTATTACTAGATAATCCAAAACTTATTTCAAAATATTATTTTATGTTTGATGACTGCATTTTTGAAGATGATGCAATGTTGAACATTTATAAAAGTGTATTGTTTAATGAAGGTTCAAAATATTCATCAGAAAAAGCAAAAAATGGATTTAACTTTTCAAAGGATTCAGAGAAAGTATATGAATTAAAAAATAAGTTGAGAAAATCTGTAAAAGACAAAGATTATAATATAGAGAAAATATATGATGAATTAAAAAAATTATTTATACTTAGAAAAGCATATACAGAAACACCTGAGAGAAGTGTCCAAGAAAAAATAGTTGAAATAACAGATTATGAATTATATGATAAAATGTCACCAGAAGAGGTTGAAGATACAATTGAACAAGTAAGAATAACTCAAAAATTTAAATCTTCAGTATTAAGTGATGAATTAGTTGAATTTTTAGAGAGTGGAGAAAATGAACTAGCAAATGGATTGTCATATCCATTTCCGGTAATAACTGAGGTATTTAAAGGTATCAGAAAAGGTGAAACAATGGCGTTTGCTATGCCATCAAACTGTGGTAAAAGTAGGTTAACCATTGATATTTCTGCATATACAGCATTAGTACACCAAAAGAAAGTGTTGGTTATATCAAATGAAATGTCAGAAGAAAAAATGAAATTGTGTTTAATTACTACAATTTTAAATAATCCTGAAATACAAAAAATACATGGACAAGATATACATGTTTCAGAAACTGAATTACTAGAATTTAAGTTTAGACCAGATAATAAAAAAGATGCAAAATTGGATGAACATGGATATGTTCTAAAAGAAGAAGGAGAAACTCAAGGTCAATTTGTAAGAAGATTGTTTAAAATTTCAACAGATTTTAATAAAACAATTAAAGCTATTGATTGGGCTAGCAAACAAATAAATAATTCAATATATTTTATTAATATTACAGACCATACAAATGATGAACTTAAAAAGGTTATTATAAATTATTATTATAAAGAACATATTGAATATGTATTTTATGATACATTGAAGACAGATACCAGCAATATTGGAAATCCAGAAGAGATAAAGAGGACAGCAACTATACTTTCAAATTTGGCGCAAAATTTTAATATTTTTATATGTTCTTCATTACAATTAGCTGAAAATGCAACTTCTCCAATTAATTTGGATGTAAATGATTTAGCAGTTAGTAGAACAGTAAAAGAGGTTTTGGATACTTTGTGCTTGTTTAAACAAATATCAAGGGATCATTTGGATGAATATGAGTATTCTTTGAAAGAGGTTGATACAAAATTTTTTGATTTGGAGAAATCTGATGATCCTGATGTTAGATATTATTCTTGTGTTATTGATAAGAATAGGGCTGGTGCTAAGCCTAAGTTGGTGTTTAAGATTAATCTTGCTTATAATAGTTGGGTTGAACTTGGATATTTGAGATTAAAACAAAAATAAAAATTTGTTACACATGGATAGATAAAAAAGATGAGATTTGGTATAATCACGCAAAATCTCATCTTTTTTTAACTTCTTAATAAATCAACCCAACTATAAATAACTTTCTTAGCCATAGTAAACAAAGTAATTTTATCAACATCACACGAAGCCACCAAATTAGTAGAAGAAAGTTCAGAACTATCTAAAGAAAATACAACTTTGCCAATAACATCACCCTTTTTTATAGGAGCTTCAATATTGTCATTAATTTCAACAGTTTGTGTAACTTGATTTTCTTTACCTTTTTCTATCAAAGTACCAACAGAATTTTGTAATATAGCATCAACATGATTTTTAACACCTTTATTAATAGAAACAGTTTGAATCACATCGCCACTATTTCCAAAACTTTTAAATGAAAATTTATTAAAGCCATAGTCCAATAATTTTTGAGCTTCGGCAAATCTTACTTTAGTAGAAGGAGCCTTCATTATAACTCCAATTAAAGACAAATTATCACGAGTAGCACTTGCTGACAAATTATATAATGCAAGGGATGTAGAACCAGTTTTTAAGCCTGTGATACCTCTATAAGTTTTTATCAATTTATTTGTATTTACAAGTTGAGATTTTCCATCTCTTAAACTATCCATCCAAATAGTTGTATATTTGATGATATTAGGATGTTTTGTTAAAAGTTCTCTAGACATTAAAGCTATATCATAAGCTGATGTAACATGCCCATCTTCATCAATTCCATGACAATTTTTGAAAGTGGTATCATTCATTCCAAGTTTTTTGGCTTTGTCATTCATCATTTGAACAAAAGCTTCTTCTGAACCTGCAATGTGTTCGGCCATTGCAACTACACAGTCATTTGCAGATACTACGCATATTGCTTTTAACATTTCATCAACTGTAAGAGTTTCTCTAGGGTCAAGCCAAATTTGAGAGCCACCCATAGAACGTGCATTTTCTGAACAACTTATTGTGTCTGAGTAAGATAAGTTTCCACTATCAATTTGTTCCATTATCAATAAAATGCTCATGACTTTTGTAACAGATGCTGGACGTAATTGTTCATGTGCGTTGTGAGAGTATAAGACTTGACCTGTTGATTGTTCGATTAATATGGCCGCTCCACTTTCTAAGTTTAAAGAGTTAGTATCTTCTACTTGTGAATTAGTTTCTACTGTGTTTGATGTTGATATGTTATTGAAAGTTTCATTTGTGGAAATGGAATTGTTACTATTTGTATTTGAGGTGATAGAAGAGGAGACGGGCGATGTTTCCATATCTGTACTCCATATGTATGAACTGGAAGGTTCATATCCTATGGAAAGTGTTGAAATACTAAAAATCATTAGTAGTAATATTGTAATTATTTTTTTCATTGTTACCTCCAATTGTTTTAAATGTTTTGTATAAATATATGTTAAATAGTCTTTTTTAGACCAAGTTTAAATTTTTCTTGACTTTTATATGAAAAAATATTAATATATAAATACAAAAATGAATAAAGGATGTTGATATAATGTTTAGTTTAATAATAAAATTATTAATGTTATTACTTGTTTTGCTAGGGGTTATTTTAATATATGATGCACGAATTATAACAAAAAAATTTTTTAGTTTTGGAGATCAAAATGAAGGTTCATTAGGATTGAAGATGTTTGGATTTTTTCTGGCAATTATAGGTGGATTTGTATTATATTTTTTATGTAAATAGAATTGACAATATTTGTAAAAAGTGCTAAAATAAAAGTGTACCAATAATATCTTTATAGTATAAGAAAGGAAGAATCAACAATGGAAAAGAAGACAGCAGAAAAAGCAAATGAGAACGAAGTTCTTGAAAAAAAAGAGGCTGATAAGGATCTTACAGGAAAAGAACTTTATTACAAATTACTTTTCGGTATATAAGCCTTTTGAAAACGGAGCGAATTTTTCGCTCCGTTTTCTTTTGTCTCAAAAAAACCTTTTTATTTCTTGGAAATTTTTAATAAGGTACTAAGTTAATAAAAACGAGAATATTATAAGGTAACGAAAATATATAAATTTAGTATCGAAAAGGTTGGCATTAAATAAAAGGGGGATATTTAAATGAAAGAAGAACGTAAAAAATTTAGAATAATAGAAGGGATAATATTTATAATTATTCTAATTGGAATAATATCACAATGTGATTTTCAAAACAAAAATGAAAATATAGTAAATAATACAACAGAAAAAATAAATGTATCAAAAGAAAATAATGAGATAAGAGAAAATATTATGAATAATAGTACTAAAGAAAATAATATAGAAGATGAAGCTAAAACAGATGCTTCACAAAATGAATTAAAGACAAATAAATCTAGTACAGAAATACCAATACTAACAGAAGAAGATGAGCAAACTGTTGAAGTTCAAGAAACAGAAGCAGAAGGATTTGAGGAACAGGGAATAATAGCATATAATGGAGCAGAAAAAACACCAAATGTTCAGTTGGATGAGTATTCTGGGCTAACATATTATTCACAAATAGACAATAGGTGGAAAAATAAAATGTATTCAAGTGTAGGAAATTCAGCACAAACAATTGGAACATCAGGATGTGGACCAGCTGCTGCATCAATGGTTGTATCTAGTATAAAAGGTAATATAACACCAGATCAGATGGCACATTTATACATGAAATACGGGTATCGTTCAGCAAATCAAGGAACATATTGGAGTGCATTTAAATGGACTGCAGATGTTTTTGATATTGGATATAGTGAATGTTACAAATTAGATGATGCGATTGCAAAACTAAAAGATAATCATTATATAATTGCAAGCTGTAATCAAGGATTGTTTACATATGGAGGACATTTTATAGTTCTAGTTGGGGTTGAAGGGAATTATATAAAAATATATGACTCGTATTTATATAGTGGGAAATATGATGTAGCTAGTAGAAGAGGAAAAGCAATTGTAAAAGGAAATACTACATATGTGTCAATTGAAAATTTTAGGAAATATGCAAATTATAAAAAATTTTTCTGTTTTAAAAATGATAGAACAGATGTAAAAGAAAATGGTAATTCAATAGATATTTCAGATAGTACTATATCTAATGTAAATTATCAAGTTAAAATAACTGCTAATAGTGGATTGAATATTAGAGCAGGGGCAGGTACATCATATGCAAGAATAGGAGGTTATTCAAAAGGAACAATTGTTACAATATTAGCTGAATCAAATGGGTTTGGAAAAACAGATAAAGGATGGATATCTTTAAATTATACTAGTACAAATATTGGAAATAGTAGTGCAACAATAACTTTTGGGCAAACAAGAAAATTGGCAAGAGCAAGTATTTTATATAGTAATTCAAATTTAACTGGATATAGATATAATTATAAGGCAAATACTACTGTAACAGTACTTGAAAGTGTTTCTGCAAATGTTGATAGAGTTAGAGCTAATATGACTGGAAGGATAGCATATATAAATAAAAATAATTATTTAAATACTTCGGATAGTTATGCTGGAATAATTAAGAAAACTAAAAATTGTGTTTTGTATTCTAAGGCTAATTTGAGTGGATATCAGTATCAATATAAAGAAAATACTACTGTTATTGTTTTAGAACATGTAAATTCATATGTAGATAAAATCAGGGTTAGACAGACTGGGAGGGTTGCGTATATAAATGTTAGAAATTACAAGTAAAAGAAAGCTGCTTACAATATAAAACTCCCGCAAAAAAGCGAGAGTTTTGTTAGTGGTCATTATTCGAATTCTACAAGAGTAAGGTCACCAGCTTCATTTAAACAATAAATATCAGAAGGATGTTCTTTACAGAATTGCGACACATAATTAATAAAATCATCAATGTGACCTGTAGCTAGTGTGTTATTTGCAAAATTGTCAAGGCTATTATATGTACAATATATTTTTATGGTATTGTTATTTAAAAAATTAACTAACTTATTCCAATCTCCTTTTTGATTTTCTATAAGAAATCCTAAAGGATAATATTGCATCATATAAACTTTTTTTCCGTTGCAGGTATAGTTAGGTTCTTTTATCCGTTTTTTAAATTTAAACATAAAAAACTCCTTTCATAAATTGATAATTTTTTAGTGAGCTGACCTAAATCACTTTTAAGATGTTCTAATTTGTTTTATAATTTTTCTACGATTTTGAGCCCCTTTCTTAAAGAATTTGCGTGAGAACAAATCATATTGATTGTCCGTGTACTGTCTATTTTTTGGGAATTAAGTGGAACTAAACCATCACCATTGATTCGCATAGTTTTGTCCCAAATAAATAATAACAAATCCATAATATCTTTACAGCTAAATACGTTTTTTAATGAAGATGTTATATTTATATGTTCTTTATAAGTAGCATTTTGCAGGTTTTGGATAAACTGTGAATTTGGTATAATGTCCTTGTCTACATTGTGATCACTAAAAATCACATTGTAAATCTTTTTTAGTATTCGTGATTTTAACCTTTTTTCAACAGTTTTCTTATCTGCAATAATAGTACCATCAAATGGTGTTGAAATAGTTACCAGTGTAATCTCTTTTTTACAGTAATGACTTGCATTATATAAGCATAAACCACATTTTGAATGACCAACTAAAAAAATCTGCTCATAATTTTTTGATAAGTTATTAACAAAATCAGCAATTTCTTTGCTAGATTCTTCTAATCCTGAACATTCAAAAGTAAAGTAAAATGCATAAACAGCAGAATCTTTACTTATTTTAGGTTCAAATTCCTGCATACCTGGATCATGATTAGTAACCATATTGTTGGCATCTATATTTAATGAATGTCCATTGCCAATAATATAGCATCTTTTCCGGTTTTTTCCTTCTTGGATTTTTTGTATAACAACATTTTCAGTTTTATATACAATTTCATCCATGATTTCATTGTTTAAAACAAATTTTTTCATCTAAGTTCCTCCTTTGCATTTGCAATAGTTGTTTTGTATTTTAAAATTGGATTGTTTATATTATACTACAAATTAATATGTTTTTCAAATAGTATGCATTGTTGCTAATAGCATAAAATTATGTAAGTGCAAAAATTGGTAAATCTAGTAAATAAAAAACTCAGAGAAGTTTATTACTTCTCTGAGAAATCAATCCATCAGACTTTAGATACCTACAAATTCTAAAAAATCTATTAACAATATGATAAACCATATTACTGCATACATAAATTCTTTAGAACGCTTTTCTTTTTCGATAACTGTTGCTTTTATTAGTCTAATTAATCCTTCCAATGCTATTATAACGAGGAAAATTACATACACTGTTGTTCTTGACATAAAATCATAATAGAAGAATAACTTATACATAACTCCAGTAAAAGCAATCAGCGTAAGGATTAAATTTATTAGGTTATACCAAGAGCTATTTACTAGCTTTTCAGTTATAGGTTTTACTTTTTTTGTAATCGGCTTTGTTTTTTTAGCAATCTCTGATACAAAATCAAAAAATGAATGAGTTTCAAAATACTTTATAATGCTTTTGATTTCAGAGTAGAAAATACCCAAAATAACAAAAAACCAGATAAAGAAACTAATATATATTACAAAGAACCAAATTCTTGGATCAATATTGTAATATCTCCGAATGTGGTATTGCATGATGATGAATACCACGATTGTTAACAAAGTCCCTAAAATTTTAAATAATGTTTTTTTCATAAAGTTTATCCTTTCTTAATTTGATGACAGATTGATTTTTTATTATAAATTATAGAAAACTATACTTATTATAATATATTTAGCTTTTAAAAGCAATATTTAGTTTTTTTGGTAACAAAAAAATCAACCAGATTTTATTTTATGGTTGATTTTTGTATAAATTCTGTTTTATTAGTTCGAACAGAATTGTTATTGGTGCCAACGAAGTAGTTATTTACAACTTTTTGGCTCTCTTGACAATTGATACAAATATCAATCAATTTATATATAAATTAACAGATTTTTTAATAAAAATCAAGAAATTTTATCAAAAAAAAATTACAAAAATTTGTTTTGCTTGTATTGATTAATTTTAAATTGTATGTTATACTAGCTGACATAGGAAATGAACATAGTAGTAGATATGTGTTGCCACTACACTCGATAACTTTTGTTATCAGAAAGTGAGGTGGTGTTTATGAGTTTTATACTTTTTTTAATATATACCTTAATGGTATCAGCAACAGTAAACGTAACCTTATTAACGATTTTATACATAAAATATGTAAATTCAATTATATATAAGGAATAAAAATAACAACACATTCCACTATGCCAATATTGCGAATGTGTTGTTATACTTTTATGTAGTGGTAACCGCATTCACTGCGGTTATTCATTTCCTATATTTATTATACACAGATAATTATAAAATGTCAAATATATTCCTAAAATAAAATTATAGACTGCTACGGGAGAAAAAAGAATTTTCTCCCATAGCACCACTATGAAACTGAATCAGACTTTGTTGTAATCCTCATTGTACTTATAAAGGGGAGCCATATCCAAAATACATATTGCCATAAATTCGTTATTCAACATGCATTCAGTAACCTGCTCCTCTGAATAATATTCCCAGATTGATACAACATTCCGAACGATACCTTTTCCGTCTGAATTATCACCAGCAAAAGTTTCAGGTCCTTCTTCTACAAAGCGAGTATATCCCGTATCATCTTTATAAAAAACATCAAACTGTTCCGAAGAGATAAAACCGTTATCGACAAACAATGCCATTAAATTCTCTGGTACTTTACTATCTATACCAGCCTTTTTAGAATTGAGCATTTCTTTAGTGTCGACATTGCTTACTGAAACTGTAGCTAGAAAAATGTTTCCCTTCTTGAAATGAGTTCCGATTTTTTGCTGATTGCTTACTGTCATAGTTATTCCTCCTTGTAATTGTTCGGAGGACTGTGCCTCCGAAAAGTATTTTTTCAAAGGCAACAAAAAATTGTTACAATATAATTGTAGCACAATTTGCATAAAAAAGCAACTTATCCCATCCAAGGCCATTGAAAATATATAGTGCTATTTGATCTTATTCTGTTGTATCCATTTCCATAAGTTTAGCCATTGCAAACATTACAAGTTTATATTTTGCAAAATTTATAAGTGTAGTTCTATATTCTTCATCAATGTCTTTTAGCATAGTATCAAATTTTTCATAGATCTCTTTGGTATTGTATATAAAACCTGACCATTTGCTTTGACTCATACATATTGCTAGTCGTAACTTATCTTTTATATCCATATCATTTATCATGTTTATTAAATATTGAACTTTTTCATTTTCCATTCATTATACTCCTTATTTTAATTCCATATTATTTTTCTTTTTAATATTAGTATTATTAAGTTCATCTGTTGGTCTAATTTTTCTTGCTACATCATTAACAATTCGATTATCATTATCATCAAAAACACCATTCTTATATAGGTCATCACTAACATACTTGTATTTTTCATCTTTATCAAAGCCAATTTTATTTTGAAATCGTTTAATTAACTTATGCCAAAAGCCTTTGAATTTCTGTAATTCTTGTTTTAGTTTTTCTTTTTCGGTTTGTAACTTGCCTATAATCTTTTCTTTAGTAGATAGTTCCTTTTTTAAATTGCCGATTTCATTATCTTTTAGCTCTATTTCATATTTTAGTGAGCGATTTTCTTTTTCTATTTCAAAGCTAGAATGTTCAAAATCTTTAATTGCCATATTTAAGTCATTTACATTTCTTACTGTCTGGGTTATATCTTTTACATCTTCTGTATAATTTTTGATTTTTTGAACATCCTCGTTTGAAATAACCATATTATTTTTGTTAAGTTTAGTAGATTTTAGGTTATTTAAAATTTCTTTTATATCATTACTAGAATTATCAAGTACTTTCGTTTGATTATTTACTTTTTCAAGTTTTTGTTCTTTCTGTTTTAATAGTAGTTCAAAAGAACACTCTGCCCAAATAATGTCTAATATACTAACATAGTCAATTAGAAATTTGGTGTAAAAAGATTAGACATTAGATTAGACATAATCTAAATTGGACAAAAAAATAATATCAAGTGAATCTTCTAAAACCCTTGATATTACTGAATTTGGTGCGGATGAAGGGACTCGAACCCCCACGTCGTTGACACTGGTTCCTAAGACCAGCGCGTCTACCAGTTCCGCCACATCCGCATTTCTTATTGGCAATACTTATAATAGCATATTTAATGTTTCTTTGTCAATAGAAAAACAACAAAAAAATAAAAAATATTTTGAAATTAAAAAAATATGCAAAAATATTGATATTAGTGACTTTGAACAATTTTTCGAAGCCGACGAATTGTTCAAATTTTACATTTATATTACATTCATCAAATTCATTGACTAAGAAAGTACACAATGATATAATTATATCGAAAAAATGGGAAAAAGTAACAAAAAACACGAAGAAGAGAACTAACAAATGCATAAAAAATTGAAAACACACGAATAGATAAAAATGGAGGAGAAACAAATGGACAAAATACGAAGAATTATATCAATTGTTTTAATCTTAACAATAATCACAAGTATGTTAATATCAGTCATAAATCAAAACGAATCATATGCTGTAAACCAGAGTGTAAGTACAGATATAAATGGCATAAATGATTCAAAATATCCAGGAATAAAAGATAGAATAAAACTATTGCAAAGCAAATATCCAAATTGGAAATTTAAAATTTTATATACAGGACTAGACTGGAACGAAGTAATATCAAATGAATATGTAGGACATGGCAGTTCACCTAAAAATCTAGTATATAAAAACTCAAGTTATCAAGGAGCGTGGATATGTTCTATATGTGGAGATAGAGCATATGACAATGGTAGCTGGAGATGCGTTTCTGAACAAGGAATAAAATATATGATGGACCCAAGAAATTCCATAAATGCTTCTGATATATTTCAATTTGAAGAGTTAACAAATTCAGGCTCAGATGTAAATGTTGTAAGATCAATGATAAATGGAACATTTCTTGCAGGGCATGAACAAGGGATAGTTGATGCAGCAAATAAAAATAATGTTAATGCATATTATATAGTTGCAAGAATTATACAAGAGCAAGGAAAAAATGGAACAGTTTTAACAGCTGGAAAGGGTTATAATGAACAATATGTAGGATATTACAATGTTTTCAATAGAGGTGCATCAGGAAATTCAACACAAGAAATATTGCTAAATGGTTTAGCAACAGCTAAAAAATATGGATGGACTAGCTTAGAAAAATCAATTGATGGAGGAATAAGTTTCTTAGCAAATAACTATATCCACAAGGGACAAAATAATTTGTATTTACAAAAATTTGATGTTGAAAAAACTAACGGTTTATATTCAAATCAATATATGCAAAATATTTTGGCTGCGCAAAATGAAGGGACAACATTAAGAAATACATATATTAATATAAATTCAATGTCTTCTTCACATACATTTATTATACCTGTATATGAAAATATGCCAAGTGATGTTTGTAGCAGACCTGATACAAATGGTTCAAGTTCTACAGATGTTGATGTTGTTAAAGTTAATGTTGACCAAACTCTTAGAATTAGAAATAATCCAAATGGAACAGAAACTGTAGGTTGGTTATATAAAAATGAGATTGTTACAAGAATCGAAAAGGCAACTTCAAAGGTTGGAGGAACTTATTGGGATAAAGTTAGAAAATCTAATGGTGTAGTTGGTTATGCTGCAAGAGAAACATATGATAGTGAAAGCAAATATAAATTATATTTAGTGCCTATTAATGAAAATAATAACAATGGTAATGGTGATAGTGGCAATAACAACAATGGAAATAATAATGGGGGAAATAATTCAAATACAAATGATGGAAATGATACATCAAAAGTTAAAATTGATAGAACTAATAATATTATAACTGTTGTTCCAAGTGCTATTGCAAATGATATATTAGAAGCTTTTGGTGGGCCTACAAAAATAACTCATGCGGATGGAAGTTTTCTTAATGGTGGAAATGATTTAATGGCTACAGGATTTATTGTTGAGGATAAATATACTGTTGTAAAAAAAGGTGATTGCAATGGTGATGGAAATACCAACGCCTTAGATGCGGCTATTATATTAAGATATAATGTAAACCAATTTATTTTAAAAAACTGCTACTTAAGAGCAGGTGCTATATCAGATAATAATAATGCAACAGCATTAGATGCTGCAAAAATATTAAGGTATAGTGTAGGACAATATAATATAGGATTATAATTAAAGAGTATAGAATAGTCGTATTTGATTTATATTTTGGGAAAGGAAAAAATAAAAATGAAAAAGGTAGTAAAAATAATAATAACGTTCTTATTTTTAATTGCAACATATAATGTTGTATCAAAAGCTGCAATATCGGCTACATCAAAAGTTGTAAATTCAGGAGAAAGTTTTTCAGTATCAGTTACTTCAAATGTTTCTGTATCAGCATATACAGTTAAAGCAACAGGTTATAGTGGGTTAACCTTTGTAACAAGTTCAGGAGGTACTGGAGCTGGAACTACTACAATTTCTGATGCTAAAGCAACTGGTGGAATGACTAGTTTAGCAACATTTCAATTTAAAGCGCCAAATGTTGAGAAAGATCAAACATTTAAGGTAAGTTTTTCTGCTAGTGGAATGGGAGATGTGAATTTATCTACAGTACCAGATTCAAGTTGTACTGCTACAATTACAGTCAAAGCTAAAAATCAAAGTTCAGGACACACAGAGAATAATGCTTCTCAAATAGGAGAAACATCAACTTCAAACTCAAAATCAAATGTGACAACATTGTCTAATTTGGGAATTAGGCCAAATGATTTTTCTGGATTTAGTGCAAATAAGCTTTCATATAGTACAGAGGTACCAAATGATGTAGAATCAATAGAAATATATGCAAATAAAGGACAAAATGGCCAAACAATATCAGGAACAGGAAAGAAAAATTTAAAAGAGGGTGCAAATACATTTGAAGTAGTTGTAACATCAGAAGACGGAAAAGCTCAAAAAAAATATACATTAAATGTAACAAGAAAAGCTAAAGATGGTAATAGTACAGAAAATGAAACTACAAATGAAGTTGTTAATGAAGAAACAAGCGAAACAGAAGAAACAAATGAAAGCTTCGGACTAAAACAGTTATCTGTTTCAGGTTTTTCATTAAATCCAGAATTTCAAACAGATGTATATGAATACAGAATAGAATTAAACGAAAATTTGGACAAATTAGATATTAAAGCAATTGCAACACAAGAAAATGCTAATGTCGAAATAACAGGAAATGAAAATTTACAAGATGGTGAAAATATAATTACAATTTTAGTAAAAGGTGATACAGAAGACCAAAATGTTGCATATCAAATAATAGTAAATAAATCAGTAGAAAACCAGGATAATAAAGCAAATCAAGATAAAATGAAAAAAATAATTATAATAGCTGGAATTGCAGGAATTATATTAATAATAGTGGTTTTTGTTATTATCAAAAAAATAAGAGGTGCTAAGGATAAAGCATTTGTGCCATATGAGAATCTATTTGATAGTACAAAAGACAATGAAGAAATAAATATGTTTGAAACTTCAAATAATCCTGTTAATCCTACACAAGATAATGAAAAAGAAATTTTTGAAGAGGAAGAAGAAAAACCAAAACGTAAAAAACATTCAAAAGGAAAAAGATTTAAATAAAATAATTTGAAATTTAGGGAAAACTAAAGATTTTCCCTAAAAAAATTTTAAAAAAAGCAAATTTATGTTTGACATTTTTTTGTTTGTGTGATATTATGTACAAAAATGAGAAATGGAGTGAGTCAAATGCCAAGAAAAAGACCAGAATTAAATGTAAGAGAAAAAGCAATACTAAGATATATTGAAAAACAAATAATGAATGTAGGATATCCACCATCAGTAAGAGAAATAGGAAAAGCAGTTGGATTAAGTTCAACAGCAACAGTACATGGATATTTAGCAAGACTAGAAGATAAAGGATATATAAAAAAACAAGATAAAAAAGGAAGAACACTAAGACTATTAAAAGGAACAGATGGAGAAGCAAAGAAAACATCAACAAAAGACTTCTACACACAAAAAGAATTAGTAGAAGTACCAGTTGTTGGAAAAATTACTGCAGGAATGCCTATTTTAGCAGTTGAAAATGTAACAGATACATTCCCAATTCCAATTGACTTTGTTGGAAATTCTGACTGTTTTATGCTTACAGTTAGAGGGGAAAGTATGATAGAGGCAGGAATTTTAGATGGTGATTACATATTAGTAAGAAAACAAAGCAATGCAAATAATGGTGAAATTGTTGTTGCGTTAATAGAAGATGAAGCAACTGTAAAAACATTCTATAAAGAAACAGATCACATAAGATTACAACCTGAAAACAGTACAATGGACCCAATAATAGTTCCAAATTGTGAGATTTTGGGAAAAGTATGTGGCGTATTTAGAAAAATGTAGTGATTTAATTTGTAGAAAGGGAATAATCAATTTTTGATTAATGCATTATAAAATTGATTATATTAGATGAGATGATAAAAAGAGTAATATTTGATATAGATAATACGCTAATACCTTGGAAAAATGAATATTATAACGAATATTGTGAATTAGAAACTGAAGAAGGACAAAACAAATTAAATATTATACTGTATCTAAAATAGATGAGATTTTAAATATTTTATAAAGCAGATATTTATATTTTATAATTAATGTTCACAAAGAATTCACAAAAAAGATACAATAAAAATATTGACAAATGACACCGTGTCACTTATAATAATGACACAGTGTCATTTTATTTTTTGAAATAATTTATACAGACATGAACAAAAAATAGTTTGTCACTATAAGAGAAAAAGACAATAGTAAAAAATGATAATAAAAGGTGGTGAAAAAATGCCAAAAGAAACATTTGTAAAGTTGCCAGAAGAAAAAAAAGACAAAATAATAAAAGCAGCAAAAAAAGAATTTGCGCGAGTACCATTTGAACAGACATCAATAAAAAATATTGTAGAAGATGCAGATATTGCAAGAGGAAGTTTTTATCAATATTTTGAAAGTAAAGAAGATTTATTACGGGTATATTTTAAATATACATTTTAAAGAAATGAATGCACAAATGCAGGAAAAAGTAATAAAATCTAAAGGTGACATATTTAAAATTTTTATATCAATGTATGACTGTGTAGATAATAACCTGATAAAAAACGAAGATATGGAATTTTACAGAAAAATATTTGGAAACTTAAAAACAAGTGATGATGGTAAAATATTCAAAAAATTTGTAGAAGAAAGACCTAAAAAAATAAAGGATTTTTATGAGTATATTGATACTTCAAATTTAAGAGTAAATTCAAAAGAAGAATTTGAAATCGTAGAGAAAATCTTATTTACAGTAACTACGAAGGCAATTGTAATGAGATTTAAATATGACTCAAAAGAAGAAGCAAGAGAAAATTTCTTAAAACAAATTGAATATTTGAAATATGGAATTATGAGAGGAGAAAAGCATGTTTAAAGTATTAAAAAATTTAAAAGAATCATGGATATCAGTAATTACAATAGTACTATTATTAATAGTTCAAGCAGCAGGAGATTTAACATTACCAGACTACACATCAAAAATAGTCAATGTAGGTATCCAAAATGGTGGAATTGAAAATGTAGCACCAGAAGTAATAAGAAAATCAGAAATAGATAATATGCTAATATTTACAGAGGAAGACGACAAAATTTTAGCATCATATGAGGAAATATCAAAATATAATTTAGATAGTGCCGAATATGAAAAATTAGTAAAAAAATATCCAGCATTAGAAAATGAATCTTTATATAAAATTAAAAAAATAAGTAGCAGTGAACAAGATGAATTGGATTCCTTAATGGCTAAACCTCTAATGATGCTTAGTACATTAGAAAATGAAGAAACTGCTGAACAAATGAAACAACAGATGATAGAACAAATGTCAGCAGGTGCACAAACAAATACACAGACACAAGCAAATGCACAAAACAGTGCAATGCAGACAAAAATGTTAGAACAGCAAAAAACAGCAATGCAAAATATGAGTTTAATTGAAATAATTAAGCAAATGCCAAAAGAGCAACTTGATCAAATGCTGGAAACAGTAAATCAAAAAATTGATGATATGCAAGAAAGCATATTAGAACAAGCGGCAATACAAGAAGTTAAAAATGAATACAAAGCAATAGGAATGAATACAGACAGCATACAAAATCAATACATAATAATGGCAGGATTAAAAATGCTTGGAATATCATTAATAATTATGATATCTGCAATATCAATTATGTGTTTATCTGCAAGAGTTGCAGCAAGACTTGCAAAAACATTAAGAGAAAAAGTATTCAAAAAAGTACTTAGATTTTCAAACAAAGAATTTTCAGAATATAGTACAGCATCTTTAATAACGCGTTCAACAAATGATATTCAACAAATTCAAGGGTTAATAGCAATACTATTTAGAGTTCTTGTATATGCACCAATTATAGGTATTGGAGGATTTTTAAGAGTACTAAATCAAAGTGATAACTCAATGGCATGGATAATAGGAGTAGCAATTATAGCAATTTTATTTGTAGTTGCAACATTATTTATAATTGCAATGCCAAGATTCAAAAAATTACAACAATTAATTGATAAACTAAACCTAGTTGCAAGAGAAATCTTAACAGGTTTACCAGTAATTAGAGCATTCAATACAGAAAAGAAAGAAGAAAAAAGATTTGATAAAGCAAATGTTGATTTAACAAAAACTAACCTTTTTGTTAACAGAGCAATGAGTTTTATGATGCCAACATTAATGTTAATTATGAATGGAATTTCATTGTTAATCGTGTGGGTTGGAGCACATGGAATTGATAATGGAACAATGCAAGTTGGAAATATGATGGCATTTATTCAATATACAATGCAAATTGTAATGAGCTTCTTAATGATATCAATGGTTTCAATAATGTTACCAAGAGCATCAGTATCTGCAAATCGTATAAATGAAATAATCGAAACAGATGAAGCGATAAAAGATAGTAAAGAACCTAAAAAATTAAATCCAAACAAAAAAGGACTTGTTGAATTTAAAAATGTTTCATTTAGATATCCAGATAGTGATGAAGAGGTTTTAAGTGATATTTCATTTACAGCAGAACCAGGAAAAACAACTGCTATCATAGGAAGTACAGGTAGTGGAAAATCTACAATAGTTAATTTGATACCTAGATTTTATGATATAACATCAGGAAATCTTTTGATAGATGGTGTTGACATTAAAGATATATCAAATAAAGACCTAAGAAAAATTATAGGATTTGTACCACAAAAAGGAATATTGTTCTCTGGAACAATAGAATCTAATATAAAATATGGAAATCCAAACATGTCTGACGAGCAAATGATTGAGGCTGCTCAAATAGCACAGGCAACTGAATTTATTGAATCAAAACCGGAAAAATATCAAGAGCCAATTGCACAAGGCGGAAGTAATGTATCTGGTGGTCAAAAACAAAGATTATCAATTGCAAGAGCAATAGCAATTGACCCAGAAATATTAGTGTTTGACGATAGTTTTTCTGCACTTGATTTCAAAACAGATAGTATTTTAAGAGCAGAACTTGCTAAAAAGACACAAGACAAAACAGTAATTATTGTAGCGCAAAGAATTAATACAATTTTAAATGCTGACCAAATTATAGTATTAGAAGATGGAAAAGTTGTAGGAAAAGGAACACATGAAGAGTTGATCAAAACTAATGAAACATATAAACAAATTGCATTATCACAACTTTCAGCAGAAGAACTAAACTTACAAGATTCTAATTTAAGAACTGAAAATAATCAATTAATGGGAGAAGGAGGTAAAGAACATGAGTAATAATCAAACAACAAATAAACCTCCAAGAATGAGAGGACGCGGACCAATGGGCGGTGGACCAGGAGGTCGTGGTCCAGTGGAAAAAGCAAAGGATGTAAAAGGAACAACAAAAAAATTAGGGAAAAGATTATCAAGTTATAAAATAGCAATAATAATTGTAATGATATTTGCAATTGGAAGTACAATATTTAGTATTGTTGGACCAAAAATCTTAGGAAATGCTACAACAGAAATATATACAGGACTAATGAACAAAATAAACAGAACTGGTGGAATAGATTTTGCCAAAATAGGAAAAATTATTTTATTTGCATTAGGATTATATGGTATAAGTGCACTATTCTCAATGATTCAAAGTTACATTATGGCAGGTGTTGCACAAAAAGTAACATATAAAATTAGAAATGAATTAACAGTAAAAATAAATAAATTGCCAATGAAATATTTTGACAAAAAAACAAATGGTGAAGTATTGTCAATAATATCAAATGATGTTGATACATTAAGTACAGGACTAAACCAAAGTATTACACAAATTATAACATCGGTTTTCACAATTTTAGGGATATTAGTAATGATGTTCTCAATAAGTTGGGAAATGACAATTGTAAGTTTATTAATATTACCAATATCAGGAGTAATACTTAAAAAAGTAATAGGAAAATCACAAAAATATTTCGTAAAACAACAAGAATACTTAGGGCATGTAAATGGCCAAGTGGAAGAAGTTTATGGTGGACACAATATTGTTAAAGTTTTCGGAAGAGAAGAACAAGCAATAAAAGAATTTGAAAAAGAAAATGAAGAGTTATACAAATCAGGATGGCGTTCACAATTTTTATCAGGTTTAATGCATCCATTAATGAACTTTGTAGGTAATGTTGGATATGTTGCAGTAGCAATTTTAGGTGGATATTTTGCAGTAAAAGGAAGAATAACAGTTGGTAATATACAAAGTTTTATACAATATAACAAGCAATTTACACAGCCAATAGGTCAAGTTGCACAAATATCAAGTACAATACAATCAATGATTGCAGCTGCTGAAAGAATATTTGAATTCTTAGAAGAACCAGAAGAAGTTGAAGATATAAAGAACCCAGTATCAACAGATGGTTTAAAAGGAAACATTGAATTTAAAAATGTTCATTTTGGATATGACCCAGAAAAAACAATAATAAATGACTTTAATGCAAAAGTTAAAGATGGCCAAAAAATTGCAATTGTTGGTCCAACAGGTGCTGGAAAAACAACAATGGTTAAATTATTAATGAGATTTTATGATGTAAATAGTGGTGAAATCTTATTAGATGGTCACAATATCAAAGATTTTAAACGTGGAGACCTTAGAAAAATGTTTGGGATGGTTCTTCAAGATACATGGCTATTTGGTGGAACTATAAAAGAAAATATTAAATATAGTATGCCAGATGCAACAGATTCTGATGTAATAAAAGCAGCAAAAGCAGCACATATACATCATTATATAAAAACATTATCAAAAGGATATGACGCAAAAATTAATGAAGAATCAACAAATATATCTGCAGGTCAAAAACAATTGCTAACAATTGCTAGAGTTATACTTGCAGACCCTAAAATATTGATTTTAGATGAGGCTACAAGTTCAATCGATACAAGAACTGAACAACAAATTCAAGCCGCTATGGATAATTTAATGAAAGGTAGAACAAGTTTTATTATTGCACATAGATTATCTACAATAAAAAATGCTGATTTGATTTTAGTTATGGACCACGGCGATATTGTTGAACAGGGTACACACGAGGAATTACTTGCAAAAGATGGTTTCTATGCAAAATTATATAATTCTCAATTTGAGGATTGCAATGATGAAGTAGAATAATGTCATTTTGAGTGTCCTTTTTGGGACATCGATTCCAAATGGGACATTATCATAAGAAAAAGTTAAAATAAAATATGAAAAAGGCTATAATTTTATAAGTGAAAAAATTATAAAAATTATAGCCTTTTAAATTTTTATTGAATTATTTTTCATATTCGTAGCTTGAACACATTGATTCATCAGCTTTTTGAGTATCACAATCTTGAATAGGTGATACTTGTATTTTTGTTAATTGACAACGATTTTCTAAGTTGTTATGTTTACAACTTGTTACACTACAACATATTTTTTGATTCTTTTCCATGCCAAGACCTCCAATAAAAATAGAATAAATTTAAATTAAATTCTATTTTAGTATGGATAAAAAATCAAAAAATTATACAAAATAAAAATATATAAAATTGATGCAAAGATAAAGTCAATTTCTTATAGTAGTATAGAATTTTTAAAAATTATTTGAAATTATCTTCATTATTGCCTTTACTTTCATAATATTCACAAATTTTTGGAGGTTCTTTAAAGCTTAAATACCAGCTAATTCCATTTTGATTTTCTTTAATATAATTTTGTCTTTCTTGAAGTTCTTCAAAAGTCTTTGGTGCAGGAACAATAACAGGTTGCCCAGGTATCCAATTAGCACCGGTAGAACCTTTACTGCAGTCAGCCATTTGAAGAGCCTGAACAGTTCTTATAATTTCAGGAACAAATCTACCAACATTTAAAGGATAAACAAAAATCGTTCTAACAATTCCTTTATCATCAATAATAAAAACATTTCTAACAGTTTCTGTTGTACTTACATCATTAGAAATCATGCCATATTTTCTTGCAATTTGACCATTTCTATCTGCAACAATAGGGAATGGAAGTTGTATACCAGTTCTGCAATAAATATCATACATCCAAGCTAAATGAGATGGATTGCTGTCAATGCTTAATCCTAAAAGTTCAGTATTAATTTGCTGAAAATATGTATATGCTCGTGAAAATGCAATCATTTCTGTAGTACATACTGGTGTGAAGTCTCCTGGATGGCTAAAAAATACTAACCATTTGCCTTTATAATCATTTAAAGTTCTTTGGCCAAAAGTTGTTGTTGCTTCAAAATCTGGCGCTTTTTGCCCTATTTTCACATTGCCATTCATCATTAATTCATAATCCATAAAAATAAACTCCTTTCTGGTTTTTAATGTTATTAATGTCCGCTTTTGTTCTATAATATTATAAAAAATAAAAAAAGTTACAAACAATTTTCTATAATATAGAATGTTTTTTGTAAAATAAAAATGCAATTTTGTAAAAGAAAACGTTATCGATAATTTCAAAGTAGTATAATTTGAAACCTAAAAAGTAAAAGATATAAAGATAAAGGAGGATGTTGCAAAATGGAACAACTAGAAACAGATAGGTATATACTAAGAAAACCAAATGAGAATGATGCAGAGGAAATATATGAAAGATGGGGAACAGATAAAGAAAACATGGCACAATATAAGGAACACAAACTTTATAGAAATGTAATAGAAGCTAAAGCGTTAATTAATTCAATATTAAAAGAAAATGAAGATGGAATTATTTTTTGGATTATAGAGGATAAAGAAAGTCAAGACATAATTGGATATATTAAATTACCTACTGGAATCATAAAAGATAAAAAAAGAGAATTAACTTTTTACTTTTTAAAGGGACATAGAGAAGATGGTACACCGGAAGAGGTGTTAAAGACTGTAATAGATTATATTTTTTCAAAAGAAAAATATGAAACAGTAATAACAAAATTTTATGATAGAAATGAAAGAGACACGAAATTGGTTCATAATATACTGACAAATGTTGGAATGTCAAGAGAAGGAATTTTGAGAAACAGGTTAATTAATGATGAAGGTAAGAAAATTGATAAATACATATATTCTATATTAAAAGAAGAATGGGAATTAGATAAAAAGATTAATAGAAATAGCGAAGGTTACAATTCGCAGCTTTAAAAAGTTTTGTGAATTGTTACTAGCAAAGCAAGTGTACACTAAAAAACTTAAAAAAAACTATTGACATATTAAATTTTTAGAAATAAAATAACATTGAAATTAATAAATAATTGTTAATAAAAAAGAAAAATTTGTTAACAATAAAAATGTTAGGAGGAATTAATATGGCATTAGTAACAACAAAAGAAATGTTTGAAAAATCAATGAAAGAAGGATATGCAATAGGTGCATTTAATGTAAACAACATGGAAATAATACAAGGAATTGTAGATGCAGCAGCAGAAGCAAATTCACCTGTAATATTACAAGTATCATCAAGTGCGATAAAATATGCAAGAATAAATTATTTAATGAAAATGGTAAAAGCAGCGGTAGAAGAGCATCCAAATATACCAATAGCAATACACTTAGACCATGGACCAGATTTTGAAACAGCAAAAATGTGTATCGATAATGGATTTACATCAGTAATGATAGATGGTTCAAAATATGACTTTGAAGAAAATGTAGCTTTAACAAAAAAAGTTGTGGATTACGCACATGCACATGGAGTTCCAGTAGAAGCTGAACTTGGAAAATTAGCAGGAATCGAAGACGATGTAAATGTAGCAGCAAATGATGCAATGTATACTGACCCAGCACAAGCTGAAGAATTTGTAAAGAGAACAGGTTGTGATTCTTTAGCAATTGCAATTGGTACAAGCCATGGAGCTTACAAATTTAAAGGTGAGGCAAAATTAAGATTTGATATTTTAAAAGAAGTAAAAGAAAGAATACCAAATACACCAATAGTTTTACATGGTGCTTCAACAGTAATACCTGAATTAGTTAATATGTGTAATGAATTTGGTGGAGATATACCAGGAGCAAAAGGTGTTCCAGATGAAATTTTACATGAAGCTAGTATCTCAGGTGTTTCAAAAATAAATGTAGATACAGATTTAAGACTTGCTATGACTGCAGGAATTAGAAAAACATTTGTTGAAAATCCAAATGTTTTTGACCCTAGAAAATACTTAGGTGAAGCAAGAGAATTAATAAAAGGAACTGTAAAACATAAAATAGTTGATGTTTTCGGTTCAGCAAATAAAGCATAAAAAATTCAGGATTGAGGGCTAGACCTTTAATCCTGATTTTTTTATATTAAATGTTATTAATGTCCGCTTTTGTTCTATTTTGTTATGGAGTAACATTTAGTGTTTTATTATTAGTATAGACTACCATTCCGGGCTTAGAACCAGAAGGCTTTTTTACAAATTTAACTTCACAATAATCAACTGGTACATTAGAAGAATTTCGTGCTTTACTATGCTTTGCAGCAAGCTTGGCAACTTTTACAAGAATATCATTATTTGGATAAGGTAAATTATTATCAATTTTTAGGATTGTGTGACTACCATGAAAGTCTTTAGTATGAAACCATATATCATTTTTATTTGCAAATTTTAAAGTCAAATAATCATTCTCTTTATTATTTCTTCCAACTAAAACAGTATATCCATCAACAGTATATTTGATAGGGTTAAAAGAAACAGTTTTATTTTTTGTTAATTTAGATTTCTTCAATTTTGATTTTTTGTTATTTGTTCTTAAAGAAGTTTGTTCTTTAAATATATCATTTTCAGAAATTTCTTCATAAATAGATGTGATTTCATCGATGGTAGAGCAATTTTCTAATTCATAAACAACACTTTCAATGTAATCAAGTTCTTTTAGTGTATCAGCTTTTTGCTCAGATACGACTATTAATGCATTTTTCAGTTTAGAGTATTTTTTGAAAAATCTTTTTGCGTTAATACTTGGAGAAAAACGTTTATCAAGTTGTATTGTAATTTTATTATTGTTATCATAGTAATTTTCAAGTTCGATTTTTTCAACATTTTTATTAGGAATTCTGTATAAATTTGAAGTTATAAGTTCGCCATAAAGTCTGTATTTATCCATTCCATCACATTCTTTTAACTTTTCATCAATATTATAAAGCCTTTTTTCGTATTTTTTTAAAGTGTCTAAAATAAGCTTTAAAAGTGTGTTTCGATAGTTTTTAAATTGCTCATTTGATTCCTTATAAAAGTAGAAATCATCAATGAAAAAGTTTAAATTAAAGGGAGAAGTTGAGTTCTTCTCTGGTATTAAAAAATAATCTTTTACTGTACCATCAGAATTTTTTATTTCTTTAAATGATAAATAGTTGGTCTCAATATTTGTAATGATTTGATTTATATAATCAAATATTTTTTTAAGTTCTTTATCGGTTGTATCTTTAAGTTCTAATTTTTTTATTATAGCGTTTATAAAGTTTTTTGAGATTCCGTTAAATGTATTTGATATATTTATAGGCAAATCGTTCAAGTCCGATATATTTGTGCTTTGGGTATTATCGTTTTTTAAAATTGAAGAATTTAAATGAATTTTAAAATCTTCAAAATTTTTTAGTTCAAGAAAATTTGATTTTTTAGATGTTGGTAGGGTATATTTGGTATGTGGTAAAATATCTCTATAATTTTCATCTAATTCTTTGATATGTCTTAAACTATCGATAATTATATTTGTATCATCCAATAAGATGATGTTGCTGTGTTTTCCCATAAGTTCGATTACTAGCTTTTTAGAAATTATATCATCTAATTCATCAAAACCTTCAAATTCAAGTATTATTAACCTTTCTAAGTCAAATGTTATTACATTTTTTAATTTTAATCCGATTAAATTTTTTCGTAATAACATGCAAAAATTTGGGGCTACCTGTGGGTTAGGTTTTTGGTGTGTTGTTAAATTCATTCTACAATATTGTGCATCTATGCATATGTTTAGTGCATAGTTTATTCCATTTTGATATATTCCTAAGATTATTGTGTTTTTATTTGGTTCAAAAACTTTGTCTATGCGTGCTCCTGTAAGTTGAGATATTTCTGTTGTTATTGCTTTTGTGACTATTCCGTCAAATGCCATTTCGCATCATCCTTTTCTTTTTTATTTAAATTGTAAATATAATATTACAATTGCAGTTATAAAATAAATGATGTGTAAGGTGTTTCCTTTAGGGATATATATTTGATATTATATCCGCTTGATTGGAATGAAAAATAGAAAATCTTAAATAGAAAACTGAGGAATGTTCACGGAAAAAATGTATATATGTATATGATTTTAAACATTTTCTCGGTTCAATACGCAATATAAGAATTTCTAAAATAAATTGATGGCACATTTCCACTTAGTCCTCGCTTCGCTCGACGTGAACTCTTTCCATAAATTTATTTAAGAAATTCTAATATTGCTCCAATCACATTCGAAAAGTTTAAAATCATATACATATATACATTTTTTGCCTGAGTGAAAGAGGCTCAGTTTTTTATGTTAGATCTTCTTTTTGAATGTAATGAACAGGATATAATATCAAATATATATCCCTAAAGGAAACACCTTACACATTATTTGTTTTTATACAAACTGCAATTGCAACATTATAATAACATAATTTTAATACAATTACAAATATTTTGTTGCAATTTAAAAACGATTATAGTAAAATAATGGTGGGTTTAATTGAAACTACAAATATTGCATTTAAACCAGTTAGGGGAGAAAAATGAAAATAAAAAAAGTATTAATCACAACGATTTTTTTGGCACTATTTATACTGTTTGGCACAATAAAATCAAATGCAGGAAGTTTATATTTAAACAATTTAGACTTTAATGCACAAATAAAAAATGATGGAAGTATGGATGTGGTTGAAACCTGGGATATAACAGTTCAATACACAAATACATTATATAAATCATTTAAAACAGATAAAAACAAATTTTCAAGTATATCAAATGTAACAGTAAAAGATATTACAAATGAAGACCAAATTACAAATTTTATGAAAACAGATGAATGGGCATATCATGTGCAAAATGGTTATTATTATGGAACTGATAATGATGATGGAAATTTTGAAATTGGTTGGGGTGTTGGATTAGACACAACAACAGCAAATAAAAAATATCAAATTTCATATACAGTTAAGGACGCAATAACAAAATATAATGATTATGCTGAATTATATTGGCAATTTGTTGGTAAAGATTTTGAAATTAATGCAAGTAAAATAACTGGAACAGTGCATTTACCATCAAATGTATCGAATAAAGACGAAATCAAAGTTTGGGGACATACTGCAGGATTAAATGGAACAATTTATGCAACTGATACAAATGAAATTCAATTTGTAATAAATCAATTTAAAAATGGTACATATGTAGAAGTAAGAACATTATTTCCAACTAGTTTAATTAATACTACTGGAAGAGTTAAACAAACTGATATATTGGATAAGGCTGTTAAAGAAGAAACTACATGGGCAAATAAAGCAAATACTAAAAGAAAAGTAGAAAATTGGTTAGATGAGAATTCTGAATGGTTTTATTCTGCTATGTTAATTTTAATATTTGGTTCAATATTTTTAATAGTGATTATTGCAGAACTTAAACAAACTAAGAAATATAAAGAAAAATTGAAAGAACTTGAGAACAAAGAAAAAGTTGTTGCATCAACTCAATATAAATATTTTAGAGATATTCCAGATGAAGATGCAACTCCGGGTGAAGTAATGAGAATATTAAATCCAATAAGGTCACAATTTTCTTCATCAGAGTTTGGAAAAATATTTTCAGCAACAATGTTGGATTTGACTTTAAAGAAATACTTAGATATAAAATTAGAAAAAAATGAGAAAAACAAAGATGTTACAAATATTTATGTTTTGAAACAGGTAAGTGATGAATTAAAACCAAGCGAAGAGCGTATAATGACTTTTATAAGAAGTGCAGCTGGAAGTAAGAAAGTTATTACATTAAAAGAATTACAAAATTATATAAAGGAACATCCTTCAAAAGTAGAAAGCTTACTATCATCTACTTTTAAGAGTGTAGAAACACAACTTGATAATGATAAAATTTTAGATTTAGATGGATATTCAGATTATTCAAAATATTCATATTCTAAAATAGGGTATATAGTTTTAATAATAGTTTTATGTTGGTTTGTATTTGCTTTAATACCAATTGTTGCAATAGTTATATCTGCAATTAATGCTAATTTGTGTTGGAAGATTCAGAAAAAATCAAGTGCACTTACACAAAAGGGAGCAGATTTACAAGCTGAATGGAAAGGCTTAAAGGTCTTTATGGAAGAATTTTCTATGTTAGATAAAAGGGAAGTTCCGGAATTAGTTGTATGGGAAAAATATTTAGTATATGCAACAGTAATGGGTGTAGCAGATAAGGTTATTAAACAACTAAAAATGGTATATCCAAATTTTGAAGAGATGACAAATGGAATAGAAACATATTCTTATATGAGTATAATGATGAACACAAACTTTAGTGCTGGATTTTCAAGTGCTATAGATTCATCTATACAATCAGCACATTCAACTTATTCTTCAACATATTCATCAGGTTCAGGAGGCGGCGGTGGCTTCTCCGGAGGCGGTGGATTTGGCCGGTGGCCGGTGGTGGCGGAGGCCGGAAGATAAAATGTCCTTTTGGGGACGGTTCTTTTTGGGACATTTATTAGCAAATAAAATGAAAGAAAGGAAGAAAAAATGGCAAAACCAATAGTAGCAATAATAGGAAAACCAAATGTTGGAAAATCAACATTTTTCAACTATTTGGCAGGAAGTAGAATATCAATAGTACAAGACACGCCAGGTGTAACAAGAGACAGAATATATGCAGAAACAAACTGGCGTGGAAGAAAATTCACATTAGTAGATACAGGTGGTATCGAACCAGAATCAGAAGATATAATCTTATCACAAATGAGAGAACAAGCAAATTTAGCAATATCAATGGCAGATGTAATAATCTTTTTAACAGACATTAGACAAGGTGTTACAGCTGCTGATAGAGAAATTGCATTAATGCTTAAAAAGTCAGGAAAACCAATTGTTTTAGTATGTAATAAAGCAGATAATTACGAAAAAGACAGACAAGAGGCATATGAATTTTATAATTTAGGATTAGGTGACCCATATCCAATATCAGCATCAAATGCTCTAGGAATAGGTGATGTATTAGACGCAATATATGAACATTTTCCAGAAAAAGATGATTCAGAAGATGATGAAGAAATTATCAAAGTTGCTGTAATAGGAAAACCAAATGTTGGAAAATCTTCTTTAATAAACAAAATTTTAGGAGAAAAAAGAACAATTGTAAGTAACATTGCAGGAACAACTAGAGATGCAATAGATTCACAATTCGAAAATGAACATGGAAAATATGTTTTAATAGATACAGCAGGTATTAGAAAAAAAGCAAAAGTAAATGAATCAATTGAAAAATATAGTGTTCAAAGAAGTTTATTAGCAGTTGAAAGAGCAGATGTATGTTTAATGATGATTGATGCAAATGATGGTGTAACAGACCAAGATGCAAAAATTGCAGGTGAAGCTCATGAAGCTGGAAAAGGTGTTATAATTGTTGTAAACAAATGGGATGAATATGAAAAAACAACAGGAACTCTAGAAAAATATAAAAAAGAAGTTTATGAAAAATTATCATATTTATCATATGCACCAATGATTTTTATATCTGCAAAAACTGGACAAAGGGTTGACAAATTATTTGACATGATAAATAATGTTGCAAAACAAAATGCGTTAAGAGTATCAACATCAGTATTAAATCAAGTAATAAATGAAGCAATAGCAATTGTTCAACCACCAACAGATAAGGGAAGAAGATTGAAAATCTATTATGGAACACAGGCTTCTACAAAGCCACCAACATTTGTTATTTTTGTAAATAATAAACAATTATTCCATTTTTCTTATCAAAGATATTTGGTAAATCAAATTAGAAAAGAATTTGGACTTGAGGGTACTCCGGTTAGAATTATTGTTAGAGAAAAAGGAGAAAAAGAATAGGGAGTTGAAAAAATTTGATTTTTTTCTAACTCAAAATGTGGATAAATTAGAAAGAAGGTAAAAAATAATGGCAGCATACATAATAGTAGCAGTAATAGCATACCTAATAGGTAGCATAAATTTTTCAGTATTAATAAGCAAAAAAATGGCAGGATTTGATGTAAGAGAAAAAGGAAGTGGAAATGCAGGAACAACTAACATGTTGCGTTCAGTTGGAAAAAAAGCTGCAGTAATTACATTAGTATGTGATATTTTAAAGGGAGTTGTTTCTATAGTAATTGCAATAATAGTAGGAAATATTGCAAAAAATTTAGACAGGGAATTACTTTTACAAATAGCAGGAATTGCAGTTGTTTTAGGACATACATTTCCAATATTCTTTGGATTTAAAGGTGGAAAAGGTGTAGCAACATCACTTGGAGTTTTACTTATGAGTAACTGGCAAATAGGATTAATTTGTTTAGTATTTGCAGTTGTTTTAATGGCATTAACAAGAATGGTATCTTTAGGTTCATGTGCAGCTGCTGTTTTATTCCCAGTTTTAACATTATTCATAAATCAACATTATACTGTTTTAACAGATGGTAAAAGTGGCAGAGTTTATTTTGTTTATAGTGTAATATTAGCTATAATTGTTTTATATAATCATAGAAGTAATATTAAAAGAATTTTAAGCGGAACAGAAAATAAATTAAGTTTTAAGGGAACAAAATAAATGTCCATTTGGAGACTGTTCTGAAAAGGACATTGATACCAAAAAGGACACAAAAGATAAAGGAGGTAGTATAATTTATGAATATTGCAATAATTGGAAGCGGAAGCTGGGGAGTTGCATTAGCAATACATCTTGCAAGTGTTGGAAACAATGTAAAAATATGGTCTTTTATGGAAGAAGAAAGAGATTTAATAAATAATGAAAGAAAATGCAAATTCTTGCCTGGTGTGGAATTATCAGAAAATATTAGCTGTTCAACTGATTTCGAAGAGGTAATAAAAGATAGTAAAATGATTTTACATGTTACACCATCAAAATTCACAAGAAATATATTTAAACAATATAAACAGTATGTTGGAAATAAGCCAGTAATAATATGTTCAAAAGGTTTTGAAAAAGAAACTTTGGAAACATTGGATGAAGTTATTTTGGAAGAAATGCCAACAGCAAAAGTTGGTGCATTATCTGGACCAAGTCATGCAGAAGAGGTTTCAATAGCAATACCAACAGCACTAGTAATTGCATCAAAACATCAAAATATATTAAAAATGGTACAAGACGCATTTATGTCAGAAAAAATGAGAATATATACATCAAATGATGTAAAAGGTGTAGAACTTGGTGGAGCATTAAAAAATATAATTGCATTTTGTTCAGGTGCGGCAGCTGGAATTGGCTTAGGAGATAACAGCTTTGCAGCATTAATAACAAGAGGCTTAAAGGAAATTGTTCGTTTAGGTGTTGAACTTGGAGGAAAAGAAGAAACATTTTATGGATTGAGTGGACTTGGAGATTTGATAGTTACTTGTTTGAGTGAACATAGTAGAAATAGAAAAGCTGGATATTTAATAGGACAAGGAAAATCACTTGAAGAAACTAAGAAAGAAGTTGGAATGGTAATTGAAAGTGTTGATAATATCGAAGTTGCTTATGAACTTGGAAAATTACATAATATAGAGATGCCGATAGTTGAAACTGTTTATAAGGTTTTGTATGAAAATCTTGATCCAAAAGAAGCTGTTAAAAATTTGATGACAAGAGATAGGAAAACGGAATAAGATTTTGAAAATGAAAAATTGTAATCAACATATTAATGAATTTAAGAATAAAATTTTGAAAAAATGAAATAATATTTATAAAAAAAGTTATCAGATTTTAAAATAAATAATAAAATATTTTTTGAATATGAGTTAATATTTTATTAGGTATTGAAAACTTGATAACTTGGATGGAGGAATTAGAATGGAATTTTTTGATAAATTAGGTAAAAAAGCAAGTGAAGCATATAAAGTAACAGCAGACAAAACTGGAAAATTAGCAAAAGAAGCTAAACTAAGAATGAAAATAGCAGATTTAAAATCACAAATAAATGAAATATACAAAGAAATTGGAGAGATTGTTTATCAAAAGCATACAAGAGATGGAGAATATGATATAGAAAAAGAAATAGAAGAAAAATGTACTAAGATTGATGTTTTAAGTGATGAAATTGAGTCTAATTTAAAACAATGTCTTGAATTAAAAGATAAAAGACAATGTCCAAATTGTTTTGCTGAAATAGAGAAAGATGTTAAATTCTGCCCTAAATGTGGAACAAAACAAGAGGAAGTTAAGGAAGAACCAGCAAAAGAGGTTGAAGTAATAGAAAAGAATAATAATCCTTTTGATGGAAATGATGTTACTAATAATGCAACTAGTGAAAGTCAACAAGCAGAAAATGAAGAAAAATCAAATTTGGAAGAAACTGTTACAGTAGAATCTGATCCAAATTTAGAGGATGACAAAACAGTTGAACATATTAGTGAAGAAGATGAATAATATTTAAAGAATTTCTATAGTATAAAGCCATTAGAAATTCTTTTTTAATATGGATATCTTTCAAATAAATATTTAATAAGATTATTGGCATTTTCGTTAGTTACATGTATATATACACCTTTATCTAAAGATATCCACATCATAATTTTAAATTTTTCAATATTATCAACAAATGCACCAATAATCCCGGCTATTTCAATTGGATTTTCGTATTTATGTTCCCAATTTAAAACATTATTTATATTAAATGTTGAATTATAAAATAAACTTAAAAATTCTTCTAATTCTTTTGAATCTTCACTATATAAATTAACTGAAACCATAAAATTAATAACTCCTTTTATGTATTACAAATTTTTTTATGAATTAATTAACAGCAAAAAATTAAAATCTTATTCTATTAAATTAGTATATTATTTATAAAAAAAAATATACATATAAAATTTATTTGGAATACTTTATAAAAAAAAGCAAATAATAAAAATAATATTGAAATCAATAAAGGTTATAATTTGGGATAAATAAATTAAAATATTTAAATAATTTTTTTCCAAAATGTAACATAAAGGGAGGTTAAAATTTGAAAAAGTACGCAAGAATTGCATATATATTCCTAATAATAGTAATTTTATTATCAATTTTTTTAGTGTATAAAGTATCAGGGAAAGACGAGTCACAAGAAAAAATACAAGAAAAATCATTAAGCTCAATAAAGTATTTTGATAACAAATTTACTGATTTATTTAATGAAATAAATAATATCAAATTTGAAAATTATACAATTTCAGTTACAGAACCAAAAGAAGAAGAAAATACAACAGAAACAAATAAAGAAGATACAACTGGAAAAAAGTCAGAAGATAGTCCTGCAGAAGATGGAAACTCAAAAAAGGATGATAGCTCTCAGAAAAGCGGAGATTCAAAAAAAGATGGCTCTTCAAGTTCTTCTGAAAAGAGCAATGAAAATGTGCAAGAAAATAAAAAGAAATATAATATAGAAGAAAAAGGAATACTAACAAGAGACACTGAAGTAAATTGGAAACAAATAAAGAACGAAACCGAAAAAATGTACACATCATTATATCCTGCAATTTTAGATTTATATAAAACAAATATAAACAAAGAAGAAATAACGAATTTTAATAGAGAGTTTGATAAATTAACAAAAGCAATAAATGATGAAAATAAAAAAGATACATTAAAAGAATTGTCTAGTTTATATGGTTATTTGTCAAAGTTTGTTGAAGAATGTACAGACGATGAAAAAGAAAAGGTAGTTATTAAAACAAAGAATGATATTTTTAGGGCGTATAGTATTCTAGATGAAGAGGATTGGGAAAATATTTCTGATTATGCAAATGATGCATTACAGGAGTTTTCAAAATTGGCTGAAAGTTCTGAAATACAAAAAAATAAATATAATATAAATAAGGCATATATTATGTTAAAAGAGTTACAGGGAGCAATTGAATTAAAAGAAAAAGATATTTTTTTGATAAAATATAAAAATTTACTGGAAGAATTAGAAAATATGTGATATAATTTTCAAAGAGTAAATTGAATAGTCGCTGGTAACTTCCGAAAGGAACTACGAGAGGAAAGTCCGGGCTCCATAGAGCAATGATGCTAGATAACGTCTAGTGTGGGTAACCATAAGGAAAGTGCAACAGAAAATAACCGCCCGTATGGGTAAGGATGAAAAGGCGAGGTAAGAGCTCACCGGTTCTATGGTGACATAGAATGCTGTGTAAACCCCATCTGGAGCAACACCTAATAAAGAAGATTAAGTCTGCTCGACGCCTTCTTGAATTGCGTGGCTTGAGGCATATAGCAATATATGTCCTAGATAAATGACTATTTTAAAAGACAGAACCCGGCTTACAGATTTGCTCTCTATTTCTGATTTTATTTTAGGGAGGTAATTAATTTGAAGAGAATTGTTGGTTTTCAAAATAAAGGAGGAATGATATTGACAAGAAGATTAGAGATATTTGATGAAGATATAATGTCTATTGTTGGTAAAAAGGGTATGAGAAAATTAATTAATAATATTCAAGTAGATATAAGAAACTTGAAGTTAGGAAAATTAGTATATTATCCTGAAGATGCTGTTTTTAATGAAATACAAGATATAATTGACAATGCAATTTTGGAGCAAAATTATGAAGTATAATATTTATTTAACCAATAATGCTTATAATATGATAAAAGCAAATATATCATTTTTAAGTAAAGTAAGTATAAAAGCAGCGATAAAATTAAAACAGACATTTAAAGAGTACATAATTATATTAAAGTATTATCCTAAATTAGGAAGAAAATTAAATTCAAAAAGAGAAAAACCACCTTCAATAAGAAAGATGGTTATTGAAAAAAGGTATATTCTAATATATTTTATAGTAAATAACAATATTTACATAGATACAATTTTAGATTCAAGACAAAATAATAAATATTAAAAATCAAAAATTTTAAAATCGTTAGGTAACTCACCAAAAAAATTCAAATCATTATTATAAACAGGATGAATAAACTGCAAATTATAGCAATGCAAAGCCTGTCTATTAATTAAATCAGAAATAGAGCCGTATAAACTATCACCAAGCAAAGGATGACCGATAGCAGACATATGAACCCTAATTTGATGTGTCCTGCCAGTCTCCAAAGAACATTTAACTAAAGAATAATTATCAAATTCTTTTAAAACTGTATAATGAGTTATTGCAGTTTGACCATTTTCAGAAATGCATCTTTCAATAATACTATTTTCTTTTCTTGCAATAGGTAAATTAATTGTACTATTTTTTTCTTTAAAAATTCCAGTACAAACAGCTAAGTAATCTTTTTTAAATTGATTATTTTTCATTTGATTAATTAAACATTCTTGAATATATTCACATTTTGCAAATACAACTAAGCCTGATGTGTTTAGGTCAAGCCTATTAACAGGTCTTATTTTTTTCTTTAAACCAATTTTATCAAAATAGAATTTTATACCATTACACAAAGAATCAGAGTAATGCAAAACTGAAGGATGTATTGCAATTCCAGCAGGTTTATTTACAATCAAAAGCCAGTCATCTTCAAATACAATATTTAAAGCCATTTTTGTTGGTACAATATTTGAATTATCCTCTTCATAATCAAAGTTGAATGTTAAAATATCTCCAGAATTGCTTATTTTTCGTGTGTCACATGGTTGATGGTTGAGTTCTATTTTATTTAGTTTTATTAATTTATATAATAGTCTTGATGATATTTTTAGTTCATTTTGTAATGTATTATTAATTGTTTGTGTGTTGTTTTTTATTTCATAATTTATTTCCATTTTTTGCTCCTTCATAATATACAATATTGTAACAGGAAAGTGGAAAAAATACAAATTTTTACTTTACTTTTTTTATAAATATGTATATAATTTGATACGGAAAACTAAGGTAAAACAAAAATAATAGCAGAATAAAAAATTATAACACTAAAAAATGTTAAGGAAGGAAAAATAAAATGCGAATAAGATACAAAAAATGGGCAAGACCAGAACTAGAAGCAAGTAAATTTTATATAGACAACCCAGAAGAATGGAAAGGAAAATGGAAAGAATTTTTCAAAAATTCAAATAATCCAATACATTTGGAACTAGGATGTGGAAAGGGACAATTTATATCAAATTTAGCATCAAGCAATTTAGATATTAACTATATAGCAATAGATTTAGTTGATGCAATGCTTGGGTTAGCAAAAAGAAATGTAGAACAAGTATATCAAGAAAAAAATATTGAACCAAACAATGTTGTTCTAACAAGATTTGATATTGAAAGAATACCAATGATTTTAGACAAAACAGACAATATTCAAAGAATATATATAAATTTTTGCAATCCTTGGCCAAAGGGAAAGCATAGAAAGAAAAGACTTACACATACTAGACAACTTGAAAAATATAAACAATTTTTGGCAGAAAACGGAGAAGTTTATTTTAAAACAGATGACGACGATTTATTTAATTCAAGTTTAATATATTTTGAAGAAAGTGGTTTTGAAATAGTATCAAAAACTTATGATTTGCATAAAGAACCAATTTTTAAAAATAATATAGAAACAGAGCATGAGAAAATGTTTTCAGAACAGGGAATTAAGATTAAGGCATTGATTGCAAAATGTCCTTTTGGGGACGGTTCTGAAAAGGACATTTTGGAAAATAATGTAAAAGAATAGAGGGTTGTTGAAATGGAAGATCCAGATGTAACAGAAATGAAAAAAAATTGTAATAACAGAGAATATGTGCTTCAGGCAGTAAAAGATAAAGGGAAACTTTTGGAATTTGCAGCACCTGAATTTCATGATGATGAAGAAGTAGTAAAGACAGCACTTGAACAAGATGGTGAGTCAATGGAATTTGTATCTGACCGTTTAAAAGACAACAAAGATTTGATGCTACTTGCAATAAAAGGAGCACCATGGACTGCATGTTATGCATCAGATAGACTAAGAGCAGACAAAGATGTAATAATGGCAAGTGTAAAAACATATGGACAAACTTTATATTTTGCAAGTGAAAAATTAAGAGATGACAAAGAGGTTGTAAAAGCGGCAGTTACTAATAAAGGCTTAATTGTGAAGTTTGCAAGTTATAGATTAAGAAATGATAAAGAAATTGCAGAAATTGCAGTAAAACAGGATAAAAGAGCTTTTCAATTTTTGACAAAAGAACTAAAATCAGATGAAGAAATAAAAAGTCTTTTAGAATAAAAAATAAATTGAATGGAGGAATTTAAAATGATTAAAAAAGTTGCAATATTGGCAAATGGTGGAGATGTAGCAGGTTTTAATGCTGTAATAAGAGGAATAGTTAAGACAGCAGAAAATCATGATATAGAATGTTATGGATTTATAGATGGATATAATGGTCTATTAAAGAATAAATATGAAAGATTAAGTACAGCAGAAGATGGGAATGCAGAAGGAATATTACCAAAAGGTGGTTCAATAATAGGTTCTTCTACAAATGCAAATGTATTTAATTATAAAATTACAAATGAAGATGGAACAGTTGAATACAAAGATTTATCTGATGTATGTGTAGAAAATATTAAAAAAGATGGATTTGACTGTATCTTCACACTAGGTGGAGATGGCACACAAAAATCTGCTAGAGATTTTGCTACAAAAGGTGTAAATGTAATAGGAGTTCCAAAAACAATTGATAATGATGTTGCTTGTACAGAAATTACTTTTGGATATAATACTGCAGTATCTGTTGCAATGGAAGCACTTGATAGACTCCATACAACAGGTGAAACACATCACAGAATTATGGTATTGGAAGTTATGGGAAGATATGCCGGATGGATAGCATTAGAGTCAGCGATTGCAGGTGGCGCAGATGTTGCATTAATTCCAGAAATTCCATATGATATTAACAAAGTAGCGGATAAAATTAGAAATAGACAAAAAAGAGGTAAAAATTTTGATATTGTTGTTGTTGCAGAAGGTGCTAAACCAAAAGATGGAGAAATTACTGTTGAAAATGTAAGAGATAATGGTAAAGGTGTTGATAATACAAAACTTGGTGGAGTTGGTGAAAAAGTTGCAAAACAATTACAAGAATTAACAGGTTTAGAGGCTAGAAATACTACACTTGGTTATATGCAAAGAGGCGGAACACCTACAGCATTTGACAGAGTTTTGTCAACAAAATATGGTACTGCTGCAATGAGAATGGCAATTGAGGGAAAATTTGGAAATTTGGTTGTTATAAAAAATGGAAAAATAGATTATGCATCATTAGAAGATGTTGTTGGTCAAAATAAAGAGATTGGAGCGGTTTCTGGAAACACAGCTGTAAGCAATCAAAGAAAAGTTACTATGGATGACGATTTAGTAAAAACAGCAAGAAGTGTAGGTATTAATTTAGGCGACTGAGGGATTTAGGGACGTTCCTTAAAATCCCTGCAAAAAGGGATTAAGGGACAGTCCTGCTTCTTAAAAAAATCTTATATTAATTTCAACAGTAAAAAATTAATATAATTTGTTAACGCAATTTTGTTACAATTGTGAAAATTGTGTAAAAACTATTGTAGAAAAAAAATTTTATTGATATAATCAAACTAGATTTTAAATACGAAGGAGGAATAAAAAATGGCAATAAGATTTGTTTTAAACGAAACATCATATTTTGGAAACAATTCAAGAGAGGTACTAGCAGAGGAGATTAAGAAAGGAAAATTCAAAAAAGTATTTTTGGTTACAGATAAACCATTAGTAGTAGCAGGAGTTACTGCAAAAGTTGAAAAAGTATTAACAGATGCAGGAATTGAATACTCATTATATGACGAAATCAAACCAAATCCAACAATTAAAAATGTAACAGACGGTGTAGCAGCATGTAAAGCATCAGGAGCAGATGTAATAGTTGCAGTTGGTGGTGGTTCAAGTATGGACACTGCAAAAGGAATTTCAATTGTAATGACAAACCCAGATAGAGCAGATATCAAATCTCTAAATGGATTATCAAATACAGTTAATAAGGGAATGCCAATGATAGCATTACCAACAACAGCAGGAACAGCATCAGAAGTAACAATAAACTATGTTATAACAGACGAAGAAAGAAAAATTAAAATGGTATGTGTAGACCCTAATGATATTCCAATTGTAGCAATAGTTGATTCAGAATTAATGGCGTCAATGCCAAAATCACTTGCTGCAGCAACAGGAATGGATGCTTTAACACATGCAGTAGAAGGATATATCACAAAAGCACATAATGAAATGTCTGATATGTTCCATATGAAGGCTATAAAATTAATATTCAAATACCTACCAGCAGCTGTAAATGATAAAGAACCAAAAGCTGTTGAAATGATGGGAATGGCTCAATATATTGCAGGTATGGGATTTTCAAATGTAGGCCTTGGAATTGTTCACTCAATGGCACATCAATTGGGTGCTGTATATGATACACCACACGGAATTGCAAATGCTATGCTTTTACCAACAGTTATGAGATTTAATGGAGAAAACCCAGAAACAGCACAAAGATTTAGAGAAATTTTATGCGAAATTGGTAGACCAGATGCTGCTCACTTAAATGACCAAGATGTTATTAATACATTTGTATGGATGATTAGTGAACTTTCTAAAGCAGTTGGTATTACACAAACAATTAAAGATTATGGTACAAGAGAAGAAGATTTTGAAATGCTTGCAGATAAAGCAATGCAAGATCCTTGTAAACCAGGTAATCCGAGAGATGTAAGTAAAGAAGATTTTATTGAATTATATAGAAGAGCTATGTAAATAGTAGTAAATGTGAAATTTAATAAAGGCTGAAATTCAATAGTTGGGGTGGAAAACTTTGAAAGTTTTCTGCTCCAATATTTTGTTAAAATTCAGTAAGAATATTTTAGGGCCCTGTTTTATTAGTGAAAATTTTTTTCTTGACATTTTGAAAAAATAAAAGTATAATATACATGTATTATTTTGAAAAGGAGAAAAAATATGCTAAAGAAATATTGGAAAAAAATAGGAATGTTAATATTAATAATAGCATGTGTATTCAATGTTATGAGTAAGTTAGTACATAAGTTATCATTAAACAAAGAAATGTTACAATCAGCACAATATATATTTAGTGAAGGAAAAAATAATAATACCCAAAAATAATACTTGAAAAATTTTTGATAATATGTTATTATAAAAAACAGTCATGTTATAAAAAACGAAAAAGAGGTGAAAATGAAATGAAAGAAGGAATACATCCAGAATACAACCAAACAACAATTACATGTGCATGTGGAAATGTTATAGAAGTTGGTTCAACAAAAAAAGATATAAAAGTAGATGTTTGCTCAAAATGTCATCCATATTGGACAGGTAACTTAAGACAAGAAACAGTTGGTGGTAGAGCAGATAAATTCAAAAAGAAATATGGACTTGCATAAGTCAATACGAAGTAGCTGTAAAAGCTACTTTTTTTGTTGAAAAAAATAAAATCATATGATATAATCGAAACAATAAAAAAGAACACAGTAAAAAAACAGTATTTTAAAGAAGTCAAGAGCTCTAAAAGGAGAAAAAAATGCCAAAATTTTTCGTAAAAGATGAACAAATAAAAAAAGATGAAATAATAATATTAGGACAAGATGTAAATCATATAAAAAAAGTTTTAAGAGCAAAACAAGGAGACGAATTGCAAATATGCAATAGTCAAAATGGAGAAAATTTTTTATGTGAAATACAAGATTTAGAAAAAGATAATATAATATGTAAAATAAAACAAAAAATAAAAGAACATGTAGAAAGCAATATTGATATTACAGTATTTCAAGGATTGCCAAAATCAGATAAAATGGAATATATAATTCAAAAATCAGTAGAACTTGGTGTACATGATATAACACCAGTTGAAATGAAAAGATGTGTAGTAAAATTAGACGAAAAAGATAAAATAAAAAAGATAGCAAGATGGCAAAAAATATCTGAAGTAGCAGCAAAGCAATGTGGAAGAGATATAATCCCAAAAATAAATAATGTAATTAACATACAGAATATTTGTGACTTGATTCCTAAATTTGATATATTATTGGTAGCTTATGAAAATGAAAGGAAAAATGCATTAAAAGAAAATTTAATTAAATGTAAAGATCATTATAGTAAAAATAAAAAAATCAAAATTGGAGTTGTAATAGGTCCAGAAGGTGGATTAGAAGAAAAAGATGTTGAATTGTTAAAAGATAATGGAGCAAAAATTATAACTTTAGGAAAAAGAATTTTAAGAACAGAAACTGTAGCACTAAGTATTTTAAGTATAATTATGTATGAATTAGAAAACTAGGAGGAAACAAGTGAAAAAGATTATAGAGAAAAAAGAAGTAGATGAAAAATTTTTAAAAAAAATTTATTTAAATGTATTAAAAGCAATAATTGTAGTAGTATATTTTTTAGTTATGAATTTAGCATGTGAAAATATGGAAACTCAATATTTTGAAAGAGGAGTACAATTATGCACAATGATATTTTTATTTATATCAATATTCTTTTTTGAATTAGCATATAGAAAAGATGAGGATGATTTAGCTATACAGGGAATCGAAGTATTGATATTATCTGCATTTACATTAACAAGTAAACATATATCAAAAAAATTCAATTTTGATTTTAAGAATTATTCTTTAGTTGCTTCATATATATATGCAATATATTTTGTTTTAAAAGGTATAGTTGTTTATACAAAAGGTAGAAGAGAAATAGCCGAAAATCTTAGCGATATAAGAGAAATTGTAAAAAAGGATGAACCTATAAAAAAAGAAGCTACCAAAAAGAAAAAAGAAGATATAGATGAAACAGTAAAAGAAGTGAGAAAAAAAGAACCGGTAAAGAAAAGAATACCAAGAAAAAAGATAGATGATATAGAGAAAAGTGAAGAAAAAATAGAAAACAAAAAGGAAACAGCAAAGAAAAGAACACCAAGAAAAAAGATAGATGATATAGAGAAAAGTGAAGAAAAAATAGAAAACAAAAAGGAAACAGCAAAGAAAAGAACACCAAGAAAAAAGATAGATGATATAGAAAAAAGTGAAGAAAAAATAGAAAACAAAAAGGAAACAGCAAAGAAAAGAACACCGAGAAAAAAGACAGATAATATGGAGAAAAGTGAAGAAAAAAATGTGACAGAAAAAGTAAAAAGAAAATCAACAAAAAAGAAAAAAGAAGAAACGGTGGAGAAAAATAATGATTAGAAGTATGACAGGTTATGGAAAACAAAACCTAAATATAGAAAAAAGAGAATATCAAGTAGAAATAAAAAGTGTAAATCATAGATATTTAGATATAAATATAAAAATGCCAAAGACATTAAGTTACTTAGAAGAGCCTATAAAAAAAGAAATATCAGAAAAAATAAAAAGAGGAAAAATTGATGTATTTATAACTTTTGTAAATAACAGCAAAGAAGGAAGAAATATAGACATAAATAAAGAATTAGCACAACTATATATAAAAAAGTTAAGAGAATTAGCAGAAAAAGAAAAAATATCAAGTAATATAGAAGTAATGGAAATTGCAAAACTACCAGATATATTAACAATAAAAATGGATGAAGAAGATGAAAAAATAAAACAAGAAATGATACAAGTAACAAAACAAGCTGCAGAAAAAATAATAGATATGAAAATAGTAGAAGGTTACAAAATATCACAAGACTTATTAAGAAGAATTGATAAAATTGAAAACAAAATGGAGGAAATATCTTCAAAATCTACTGGACTTATTGAAGAATATGTAGTAAAATTAGAAAAGAGAGTAAAAGAAATACTTAAAACAGATGAAATAGACAAATCAAGATTAGCAGAAGAAGTTGTAATATATGCTGACAAATGCTCAATAGAAGAAGAAATTACAAGGTTAAAAAGTCATATATATCAATTTAGAAACTTAATAGCTAGTAATGAAAATGAGCCAATTGGAAAAAAACTTGATTTTATAATACAGGAAATGAATAGAGAAACAAACACAATAGGTTCAAAAGCAAATAATCTAGAAATTACAAATGGAGTTATAGATATAAAAACAGAGTTAGAAGACATAAGAGAACAAATACAAAACATAGAATAATCAACAGACAAAATTTTGGATGGCGATGAACGAGCGAAGCGAGAGAAAGGATTGAGTATTATGCAATTAATTAACATAGGATTTGGAAATATTGTATCAGCAGACAGAATAGTAGCAATAGTAAGCCCTGAATCAGCACCAATCAAAAGAATGGTGCAAGAAGCAAAAGACAACAAAACAGCAGTAGATGCAACATGTGGAAGAAGAACGAGAGCCGTAATAATAACAGATTCAGGACATATAATCTTGTCAGCAGTGCAGCCAGAAACGGTTGCAGGAAGACTTGACAAAGACATAACAGTAACATCAGCACAACTACAAGATGAAGAATAAAAAAGTTGGAAAGAATATTAAAAAATTAGGAGGTAAATAAAAATGATAGTAAAACCAACAGTTACAGAATTATTAAAAAAAGCTAAAAACAGATATGAATTAGTAATAGCAACATCAAAAAGAGCTAGGCAAATAGCAATGGGAGATGAACCATTAACAAAAGTAAAAGAAGAATCACCAGTAACATTAGCTGCAAATGAAATTGCAGAAGGAAAAGTAACAATAATAAGGGACGTGGAAGAATTTAAAAGACTTGAAAAAGAAAAAGAAGAACAAGAATCTCAAAAACAACTAGAAAAAAATCAAATAGAAGAAACACAAAACACAGAAAATAAAACAGAAAAATCAGAATAGAAAAATTAAAAATAGAAGATTTAGAATAAAAACGCAACAGAAATTAGAAAACATGCAAATAAAAGAATAAGGGGAAAATAAATATGATAGTAATATTATCAGGTGTTTCAGGAGCAGGAAAAGATACAATAAAAAAAGAATTAATAAAAAGGATGGAAAATGTAATATCACTTCCATCTTTTACATCTAGAGAATCAAGACCAGGAGAAGAAGAAGGAATACAATATCATTTTATAAGTAAAGAAGAATTTAAAGAAAAAATAAAAAATGGTGAATTTTATGAATATGATTTACATCACGAAAACTATTATGGAACATCAAAAAAGTTAATGAATGAAAAAATTCAAAGTGGAAAAATAATTGTAAAAGACATTGAAGTAAATGGAACAGAAAATTTAATAAAAGTCTTAGGAAATGATACAAAATTAGTTACTATTTTCTTAAAGGTAGATAAAGAAGAATTAAAAAACAGACTTATAAATAGAGGAGACAATTTAACAGAAGCAGAAATGCAGCTTAGACTTAATAGGCTAGAATATGAAGAATCAAAAATAGGTTTATATGATTATGTAATAAAAAATGATGATTTAGAAAAAACTGTTCAAATAATTATGACAATTATTGAAAATGAAAAGAGATTGGAAAAAATTTAAGAAAATATACATTTGGAAAACGATAATAAAACAGGATGCGCACCAAAATTAATACAAAAATTTGAAAAATAGGAGGAATATAAAATGGCAATATTATTACCTGGTGGAGCAGGATTTATAGGAAGTCATACTGCTGTAGAATTATTAAATAAAGGAAGAGAAATAGTTATAATAGATAACTTTTCAAACAGTACACCAAAAGCATTAGAAGCAATTAAAAAAATAACAGGAAAAGATTTTAAATTTTATGAAATGAATTACCTAGATAGAGAAAAACTAGAAAAAGTATTTGAAGAAAATAATATAGAAGCAGTAATGAACTTTGCTGGATTCAAAGCAGTAGGAGAGTCAGTACAAAAACCTATAGAATATTATGAAAATAATATATCAGGAGCATTAGTATTATTAGACACAATGAGAAAATATGGATGTAAAAAATTTATATTTAGTTCATCAGCAACAGTATATGGTGAACCAGAAAAAATGCCTATAACAGAAGATACGCCAACAGGTGGAACAACAAATCCATATGGAACAACAAAATTATTTATAGAACAAATATTAAAAGATATTTACAAATCAGATAATTCTTGGGATATATGTATATTAAGATACTTCAATCCAGTAGGAGCACACGAAAGTGGATTAATTGGAGAAGAACCTAAAGGAATACCAAATAATTTAATGCCATATGTAGCAAGAGTTGCAGCTGGAACACTAAAAGAATTATCAGTTTTTGGTAATGACTACAATACACCAGATGGAACAGGTGTAAGGGATTATATTCATGTTGTAGATTTAGCAAAAGGTCATATAAAGGCATTAGAAAAACTAGAAAAAGAACAAGAAGGATTATACATTTATAATTTAGGAACAGGACATGGATATAGTGTTTTAGATATGGTAAAAGGATTCGAAAAAGCAACAGGAAAAGAAGTTCCATATAAAATAGCACCACGTAGACCTGGAGATATTGCTACATGTTATGCTGATCCAACAAAAGCAAAAGAAGAATTAGGATGGATAGCAGAAAAAAATATAGATGACATGTGCAAAGATAGCTGGCATTATATAGAGGAAAGTCAAAAATAGAGGAAGTAAAATATATAGATGGAATATACATTTGAAAGAAATATAATAAAGAATTTAGTGATAAATTTGAAAGCCTACTAAATAAGTAAGCTTTCTTTTTTTATTCATAAATAAATGTGAATATTTAACATTTATATTTTAAAATAATTTATTAAATAAACATAATTGTTTTAAAATTTTTTATTGATAAAAAATTGATTTAACATTCAAAAATGAATAAATTATTTATTTTTTGGAAATATTTAAAACAAAAGAAAAAATAAAAATCGAAATGACAAAATTCAACATAAAAAAGAGACAAAATAGCCATATTCCACATGTCTCGAAAGGAGGAAAAATGATATACACAATAACCTTTAATCCAGCACTAGATTATGTAATAAAAGTACAAGAATTTAAAACAGGAAAAATAAACAAAAGTAAAGAAGAGTATATTTTTCCAGGAGGAAAAGGAATTAATGTATCAATTGTACTAAAAACATTAGAACAAGAAACAACAGCAATAGGATTTATAGCAGGATTTGTAGGAAAAGAGATAGAAAAACAAGTACAAAAATATGGAATAAAAACTGATTTTATAGAAATAGAAAATAACAATTCAAGAATAAATGTAAAAATATTAAATGAAAGTAAGGAAAAAAAGAATAATGCAAATACAGAAAATCAGGAAACAGCGATAAATGCAAGAGGTCCATATATTGATAAAAAATATCTTGAATTATTATATAAAAAATTGGAAATACTAAAAAATGAAGATATTTTAATATTGTCAGGAAGTGTACCAAGTGGTATATCAGATAGTATTTATGAAGAAATTTGTCAAAAATTAAAAAATAGAAATATTAAAATTGTAGTTGACTCAACTGGAGACTTATTATTAAAAACATTAAAATATAAGCCATATTTAATAAAACCAAATCAGCAAGAATTAGAAGAAATTTTTGGAATCAAAATATCAACTCAAGATGAGGCATTAGAGTATGCAGAACAACTACAAAAAAAAGGTGCACAAAATGTTATTGTTTCAATGGGAATTGACGGGGCAGTACTTTTGGATGAAAATGGTTATTCATACAAAATGAAGGCTTTGAACACAAAAGATGCTGTTAATACAGTTGGTGCAGGTGATTCAATGGTAGCAGGCTTTTTGGCAGGTCATGAGATGTTTAATAATTATGAAAAGGCACTTCAAATGGGAGTTGCAGCAGCTACTGCAACAACTAATACTTTATTTTTAGCAACTAAGGAAAAAATTGAAGATGTTTTAAATAAATTTAAATAATTTACCTTTAGGAAGGAATGAAAATAAAATGAAAATTACAGATTTACTTACAAAAGAGTCCATAGATCTAAATGTAAAAGCATCAAGTAAAAAAGATGTAATAGAACAAGCAGTAGAGCTTATGGAGAAAAATGGAAACTTAAATAATAAGCAAGAATATCTTAAACTTGTAATGAAAAGAGAAGAAGAAGGTTCAACAGGTGTAGGTGAAGGAATTGCAATACCACATGGAAAAGGTGGTGTTATTTCGGAACCTGGACTTGTTGCAATGGTAATACCAGATGGTGTTGATTTTGATGCATTAGATGGTAAGCCTGTAAAATTGTTATTTTTAATTGCTGCTCCAAATAGTAAGGACAACCTACATCTTGAGGTTCTAAGTCGTTTATCAGCTTTATTAATGAATGAAAAGTTTAGAAATAAATTGTTAAATGCAAAATCAAAAGATGAATTTTTAAAAACAATAGATGAAGCAGATGAACAAAGAATAAATGAAGAGACGTCAAATAATGAGAATGATAAAGTAAAAGAAAATAATAAGTCAAAAAGTAATGAAAACAAATTAATGAATAAAAATAAAGCTAACAATAATTACGAATTACTAGGAATCACTGCATGCCCAACAGGAATAGCCCATACTTATATGGCAGCAGAAAGTTTAGAACAAATGGGAAAAGAATTAGGACATCCAATAAAAGTAGAAACACAAGGTCAATCTGGAACAAAAAATAATCTTACAGATGAAGAAATAAAAAATGCAAGGGCAATAATCATAGCGGCAGATGTAAAAGTAGATTTATCAAGATTTGATGGCAAAAGAATTTTAAGAACAGGTGTATCAGAGGGAATTCACAAACCAAAGGAATTAATAGAAAAAGCATTAAATTCTGAAAATGATATTCCAGTTTATCATCATCAAGGAAATAAAAGAGAAAATATAGAAATGGAAAAGCCAAAAGGAAATATATACAATCATTTAATGAATGGTGTAACACATATGTTGCCATTTGTTGTTGGTGGAGGAATCTTAATTGCAATAGCATTTTTATTAGATGACTATTCAATTAACCCATCAAATTTTGGTATGAATACACCAGTTGCAGCATTTTTCAAAACAATAGGTGGAATGGCATTTGATTTTATGCTAGTCATTTTATCAGGATATATAGCAATGAGTATTGCAGATAGACCAGGGCTTGTAGTTGGATTTGTTGGTGGAGCAATAAGCAAAGCAGGAACAACATTTACATCACTTGGAAATCCAGAAGAAGTGCTAGTAAGTTCAGGATTTTTAGGAGCATTGCTTGCAGGTTTTATAGGTGGATATGTAGTTTTATTTTTGAAAAAATTATTTAGTTTTATGCCCAAAAGTTTAGAAGGAATAAGAACAATTTTGATTTATCCGGTTGCAGGTGTATTGTTAATTGGACTAATAATGTTATTGATAAATCCATTTGTATCAGCAATAAATACAGGTTTAAATAATTTCTTATCATCAATGAGTGAAGTTAACAAAGTTATTTTAGGAGCAATTCTTGCAGGTATGATGTCTGTTGACCTAGGTGGACCTGTAAACAAAGCGGCATATACCTTTGGAACAGGAATGTTAGCAGAAGGTCATTATGAAATAATGGCTGCAGTTATGATTGGTGGAATGGTTGCACCACTTGCGATAGCACTTTTAGCAACATTCTTCCCTAAAAAATTACCTAAAAAGGAAAGACAAGCAGGTTTATTAAATTATGTTATGGGACTATCGTTTATATCAGAGGGAGCAATACCTTTTGCATCATCAGACCCACTTCGTGTTTTGGTTTCTTGCGTAATTGGTTCTGCTGTTTCTGGTGCATTATCAATGGCATTTAACTGTACTTTAATGGCTCCCCATGGTGGAATATTTGTATTACCTTTAATTGGTAATTGGCCTTGGTATGTTGTTGCTCTTGCTGCTGGTTCATTTGTGGCTATGGGTATTATGGCTATTTGTAAGAAAAATGTTTGGGAGGATTCGATTGAAAAATAATAATTAATTTTCAATGAGATTATCAAATTAAGGAGGATAAAAGTTGAAAAAAGCAAATGTTGTTATTGAAAACAAGACAGGTCTTCATGCAAGACCTGCAACTGAACTTGCAAAACTTGCTATGAAGTATAAATGTACTATTAATCTAATTGTTAATGGTAAGTTAATTGATGCTAGGTCTCCTCTTATGATTATGTCTGCTGGGATAAAGCATAAGACAGAGTTGGAAATTATTTGTGATGGAGAAAATGAAGAGTTGGCATTAGAGGATGTTAAGAATTTTTTATGTGATTTATAATAATATTATATGGAAATTTGAAATATATTGTTTTTTATACCTTGGTGTCGCAAACTCCATATGTAAAAATACTAGTATGTAGTTTGCTCCAGTTCGCACTCACACTTGTTCGTTTGGTCGCTTACGCGGTATTTCAAAACAATATATTTTCAAATTTGTTGAATATTATAAATTAAAAAATACTTGAAAGAAGGTAATTGTATGCTTGTTGGAAAAGGTATTTCTGAGGGAATAGGACTTGGAAAAGCAGTAATTTTAAAAGAAAATGAATTAAAAATAGAAAAGCAGAAAATTGAAGATATTTCAGCAGAAAAAGAACAAATATATGATGCAGTAAAAGAAGTAGAAAGTGAAATAGAAAAATTAATCAAGAATATAGATGGAACAGAAAAAGAAATAATGCAAGCATATTTAATGATATTGCAAGACCCCAGTTTAATTCAAGAAACTATCAAAATAATTGAACAAGAAAAATGTAATAGTGCATATGCAGTAGAAAATGGACTAAATAAAATAATAAAAACATTTGAAGAAATGGATGACCCATATATGGCTGCACGAAGCAGAGATATAGAGGATATGAAAAAAAGAATATTAGCAAAATTATTAAAAATAGAAGAAATTGATTTATCAAAATTACCTGAAAATACAATACTTGTCGCAAAAGAATTATCAACATCAGATACCGCCAAAATGAACTTAAAGAACATCTCCGGAATTATTACAGAAATTGGAGGTATTAATTCGCACATGGCTATAATCGCAAGAACTAATGAAATTCCTGCAATTGTTGGTATAAAGCATATTTTTGAAAATATAAAAGAAAATGATTTTATAGCATTAAATGGAGCAACAGGAGAAATATTTTTAAATCCAACACAAGAAAAAATTGAAGAACTAACAAAGAATCAAGAAAATATAAAACAAGAAAAACAAGAATTAGAAAAATATAAAAATGAAAAAGCAATAACAAAAGATGGACATCAGGTTGAACTTTTAGCAAATATAGGTGGCCCACAAGACATTCAAATTGTAATTGATAATACGGCAGAAGGTGTAGGACTTCTAAGAAGTGAATTTTTGTATATGGATGCAAAAGATTTTCCATCAGAAGAAGAACAATTTGAAGCATATAAAAAAATTGCGGAAAGTCTAGAAAATAAAAGACTTGTTATAAGGACATTAGATATTGGCGGAGATAAAGACTTAAAATATATGAAATTACCAAAGGAAGAAAATCCATTTTTAGGTTATAGAGCGATTAGAATTTATCTAGATAATGTTGATTTATTTAAGGTTCAGTTAAGGGCTATTTTGAGGGCAAGTAGTTATGGAAATGTTGCAATAATGCTTCCGATGATTTCGTCAATTGAAGAATTACGAAAATCAAAAGAAATTATTGAAGAAGTAAAACAAGAGTTAAAAACAAAAAATATATCTTTTAATGAAAATATAGAAGTTGGAATTATGGTTGAAATTCCGTCATCTGCAGTAATGGCAGACGAATTTGCAAAAGAGTGTGATTTTTTTAGTATAGGGACAAATGATTTGATTCAATATACTATTGCTGTTGAGAGAGGTAATGAGAAACTTGCAAATTTGTATTCTCATTTTAATCCTGCTGTAATTCGTTTGATTAAATCTGCTATTGATGGTGCACATAAAAATGGTATTTTATGTGGTATGTGCGGAGAAGCGGCTGGTGATGTTAAGTTTATTCCTTTGCTTGTTGGTCTTGGACTTGATGAGTTTTCTATGAATGCTAATAAGATTTTGAAAGCTAGAAAGTTGATAAAGGATTTGAGTTTTGAGGAGTGTAAGAATCTTGCAAATAAGGTACTAGAATTGGATTCAACAGAAGATGTTAAAATGATTTTGGATAATTTTTAGAAAGTTTAGAGGCTGTGAATTGTCAAAAAGTTTAGTTTGTAATGAACTAAACTTTTTGACAATTCACAGGATAAAATTCATAAACTCAAAACAAAAACATATATTGTAATAATAAAATTTAAGGTGGTGAGCTTGTGAAAAATACATATACAGTAGCATTAGCAGGAAATCCAAACGTAGGAAAATCAACCATATTCAACAGTTTAACAGGAATGCATCAACACACAGGAAACTGGACAGGAAAAACAGTAGCAAACGCAACAGGAGAAGCAATAATTAATAACAAAGAATTTACATTTGTTGACATTCCAGGTACATATTCAATAATGTCAAATTCAGAAGAAGAAGAAATTGCAAGAGATTACATATGTTTTGGAAATCCAGATGCAACAGTAATTGTAGTTGATAGCACATGTTTAGAAAGAAATTTAAATTTAGTATATCAAATTATGGAAATAACAGATAACATAATTGTCTGTGTAAATTTGTTAGACGAAGCCAAAAAGAAAAAGATAAAAATTGATTTAAAAAAATTAGAAGATTTACTAGGAGTGCCTGTTGTAGGAACTGTTGCAAGAGACAAACAAACACTAGAAAATTTGAAAAATACAATATACAAAGTATGTGAAGGTGAAATAAAACCACATACCAAAACAGTTAGATATGAACAAGAAATCGAAGAAAATCTTGAAAAAATAGTGGAGAAACTTGATACAGATTTATTAGTTAATGAATATTCAGAAAAAAGAAATATAGTGACAGAAATAGGAGTTGAGAAAAATAAAATATCAAAAAAATTATGCAGATGGATAGCGATAAAACTAATAGATGGAGAAGAAAAAATATTAAAATCAATACAAGAAAATTTAGAAATAGATTTAGAAGAACAAGAAATTCAGCAATCAGTAATAGAAGCAAAAGAAAATCTAGAAACAAGAGAGATTATCTCAAAAAATTTTAAAGACAAAATAGTAGCGGATATCATGAAAAAAGCAGAAGAAACATCAAAAGAAGTATGTACATTTGAAAACAAAAATTATAGAGAAAGAGACCTAAAAATAGACAAAATTTTAACATCAAAAATATTTGGAATTCCAATAATGATACTATTTTTAGGCCTTATTTTTTGGATAACAATAGTAGGAGCAAATTATCCATCAGAGTGGCTATTTAGCATATTTAATTGGTTACAAGACAAACTAGTACATTTTGCAAATTATATACATTGCCCAACATGGCTTTCAGATATGTTGATAAATGGAGTGTATAAAACATTAACATGGATAATTGCCGTAATGTTGCCACCAATGGCCATATTCTTCCCACTATTCACAATACTAGAAGACTTGGGATATCTTCCACGAATTGCATTTAATATGGATGGATTCTTTAAAAAGGCTTGTTGTAGTGGAAAACAAATGATAACAATGTGTATGGGCTTTGGATGTAATGCGTGTGGAGTAACAGGATGCAGAATTATAGATTCACCAAGAGAAAGACTAATTGCAATATTAACAAACAATTTTGTTCCATGTAATGGAAGATTTCCATTTTTGATAACAATAGCAACAATATTTATTGCAGGAGCATTTGCAGGCGGAAATGGATTTTTAGCATCAATTTTATCAACATTTGCAGTAATTGTTGTAATAATATTTGGAATATTTTTAACACTCGTGATATCAAAAATATTATCAAAAACAATATTAAAAGGGATGCCATCATCAATGGTTTTGGAACTGCCACCATATAGAAAACCACAATTTGGAAAAATACTAGTGCGTTCAATATTTGATAGAACCCTATTTGTTTTGGGCAGAGCAATATCAGTTGCGGCACCTGCAGGACTTGTGATATGGCTTATGGCAAATGTAGGAATTAATGGGCAAAGTTTGCTTTCAATTATAGCAAATTTCTTAAATCCTTTTGCTAAATTGATGGGCTTAGATGGATATATTTTAACTGCTTTTATTTTAGGAATTCCGGCGAATGAAATAGTTTTACCAATAATTTTGATGTGTTATTTGAAAGGCGGAACATTGGTAAATATAGAGGATACAATTCAAATTGGCCAGATTTTAATTCAAAATGGCTGGACCATGCTTACTGCTATGAATGTTATGCTTTTTACAATTTTACATTTTCCTTGTGCTACAACATTGCTTACTGTGAAAAAAGAAACTGGTAGTTGGAAGTGGACGGCAATTTCTTTTGCAATTCCTACTGTTTGTGGAATTGTTTTGTGTATGATCACAAATTTTGTATATAATATTATATTAGTTTTATAAGAAAAAGAAAGCTATATCTATTTAGAGAATAGCTTTTTATATTGGATTTTATAATTTAATTAGGCTAGAATATTTAAAAAAACGAACTATTATGTTGATAAAAGTTGGCTTGAAAGTTAGATTTTTTATACATAATAAAATTTTGTTAAAAAAATTATGTAAATACTTCCATTTTTAGAAAATATATGATATAATAATTATGTTAATTTAAAAATATATAAATTGGAGGAATAAAAATGAGAAAATTAAAAAGTATTTTAAGTATACTTACTATTATGGCTTTAATCTTGGTTAATACAAGTGCAATAGCTTATTCAGGAAGATTTGACACAGATAATGAAATAACAATGTCAGAGTATTTAGTTAATGGAAAGGGAGGAGTAGATATAGCTCCAACTGTAGGTGGATATAGGTTATATTGCCAAGCAAATGTTATTAACAGTGATACATATAATAAAATAAAAAAATTGAAAGACGAAATATATGTAATTGGATATCATAACTTGTATGAAGAATCAAAATCAGAAGATGATAGAATTAATTATGAAGCATCACAAGAATACTACAAAAATAATTATGGTACATATGTAGAGGATTTTTCAGATGAAAAGGTTGATGAAAATCAATCATCTATAATTTATTGGTTACCAGATTTTACAGATAATTGGCAACGTTCAATGGATAATTCTTATAATATTGATTTAGCAAGTTTTTCTGGAACAAAAGATATTGTAGTTTGGGTTCAAGTAGAAAAAAGAGATGGTACAAGAATATATGATGCAGAAGTTTATGAAGTAACAGGAACAAAAAATGAGAATGTAAATACTAATACATCAACAGATATAACAAATTCAACAATAAGTAATAATACTACTTCTACAAATAATAGTGTATCAAATAATACAAATTCAAGTACTGATATAACAAACAATGTTAATTCAACAAATACAGTTAATAATACAACAACTAATACAAACACAACAAATACAGTTAATAATACAACAAATAATACAAATACATCAAATACAGTTAATAATACAACAACTAATACAAACACATCAAATACGGTTAATAATACAACAACTAACACAAACACAACTCAAAATACATCAAGTAATAAAAATGAAAATACAGCAAATAAAGGAGATTCAACAATAAATAAAAATGATACTTCAACAAATAAAGGTAATGCAACAACTAAAGGAGATAACACAACAATTAAAGATAATTCAACTTCAGGAGGTAGTAAAACTACAACAAGCAGTATTTCAACAAAATCAGATAAAACAACTTCAACAGAAAAATTACCATATGCAGGTATTAAAGAAAAAATAACAAGAGTGTCAATAGTAATGGCGGTAGCTATTGCTGGAATATTATTTATAAAATATAAGAAAATAAAATAATATTAATAGTTTAAATAGAGTAGAAAAATAAAATTTCTACTCTATTTTTTGAGTTATAAATATTAAAAAAATATTTAGTTGATAATTGTATTTTTTTATGATATATTACCAATATGAAATGGATGAATAACTACAAACAATGAAATAGAGCAAAAATACAAATGGTTGAAAGAAAACTATCCAAATATAAAAAAAGAAAACATTATTTTTATATGTTCAACAATGTTAAAACCAGAAGTCATAATAGAATGTTGTAAACATTACAAATTTGATATAAAATATGCGGTTTTTGTAGATGACAGACTAGATGTCTTAAGAAAAGCAGAAACACTAGGAATAACAGCATATCATCCAAGTTCATTTACTGAATAAAAAATCAGAAGGAGAATACTCAAATGAATTATAATGAAAACAAAATAGTAATATTTGACTGGGGTGGAATAATAGAAAGTCACCGAAAAGGCGAATATAGTATAGATGTAGCAGTAGAAAATCTAATAAAACATTTTAATCCAAAAGAAAACAAAAATATTGTTGAAAGGTATTATGATAAATCAGCAGAATTAGGAATAAAAGACATAAGAGATATAGAGAAAGATAAATGGTTTGAAAAGATAAAAAAAGAGTTTGATTTAAAATGTACTCCAAAAGAATTTTATGATTATTATATAAAAGAATTTGATAATATTGAATATTACAAAGATGTTGTAAAATATGCACATAGTTTAAAAGAAAAATGTAAAATAGGAATTTTATCCAATTTAGGTTATCTAGATAAACAAAGATTGGATAAGCAAGTTAATCTTCAACTATTTGACTTTGTATGGTTATCTTTTGAACTAAAATGTGTAAAGCCTGATGAAAGAATATATAAAATTGTTGAAGAAGAATGCAAAATAAAACCAGAAAATATATTATTTATAGATGACAGCAAAGAAAATATTGAGGCTGCTAAAAAATTAGGATGGAATACTTGTAATGCTTATGGATATGAGTTAGACAAAATAAAAGAAAAAGTTAATGAATTTTTAAAATAACATTTACTCATATTAGAAATGAATATAAAGTTTATAACATAAAAAGTAAAAATAAAAGGTGGCAGAAAATTGAACATATACAAAGAACTAAATAAAATAATAGAATATATAGAAGAACATTTAGAAGAAAAAATAGATGTAGAAAATCTTTCTAAAAAAATAGGAATGAATGAATATACATTCCAAAGAATATTTGCAATAATAGCAGACATATCATTAACAGAATACATACGAAATAGAAGATTAACAAATGCTGGACAAGAACTATATCTAAAACAAGAAAAAGTTATGGATGTAGCTATAAAATATGGCTATAATAATGCGACAGCTTTTTCAAGAGCATTTGAAAAATTCCATGGAATAAAACCAAGCGAAGTAAGAAAAGCACCAGAAAAATTAAAAATGTATACCAAATTACATTTTAACGAAAAAGTTGAATGTAATAAAAGCATTGAATATAAAATAATTGAAAAAGAAGAAATGACATTATATGGGGAGTATGTAATAACAGATAATAAAAAAATAAAAAAAGATGCACCAAAACTATATAAAGAAAATGCAGATAAATATGGAAATCCACCATTTGGAATTGTAGAATATTATGATAAAGAAAGAACAAAAGTAAAGGCATATGGCGTATTGTATTATGAAAACAAAGGAAAAATGAAAAAGAGGATAATTCCTAAAAGTAAATGGATACAAATAAGAATTGATTCTCAAAATACCGAAGAAATACAAGATGCATCAGACATGTTTTATAAAGAATTTTTACCAAATTCAAAATATAATTTTAGAGATATACCAGAAATTGAATTTTATCATGACAACATAACAGATTTTTTAATTCCAATAGAAAACTGACTTTTTTTGAAAAGAAAAAGTCAGTTTTTTTGTGCTCCAATATGATAGAATTTTATAATAATTATAAAAACAAAAATATTATTAGCAACATTGGAATTAAAAGGAATGGGATAAAAATGAAAAAAATATTTGAAGTATATTTAACTTCAGAATATGTAGAAAGTGAAGAATGGCTAAAATTATTTTTCAGGATATCTAAAATAAATGGCTTATATAGGCCATGGAATTTATGGATAACAATAGAAAAAAATTGTATAAGATATTTTATAGAAACAAAAAGAACACTTCCAACAATATTAGGAGAATTAGGAAGTTTTTTGTTAAAAAAAACAGATATAAAATTAAAAGAAAAGACTTCAATAAAAAAGCCATATATATTAATGCAAAATAACCAAACAATAATAGATGTATACGATAACAATGAAAGCAAAAGAATGCAAAAATTAAAGAAAGTAAAGATTACATTTTATCCATACAAATATGATAATTATTTATCAACAACATATATCTATTTAGAAACAATTGACAATAAATTAATAAGAAAAAAAGTTTTTTTGAATTCCAAAATTTATGAATTTGTAAGCATAAATTTTGGAATACACACAAGATTTTATTATCAAAAAAATACGACCAGATATTTAGAAACTAAAAAAACATTAAACATATTAAATAGTGATAAAGAAAGGTCAATTTTAAAAGTTGATGCTTTTCCATATTTGCAAGAAGAATTATATTTAAAACATACAGATTATGATTTTGATAAACACTCTATAGTCATAGGAGCAAGTGGAACAGGAAAATCAAAAATGATGAGTAGTATAATCAAAAATTTGTCAAATGACAGTAACAACAAATATAAATATAAAATTGTTGTAATAGACCCGCATTCTGCAATGGAAGAAGATATAGGAGGACTTGAAAGCACAAAAGTAGTGGACTTTAAAACAGAAGAAGATAGTATAAATCTATTTATGAATGGAACAGAGGATATCCTATCAAGCACAGAATCAATAATAGATATATTTAAAAACATAATTGCAGATAGATATAATTCAAGATTAGAAAGAGTTTTAAGATTTAGTATACACTTATTATTAGAATATAAAAATTTTAATTTAACTAATTTAAGAAAATTACTCACAGAAATAGAATATAGAAATAAAATCTTAAAAGAAGTTGAAGATGATATACCAATTAACATAGTAGAGTTTTTTAAAGTTGATTTTAATGAAATAAAAACAACAGCATATCAACAGGCAATTGCTCCAATTATAGCATTCATAGACGAAATGCAGTTATTACCAGCATTCAATTATGAAAACAACATGAAAAATATAAAGGAAGAGATAGAAGAAAATTTTATTACAATTTTATCATTAGACCAAATGACATTAGGATTAAATATAACTAAAACAATAGCAGGATTTGCAATGCAATCAATTCTGCAATTAGTACAAGCACATACATTTTCAGAACATATAATTTTGATTATAGACGAAGTATCTATAATAGAAAGTCCAATAATAAATAGATTTCTGTCAGAAGCAAGAAAATACAACTTATCATTATTTTTAGCAGGGCAATATTTTGAACAGATTAGTGAAGGATTAAGAAAAGCAATTTTCACAAATGTTGTAAATTATTTTATTTTTAGAGTATCAAGAATAGATGCAATACTCTTGCAAGACAATATAAAAATGGAAGTAGCGGTAAAAAATTCTCATAACAATAGAATGAAAATTTTAACCGAATTAGAAGATAGAGAATGTGTTGCAAGAATTGGGAAAAGTGGAAGATTATATTCAGCATTTAAAGGTAAAACAGTAGACTTTACAAGTGTTCCTAGAATAAAGACTGTAAAAAATAATGAGAAAATAAATAAAAAGATAGATATAAAAGAAAAAATTTTTAACATTGAAAGTAAAAACACATTAAAAGACATAATGGCTAAACAATCAGCCTCAAGAAAAAAGGTAAATAATAATTAATTTATAACAAAGAAGGAATGAGATTAGAAATGAATGATAAACAATGTCAAAATACTATAAATGAAATATTTATGGAAATATTTGGACAAAAATGTCCAGTAAAAATTGAAGAACTTTTATCGGAATGTGCTTTTGATATAAAGTTGCCTAATAAAGTTATAGATGCAGTTACAGGAGATGAAACATGGGCATCTTCAATAAATTCGAATAAATATATTAGTCAAACAAATATGAAAAAATATGATGAATATAAAGGATGGATGAGAACAAAAAAAGAAATTAGTTCTATTGACGATATTATAAAAAATTGGGATAAAATAAATTATACTACAACTGAAAGAATTTATGATAGTATAAATGTTTCAAAAAGTGATACAATTTATAATTGTGAAAACATATACAGAAGCCAAGATTGTAGAAATTGTAAAAATGTAATTTTTACTGATGGATGTTCAAATTCAGATTATATTATTGGATGTCAAAGAAGTTCTGATTGTAATTATTCAATTAGGGTGTCTGATTCTAATAGTTGTTCTAGCAGTTACAATGTTATATGTTCTGCAAAAATTAGCAATTCATTTTTTATACAAGATGCAAATTCTCTTCATGAGTGTATGTTTTGCTCTCATATTTCAAACAGAAGGTATTGCATTGCAAATATGCAATTTGATAAAGATGAGTATATGGCAATTAAAGAAGAGGTAATAAAATGGATGTTATCACAATTTAATAATTCATAATAAAAAATTTTCATAAAAAATTATCTAAAATTATTGACGAAATACAAAGAAAATAATATTATTAATAAAGTTTTACAAATATTAGGAGTAAAAAATGAAAGAATATTTTTATAAAAAAGAATACAAATATATGTATATGAGCATATTTTTCTATAATTTTGCAAACGCATTAAGTGAAACATTTGGAACAGTTATGCTGTACAAAGCAGGACTACCAATTTGGTTTATATTATTAATTTATGGAATTAGATTCCTAATAACTGGACTAATATCACCATTTTTTATAACGATATCAAATAAAATTGGAATTGCAAAATGTATATTAATTTCAAATATATTTAGTATAATAAACTCATATTTCATGCTAAATAGTGAAAGTTTATATAGAAACATTGCAATATTTATATTTTCAATTGGACTTATGGGACTATCAAATCCATCATCAGATGCATTATCAAGTAGATATGTAGAAAATGAACATAGAGGGCGATTTAATAGTTTTTATAATATAAGTAAAATATTAGGAACTGTACTAGCAAGCTGTTTGGTGGCATGGGGAGTAATAAGCAATAATAATTTAGTATTATTTATCTTTATAGTAATTTTCTTCTTATTACAGTATATTTCTATATTAAAAATAGATTATAAACCAGAAAAAAAAGAAAATACATTTACAGAGAGCATAAAATATTTGTTAAATAGTAAAAGCAACTACAAAATTATTTATGCATTAAGAACAAATCATATAATAGAAAGACTATTTGCACCATTGTATTTGTACATAATTTTACAAGACTTTGCAGCATTTTCAACAATAATAATAGTATCATTATTATTTCAAGTTATAACAATAACTTTAATTGGAAAATACACAGACAAAAATTTAAGAAAAGCAAATAATTTTGTATCAGCTATAAGAGTTACAATAACTGCAATATATTTATTTGCTAGAAATAAAATATTGATTTCAGTTAATAAAACTTTAAGTGATAATTTTGGAAAAGTATATGAGACATCAATTACAACATCAATACAAAATATAATAAAAGACTCAAAAGAAGATAATGAATTATTATCAACAGCTGGGCAAATGAGCTTATGTTTTACTGAAGTTATTATATTAGCTATTTTATCAATAGCAGCAAAATATATTGGAACAAACATATTTTATATAATATTTGCATTGTCAATAGTTTCTACAATAGCAATAAACTTTTATACTAAAAAAGAACAACAATAGCAGGATTAATAATCAGATTTCAAGAATATTGTGCTGGAGGATTACTACAATGTTATTTTAAGCAGATAATTAGTTGATAATTATCTGCTTTTATGGTAATATAATCACATAAAAAAGATTTTTAGGAGAAAAAAAGTGGAGATATTGATAGAAGAAGCAACAATTAACGATATAGATAAAATCATTAAACTAAAGCAAGAAGTTTGGGACAAATTAGAAAATAAAGACTGGTATATTATAGACTCAATAAATCAAGAATGGTTGAAAAAACGATTAGAAAACAGTGAAATAATAATAAAAGCAGTTGACAAAAATAAAATTGTTGGATTTTTAATTATAAACAACAATCTAAAAAAGGAAAAAGATATAATAAAAAAAGTAAATCTGGAGGAACAAACAGATATATGCATAGAACTATCTAATGGTGCAGTAGATAGTGCATACAGAGGAAATCATTTATATATTAAGATGATCCAAAAGGCAGAAAAAATAATAAAAAGCAGGTATCATAAAAAATATATATTAGCGACTGTTCATCCAGACAATATTGCAAGTTTAAACAGTTTACTAAAAATAGGTTATGAAGTAAAATGTAGAACAAAGATGTATGGTGACTTAGATAGATACATTGTAATAAAAGAATTGAATGGGTGAATTTTAAATATGATATACAAAGATAACAAAAATAGATGCAAGTGGTGTAATCCCAAAAATGAATTATACATAAAATATCACGATAAAGAATGGGGACAACCATCATATGAAGACAAATATTTATTTGAAATGTTAATACTTGAATCATTTCAAGCGGGTTTGTCATGGGAATGTGTTTTAAATAAATGGGAAGCTTTTAAAGAAGCATTTGATAATTTTGAAATAGACAAAATATGCAATTATGATGATGAAAAAATCAAAGAATTATTAGAAAATTCTAACATAATTAGAAATAAACTAAAAATAAATGCAGCAATAAATAATAGCAAAATATTTAAAGAAATACAAAAAGAATATCAAACATTTTCTAATTACATATGGCATTTTACAGATAATAACATTGTGTATGAAATAGATAAAACCAGTTCAGAACTATCTGATATAATTTCAAAAGACTTGAAAAAGCGTGGAATGAAATTTGTGGGAACAACAATTATTTACTCTTATTTACAGGCAATTGGAGTAATATATTCACACGAAGAAGGATGTTTTTTGAAAAAATAATTGATAATGTATTTTTAATATGATAAAATTTAGACATAAAAAACAAAGGAAAAGGGGAAAAGATTATGGAAAAAACAAAAGCAAAAACAAAATGTCTAAAAATTTTATTATTAGTTATAGCAATTATAGTATGTATTTTTATTGCTATTGTAGCAAGAAGAATTATAATACTTTCGGAAATTGATAAAAAGGTAACAGAATTAGAAAATAATAGCAACAATCTCTATATAAAAACAACTTTTATAGACGAAAAAAATTACACAGCATCAATAGAAAGATATATAAAAGATGATGTAAGCAAATTAGTAATGGAAAAAACAACTCCAGAAGGAAAGAATGCCAAAATAACTGAAATAACATATCCAGAAAAAAGAAAAATGTTTACTGAAGTAAATGGTGTTAAAGTAATGAACGAATATAATGAAAAAACAGCAGTTAGAGGTGCACATATAGAAAAAGAAACAGAATCATCATATACAACAATTAGTAATCCAGCTTATAGTATGTCAAAAAGTGAAATGATTATAAATGCAATAGTTACAAGTATTAAAACAAAAAAGATAGACGGAAAAGATTATTATATATTATCAAGTAAGATGAATACAAATTTCTTTTATAATACAAACACTACAAAAATGACAATATATGTTGAAAAAGATACAGGGCTAACAACAAAAATAGTAGAAGAAGTAAATGAAAATGGAGAAATAAAGGAAATATATAAAGATTTTGAGTATAAATTTAACAATGTCACAGATGAAGATATAAGTGAACCAGACAATTCTGAGTATAAAATGCAAGAAAATAGCTAAAAAATTGTAATAAAAGAGGTTTAATAAAGAGAATGAAGCAATTTTACGAATAGTGCTAAGGCTAAAGAAGTAAGGAGAAAAAATGGAAAAAGAAGAATTAGAAGAAATATATAATAAATGTATAGAATATAGTAATAAAATACAAAATCCAATTCTAAGAGATGTAGCTAAAAGAGTATATAAAGACTATAAAGTACAACTAATTAACAAACCTGCAACACCAGGTTCACACCATTATTATGCAGGAGGGTTGTTATTTCATATGTATAGTGTAACAAGAAATGCTATTGGGATATGTGATATGTACAAAGAATTAGAAGTAGATAAAGACTTAGTAATATTTGGTGCATTAGTTCATGACATAGGAAAATGCAATGACTTTAATGATTTTAAAGATAATAATTATGAAGCAGTAAATGGAAATAGTGCTGCTTTACTAGGACATTCATATGAAGGAACACATATAATAGAAAATTATTTAAAAGACTTTGAAATTAATGAAGAATTTAAAAATCAAGTAATACATATGGTAGGAAGTCATATGAATGAATATAGTGAATGGGGAGCGTTGGTATTACAAAAAATGTTGGAAGTTATTATAATAAATTATGCTGATAGTATGGATGCATATTTTGAACCAGCACATAAAATTATAAAAGACGCTAAAAAAGGAGAATTATACAAAATTGGAAATGCACCTAGACCATATTATAAGTCTCTAAATGATTACTATAATTTGCAATAAATAGAATAATTAAGAAAAAAATTTAAGGAAAAGCACGATACCAATTTAAACAAAGGTTAAAAGGGGAGAAAGATGAACAGAGTAAATAAAACAAAAAAAGTAATAAAAATTACAGCAATCATATTAGTAATATTAATAATTTTAGGTATAGTATTAACAGAAGGAATAGGAAACTACTTTGTAAATTATGCAATAGCAAGAAGTGGAGCAGGAGGAGATAGAAAAGTAAGTGAAGAAACAAAAATAGAAATACAAGGTGAAGATGAACAAATAATAGAAAATAATAGAAAACTGGCAAAAGAAAGTTCAAAAATTTGGAGTGAAGAATCAGTGCAAAAAACTGTTGAGATAAAAGCAAATGATAACATAACATTAAGAGGAACAGAATATTTGCAAGATAAACAAACAGATAAATGGGTAATAATATTACATGGATACAGAGCAAGTACAGAAAGCGTATTACCAATAGGAGAACAATTCTCAAAAAAAGGATATAATGTATTAATTCCAAGTATGAGAGCATGTGGAGAAAGTGACGGAGAATACTTAGGAATGGGATGGCTAGAAAAAGACGATTTACAGAATTGGATTAATTTAATTATAGAAGAAAATAAAGATGCAAAAATTATATTACATGGTTCTTCAATGGGTGCTGCAACAGTATTAATGGCTTCCGGAGATGAACTACCTTCAAATGTAAAATACACAATTGCAGACAGCGGATACACATCAGTTTGGGATATATTTGCATCAGAAGCAAAAGCAAGATTTAACTTACCAGAATTTCCAGTTTTGAATATGTTTGAAATAGTAGCAAAAAGAAAAGCAAAATATGACATAAAAGAAGCTTCAGCACTAGAACAAGTAAAAAAGAGTAAAACACCAATATTATTTATCCATGGAAGCAATGATGATTTTGTGCCAGAATACATGTGCGAAAGATTATTTGATGCAGCAAGTTGCAAAAAAGAAAAATTAATTATAAGTGGAGCTGGTCATACTGACGAAAAATATAGAGAACCAGAAACATATTATAATAAAATATTTGAATGGGTGAATTTAGAATATGATATGTAAAGATAACAAAAACAGATGTAAATGGTGCAATCAACAAAATGAATTATACATAAAATATCATGACGAAGAATGGGGACAACCATCATATGAAGACAAATATTTATTTGAAATGCTTATACTAGAATCATTTCAAGCAGGACTATCATGGGAATGCGTTTTAAATAAAAGGGAAGCTTTTAAAGAAGCATTTGATAATTTTGATATAGATAAAATAATTAACTATGATGAAAGAAAAATTCAAGAGTTATTAGAAAATTCTAACATAATTAGAAATAAACTAAAAATAAATGCTGCTATAAATAATAGCAAGGTATTTAAAGAAATACAAAAAGAATACAAAACATTTTCTAATTATATATGGCATTTTACAGATAATAACATTGTATATGAAATAGATAAGACAAGTTCAGAACTATCAGATGAAATTTCAAAAGATTTGAAAAGGCGTGGAATGAAATTTGTTGGAACAACAATTATATACTCTTATTTGCAAGCAATAGGAGTGATATATTCACATGAAGAAGGATGTTTTTTGAAAAAATAATTGATAATGTATTTCTAATATGATAAAATTTGAACATAAAAAACAAATCCAGCTTATAGTATGTCAAAAAGGGAATTAATTGTAAATGCAATAGTTACAAGTATTAAAACCAAAAAGATAGACGGAAAAGATTATTATATGTTATCAAGTAAGATGAACACAAATTTCCTTTATAATACAAATACCACAAAAATGACAATATATGTTGAAAAAGATACAGGACTAACAACAAAAATAGTAGAAGAAGTAAATGAAAATGGCGAAATAAAGGAAATATCTAAAGATTTTGAATATGAATTTAACAATGTCACAGATGGAGAAATAAGCGAACCAGATAAATCCGAGTATAAAATGCAATAAAATAGCTAAATAATAATTTGGAAAATTACAAAGAATATAAAACAAACTGATAAAATAAAAGAGACCAAGGAAATGTGATAATTCACATATTCCAAAGTCTCTTTTTGAGATAAGTTTTCAGTCTCTTTTTTCTTGAATATTAGCAAACATATCGTACTCACGATCTGCTTTTTTCATAATTGCAGATGCAGTAAAATATCCACCAAAGATAGCAAGTATTAAGACAAAAATTGCTAATAGAACAATTATAGTATTGCCTTTTTTCTTCCCTTTGCCACCAAAAAGAGTTTCTGCAACTCTACTTATAGCACTTGGTACATTTCGTGCTGCACTCACAGTATTGTGAATTTGAGCATAGGAGTTCCAACCGGCAGTCAAACCGTTGGACAAAGTCTTCTCTTCCCAAAAATTCTTTAAACTTCGAATCCAAATGTAAAAACCAGTTGGAATTACAGTTACCACGCAAAATAGATAAATCAAATCTGATGAGAGCTGTTCAAACATCAAAATTGTATCTTGATTTACATTTGCTAATTGTAAAAAGAATGGAGAGATAAGTAGTAAAATATAACCATATACCATAGTAAATCCAGCTATTGCCATAATATAACCTACTACAATATAGGCTCTAAAGCTACCACCTACTTCTTTAGACTCGGACCAGTACCGCCCTACATAATTTGCATTTGCCCAAGAAATTATATTTCATAATCATAAGTATTTTCATTAAGTGTTATAGTTTGCTTTTTAGAATA
>ERZ840517.173-NODE-173-length-90401-cov-8.241671_pt1 | contig 90401 bp, 79 predicted proteins | sample MGYA00519876_ERZ840517 | MGnify/ENA primary metagenome ERZ840517 (study PRJEB31850, sample SAMEA3708882) | human gut metagenome | biome: human gut; feature: human-associated habitat; material: faeces | place: China | collected 2014 ... | reverse complement strand
GTTCCTCACCGCTCTGGCACAGGCGGCGGGCGATCTCCGTGGCGTGGCCCTGCTTTTTCGTCAGGATGCACTGCACGTCCAGCCCGTGCTTCTGTCGCAGCGACTCCGCCATATCGTAGATCTTCTGCCGGCTGTCGGTCTTGCCCGCCGTGGGATTGATGATAAAAATATGCTTCATCGAGGGTCTCCTCCTCATCAACATATTAGAATTTCGTTGAATTTATTGCGAAAGCATACGGGTAATTGTATCATGTTTCTGCAAAAGAAAGTGAACAAATTGAAAATAAAGTCATATGCCGGGGATTTATTAAGGCAGGGCGGAAAAGATGCCCCCCCTAACGGCTCAGATTTTTCGCTGAGGTGCGGCGCGGCAGCGTAGGCGTACTTTGTGTACGGCAAGCCGCCGCAACAAAGCATCAGCGGAAAAGATGGCCGTCAGACATTGCCGTACATAAACACATCACACTTGATCATGCCGTTGTACAGCTTGCGCTTTTTGTCCGCCGGCTTGCCGAAGCAGCGCTCGAACTCCGTGTGGCTCGAAAGCACCAGTGTGCGCCAGCCTGCGGGCAGCGTGCGCCACGCCTTGCCGAAGGCGCGGTACAGCGCCTCGGCCTCCTGTCGCTCCAGCAGACGCTCGCCATAGGGCGGGTTGGTCACCAGCTGGCCATAGGGGCTGTCCCGGTGGAATTGGGCCGCGTCGGCCACCTGGAAGCGGACGCAGTCGTCCACGCTGGCCTTGCGGGCGTTGTCCCGGGCAATGTCCACGGCGCGGGGGTCAATGTCGCCGCCCCAGATATCGTACTGCCCATGAAATTCCCTGTCCTGGGCCTCGTCCGCCGCGTCCATCCAGCACGCAGGCGGCAGAAATGCCCACTTCTGGGCGTCAAAGCGCCTGTCCAGACCGGGGGCGCGGTTTTTGGCGATGAGCGCCGCCTCGATGGGGATAGTACCGCTGCCGCAGAAGGGATCGCAGAAGGGGTCACGGCCCCTGTAGCGGCTGAGGGTCACCAAGGCAGCGGCCAGCGTCTCCCGCAGGGGCGCCTCCACACCCACGGCGCGGTAGCCCCGCTTGTACAGCCCCTCGCCGCTGGCATCCAGACCGATGGACACCTGATCCTTGAACACGGAAAAGCGTATCTGGTATTTCGTCCCTGTCTCCGGAAACTGCTCCATGCCGTAGTGGGCCTTCAGGCGCTCCACCACGGCCTTTTTGATGATGCTCTGACAGGCGGGCACGGAGTGCAGCTGGGAGGAGATGGAGTAGCCCTTTACCGGGAAGGCCGCCTCCCGGGGCAGAAACTCCTCCCAGGGGATGGCGCGCACGCCCTGGAACAGCTCCTCGAAGCTCCGCGCCGGGAACTGTCCCAGCAGGGCGATGACCCGGGCGCCGCAGCGCAGATTGATATTCAGCCGGGCGCAGTCCGCCCAGCTGCCCTGACAGAGCACACGGCCATTCTCGGCCCGCACGTCGGCCAGGCCAAGGCGCTTGATCTCGTCGGCCACCAGCTTTTCCAACCCCAGCAGGCAGGGGATCTCGTAAGTTATCATGGGATACACCTCGGTTTCTTGACTACCAAAGAGTATACCGAAAAATACCATAGCGCGCAACCTAAATTTCCGGTGGCTTTTCGGGACCGCTTACGCTATAATAGGGAATGTAAACCTGAGGTTGCACCATGCACGGTACATTGGCAGACAATTTTACGGAAATGCAACCTGAACGTGATAGACTTTTCCGTCGGTGTCCCGTATACTGACGGCACCGAAAGCAAAGGAGGACACATATGGCATTTGGTGATCGGCTGGCAGCGGTACGGCGCGGCAACGGACTGACACAGGAGCAATTCGCCGAGCAGTTGCAGGTCTCCCGCCAGGCGGTGAGCAAATGGGAAAGCGGACGGGGCTACCCGGAGATGGAGAAGATCCTTTATATCTGCAACCGCTATCAGGTATCCATCGCCGACCTGTTCGCCGAGGAGGCCCCGGTACCCGCCGCGGCGGTGGAGGCACGCCCCGCGCCGGAGCAGGAGGCCGCCCCCCTGCCCCGCGCCACGCTGGGCAGCGCCGTGGGCGCCTTCCTGACCAACCTGTCCCCCAAAAACAAATGGCTGGCTGGAGCTGTGCTGGTAGGCATCGGCGCGCTGGCCGGCATCATCGGACTCATTTTGAGAGGAGGCGACGCAGACATGGCGACAACGATATGGATCGCCGCCATCATCATTTTCGGCGTGGCGGAGGCCGCCACCGCCGGGTTGACATCCATCTGGTTCGTCCTGGGCAGCGTGGCCGGACTGATCGCCGCGGTGTGCGGCGGGCCGGTGTGGCTGCAGGTGGGGCTGTTCTTCGCGGTGTCCATCGCGGCGCTGGCCTTTACCCGGCCGCTGGTGGCCAAGCTGATGAAAAAGGATATCAAGCCCACCAACGCCGACCGGGTACTGAACAATGTGGGCCGCGTGACAGAGCGCATCGACAACGCGCTGCCCTCCGGCGCCGTCTATATAGACGGTAAGACCTGGACGGCGCGCAGCGCCGACGGGGAGGTCATAGAGCCGGACGCCGCCGTGCGTATCCTGCGGATGGAGGGCGTGAAGCTCATCGTACAGAAGGAGCCTTGATATGCCGTATGTTCTGGGCGGATTGGCCGCCATACTGCTGGGCGTGGTCGCCCGCATCATTCACCTCATCCATAAGCATACTACGACTATGAAACAAACAGGAGAATAAGGAGGAACTACTATGCCGACACCGGGAACCATCGCCATCATCATTCTGGTCATTCTCATTCTGGCCGTCATCGTCAGCTGCATCCAGATCGTCCAGCAGTCCAAGGCCTACGTCATCGAGCGCCTGGGCGCGTTCCACAGCGTTTGGGGCGTGGGTATGCACTTCAAGCTGCCGTTCATCGAGCGCGTGGTGAAAAAGGTCAGCCTGAAGGAGCAGGTGGCGGACTTCGATCCCCAGCCGGTCATCACCAAGGACAACGTGACCATGCAGATCGACACCGTCATCTATTTCCAGATCACCGACCCCAAGCTGTACACCTACGGCGTGGAATACCCCATGAGCGCCATCGAGAACCTGACGGCCACCACGCTGCGCAACATCATCGGCGAGCTGGAGCTGGACCAGTCCCTGACCAGCCGCGACACCATCAACGCCAAGATGCGCTCCATTCTGGACGAGGCCACCGACCCCTGGGGCATCAAGGTCAACCGCGTGGAGCTGAAGAACATCCTGCCGCCCCGCGAGATCCAGAACGCCATGGAGAAGCAGATGAAGGCCGAGCGGGAGCGCCGGGAGTCCATTTTGCAGGCCGAGGGCGAAAAGGCCAGCAAGGTGCTGATCGCCGAGGGCGAGAAGCAGTCCACCCTGCTCCGGGCCGACGCCGCCAAACAGGCCAAGATCATGGCCGCCGAGGCCGAGGCGGAGTCCATCCTGAAGGTGCAGCAGGCCATGGCCGACTCCATGCGTATGCTGAACGAGAACGCCCCCAACGATCAGGTCATCAAGCTCAAGGCGCTGGAGGCGCTGGAGAAGGTGGCGGACGGCAAGGCGACAAAGCTCATCATCCCCAGCGAGATACAGGGTCTGGCGGGTCTGGCCACCAGCGCAAAAATGCTGGTGGAGAACGACGCGCCCGCCGCGGAGTAAGCCTATGGCAAAGAAGGAGCAGCGCTTTATCAAGGTCATGGAGGACAGCGGCTTCATCAGCAGCAGCGAAGTACTGGTGGATACCCAAACCGGTGTGCAGTATCTCTACCACGCCGTGGGCAATTCCGGCGGGCTGACGCTGCTGGTGGACGCCGAGGGCAAGCCCCTGCTGTACCGCAAGACGCCGGACGCACCGGAGTTCTGAGAGGAGGGATCGCTATGATCATTACCACCACCCCCACCGTAGAGGGTCGCCGCATCACGGAGTATAAGGGGATCGTTTTTGGCGAGGTCATTGCCGGCGTTAACGTGGTCAAGGACATCGCCGCCAGCTTCAGCAACTTTTTCGGCGGGCGCTCCGGCACCTACGAAAGCGAGCTGATCAACGCACGGGAGCAGGCGCTTTATGAACTGGAGCAGCGCGCCCTCCAACTGAACGCGGACGCTGTGGTGGCCGTGGATGTGGACTATGAGGTGCTTGGCTCTGACAACGGCATGCTGATGGTCACCGCCAGCGGCACCGCCGTCAGACTGGATTGATAAGTTCCGACAGAACCGCCATGGAAGAACGCAGACATTCCTGCCCCTGTGCGGGGCGAAAATGACGCCGCCCCGCAACCTGCTGTACTGTCGGAAATACGACGAATGACGCAAAAAGCACCCCTTTCGGGGTGCTTTTTGCGTCTTATTCAGGACTCCTCCTGGGCGGGCTTGAACACCAGGGCGGCCATATCCGCCAGTGTCTTCTCCGACGCACCGGTGTCCGCGGTCAGACTGTACGCCAGACCGGGAGCGATGTCCCGCCAGATGATGCAGCCGGCGCCGCCCGCGTCCCAGCGAAGGACGGTGGGACACCAGCGGAGCCTGCCCTCCGCCGTCAGGCTGCCGCCGGTGAAGTCGGAGATGTCCGGTATTGTTTCTGAAACGTCCAAAGTGGGGGCCATGCGGTAGTGCCAGGTAACGCTGTTCAGGGTAAAGGAGACTTCGGTGATGGTCTCACCGTTCAGGTCAAAGAGGTCATAGCCCAGCACGTCCGCGCCCTCCGGGGCGGTGGGGACGGTGTAATACTGGGCGTCCATCAGGGTAAAGGCGGTGACCAGCGGCGCGCCGCCGTCCCAGGCCACGCAGTACCACTGGATACCGGCGGACGTGTCGTACCAGCCCACGGCACCGTCGTCATAGACCAGCAGCGTCAGGCCGTTCACCTGCCAGGTGTCCGCCGGGAGGGTACCATCCGGGGCGGGCAGGGGCTGGCTGGCATAGGCCGCGCCGTAGTCATAGTCATACCCGTCCAGCAGGACGGTACAGGACACGCCGGTGACGGCGCCCTCGCCGTCCTGACGCCACTGGTAGTCAGAGGTCAGGGACGCGCCCTCCGGCAGGGCCAGAGAGGCAGAGAGCGGCTCGGCGTCCAGCGCAGGCGCCATAGTGACGGGAAAGCTCTTGTCCATGGCGTTAAAGCCGCCGGCACTGCCGCAGTCGGCGGCCTCGCCGTTACCGGCGGACCAGGGCTGCCACAGAGCCAGGGCCAAGGCTGCGGCGCAGAAGCACGCGGCCAGAGTGCCCCAGCGGCGCGCCGCACCGCTGCGGGGCAGGGGACGCTGGGCCTCCTCCAGCAGATCGTCGTCGATGGCGTCCATCCAGCGCTTCATTCTGTTGTCGTTCACAGCATCCCCTCCTTTTCCAGCACGATACGCAGACGCTGACGGGTGCGGAAGAGAGAGGATTTTACCTTCTCCTCTCCCGCGCCGCAGCTGTCGGCGATCTCGCGGATGCTCTCGCCGTACCAGTAACGGCGGACGAAATACGTCCGGCTCTGCCGGGTCAGCTTACGCAGAAAGCCGTTGAGCACACGGCGGAACTCCTGCTGCTCCAGGGCGCGGACCGCGCCGTCCTCGGCGGGCAGGCAGCCCTCCAGTTCCTCGAAGGCCACAGTCAGGTCGCTGCGGCGCTGGGCGGCGCGGTTATAGTCGCACTTGTCCAGGGCCAGGCGGCGGGTGACGGTGGTGATATACGCCGCCAGCGAACGGGGGCGCTCCGGCGGAATAGCGTTCCACAGACGGAGCCACACGTCGCTGACGCACTCCTCCGCGTCGCGGTCGTCCGGCAGGATGTGCCGGGCGGCGGCAAGGCAGCGCTTTTCGTATTTCTCCTGCGCGGCGCGGATGGCCTCCGGGTCGCGGCGGAAAAAATGATCTATGATCTGAGCGTCCTCCATCGGCCACTCTCCTTTCTGTGTGTATCGTTCAGACCATCATAGCACACAGAAAGGGGAAACGCCATAGGAAATCAGAATTTTGCCAGGAATGCGTCGGGTACGGTGCAGCCGTCGGGCAGCACCTCCAGCACCACATAGTTGCCGTTGACGGTAACGGTGGCGTTGTTCTTCCACATACCGGCCTCCTCGGGGTAGTTGGTTTCGTCGGCCATGGCGTCCACGCGGGCTTGGAAGCTCTGGCGGACGATCTCGGCGTCGGCGGCGCTCTCCGCCTCCACCATGGACACCTCGCAGGAGGTGGCGGTGGGCGAGATGAAGAACACGGACTGCTTCAGCTTGGCGTTCTCCAGGCCGGGGTAGTAGCTGTTCAGGATCTCCACAGCCGTCTCCTCCAGCAGCACAGGCGCGTTGTCGCCCAGCTCCTCCTGCACCTGCTTGATACCGGCCTCGTACGCCGCCCGCAGGTCAACGGACTGACCGTCGGTCTGCGTCTGGTCGTCCTTTTTCTCGCCGCCGATGTTATCCTCCTTCTGGCCGCAGGCCATCAGAGACAGCGCCATGACCAGCGCCAGCAGCAATGCAAATATCTTTTTCATCATGTAAGCACTCCTTTCGGACGCGGGGCAGGACCCCGCGCACTTTACCGTTTCCGGAAGGACGGAAGCGTCCTCCGGCGGACAGCGAAACGCCGCCCTCTGCCAATACTGACGGCGGAGAACAGCGTTTGGTTTCGCTTTTTCGTTTATCGCTCATGGGGCTTGGGGGCGTTCCAGCCCTCGGGAAAGTTTTGCAGCACCCAGTGCCGGGCGTGGTCGATGAAGGCGCGGGTGGAGTGGGAGAGGGCGTTCTTGTCCTTGACACAGATGCCGATGTCCCGGTGGAACACCTTGGGCAGGGTGCTGGCAGCCAGCGGATAGGCGCACTTGTAGAGCATCAGCTCCTCCATGACGCTGATACCCAGGCCGCCGGAGACCATGGCCAGGATCGTCTGGTCCTGCTGGACGGTGTATTGGATCCGGGGCTGGACCTTGTAGTGATCGAAAATGGCCTGGATCTCATAGTCGTCGCCCTCATCCAGCAGGATAAGGGGGTACTGCTCCAAGGCCTCCGGCGGGAAGGGCTGGCGGCCCGCCAGCGGGTGGTCGCAGGGCATGATGACCTTCCACTGGTCCCGCTGGAGCAACCAGTAATCCAGATACTTCTCCGCCGGGGTGGGCAGGGAGATAAAGCCGCAGTCCGCCTGACCGTGGAGGACCCAGTCGGAGATCTCGTTGTTGAAGTTGGAGGGCAGAAGCTCGAACTCAATGCGGGGGTACTTTTCCTGAAAGGTCTTGAGCATACCGGGCAGCCACTTTTCCGATACACTGGTGAAGGTTGCCACGCGGATAAGACCGGTATCCAGCCCCCGCAGGTCCTCGGCGTGCTGCTCCAGACGGTGGGACAGGGCGCACATCTCCTGAAAATACGGTGCCAGGGCGCGGCCGTCCGCCGTGGGGGTGACACCGCCGTGGCTGCGGACCAGCAGCGTGACGCCCAGCTCCTCCTCCAGCGAGCCGATGGCGTGGCTGACGCCGGACTGGGTGAAATTCAGGGCGCGGGCGGCGGCGGTAAAGCTGCCCAGCTCCACAGTCTTGAGGTATATCTGGTATTTGGTGACGGACATGGGGACACCTCCTTCAGGTCCAGTATAGCATATCCCGCCATGTGCTGCAAAGTATTTTTCATGGTTTTGATGATAATCATGCGTTTTACAAATTGCTTGTCCCGTGCTATGCTAAAGATACGTTAAGAAGCCCAAACGAAAGGAGGCGCTGAGCATGGTGCTGAACCTCATTCTGGCCGGCCTGGTGGCGGTCCTGGTGGTTACGGGTATCGTGTCCAAGGCAACGGACAAGTAACCCAACACCCTTTGTTTTCTATCCTTAATTTTTCTCCCTATCCCCCCTTCAAATTGGTGAATGCCGGCGCGCCCTCCCAACGTGCCGGTGAAAGGACGCCGCCCCCTTCGGGCGGCGCCCTTTTTGCTCCGGACGCAGCGCGGGAGGTGATCGCTTTTCCTTGCTATTTCATGCGGCGTATGGTATGATACCGGCGTTAAAGAGAAAGAGGTATTGCCTATGGACCAGAAAAAACTGCATATTCTGTCGCTGCTGGCGGCGCTGACCGCGGCCACCATCTTCGGCATGAGCTTTATGTTTTCAAAAATGGCGCTGGCCACAGCGGCGCCCACAGTGCTGCTGGCTTTCCGGTTCACGGTGGCGGTGGCGGCCATGTCGCTGGTCATCGCGCTGAACGCTCTGGTGGGCAAGGTACGCGGAAAGCCGCTGTTCGCCTTCTCTCTGAAGGGAAAGCCGGTGGGAAAGCTGCTGCTGCTGGGTATCGTGCAGCCGGTGGCGTACTTTATCTTCGAAAACTACGGCATTCTGTACACCTCCGCCGCTGTGGCGGGGACCATCATCGCGGCGGTGCCGGTGTGCTGCATCCTGATGGACGTGCTGGTGCTGCACGAACGCGTCACCCGGCGGCAGGTGCTGTGCGCCCTGGGCGCGATCGGCGGCGTAGCGCTGATCTCCGTGGGCGGGGCGGTGATGATCTCGGCGCTGGGCCTGCTGTTCCTGCTGCTGACCATGCTCAGCGACACGGTGTACTATGGGCTGAGCCACGATGCCGCCAAGCGCTTCACCCCCTTTGAGATGACCTATGTGATGTTTGTGGTGGGCATGGCGGTGTTTATCCCGGTGGCGCTGATACAGGCCGGCGGGATAAACAGCGAGCTGATCACCGCGCCGGCGCAAAGCGGCAGCTTCTGGCTGGCGGTGCTGTATCTGGGCATACTGTCCTCCGGTGTGGCCTACGGACTGCTGAACTTCGCCAACAGTCACCTGACGGTCTCAGAGAGTTCTCTGTTCTCCAACGTGACCACGGTGGTATCGGTGCTGGCGGGCGTGCTCTTCCTGAAGGAGGACTTCAGCCTGTGGCAGGCGGCAGGCGTGATCATCATTCTGGTGTGCGTGTTCGTGGCCAACGTGTCCGGCGGCGAAAAGAAATAAAAAGATCTCCCCCGACCGGGGGAGATCTTTTTATTTGCGGATGAGGGTCCCAGCCTTCACGCCGGTCATTTCTCCGTTCTTCACGGCCAGCCGGCCGGCCACCAGCACGGCGTCCATACCCAGGGCCGTTTGGCAGGGGTCCTGATAGGTGCCGCGCTCGGTGAGGGCAGCGGGGTCGAACACACACAAGTCCGCGTCCGCACCCACGGCGATAACGCCCTTACCCGCAAGGCGAAGGGCCTGTGCCGGGGCCTGGGTCAGCTTGTGAACGCCCTGCTCCAGCGTCAGCACGCCCTGCTCCCGAACGAAATGCTGCAGCAGGCGGGTACAGCTGCCGTAGACCCGGGGATGGGGCATCCCCTCGGTGGGGTAGGTGGCGTCAGAGATCAGGCAGCTGAGGGGACTGCGGAGGATGGCGGCGATGTCGTCCTCCGCGGCCATAAAGTCGATCATAGTCACCTGGCAGTGCTCGCGGATCAGCAGGTCGCAGCAGGCGTCCAGCGGGGATTTGTGCTCCATGGCGGCCTCCTGGGCAATGCTTTTGCCCAGCAGCGGCGCGTCCTCCGGGCAGTGAAGACTGCTGAGGAAGATGCCGTCCCAGCCGGCCAGCTTGGCGATGTCGTCAAACCCGCCGCCGTCTTCAATACGGTGAGCCAGCGTCTCGCGTTCGTGGGGGTCGGCCAGGCGGCGGACAACGGCGTCCATGCCGCCCTCCAGGAACTCCGGCGGCAGGATGTGCAGCAGCTGGGTGGAGCCGGCGGTGTAGGGGTACACGTCGCAGCCCACGTCCAGACCCTCATCCTGCGCCCGGTGCAGCAGCTCCAGGGCCCGTGGTATTTTTTTGCCCCAGTTGTCCCGGCCCATGGCTTTCAGGTGGCTGATATGCAGAGGGACCCGCAGTTCCCGGGCCACCAGCAGCATCTCCTCGATGGAATCGCAGACGCCCGCGCCCTCCTGCCGCATATGGACGGTGAGGGGGATATCCTGCCCCGCGATGGGTGAGAGCGCACGGATCAGCTCCGCCGTGGTATAGAAGCACTCCGGGGCATAACCCAGGCCCAAAGAAACGCCCAGCGCGCCGTCGGCCAGAGCCTGCTCCAGGGCGCGGTGCAGGGCGCGGTAGTGGCGGTCCTCCAGGTGCTCCAGCTCGTAGCCGGCCGCGTCCGCCCGAAGGACGCCGGCACCGGCCAGCATACCCACATGGACGGGGATATCCGGCACAGAGTCGAAATAGCCGGCGAGGGTTTCCGTCACCAGCTCCGGCGGGAGAGCGCCGGTAATGGGCCGCAGGTAGTCCCGGATGGCGTCACCATGGGCGGGGCCGAAGGGGGCGGCGCTGAGGCCGCAGTTGCCGTTGACGATGGTGGTAAGGCCCTGACACAGCTCCGCCGTGCCGAAGCCCGGGCGGAACAGCGCCGCGTCGGCGTGGCGGTGGATGTCAATAAAGCCGGGGGTAACGGTCCTGCCGGCGGCGTCGATTACATGAGCGGCGGACGCTGCGGACAGATCGCCGATGGCGGCGATCCTGCCGCCGGAAACGGCCACATCGGCCGCAAATGCGGGGCGGCCCGTGCCGTCAACAACGGCGCCGCCCCGGATAAGGGTATCAAACATGGTCTGTGTCTCTCTCCTGCTTCCCTGCCGTCAGGGGCAGGGAGATACTAAAGGTGGTCACGCCGCCGCCGCTGTCACAGCGGAGGACGCCCCGGTGGGCGTCCACGATGGCTTTGGCAATGGGCAGGCCCAGGCCGAAGCTGTCGCCGTCGGTACGGGCGTCGTCGGCGCGGTAAAAACGGTCAAAAATGCGGGGGAGCTTGTCCGAAGGGATATCCGGCCCCTGATCGGTCACGGACACCACAGCGCGGCTGCCCTGCCGGACGGCGGTCAGGCGGATGGGCGTACCGGGTGCAGCGTATTTGACGGCGTTATCCAGCAGCACCGCCAGGGCCTGGCCCAGCTTGGCGCCGTCGCCCCGGACAGGAAGAGACGGCGCAATATCGTAATCCAGCACATGGCCGGCCTCAAAGGCCACCGGCTCAAACCGCAGGGCGGCAGTCACCGCCGCCTCCGACAGGTCGGTGACGGTGTCCGGCGGGCTGCCGGCGTTCTTCTGGGCGCGGAAGAGGGTGAGCATATCCTCCACCAGGGCCTTCATGCGGCGGCCCTCCGCCCGGATATTGTCCACGTAGACCGCCTGCTCCGGCGAAGCGCTCTGCTCCAGCAGCTCGGCGGAGGAAAGGATGACCGTCAGAGGGGTCTTCAGCTCATGGCTGGCGTCGGAGAGGAACTGCTCCTGCTGGGCCCAGGCGGCACCTACAGGCTTGGTAACCACACCGGAGAGCAGATAGCTGCACAGAAACAGCACCACCAGTGCGCCGCAGCCCACCAGAGAGCAGGCCTTCAGCAGTGTGTGCAGGGAGGTGTATTCCAGATAGGTATCGGTAAATGCAATGGCAGTAGTGGTGTAGCCCCGCTGGCGCAGATAGCGCAGATGAAATTCGTCCAACGTGCCGGCGTCCTCGTCCGCCGCCAGGGCGGCAGTGACGATCTCCGCCATGCGGGTCTCGTCGCTGAGGTCGTAGTAGCTGTTGCCGGCCACGCGGACGGTGCCGCTGCCATAGACCTCGGCCACGAAGCAGGGGATGCTGTCCATGCCGGGCTGGCTGCGGCCATAGTCGCCCTGCTCCAGCGCCTGGTACAGCTGCTGCTGCACATTCTTGTGATAGTTGCCCCGGGAGATGAAGTACACCGCCGCGAACACCGCCAGCAGCACCAGCGAGATCAGCAGCATATTGGTGGCCACCACCTTCCAGCGAAGATGCCGGATCATGCCTCCACCTCCAGACAATAGCCCACCATACGGAGGGTCTTGATCCTTACGGCGGACTGCAGATGGGCAAGCTTGCGGCGGAGGAAGGAGATATAGACCTCCACGTTGTTGTCCTCGGCGGCGGAGTCGTAGCCCCAGACCTTCAGGATCAGCTGTTCCTTGGAGACGATCTGACTGCCGTTCCGCATCAGCAGTTCCATCAGGTCGTACTCCCGGCGGCTGAGGCGGACGCTCCGTGGACCGCATTCCAGCAGGAATGTGCCCATATGCAGCGTCAGGTCGCCGAAGGCCGTCACCTCCGGGTCGGCGGCGGCGTCCTCGCCGCCCCGGCGCAGCAGAGAACGGATGCAGGCCAGCAGTTCCTCCGGCTCGAAGGGTTTGGTCAAGTAGTAGTCCGCACCGGCATCCAGGCCGCGGACGCGGTCATTCAGCTCACTGCGGGCGGTGAGCATCAGCACCGGCAGGCGGCTGCCGCCGCCGCGCAGCTGGCGCAGCAGGGCGAAGCCATCCATGCCGGGAAGCATGGCGTCCAGCACCAGCAGGTCGTAGATATCGCTGCGGGCGTTGTCCAGGCCGGAGATGCCGTCATAGCACACGTCGGCGGTGTAGCCCTGGCGGCGCAGCAGGTCCTGCAGGGTGCCCGCCAGGCGCTTTTCATCCTCCACGATCAGTATACGCATAGCCGCGCCTCCCTTTTCATGGCTTACAGCCCCGTCTCGGACAGGGTCAGGATCTGGGTCAGGGACGACTCCTCCATCCGGTAGATGGTGGTGTCGCCGTCCAAGGCCACATAGCGGCCGCCGTCGCCGGTGGACAGGCCGACGGCAAGGATCAGCGTCCGCTCGGCGCTGTTGTCAGCCAGGTAGTTCACCGTCAGCGTGACCTCCGGCGTGTCCAGGCCGCAGACGGCGGCCGCACCCTCCGCCGGGTCGTAGTCCACGCAGGCGGTGAGCGGCAGGGCAGCGATCTCATCAGCCAGGGCGGCGGTCTTTTCCGTGACGTCCCGGTTGGCGCTGCGGCGGGTACCGTCCTCGGCGGTGTAGAAGGAGACGGCAGCGGTGCCGTCGGCGCGCAGCAGACTTACGCTGACCAGCCTGTCCGGCTCGATGACCGGCAGAACGGGCAGGACCGCCATGGCGTAGATGCTGCGGCTGAGCAGCATCTTATTTTCGTCAGAGGTATAGCGCACCGTACCGGCAGGGGTGAGCACGTACCAACGGCCATCCGCGGCCTGGTCGCCGAGATAATAGACGACGTCCACGCCGTCGGAGGTGACGGTGATGTACTTCTTGGGAGCCTCCAGTCCGTAAACCGCCAGCTCCTGCACATCGGCCACCGTTTCGCCGCTGTCCAGGGCGGCGGGCAGGGCCAGCAGGTCCTCCAGCGCCGTCTGGTCCAGGGGGAAGGCGGGGTCGTCAAACCAGGTCCAGGCGCCGGTTTCGTCCTTTTCAAAACGGAGGGTCACATCGCCGTCGCACAGGGCCAGGGCGGTAACGCCTTCTACGGGCGGGGCGGTCTGGGTGGAGGCGTCCACCATCTCTTTACCTTTTGTATTGCCGCAGGCGGACAGCAGCAGCGTCAACCCCAGCAAAAACGCCGTCAGGCGCAGAATTCGCTTCATCATGGCTTCGGTTTTCTCCTTTACTTTCGTTTACTTTCCGTTGCTTTTGCTGTATACATTCGCGTTCGCTATATGTTACGTTTGCTTTCAGTATAGCAACTTTTCAGGAAAAAGAAAAGTACATTCCGTGAATTCTCCCGTTCCCGGCGGCGCGGACGGACGAAGCACAAAAAAAGACCGGCCCGGGCCGGTCTTTTTTTGTCGTTACCCACAGAGCTGCGGCAGGTGTGCTGTCATGGCCGGGACGGCAGTTCCGCGCCGGTCTTTTTCTCAGCGTTACTTGCAGAGATAGCTGAACCAGCCCTCGCTGCTGCGCTGCTCGAACACATCCCAGCCGTCGGCCTTCAGCTTTTCCAGCACCTCCGCCGCCCGGTCGTCGATGATGCCGGAGCAAAGGAACAGGCCGCCGGGCTTCAGGAAGGGACGGACGTGGGGGCTGAGGCCCATAATGACATCCGCCACGATGTTGGCCACCACGATATCGTAGCCGGCGCCCATCTCCTGCCGCAGGGCGGCGTCGGTGAGCACATCGCCCCAGCGGACGGTGTAGCGGTCCTTTCCGATACCGTTCAGGGCAGCGTTCTCATAGGCCACGTCCACGCATTTCTCATCGATGTCGCAGGCGAAGGCGCTCTCCGCGCCCAGGCGCAGGGCGGCGATGGACAGGATGCCGCTGCCGCAGCCCAAGTCCAGGACACGCTCACCGCCGTGAATGTGGGTATCCAGCGCCTGCAGGCACAGGCGGGTGGTGGCGTGGCTGCCGGTGCCGAAGGTCAGGCCGGGGTTCAGCACCAGCTTCACCCGCGTGGGGTCGGCGGCCTCCTCCCACTCCGGCACCACCAGCAGGCGGCTGCCGATCTCCATGGGCTTGTAAAACTGCTTCCAGTTGTTCTCCCAGTCCTCGTCGGCCACGTCGGCCATGGTCAGCAGCAGGGGCGCGTACTCCGGGTGGTCCTTTTTCAGCGCCGACATAGCCATACGCACGGCGGCCACGGTGCCGTAGGCATCCTCGTTCCGTTCCAGATAGAACGTCACGCGGCTGACACCCTTTTTCTGCGCCAGCAGATCGTCATCCACATAATCCCAGTATTGGCGGTTGTTCTCCAGAAAGCTCTGAAAGTCCGCCTCGTCATCGATCATCACGCCGGTGACCCCCTGCTGCTCCAGCATGTCCGTCACCGCGTCCAAGCCCGCGTGGCTCGTGTCGATCTTGAGTTCCAGCCAGTCCATAGGATGACCTCCCGCAAAGTTGAAATGCACCGTACACCGCCAGCGGCGACGGAGCTTGTGTCCCGCCGATGACAAACCTCTAACGGCAATGGATCTTGCGCCAAGACGAGGCGCGGCGGCGCAGGCGTACTTTGTGTACGGCAAGCCGCCGCAACGAAGTATTGGCGCAAGAGACGCGCCGTTATCTCTTGGTGCCTACGAAGAATATGCCCATGGTATTCGGCCCGGTGTGGCTGCCGATCACAGGCCCGATGTAGTTGATATAGACCTCCTTGACGCCGTAGCGGGCCTTCATCTCCTCGGCCACGGCGCGGGCCTCCACCTCGCAGTCGGCGTGGCAGATGAACATGACCTGCTCGCTGGGCTCGATGCCCAGCTCGGCGATCTTGTCGATGAGGGCCTTCAGGCTGGCCTTACGGCCGCGGACCTTGCTGACGGGGACCAGCTTGCCCTCGTCGGAGGTGTGCATGACGGGCTTGATGGAGAGCATGGAGCCGAAGAACGCGGCGCCGGCGCTGAGACGGCCGCCCATCTTCAGGTAGTTCAGGTCGTCCACGGTGAACCAGTGGTCGATGTGGAGCTTGTTGTCCTCCACCCACTGCACCAGCTCCTGAGCGGAGAGGCCCTCGCGCTTCTTCTGGACGGTCAGATAGAGCAGCAGGCCCTGGCCCAGAGAGGCGGAGAGGGAGTCCACCACATAGATGTTGGCATCGGGGAACTCCTCCTTCATGTCCTGGGCGGCGATGCACGCACTTTGGTAGGTGGTGGAGAGGGCGCTGGAGAAGTTGATGCTGACGATGTCCTTGCCGGCAGCCAGAATGGGGCGCATGGCCTCCTGAAACTGGCCTACGTTGGCGGCGGCGGTGGTGGCCAGCACGCCGCCGCGGATCTTGCCGTAGAAATCCTCGAAGCTGATGGCGCTGCCGTCCAGCAGGTTGGGGTAATCGTGCCCATCGATGTGGACGGTCAGGGGCACCACGGCCAGCTCCAGCTCCTTGGCCATGTGGTCGGTCAGGTCGCAGCAGCTGTCGGTCATAATAACATATTCACGCATGGGATAAACCTCCTTGGGAGTGATATTTCCCCGCTATCATAGCATGAAAACCGCCGCAGGGAAAGAGTTAAATTGTAAATAATACAGAATATTACCATCGATTGACAAGAGCAAACACGCCTGACAGCGTGTCTTTCCGGCGCTTTTTGTCCTTTTCGTCTTGGCGGGCGTCAGCCTCGCTCCAAAGGAACGTCGCTCGGCAGCATCGGCGAGAATATGCCGACTCAGCCCGCCTGCATCTCAAAAGCCAAAAATCACTCGAAAATACATCGCTGGCAGGTGCATAGCAGTTTTGTCGGAGCAGAAATGTGTCCAGACAAGAAAAGGCCCGCAGGTAATACTTGCCGTATTGTCAAGGGGTTTGACGCAGTATGGGCGCATTTCTGCCCGTCAAAACCGTGTCTGCCCTTGTCAATCGATGGTAGCAGAAATGCAGGCGTCTATCGCCTATTTCCCCACGCAGAAGCGGGAGAAAATGGTGTCCACCAGATCGTCGCGGACCTGTTTGCCGTTCAGCTCACCCAGCGCGGCCAGTGCCGCCTCGCAGTCGGTGAGCACCACGTCGGGGGTCATGCCGATACGGAGGGCGCCGCGGGCCTCGGCCACGGCGGAGAGAGCTCGGTTGGCGGCGTCGGCCTGACGGGCGTTGGTCAACAGCGCGCCGCCGGTAGTCCCGCCCGACGGGAACTGCGCCGCGATGGCGTCGGTCAGCGTGTCCAGTCCCGCGCCGGTGGCGGCGGAGACGGACAGCACGTTGTCGAAGCGGTCCGCCAGGGCGCCGACGTCCAACGCCCGGGGCAGGTCGGATTTATTGACGGCCACGATCAGGTGGGGGACGGTGTTGGCCAGGGCGATGGCGGCCTCGTCCTCCGCCGTCAGCTCCCGGGAGCCGTCCAGCACCAGCAGGGCCAGAGATGCCTTCTTCGCGGCGGCGCGGCTGCGCTCCACGCCCATGGTCTCCACGGCGTCGCCGCCGTCGCGGATGCCCGCCGTGTCGATGAGCCGCAGGAGCACGCCGCCCACGGTGACCTTTTCCTCCACCGTGTCGCGGGTGGTGCCGGCGATGTCGGTGACGATAGCCCGGTCATAGCCCAGGAGGGCGTTCAGCAGAGAGGATTTGCCGGCGTTAGGCTTGCCCAGCAGCACCGTGGGCACGCCCAGCTTCAGCAAACGGCCGCGGGAAAACCCGGCCACCAGCGCTTCCAGATCGTTCTGGGCCCGGCGCAGGGTGTCCAGCATCTGCTCGCGTTGGAGATCCTCGATGTCCTCGTCCGGATAGTCCACCACGGCGTAGAACCGGGCGGCCATGTCCATGAGGCCGTCGTAGATACGCGCCACGGTGCGGCTCAGCGCGCCGTCCAGCTGGCAGACGGCGTTGTGGGCCTGCCGGGCCGTCTCGGCGTCGATCAGGTCCGCCACGGACTCCGCCTGGAGCAGGTCCAGCTGCCCGTTGAGAAAGGCCCGCTTGGTAAACTCGCCGGGACCGGCCTGGCGGCAGCCGGCGGCAAACAGGGCGCGGAGGCCCGTGTCCAGCACGATGGGGCTGCCGTGGCAGTGGAGCTCGGCGCAGTCCTCGCCGGTATAGCTGTGGGGCGCGGGGAAACGGACGCACAGCACGCTGTCGATGACCTGCCCCGTCTCGTCCAGCAGCTCGCCCAGCACCATGGCGCGGGGGCGCTGCTGCGCGGCGGGCCTGCTGTTTTTGGCGCGGAACACCGCGTCCAGCGCGGCACAGGTATCCGGGCCGGACAGGCGCAGGATACCGATGGCGCTGGGCTGTCCGGGCGTGGCGATGGCGGCGATGGTGTCGGACATAGGCGGGACCTCCTTGCAGGGTGTTTTTCTCAGTATACCACAGGCGGCGGGAAAAAGAAATATCCCCCGGCGGACCGGGGGATATAAAAACGATGCTTTACTTGATGGGCTCGCCGGCGGCTTCCTTGGCGGCGATCTCCTTCATGGCGTCCTTGTGGCTCAGGTTCACGCGGCCCTTCTCGTCGATCTCGGTGACCTTGACCCACATCATGTCGCCGATCTTGCAGGCGTCCTCCACCTTCTCGATGCGCTTGTCGGCCAGCTTAGAGATATGGACCAGACCGTCCTTGCCGGGGGCCAGCTCCACGAAGGCGCCGAAGGTCATCAGGCGCACAACGCGGCCGTAGTACAGCTGGCCCACCTCGGGCACGAAGACGATGTCGTCGATGCACTTCTTGGCCTTTTCGCAGCTCTCGGCATCGGGGGAGGCGATGTGGATGGTGCCGTCGTCGTCGATGTCGATCTTGGCGCCGGACTCGGCCACGATCTTCTGGATGACGGAGCCGCCCTTGCCGATGACGTCGCGGATCTTATCCGGGTCGATGTGCATGGTGACCATCTTGGGGGCGTACTTGCTGACCTCGGCGCGGGGCTGGGCGATGCAGGGCAGCATGACCTGGTCCAGGATCTGGCAGCGGGCGTCATAGGTGATGTCCAGCGCGTTCTTGATGATCTCCATGGTCAGACCGTCGTTCTTCAGGTCCATCTGGATGGCGGTGATGCCCTTCTTGGTGCCGGCCACCTTGAAGTCCATCTCACCGTGGAAGTCCTCCACGCCCTGGATGTCGATGAAGGTGGTGAAGGAGCCGTCGTCATCCTGGATCAGGCCGCAGGAGATGCCGGCCACAGGGGCCTTGATGGGCACGCCGGCGTCCATGAGGGCCAGGGTGCTGCCGCAGATGGAGCCCTGGGACGTGGAGCCGTTGGAGGACACGACCTCGCTGACCACGCGGATGGCGTAGGGGAACTCCTCCACGGGAGGAATGACGGGCAGCAGGGCGCGCTCGGCCAGCGCACCGTGGCCGATCTCGCGGCGGCCGGGGCTGCGGGCAGGCTTGGCCTCACCGACGGAGTAGCCGGGGAAGTTGTAGTGGTGCATATAGCGCTTCTCGGTCTCCTCCCAGATGGTGTCCAGCTTCTGGTTGGCGGACAGAGTGTCCAGCGTGCAGACGGACAGCACCTGCGTCTGACCGCGGGTGAACAGGCCGGAGCCGTGGACCCGGGGCAGCACGCCCACCTCGGCGTCCAGGGGACGGATCTCGTTCTTCTGGCGGCCATCCACACGGTGACCCTCCAGCAGCCACTTCTTGACGATCATCTTCTGGAACTTGTAGGTGATCTCCTCCAGGTACTGGTCCATGTTGGGGTACTCTTCCAGGTACTTCTCGTGCCACTTCTCGATCATGGCGTTCCAGCGCTGCTCGCGGACGTTCTTGTCGTCGGTGTCCATGGCGGCCTTGGCCTCGTCCATGAAGTCGGCGGTAATCTTGTTGAACAGCTCGTAGTTGAAGTCGGCGTGGGGGTACTCGAACTTGGGCTTGCCGATCTCCTGCACCATCTGATCGATGAGGGCGATCTGCTTCTGGTTCTCCTCATGGGCCTGCTTGATGGCCTCGAACATCACGTCGTTGGGCACCTCGTTGGCGCCGGCCTCGATCATGACGACCTTCTTGCCGGTGGAGACCACGGTCACGTCCAGGTCGCTGACCTTGCGCTGCTCGGCGTCGGGGTTGAAGACCAGCTTGCCGTCCACCAGGCCCACCTTCAGGGCGGCCACGGGGCCGTTCCAGGGAATGTCGGAGATGGCCAGGGCGGCGGAGGTGCCGATCAGCGCGGCGATCTCGGGGGAGCAGTCGTGGTCCACGGCCATGACGGTGCACATGACGGACACGTCGTTGCGGAAGTCATAGGGGAACAGGGGGCGGATGGGGCGGTCGATGACGCGGGAGGTCAGGATGCCCTTCTCACCGGGACGGCCCTCGCGGCGGTTGAAGCTGCCGGGGATACGGCCCACGGCGTACAGCTTTTCCTCGAAGTCCACGGACAGGGGGAAGAAGTCGATGCCGTCGCGGGGACGGGGGGCGGCGGTGACGCAGCAGAGGACGCGGGTGTCGCCATAGCCCACCATGACGGCGGCGTTGGCAAGCTCGGCCAGCTTGCCGACCTCCAGCGTCAGGGGACGGCCGGCCAGGTCCATGGTGTATTTGTGATAGTGGGGGAACTGGCGCTTGGTGATGATCGTTGACATATCGTTTCTCCTTTTTTGTGAAATGGCATTCTGCCCGCGACCTATCGCCGTTAGCACTTGAAAACGCTCCGAAACCCTGAATTTCGGCGCATTTTCAACTGCTAATGGTCAATTTGTACACGGCGCAGAATGTGAAAGAAGGGTGATGCGCAAGCGCACATCACCCTGTTTCAACTTACTTACGCAGACCCAGCTTGGCGATCAGGGCACGATAACGCTCGATGTCCTTCTTGGCCAGGTAGTCCAGCAGACGACGGCGCTTACCGATCATCATCTGCATACCGCGGCGGCTGTGGAAGTCATGGGGATGGACCTTCAGGTGCGCGGTCAGCTGGTTGATACGCTCGGTGAGAATGGCCACCTGGACCTCGGGGGAGCCGGTGTCGGTCTCGTGGGTGCGATTGGCCTCGATGATAGAGGTCTTCTGGTCTTTCAGCATCATAGTCGTGTTTCCACCTTTCTTGAAATACGCCCGCAGCCTGGGCCGTGGGAGAGATGGAACGCTCCGCAGGGCTAAGGCAGGGGTCGGACGCGCTTAGCGCGTACTTTGAGATGATACCACAGAAAATCACCGTTGTAAAGTGGTTTTTGCGGCATTTCCGGGGATTTTTACGCCGTTACCTGAATGGCGGCCACGGGACAGCTGTCCGCCGCCTCCTGCACGCCGATCTTCTGCGCGTCCGGGATAGGGTCCACCGTCACCCGGGCGGGCTCGCCGCTGTTCAGCGCAAACACCTCCGGGCACAGCCCCGCGCACAGTCCGCACTGGATGCACGCCTTCTCCAACACCATTGCCTGCATGGAACACACCTCCTTTTGATTGATGGAAGTATTTTCCCCGGTTTGCGGCGGGGTTATTCAGCTCTCCGCGATGTGCCGGGCGAAGGCCGCCGCCTGCGCCTCGATGCCCGGCAGCTTCACAAGGCTGCCGCGCTCATTGGCCGTTTCCAGCAGGGAGAAGCGGGGCGGAAGGTAGAAGGACTTGTTCATATTCAGGGCGGAGATCAGCTGGCGGGCCAGCAGGTCGCCGCCGGAGTAGCCGGAGACGATCAGGCCGAAGAGCCGCTTGTCGTACATACGGGTCTGGCGGAACAGGGCCGTGAGCCGGTTGACACAGGCGGTCAGGTTGGCAGCCAGGGCGTCGTTGTAGTTGGCGCAGAGCATGACCAGGGCGTCGCATTTCCGCACGGCGGGATAGACCTCGTCCACCATGGGGCCGCCGTAGAAGCAGCCGCCCTGCTCGCCGAAGTGGAGACAGGCGGTATAGCTGCACCCGTTGCAGTCGGCCATGGTGCCGTTGCGGAGGCAGATCTCCTGCACGCCGAGGTCCGACGGAAGACCGGCCTTCACCAGCTCCCACAGGGCAAGGGTGTTTGACGTGGCGCGCTGGGAGGCGTGGAGAGCCAGCACATGGCGGATGGGGGCGGGCTTTTCCCAGCCGTCCAGGCGGGAGAGCAGCTCCGCCACAGCGGCATGGAAGGCCGTGACCTCATCGGTACCGCCGATCTGGGCCTGGGTGCGGAAATTCCGCAGGGAGCCGGTGGCCTCCACCAGCGGGCGGCCGAGGAAGCCGCAGCCCGCCTGGTTGGCGGCGAAGACCATGTCCCGGGCCACGTCCTTGGTGTAGAACTCGCCCACGCCGGTGACGATGCACGCGCCGATACTGTCGGAGAGCAGGTCTGTGCTGCGCCGCAGGCGGGAGAGCATACGGTAATAGGCCATATTGCAGCCGCCCTCGTCCAGCGCCACGGCGAACAGCAGACGGCGGCCGGCCAGGTCCTCCAGCCCGTCATCGGGGTCGCGGAGCTCGCTGCCCGGGGGCAGCAGGGGCACCAGCAGGTCCCGCAGGGCGGGGCTGCGGTCGTTTTCGGGGAGCAGAACGGTGAGCATGGCGGATACCTCCGTTATTCTATGGCGTTCAGCTTGGCGCGGGTGTCGTCGATACGCTTTTGCAGGGCGGGCGGCAGGGTCAGCGCCTCCGTCTCGATGCCGGCGGGGGTCAGACGATTGCGGCATCCCATGAACACCTGGCCGTCGTAGATGGAGGAATAATGCCACTGTCCCCGCAGCAGGGCCAGCAGGCTCAGCGCGCCGGAGGACAGGGCCGGGGCCACATAGGGCTTGTAGCCCAGCTTACGCATCTCCAGATTGGCGTGGGCCACCTTCTCCGTCAACTCACGGGAGAGGGCGTCGTCGTAGTGCGCAATGGAGTTGGCCAGCACCAGGTCCTCGCCGTGGGGGCCGAAGGCGCGGCCCTCGGTGAGGTATGACGCGAAGCGAGAGTCCCTCCGGGCGTAGTACAGGGCGCGGGCGTGCATGACGCCCAGACCGAAGCCCCGGACCTGGGCCGGGGACAGGCCGCTTTCACGCAGGACGGCACGGCAGAGTGGGTCCACCGGATCGCTGACCACGCAGAACAGGCCGCGGTAGTCCTTCGCCCGGGCCATACGGGCGTAGACGGACACCAGCTCCCGGTTCAGGCCGTACTGGGCCATGCGGACATCCCCCGCCGTAACGGAGGTATCCGGGATCATCCGGGAGGCGCAGAACAGGAACACATCGCCGTCGAACAGCTGCTCCGGCGCGATGATGTCCACCGGGGGCAGCGCCGCACCGTCCGGGGACTGTATCTGGTTCAGCTCGAACTCCCAGCGGTCGGAAACGCCGGGGCGCACGTCGCAGATGCCGACGGAGTCTATCACGTCGCCGCCCATGAGCCGCAGGCCCGTCAGCAGCGTGCTGCCCACATCGCCCAGAGCCAGCAGGGTGACGCGGCACTTAGGCGGGATGCGCGGCAGGTTGGTATCGTTGAGATCAATCATAGTAGCTTCTCCTGTTTCTATCTTTTTGCCTCCGGCGGGGTGCTGACGCGCAAATTTCACGCCACGGCAGGCCCCCTGAGGAGCAGAGAATGTGCCGGATTTTGCGTCCTGCCGATGACGAGGCGGCACCGCATAGCCTTGATAAGGGTTCAGATTTTGTGTCAAGACGAGGCGCGGCGGTCTCCCTGAGGATTAGAGAATGTGCCGGATCTTTCGTCCTGCCGGTGACGAGGCAGCGCCGCATAGCCTTGATAAAGGTTCAGATTTTGTGTCAAGACGAGGCGCGGAGGCGCAGGCCCCCCTTGAGGAATAGAGAATGTGCCGGATTTTGCGTCCTGCCGATGGCAAACCGACGAAGGCGTACCGTGTGTACGTCGAGGAGATTTGACGATGGCAGGGCGGAAAAGACGGTGCATTATCTCGCAGGGCGCATACGTTTCAGGAGCTCTATATCTCCCTCAAGATACGTGCTGGCGGCGCGGGAGAGATCGTAGGTCATGCAGCCGCCCTTGTCGGGGCAGAGGGGCAGGATGACCGCTTCGCCGAGACGGCTGAGGGTGAGGTTGCGGGCGTAGAGGGAACGGAATTCCGTTTCAAGGGCCAGGAGGATATCGCGGGCATTCTCAAGGCAGCAGAGGGAGAGCTCCCAGGCGGTCTCGTCGTCCATGCCGGTGTATTCGGGGGCGGCGTAGGGCAGGATGCGGTTGACGGCGGGCTGAAGGCCGCCGGGCAGGGCCTCGCTGCGGCGGACGGTATCGCCGCCGATGAAGGGATAGAGCGTGGACTCGACGAAGCGCAGGCGCAGGTTGGGCAGGTAGTAGATGGCGTCCACGTCGTAGCCCAGCTGCTCCATCAGGTCGCGGCCCATGCCGGTGAGGTAGCCCACCAGCACCTGATCCACGGGGGTGTTCGTCTCGGCGAGCAGCGGGGCCAGGCGGCGGATGCGCTTGCCGTCGTGGAGCATATCGTCCACGAGAATGACGGGGCGGGCAAAGGCGTGGATGGTGCGGACCTGGTCGGGCAGGGGCGAGTAGTCGGGGTAGGCTTCGATGGAATAGGTGCTGAGGTCCGGCTCGTAGACCTTGTCGGTACGCAGGGTCTTGGTGACGGTGTTGGGCACGGCCACGCCGCGGAGGATCTTGCCGTAGGGGACGCAGATATCCGGGCCGAGGACGCGGGGCGTGGTGGGCTCCGCGGGGACGCCGTTGCGGCCGGTGATACGCTGGAGCAGCCGGTGGTAGATGACGCCGGCGGACAGGCTGAGCACCAGAGAGCCAGGCTGCAGCTTTGTCAGCGCCGCCTGCAGGCGGCGGTGGGCGGCGGCGATGGCGGCAAGCACCCGGGGCGAGGAGCTGAAGGGCGCCTTCACCGCGGTGTCCACGTTGCGGCTGAGGACGATGGGGCAGCGCATATCCACGGCCAGGGCGTCCGTGCTGTCACCAGCCGGGACGAAGCCCTGGAGCGTCAGCAGCTGGCGGCCGTAGCCGGAGACGGCGCCCTCCAGGGGAAGGTAGAGGGCATAGGTGAACTCACGGCTGAGGGCCAGGGTCAGCACCTCGGTGATGAGCAGCTGGCAGAGGTCGCTCTGGCGCTCGCCCCGGGGCACGAACAGCCCGCTGATGAGCAGGGTGCGGCCGCCGGCGTTCTGGCGGACCAGACCGGAGAGGGCCGGGTCGCCCAAGCGGGCGAAGAGGCGGGCGGAGTCCAGGCAGGCGTAGCTGGCCGCGCCCAGAATGGTGCCGTCGGTGTCCCGGCAGACCATCACGTCGTCGCCGCGGCTCTCGATCTGCGTCCGCAGCGCCGCGGCGGTGGGCACGGAGAGCATGGTGCGGAGGAATTTCTCCGCCGTCTCCGGCGAGGCGGGCAGGAAGCTCAGGTCCTCGGTGCGGAGAACGGGCTTGTCCTGGGGCTCGCGGAGGTACAGGCCGCGGCGATAGATGAACTCCTGCACCGTGGGATCGATGAGGTTGGAGATATCGCGGTTGGCATCCACCGCCTCGCGGATGCGGGTGGAGCTGATCTCCTCCAGCTGGGGCGGGAGCGTCAGCTCCAGCACCTTGCCGGTGATGCAGCTGTAATCCGCCGGCTCGGCGTCCGGCTCGGTGCGGCGGAAGACCACGTGGTCGAAGGTGTGGATGGAGTCCGGCGTGACGGGCTTTTTGTAGGACGAGGCGTGGAGCACCACGTCGCTGCCCACCACGATGGACACGCTGCGGCCCGGGAAGGCGGCGCGCAGCTCGTGGAGGTTCTCCGGGTTGGCGATGTTCACCGGGAAGTCCTCCGGGAAAATGCTGACGTGGAACACGTCGGCCACGGCCATGGCGGCGATGCGCCGGCGCAGGCGGTAGGGCTGGGTCTTTTTGGACCAGGAGAACTCGTCAATGGCCAGCAGGACCTCGAAGCCCTGGTCGCGGATGGCCCGGACGATGCCCTTGTGGGACAGGGTGAAGGGGTCGAAGGTGCCGGGGAAGAAGGCCACAGGGCGGGGCGCGCCGAAGTCAAAGCCCTTGTGGAACAGGCGCTCCTCGGTGATGAAGCGGTAGAGCTTGCCCAGCATGGCGGCCCGGTAGTAGAACGTCAGGCCCTCGCCGGGGAATTCGTCCTGGGCGGAGAGCAGTTTGCGCTGGGTGAGCATAAAGGCGCGGCGCTTTTCGTGGCGGCCCAGCTCTCCGGAGCCGAAGACCCGGCGGCCCAACACGAACAGGGCCTCCTGCCGGGTGGCACCGTCAATGCCGCTGAGGCCCCGCATCAGCAGGCCCAGCAGCCGTTCACGGCGGCGGCGGTAGGCGTCGTCCGTCTCCGGGAAGCGGGAGCGATAGGCATCGTACGCCTCATAGATGACACCCACGGTATCCAGCACGGAGGCGGTAACGCGGCTGTCGGAGGAGCTGAGGTTCACGCGGAGGTCGTCCAGCACCTCATCCAGCTCCGCCGGGGGCAGCCACAGGGCAAAACGGCCCAGGTAGTCGGGGATATACTTGGTGAACTCCTGCTGGCCCAGCTCCAGGCCGCGGCACAGCTCCACCGCCACCTCGTTGCGCTGGTCGGCCGTCAGGCGGGGCGCCAGGGCCAGCAGGGCGTTGCCGGCGCTGTGGCGGACGGTGACGCGGTCGCTGACCTTGATGAGATTGGACAGGTGGGTGGCGATATGGAGGGCGGGGCTTTTGCCGCTGCGGGCAAAGTCCGTCAGCAGGCGCAGGTTGCCCTGCTTGGTGATCCACGGCGTGGCGGTCTTCAGGTTGTCCAGGAAGATCTCGGAGACCACGTCCTCCGGCAGAAGAAGGGGCGCGCCCTGAGAGAGCACATCCTGCTTGAGATAGCGCAGGGTGCCGCTGTCGCCGTCGGGGACGGCGGTCACGGCCTCCAGCGCGCGGCCGTCCTCCGGGTACAGGCGGGCGAGACGGTCCAGCAGCAGCACGGCGGCCATGCGGATGGTCAGGTCCTTACGCAGGGACAGGGCGGCGGCAAAGGCCGTCATCTGCCGGGCGCGGCTGGCCGTATAGGCCGTATCCGGCAGGGCGGCGGCGGTATCCAGCAGCTGGAAGGCGGTGTAGTCGTCCAGATCCTCCGGCCTGCGGTAGTAGGCGAACACCGGGGCCAGGAAGCGCTCCTCCCGGCCGGGGCAATGGCTCAGCAGGGAGCCGACGGCGAATTTCAGGGTATAGCCGATCCAGCGGCGGTGCTGGGGCATGAGCTTATGGTCGGGATACAGTATCTTGTCCAGATAGAGCCTCCACTGGTCCACGTCGGTGATGGCCCGGGGATCCGGGCGGATGTCGGCGGGGCGCTCCTTGGCGTAGCCGGCGTGGAAGCCGGCGATGATCTCGCCCAGCAGCGCCGCCGCCTGACGGCGGATATCGCCCTCGCGGTGCATCAGCAGCTCGTAGAGGAACGTCAGGGTCTGGACCTTCTGGGGGATATGCAGATAGAGGGAGTAGGACTCCATCACCGCCAGATAAGCGCGGAGACGGCGCCAATCCGTCTCGCCGCGGGCCTCCTCCAGCAGACGGGCAAAGCTGCGCTGGTCGGTGAGGCGGTGCATCAGCTCCATATTGTGGCCCACGCAGCGGAGCTTCAGGGCGCGGAGGGCCTCGTCATCGGTCATGAGGGCGGTGTGCTTCTCCGGCAGCGGGGGCGTATCGCCGCCGGACATGGTGACATCCACGCCGCAGCTGACCATGAACTGCTCAAAGTCCTCCAGCCGGGCGTAGACCCGGGTATAGCGCTTCTGCTTCTCGCCGTCCACGTCATCCAGCTTATCCAGGATCACCTGAAAGGCCTGAGCCAGGGTGGAGATACGTGTGATCTCCCGGCCCTGCGCATCGTGGAGCTGCTTGACGCGGAAGTCGGCGTAGATCAGCAGCAGCGCCTCCACGGAGAGGTAGTCGGGCTCCAGGTCCCAGACGGAGTGGTTGGCGGCCACATGGCCGATATCGGTCATCCGGCGGCGGCGGAACCACTGGTCGGTGTAGAAATAGTGCAGGTAGGGCACGCGCTCGCCGGGGCGGCAGCCGAACTTGCCCAGATCGTGGCCGGCGGCGGCGCCGGAGACCAGGGCCACGTCCACGGCCACGCCGCTTTTCCGCAGGGCGCGGGCGGCGGTGACGGCGATGTGGTGGACGCCGGCGATATGCTCCAGGGTGCGGTAGGGCGTGACCTCCAGGCCCAAACGCATCAGCTCATAGACGAACTCCCGCTTCCACAGGCGCAGGAAGCGCTGATAGGACGGGGCACTGGGACTGCCGGCCAGCTCATCATCGGTCAGGAAATCGAAGGTCCAGGCCGGGTCGTGGGGCAGCAGCTCCGCCTCGGCGGCAAACAGCACCTGCAGCACCGACAGCAGGAACACCGCACCGGGGGCGAAGGGCTCCGCATCGGTCTTTTCCGGGTAGAGCAGGCGGCGGGCATAGTCGTAGGCATAGGCCAGCCAGCCCTCGGACGGTTCGCCGGGGCACAGCGTCTCCAGCTCCGGGCGGCAGAGGGCCAGCACGTCGGCGCAGCGGAGGCGCGCGCCGCTGAACAGCCCGGTGAAGCGCTGCATATAGCCCTCGGTCTCGAGGGCGCGGAGCAGGGCGTCCCCGGGGGCAAAATAGTCCGCGGCGGGACGGTCGGAAAGGCGGCGGCGCAGGGCCAGGTCCATCTGGCGGATACGTTTTTTGTTCATGGCAAAACCTCCTGCCGGTGGTATCGTACACGGACCGTGTCCGCCGGAAAGGCACCCGTACACCGGTAAGATGTCCGGGGTGGACACGGAACACCATAATAATAGGACACTCCCCCGCACGCTGTCAATATTCCGCGGGGCGTTTTGCCACCGTTTTGATACGGAACCTTAGTAAGGTCTTAAGCGTGTGTTCACGATTTATTCACATTTTGAGGGCCAGGCGCATGATATGATATTGTCGGGGGCAGCGGCGGAACGGAATGACAATTTCTGCCGTCTAAGTAAATAGGCAAATCATCCCGCGGGCGCGCGGGAAGGAAAAAGGAGAACACGACATGAAAAAAGCGGCTTTTGTACTGGCGCTGGTGATGCTGCTGGGCTGTGTGTCCGGCTGCGGCGCAGTGGAGGGCGAGGCCTCCGTGCAGTCGGTGTCCATGATCTGCGGGCTGGGGTCCGTGGGTCTGGCGGACCGGTTCGCGGGCATCGTCAGTCCCCTGGGCGAAACGACCATCAAGAAAAACGACGCCATGACCATCGACACCATCAAGGTGAAGGTGGGCGACAGCGTAAAAAAGGGCGACGTGCTGCTGACCTATGACCTCAGCCAGATCCGCACCGACCTGGAGATGGCCCAGCTGGAGCTGGAGCAGCTGAACGCCACGCTGGAGGACCAGCAGGCGGAGCTGGAAAAGATACAGAAGCTGATGGACAGCACCTATGACGACGCCACCAAGCGGCAGTATGCCCTGGATCTGCGGGAGCAGAACGTGAAGGTGCTGGAGACGAAGGCCAACATCGCCACCAAGAAGAAGGACATCGAGAAGCTGAAGGCCAACACCAAGAACGGCACGGTGACCGCGCCGGTGGACGGCGAGATCAAGTCGCTGAACCCGGACGGCGGTACGGACAACTCCGGCAACGCCCTGCCGTTCATGACCATCGTGGAGACGGGCGGCTTCCGCATCAAGGGCTATGTCAACGAGAACAACGCCTCCGTTCTCACCCAGGGCACCCAGGTGGTGATCCGCTCCCGGGTCAGCGACCAGACGTGGAAGGGCAGCATCAGCTCCATCGACTGGAACAACGCCCAGCAGAGCCGCAGCGACTTTGGCGACGGCGACACGGCCATGTCCAGCAAGTACCCCTTCTATGTCACCCTGGAGGGCAGCGGCGAAGGACTCTTGATGGGGCAGCATGTGTACATAGAGCCGGACTACGGTCAGGAGGACACCCAGGACGAGAACCTGATCAACCTGCCCAGCTACTTTATCAACGACGCCGAGGGCAATCCGTGGGTGTGGGCTCAGAACAGCAAGGGCAAGCTGGAAAAGCGGAGCGTCACCCTGGGCGAGTACAACACGGAGACGGACACCTATCCCGTGACGGACGGCCTGACGGCGGAGGACTACATCGCCTTCCCGGACGAGAGCCTGAAGGCAGGCATGACGTGCATCACCTATGACGAGGGCACCTTTGACCCCGGCGCCAGCGGCGGCAAGGTCTATCCCGAGGGCGACGGTGAAAAAATCGACGAAAACGTGCCCATGGACGGCATGGACGGCGGCGATATGCCCGCCGAGGACGGCGTTGTGACCGACGAGGGCGGCACCGTCAGCAACAGCACGGTGACCGCGCTGCCCGGCGGCGCGGACGCCTCCGCGCCGGCGATCATTCCGCCGATGGAGGGCTGAGCATGATTTTGGAAATGCGCGATATATGCAAGGACTACCCCATGGGAAAGTCCGTGGCACATATCCTGAAAAACGTGAACCTTGACGTGGAGGAGGGGGAATACCTGGCTATCATGGGTCCCTCCGGCAGCGGCAAGACCACGCTGATGAACCTGATCGGGTGTCTGGACGTGCCCACCAGCGGCAGCTATCTGCTGGGCGGGCGGGACGTGACCACCTGCAACAACAAGCAGCTGGCGGAGGTGCGGAACAAGGAGCTGGGCTTCGTGTTCCAGAGCTTCAACCTGCTGCCCAAGCTGACGGCGGTGGAGAACGTGGCGCTGCCCCTGCTGTACGGTGGGGTGAAGAAGGCGGAACGGCTGGAACGGGCCCGGGCCGCGCTGGAGACAGTGGGGCTTTCCGACCGGGTGGATCACCGGCCGGACCAGCTGTCCGGCGGACAGTGCCAGCGGGTGGCCATCGCACGGGCCATCGTGGGCAAGCCGAAGCTGCTGCTGGCCGACGAGCCCACCGGCGCGCTGGACAGTGCCAGCGGCGCGGCGGTGATGGAGCTGTTTCAGCAGCTGCATGACAGCGGCTCCACCATCATCATGATCACCCACGACCATTCCATCGCCAACCACGCCGCCAAGGTCATGACCATACGGGACGGCGTACTGTCGGGAGGTGACGACTATGAGTGAGAAGCTGACGCTGCGGGAAAAGCTGCATATCGGCGAAAAGAACCCCGATGGTGAGAAGCCGCGCATGAGCAAGAAGCTGAAAAAGGGCATTATCGCCGCCGCCTGCGTGGTGGGCGTGTGCGGCGCGGTGTGGGGCGGACTGACCATCGCCCGGAACGCCCAGCGGGGCGACGTGAACGTATACGCCGTCAACGAGTGCGCCATGACCGACTACTGGGGGGACACCTCCAACACCAGCGGCATGGTGACCACGGACAAATTGCAGAAGATCTACATCTCCCAGAGCCAGACGGTGAAGAAGGTGTGGGTCAAGGAGGGCGACAGCGTCAAGAAGGGCACGGTGCTGGTGAGCTATGACTCCACCCTGACACAGGCCACCGTGGAGCGCGCCAAGATCGACTATGACCGGCAGGCGGAGAACCTGGAGGTCATGAAAAACGGGCTGGAGCTGCTGAAGAAGGCGAAGAACAAGGAGACGCTGGAGGCGGAGCTGAAGAAGCTTCAGGATGAGCTGCAAGCGGAGATCGACAAGATCAACCACCACGAGGGCTATGATCCGAATGATAAAATAACAAAACCCGACAAAATCGGAGTGGAGGGCAGCACTGGCAATGACAAGGACCATCCGCTATACTACCAGATCCTGTCGGGTACCAAGCTGAACGACGCTACACTGGACGGCATACTGCAAGAGTTTGGCCGAGCAGACCCCACCAGCAATACGCCGGAGATCACGACATATATTGTGCTGGTCACGCGGGAAAACGACAAGAAGGGCGGCATTCCCAGCAGTCTGGGTCTGGCGCTGACAAAGACCTTCACGCCGGATGCCACCAGCGGCGGCAGCGAGGTCACGACCACCGCCAACGAAAACCAGGGCACGGGCCAGACCGAAACACCTACGACACCTGTGGCTGGGACGGTGAGTTTCTCTTTCCAGGTCTGTGATCTGGCCGATTACGTTGACCCGGGCCGAACCTATAATACCGAGGAATACAAGAAGCTGCAGCGGAAGATTGCCCAAATTCAGGAGCTGCTGGAGTCCTCCATGACCCAGTTGGAGATCAACAAGGCCATTCTGGAGAAGGCTCAGGCGGTAAAGGAGCAGGAGGTCAACCTGAAGGTGGCGAAGCTGAAGCTGGACAAGAAGCTGGCGGAGCTGGGCGACGGCAACGTGTACGCGGAGTTCGACGGCACGGTGAAGGCCGTGCGGGACCCGGACGCGGCCTATAACAACAGCGAGGCCGTGGTGGAGCTGTCCGGCGGCGGCGGATATTACGTTACCGGCACCCTCAGCGAGATGGATCTGGGCAGCGTGCAGGTGGGCGACAGCGTATCCATCAGCAGCTGGATGACCGGAGCGGCCTGCGAGGGCACCATCGTGTCCATCGACGACTATCCCACCAGCAACGGCAGCAACTGGGGCGACGGCAACAGGAACGTGTCCTACTACCCCTTCAAGGTGTTTGTCACCGAGGACGCGAATTTGCAGCCCAATGACTATGTGGATATACAGTACCAGAAGGTGTCCGCCCAGCAGCAGGCGGGAAGCTCACTGTATTTGCAGAGCATGTTTATCCGGGAGGACAACGGCAAGAGCTATGTGATGGCCCGGGGCGAGGACGGCAGACTGGAGCAGCGGTGGGTGCAGACCGGCCGGGATCTGTGGGGCAGCTACACCCAGATACGGGGCGGGCTGACCGTGGACGACTACGTGGCGTTCCCCTATGGGCGCGACGTGGTGGAGGGTGCCCACACCCAGGAGGCCACGACCGACCAGCTGTACAACTACGGCATATAAAGGAGGCGGGATAACCATATGTTGGAAAATATAAATCTCGCCTTTCAGGGCGTGTGGAGCCACAAGCTGCGGTCGTTTCTGACCATGCTGGGCATTATTATCGGTATCGCCGCGATCATCACCATCGTGTCCACCATTCAGGGCACCAACGAGCAGATCAAGCAGAACCTGATCGGCGCGGGCAACAACGTGGTGCGGGTGACCATCAAGGCGGCGGACAGCCAAAACTATTTCGACCTGAACTACTCGGCGCTGCCGGAGGGTATCGACCCAGTGACCCGGGAAATGCGGGATGAGATGGAGAAGCTGGGCAGCGTGTCGCTGGTGGGCATGTACCATGTCCGGGAGTGGTGCGACAACGTATACGTGGGCAATACAGCGTTCAGCGGGTCGCTGTACGGCGTGGACGACCACTATCTGACGGCCGTGGACTACGCGGTGAACTACGGACGCTCCTTCACGGCGGCGGATTATGAGAACCGGCGGAATGTGGCGCTGATCGACGCGAAGTCGGCAAAGTCGCTGTTCCAGGGGGAGAACCCCATCGGCGGCACCATCGAGATCAACGGGATGCCGTTCACCGTGGTGGGTGTGGTGTCCTCCCGGTCCAGCAGCGGACCGGTGATCAACAGCTTTAAGGATTATCAGATGTACGCCGGCAGCACAGCGGGGACCATTTTCATCCCGGACGTGTGCTGGTCGGTGCCGTACCGGTATGATGAGCCCCAGTACGCGGCGGTGCGGGCCACCAGCACCAACGACATGACCGCCGCCGGCGACAATGTGGCCAAGTATCTGAACGAGAACGCCATCCGGACCACGAAGTACAAGTACGAGTCCAAGGACCTTCTGCAGCAGGCCAGCGATCTGCAGAGCCTGTCGGAGAGCACCAACAAGCAGTTGATCTGGATCGCGGCTATCTCGCTGGTAGTGGGCGGCATCGGCGTGATGAACATCATGCTGGTGTCCGTCACCGAGCGCACCCGCGAGATCGGATTGAAGATCGCCATCGGCGCGCAGCAGAGCCGCATCCTCTGGCAGTTCCTGACGGAGGCGGCGGTGCTGACCAGCATGGGCGGCATACTGGGCGTGGCTACGGGCATCGGCCTGGCGGAGATGATGTCCCACATCATGGGGACACCGGTGGCCATCAGCGTACCGGCGTGCATCATCGCGGTGGCCTTCTCCATGGTCATCGGCGTGGTGTTCGGCCTGGTGCCGGCCATGAAGGCATCGAAGCTGAACCCCATTGAAGCCCTACGGAGAGAATGATACGCAGAAAGAAAAGACCGGCTTTCGCCGGTCTTTTTCTCTGTCTGCTCCCGGCGAAGACGCAGCGAAAGCAGAAAACAGCCCCCGGCAGGGGGCTGTTTCTTTATTTACTGCGGCAGCTCGCCGGGGGCGACCAGGATGATCTTGTCGGCCCGGTCATAGTCGCTGTACGCCTCCTTGGTGCTGCGGAGGAGCGTACCGTCGCCGGCGTAAACGTTGCGGTAGGTCTGGACGGCGTAGCCGTTGTGGCCGTACTGCTCCACCTCGCTGGTGCCGGGGGCGATGCGCTCGGACTCCTGATAGACCGTCTTGCGCTCGGAGTAGGAGAGGAACTGGTTGGTCATCTCCACATAGTGGTCGTCGGTCTTGGTGCCCAGCAGGGTGATGGTCAGCTGGTTGGTCTCGTCGTTGTAGCTGGTGGTGATCTTGATGGGGTAGTTGGTGCTGTTGCGGAAGGCAAAGTCCGGGCCGCCCCAGCTGACCGTGGCATCACAGCCCGTGACGGGCATATAGCCGGGGTCGAACATATGGGCGTAGCGCAGGACGATCTGCAGGTCCGCCATGAGGGCGGAGTAGTACAGCGTGGAGGACACCTGGCAGATACCGCCGCCGATGGAGGTAACGGTCTTGCCGCCGGAGTAGGCGGCGGCGGGCTGGAAGCCCCGGGCCTCGGTGCGCTGGCCCACAGTGGCGTTGTACCAGAACTCCTCGCCGGGGTTATAGATACGGCCGTTGATGGCGGCGGAGGCCAGCTTGATGTTCTGGCGGCGGCCCCAGGGGCCGGCGCAGGTGGTGGTGCAGGTGCCGATCACGTCCCGGAACATGGCCTGCTCCAGCTCCTCGGTGGCGGCGGGCGGGAACTGCACCTGGGCGTCAGCCAGGAATTCCTCGCCCGGCTGGGCGGCGTCCAGTTGCTTTTGCACCGTCTCCACATCGAACTGTACGCCCACGCGGGACTGGGTGGGCTTGCCGGTGGATTTGTCGCAGATGGCGGCGGCCATGGCGCCGGCGATCTCGTCGTGGAGCGCCTGCACGTCCATGGGCGCGGCGGTGTGGGCCGCGAACACACATTCCACGGACCGGGCTGCCGCGGACAGGTCGCGGCTCTCGAAGCGCTGCGCCAACTCGGCGCGCAGCGCCGCCGCGTCCAGCTTCTCGCCGTCCTGCGGCTTGGTGATGTACAGGCCCTCACCCTCCGCCAGCCGGTAGCCGCCGTCCGTTACGGTGCACGCCACGGTGTCGGACAGCTGTTCACAGGCGGCGGTAAGCTTCGCCTCGTCCACGTCCAGCTGGGGCGTGACATCCACGGCCCTGAACCAGCTCTCGATAAAGCGCCAGCCGCCGCGGAGGAACGCGGTCACATCGCTGCCCCAGCCCCGGTCCTGCACGTCGCAGCCGGCAGCCTTGGAGACATAGACGGGCAGAACGGTGACGCCCAGGTCGGAAAGGGTGGTGCTGCCGATCTCCTGCCCGTCACGGGTCAGGCGGATGGTCATGCCGTCCAGCAGGGCGCTCCCCTGCTCCGTCCAGCGCTGCTCGGCCTCCTGCGCCGACAGGCCGGACATATCCATGCCCAGCACGGAGGTGTTGGGAAACGCCGTGTGGGAATACAGCGCGTTGGCGGCCACACAGCAGCCCGCGTAGGCCAGCACCAGCACCGCCGCGGCGATGCCGATGATCAGTCCGGCTCTTTTGCCGGGGGTCTTGGGAGGCTTTTCTTCCGGGGCCGCGCGCTTGCCGGCCGTCTCCGGCGCGGGATCGGCGGTAACAGAGGACATATTCAACTCGTCGCTCATGGTGTCCCCTCCTTTGTATCATCAGGTTTGGGCAATACCGGCAAAATGCCGTGCCATTACTGCATTGTATCACGGTTTGTCAAGGAATGGGTTACAAAAGCGTTACGACACCTCTTTCTGCGGCTTTGCGCGGGGAATGGTGACGGTGAGGCAGATGGCGTCCTCCGTGTCCCGGCGGGAGACTTTGGCGCCGACGCCGGCGGTCTGCATGAGCCTGACGCCCCGGTCCACGCTGTTGAGAAACAACCGGACGTCCTTGATGATATACGCGCTGCGGCGGCGGGGCTGCGTCGTCTGGTTTTGCGCGACCAGACGGTCTATGTAGGCCTCGGCATCGGCGACGTTCAGCTGGTTTTTGCCGATGTGTTCGACGGCGGCAAGGCGCTGCTCCGGGTCCTCCAGACGCAGGAGGGCACGGGCGTGGCGCTCGGTCAGGCCGTAGCGGTGCAGAGCCTCCGCCACCGGCTCCTCCAGCCGGAGCAGGCGCAGCTTGTTGGCCACGGCGGACTGGCTGCGGCCCAGCCTTTCCGCCGCCTGCTGCTGACTGAGACCGTAGCGGCGGAGCAGGCGGGCGATGGCGGCCGCCTCCTCCATGTAGTCCAGGTCGCGGCGCTGGAGGTTCTCGATCAGGGCCAGCAGGGCGGCGTCCTCCTCATCCACCCGGGCCAGCAGACAGGGCACCTGCCGCAGCCCGGCGATCCGCGCCGCCCGCCAGCGGCGCTCGCCGGCCACCAGCTCGTAGACTGCGCCCTTCTGCCGGACGGTGAGCGGCTGCAGAATGCCGTAGGCGGCGATGCTGGCCGCCAGCTCCTGTAAACTCTCCGGGTCGAACCGGCGGCGGGGCTGCTGGGGATTGGGACGGATATCGTTGATGGGTATGTATCGCACGCGGGCAGAGAGGAAATCGGTCTTCTGGTCTTTTTTCATGGCGGTCGCCTCCTTTTTTCGCCTATTGTACGGCGGGAGGCCTGTCGAAAGCGGGCGAAGACCGTCGGGAAATAAAAAAATGCACCCGCCCCTGTCGGGGCGGGTGCGGCGGTCACTGCTTTGTGCGGATATCCTCGCCGAAGAAGGGCAGGATCTGGTAGGCACCCTCGATACGGGAGAGGATGGGCGCGCCGTAGCGATGGCCCAGCTCCTCCGGGGCCAGGTTGGTGCTGATGATGGTGGACCTGCCGGAGAGCATACGGCCGTTGACGATCTGATAGAGGGCGCTCTGGACAAAGGCGGTGGTCATCTCGGTGCCCAGGTCATCCAGGATCAGCAGGTCGCAGCTCTCGCAGCGGCGGACGTCGGCATCGCTGACCTCGTCGGGGCGGAATTTGGCGTCCTCATAGCGGGAGAAAACGCTGATAGCGGTGTCGTAGACCACGGAGAAGCCGGCGTCGCTGACCTCCCGGGCGATGCAGGCGGAGAGGAACGTCTTGCCCAGGCCGGTGCCGCCGGAGAGCAGCAGGCTGCCGCTGCCCCGGGAGAACTGGCGGGCAAAGTCCCGGCAGACGTCGAAGTTGCGCTCCATGTTGGCCCGGGGCGAAACGCCGTAGCTGTCCCACACGGCGCTGTCGTACAGGTCGAAGCGGAAGGTGTCGAACCGGGCCTCGCCCAGCGGCAGGAGCCGGGAGAGCTCCGCCAGCTGCTCGCGGGCGTAGTACTGCTTCAGGCAGGCGCAGACGCCGGACCGGGTATAGCCGGTGTCTCCGCAGAGGGAGCAGGCAGGCTTGTCCTCCAGGTAGTCGGCGGGATAGCCCATATCCTCCAACAGGGCGGCGCGCTCGCGCTGCAGGGAGAGATTTTCGTCCCGCAGGACCCGCAGGGCGGGCAGCGGGTCCTCGCCCTTTTTGGCGGCGGCGGCCACGATGCGGCTCATGGTGGTGCGGAGGGTGCGGTCGATGTCCCGCAGGCGGGGCTGGCGGGCAAAGACCTCCCGGCGGCGCCGGTCCAGCTCGGCCTCCCGGCGCTGGCGGGCCTGGTCAAAGCGGGCAATGGCCCGCTGCATGATGATACCGTCGTATGACATATTCTCACCTCTTGATATAGCGGCGCATCCAGGCGTCCTTGTCCCCGGCGGGGGCGGCGGACTTACCGGCGGCAGCGGGCCGCTTGCCGGCCGCCTCGCCCTCCTCTACCTGGCGGGGCGTATGCCAGCCGGCGTCGTGCCAGCGGCGCAGGATGCCGTTAAGATAGCGCCAGTTCAGGTCCTTCTTGTAGAACACCGTGCGCTCATAGGCCAGAGCCACCGTCTCCGGCGGGAAGCCCATGTCCATCCACTGGTCGATGTAGCGGCGTTCGGCCTCCACCGGCGGCCTGTTAAGAATTCGTAAATTCGACAAATAAGAAGTATACTTCCTGTTACGCTCTGCCCATTTTTTCAGGTATACCGCGGCAGAATTCTGGTCAAATATGCCAAGCTGCGCCCAGCGATAGCCCTCTTTTTCCACTTGGCGCATGGTTGGCCGTCTACCCTCGCCCCACTGGCTGCGAGCCCGTTCGACACAGTGGCACACCAGCAGATAGATCACGTCGGCGGGCATACCCAGGTCATCGTAAAGACCGGCCAATATCTGCAAGTCGGCGGTGCGGAGCTTCTTGCCCAGCTGCTGCTCCGTCTGTGGCACCAGCAGGCGGAAGCCCTCGTTGTCCGTCAGCAGTCCGGCGATGTCCTGGGCGGTGTAGACCGGGCGTTCGTCCGCCGGATCGGGCGGCATCTGGCGGGCCGGTCGAGGCAGCAGGTCCAGGTCCTGAAGGACCTTCTCCGCCGCGTCGATCCGCAGGCGGCTGATGGGCAGGACCTTTTCCAGCTCCTCCGGCGTGACGCCCCGGCCGAAGCGGCGCAGGGCCAGATACAGCAGGGCGGCGTCGCCCTGCCCGCTTTGCAGCAGCTTGTCGGCCGCATCGGCGGGCAGCGTCAGCTGCTCCTGCCTGTTCCGAAGTATATAGCCGTCCATGGCGATGACCTCCCCTCTCATTCGTGCTCTCCATTCTACACGAAAAAGGGGGCGGCGTAAAGCGGGGCGGGACAACTTTTTACAAATTTCCGCTTTTCGCCAAAATAGACTTTTCTCCGGCGGGTTTTGTGGTATAATGCTATTTGTATAAGTATATATACCCAACGAAATGAATTAAGGAGGGTTTTGGCATGGCGAACCGGGTAACGATGTCTATCTGCGGCACGGAGTATATCCTCGTAGCGGAGGAGGACGCCGCCTACATGGAGAAGATCGGCAGCATGGTGGATGCGGAGATGCAGAAGCTGATGGACAGCGCCCACATGAGCCGTGACGCGGCGGCGGTGCTGGCGGCGGTCAATCTGGCGGACCAGCTCACCAAGGCGCAGGAGGGCGCGGAAAATCTGCGCCGGCAGGTGAAGACATATCTGGACGAGGCCAGCCGCGCTAAGAACGAGGCCGCGGAGCTGCGCCGGAAGCTGCAGAACGCCCAGAACCAGAATAACCGCCGGTGATGATGGAGCTTTTGGCCCCCGCGGGGGGATATGAGGCACTGACCGCCGCGGTGCAGAACGGCGCGGACGCGGTGTATATGGGCTTCGGTGCGTTCAACGCGCGGCGGAGCGCGAAAAACTTTACCGACGAGGAATTCGCGTCGGCGGTGCGGTATTGCCATCTGCGGGGCGTGCGGGTCTTTTTGACCCTGAACACCCTGCTGACCGACCGGGAGCTGCCCGGGGCGGCCGCGGCGCTGCGGAAGGCCAGCGCCATGGGCGTGGACGCGGTGCTGGTGCAGGACTGGGGCCTGCTGACCCTGGCAAAGGAGATCGTGCCGGACCTGCCTCTTCACGCCAGCACGCAGATGAGCCTGTTCACGCTGGGCGGCGCCAATGCGGCCGCGGCGCTGGGCATGGAGCGCGTGGTGCTGGCCCGGGAGCTGGACCGGGACGAGGTACGGGAGATCTGCGCCGGCTGCGGCGCGGAGATCGAGGTGTTCGGCCACGGGGCGCTGTGTATGTGCTACTCCGGCCAGTGCGAGATGAGCGCCGTGCTGGGACAGCGCAGCGGCAACCGGGGCGCCTGCGCCCAGCCCTGCCGCCTGCCCTACGGCGTGAACGGCCCCTGCCGGGACGCGCATCCCCTGAGCCTGAAGGACGCCAACCTGTCCGCCTATTTGCAGGACATGGAGGACATGGGCGTGGCCTGCCTGAAGCTGGAGGGACGGCTGAAGCGGCCGGAATACGTGGCCGTGGTAACGGGCATCTATCGCCGTCTGCTGGACGAAAAGCGGCTGCCCACGGCGGAGGAGTCCCGGGCACTGGAGCAGGCCTTCTCCCGCAGCGGCTTCACCGACGGCTACTGGCTGGGCAAAAAGGGCAAGGCCATGTTCGGCACCCGGCCGGAGAACGTACCGGAGCCGAAAGAGCTGTTCGCCGCGGCCCGTGAGACCTATGAAAACGGAAAAGAAAACCGAAAGATACCTGTGAATCTCCGTCTGACGGTGCGCCGGGGGAAACCGGTGGCACTGACCGGCGCGTGCGCCGTCCCGGGCGGCGTCACCATAGTCATGGCCACGGGCGATATGCCGGAGGAGGCGCGAAACCGCGCCGTGACGGAGGAGGAGCTGCGGCAGCGGCTGACCAAGACCGGCGGCACGGTGTTCGCGGCAGATCAGATCGAAATAGAGCTGGACGAGGGGCTGATGGTGTCCGCCAGCGCGGTGAACGCGCTGCGGCGGGAGCTGCTGGACGAGCTGGCGGATCGGCGGATGGACATCCCGAAGCGCCGTGAACTGCCCGCCTCTCCCCTGCCGGAGGCCCCGGCGGGCGCGGCGGAGCTGGACTTTACCGTGTCCGTCAGCCGGCCCGACCAGCTGACGGCTGAGCTGCTGGCGGAACGGCCCGCCATCGTGTATATTCCGGTGGAGCTGCTGGATAAGATGGACCTGACGCCCTATACCGGGCAGGCGGAGTTCTGCGCGGTGCTGCCCCGGATATTCCGCACGGCGGACGAACCGGTGTTCCGGGATATTCTGCAGCGGCACCCGGAGGTCGCCTCCGCGGCCATCGGCAACCTGGGCCATCTGGCCATCGTGAAGGGACTGGGCAAAACGCTCCGCGGCGACTTCGGCCTGAACGTGTACAACAGCCGGGCTGTGCGCTTCTGGCAGGAGCAGGGGCTGTCGTCCGTGACGGCCAGCTTTGAGCTGCGGTGGCAGCAGGTGCGGGACCTGGGAAAATATGCGGACTGCGAGGCCCTTGTCTATGGCCGCTTGCCGCTGATGATCACCGAAAACTGCGTGACGAAGAACAGCGTGGGCTGCGCCCATGGGGCGGGCAGCGTGCTGACCGACCGGCGGGGCGAGCAGTTCCCGGTGCTGTGCGCCTACGGGTGCCGGTGCGAGATCGAGAACGGAAAGACACTGGTGCTGGCGGACAAGCCGGAGGTATTCCGGTGCGGCCTGCGGTACGGACGCCTGCGCTTCACCACGGAGACGGCGGCAGAGTGCGCGGCGATCCTCCGCGCCCACAGGGCCGGGACCGTCACCGCCGGTGACAACAGCACACGCGGGCTGTTCTACCGGGGCGTAGAGTAAAACAAGTAGTATAATACTCGTTATAATTTACAAACCGTATTCAATTTCAGGAGAAAAAGGTGTTACTATGGAGCTGAAGATCAAGGCCCTGTCCCCCAAGATCGGGACGGAGATACCCCTCCCCCGCTTTGCCACCGCCGGTGCGGCCTGCATGGACCTGTGCGCCTGCATCGACGAGGCGGTGACGCTGGCAGCCGGGGAACGGCGGCTGGTGCCCACCGGCATCGCCATCGCCCTGCCATCGGCGGACTACGCGGCGCTGGTGTTCGCCCGCAGCGGGCTGGGCATCAAGAAGGGCGTGTGCCTTTCCAACGGCGTGGGCGTCATCGACAGCGACTACCGGGGCGAGATCGGCGTGGGGCTGGTAAACCTGGGAAGCGAACCGTACACGGTGCAGCCCGGGGACCGGATCGCCCAGCTGATGGTGGTGCCGGTGGTGCAGCCCACGGTGACGGTGGCGGAGGACCTGGACGAGACGGACCGGGGCGCCGGCGGCTTCGGCTCCACAGGCAGGTGACGTATATGGCAAAGATCGTGCTGGCCTCCGGGTCCCCCCGGCGGCAGGAGCTTTTGCGTCGGATGGGCATCACCGACTTTACCGTCCGGGTGCCGGAGGTGGAGGAATACTTCCCCGCCGGGCTGACGCCGGAGGAGACGGTGTGCTACATCTCCCGGGAGAAATCCCAGGCGGTGGCGTCCGACGCGGACGAGATCGTCATCACGGCGGATACGATGGTGTTTCTGGACGACAAGAAGCTGGGCAAGCCCGCCGACGAGGCGGAGGCCCTGCAAATGCTGACGGCCCTGCAGGGTCGGCGCCACACCGTCTGTACCGGTGTGACGGTGCGGCAGGGGGAGAAAGCCCTGACCCGCGCCCAGCACACGGACGTGTATTTCCGTCCGGCCACACAGCGGGAGCTGAAGGCCTACATCGCCGGGGGCGAGCCCATGGACAAGGCCGGGGCCTACGGCGTACAGGGACAGGGCGCGCTGCTGGTAGAGCGCATCGACGGCGACTTTTTCAACGTGATGGGGCTGCCGGTGGTGCTGCTGGCGGAGATGCTGGGCGAATTCGGGATACAGCTGCTGGGATAATGCCCCTTTCGCTCCCTCTGAGAGGGTGCACTGCCGCCTCCCCTGCCGGGGGAGACTTCAGAGAGGAACAAACGACACATGAAGCGATTTTTTACGAAAACGGGAATATGGCTGCTGGCCGCGGCGGCCACCATCGCGGTGGTGCTGTGCGTGGTGTCGGCCCTGAGCTCCGGAACGGGGCTGCTGCACAACGCCCTGGGCGTGATCGCCTCGCCCTTCCGGGCGGCGGGTTCCGCCGTGGCGGGCTGGGTCGGCGGCATTAGCCAGCGGTTTGAGGACGTGGAGACCCTGCAGCAGGAGAACGACGAGCTGCGGCAGCAGATCGCGGAGCTGGAGGAGCAGCTGCGGCAGATGGAGCCGGCGGCGACCGAGAACAAAGAGCTGCGCCAGCTGCTGGGCCTGCGGCAGCAGCGCAGTGACCTGGTGTTCGAGGCGGCCCGCGTCACCCAGCGCGACGTGTCCAACTGGGCCAGCACGCTGGTGCTGGACCGGGGCAGTCAGCATGGTGTGGCCATAGGCGACTGCGCGGTGGACAGCGCCGGGAATCTGGTGGGTGTGGTCACAGACGTGGGCCTGAACTGGTGCCGGCTGTCCACGGTGTTGGACACGGACTCCCAATTCGGCGCGCGGGTATTCCGCACCGGCGAGACGGCGGTGGCTGGCGGCGACCTGGCGCTGATGGCCGAAGGCCGGCTGCGGCTGCAATACCTCAGCGACAGCGCGAACCTGATCAAGGGCGATGTGATCGTCACGTCCGGACTGGGCGGCTACTATCCCGCCGGGCTGGTCATCGGCACGGTGGAGTCCGTGCAGACGGATGACGGCGGGCTGGCGCGGTACGCGGTGCTCTCGCCCAAGTGCGATGTGGCGGCGATACAGGAGATGTTTATTATCACGGATTTTGACGTGATCCAATGACGGAGGACGGCTATGACACGGCGGGCGATACTGCTGAAGTGGATATTGTACTGTCTGTGCGCGCTGGCGCTGGCACTGCTGCAGGGGCTGGTGCTGGTATACGTGCGGGTATGGGGCGTGCACCCGTTCCTGCTGCCGGCCATCGCGGTGATACCGGCCACGCTGGAGCGCAACGAGCAGGCGCTGCTGTACGCGGTATTTTTCGGGCTGGTGTGCGACCTTCTCTCGCCGGTGGCGGGCCTGCCGTGCTTTTACGCGCTGGCGTTCCTGCTTGGCGCGGCGGCAGCGTGGCTGCTGAGCGGGCAGGTCATCATGGCGGGCGTGGTGTGCTCGCTGGTGGTGACAGGCGTATGTATGCTGCTCTGCGGACTGCTGCACATGGCGGTGCTGGCGGGACACAGCGGCGCGGGGCTGACCGCGGCGGGCCTGCTGCTGGGCAGGGAGCTGGCGGTATCGCTGCCCTTCGCGGCGGCGGCGCACCCGCTGTTCCGGTGGGCACAGCGGCGGACACTGAGCGAATGACCATAGGAGAACCAAGCTATGATGAAAAATCCTCACCCCTCCCGGCGGCGGGTATATGTGCTGCTGGGGTTTTTCTGTGCGTTTCTGGTGCTGTTTTTTGCGGTGCTGTATGACGCACAGGTGGTGCACGGCAGCGAAAATCGGGCCAGATCCATCACCAGCAACACCGCCAGCGAAACGGTGACCGCCTCCCGGGGCATCATCACCGACCGGAATGGCAAGGTGCTGGTGAGCAACCGGCTGGCCTATACGCTGGTGGTAGACAAGAGCAGCTTCGGCAAGGACGAGGCCGCGCTGAACGACGCCATCTGGCAGCTGATACAGCTGTGTCAGGAGCAGGGCGTCACATGGAACGACACCCTGCCCATGACCACAGGGTCCTCTCCCCAGCTGACCAGCAAAAGCCTGACCGAGAGCTTCCGGGAGTATCTGGGCGACAACAAGCTGCCCACGGACGGCGGCAGCGCGGAAGTGCTGGCCGCCATGCGGAAGCTCTACAAGGTCGACGACAGCTATACCGACGCGCAGGCGCGTCTGATCGTGGGCGTGCGGTATGAACTGGACGGGCGCAGCAGCTACACCTTTGCCGAGGATGTATCCACGGAGCTGCTGGGCCGCATCACCGACGGAAAGTACCGGGGCGTGACCATCAAGACAGCGGCGGCGCGGGTGTACAACACCAAGCTGGCGGCGCACATTCTGGGCACCGTGGGCGCCATATGGCAGGAGGAGTGGCGCAGCGACGAGAGCACCGGCTATGTGGGCTACGCCGACAAGGGCTACAATATGAATGACCTGGTGGGCAAGGACGGCGTGGAGAAGGCCTTTGAGGAATATCTCCACGGCAATGACGGCAAGCGGCTCATCACCACCGATGAGAACGGCAAGATCACCGGCGAGCTGTACACCCGGGAGCCCCAGCCCGGCGGCACCGTGGCGCTGACCATCGACATCGACCTGCAGCAGGTGGTGGAGGACACGCTGGCCAGTACCATTCAGGGCATGATCGACAAGGACAGCAACGAGCGCGGCGGCGCGGCGGCGGTCATTCAGGTCGGCACCGGTGAGGTACTGGCCATGGCCAGCTACCCCACCTACGATCTGGAGACGTTCAACCAGGACTATGATGAGCTGGTGAAGGACGAACGCCTGCCCATGTTTAACCGGGCCACCCAGGGCGTGTACGCCCCCGGCTCCACCTTCAAGCTGTGCACGTCCGTGGCGGCGCTGGAGGAGGGCATCATCACCCCCAGCACCATCATCGAGGACAAGGGTATCTACACCTACTATGTGGACCCGCAGCCCATGTGCTGGATCTGGCGGCAGGCCCACACCACCCACGGGCGCATCAACGTCAGTCAGGCCATCGTGGACTCCTGCAACTACTTCTACTACGAGGTAGGCCGGCTGACAGGCATCAAGAAGCTGGACGAGTACGCCACAGCCTTCGGCCTGGGGCAGTCCACGGGCATTGAGATCGGTGACGTCAGCGGCGTGCTGGCCTCCCCGGAGTGGGCGGAGGCCCACGACCGGGAGTGGACCGACGGCCAGACCATTACAGCGGCCATCGGCCAGTCCTACAACCTGTTCACCCCCCTGCAGCTGGCCAACTATGTGGCTACGCTGGTATCCGGCGGCGAGCACTATGAGGCACATCTTCTGAAAAACGTAAAATCTTATGATAATTCACGAGCTGTCGGCGTATATGGCAAGGGGCCGCTGAACGACCTGAACATCTCGGACAGCACCATGGCGGCGGTGACCAAGGGTATGCACGATCTGACCTACGACTCCCTGCGGAGCGCCTTTTCCCGCTGTGTGGTGGAGGCCGGCGCCAAGACCGGCTCGGCCCAGGTGGGTACGGATATCGCCAACGGCACCTTTGTGGCCTACGCCCCCTATGACGATCCGGAGATCGCCATCGCCATCGTGGTGGAGAAGGGCGGCAGCGGCAGTCTGCTGGCCAACGCGGCCGTGGACATCATCAACGCCTGGTTCACCCGGGATGGCACCGGCACCACCGCCGCCGGTGAGGACGCGCTGATGCGGTAAATCTGTTATAGAGACAAGAGGCACACATGGGACCCTATTTCAATTCGAGAGACAAACATTATAAAGACCCCTTCGGCGCCGTCCCCTGCGGCGCCGAAGTGCGGTTTGCGCTGGCGGACGACACCTACTACGGCTGCGAGCTGCTGGTGCTCCGGGAGTTCGCAGGCACGGAGGACACGTGCGCCCTGCCGCCGGCGGAGGGCGGCTTCGCCGGCACATACACCGCGCCGGCTGGCGGTGAGCTGTGCTGGTACTGCTTCCGCCTGACGGACGTGGACGGGCGCTGCGTGTGGTACGGCAAAAATGGCGTGCAGGACGCGCCGGAGAAGGCGGCACGCTGGCAGCTGACGGTATACGAGCCCTCCCCCGCCCCGGACTGGTTCGGGCGCGGCGTGACGTACCAGATCTTCCCGGATCGGTTCCGCCGTGTATCCATGCCGGACGTGAGCCATATGCCCGGGCACCGGTGGCTGCACCGCGGCTGGAACGAGCAGCCGGCGTTCCTTCCAGACGAGCACGGGCAGATCACCAACCGCGACTTCTTCGGCGGCTCGCTGCAGGGCATCACGGAGAAGCTGGACTATCTGGCGGGCCTGGGTGTGACGACACTGTATCTGAACCCCATTTTTGAGGCCGCCAGCAACCACCGCTACGACACCGGCGACTATCGGGCCATCGACCCGCTGCTGGGCACAGAGGCTGACTTCCGCGCCCTGTGCACCGCCGCCCATCAGCGTGGGATGCGTGTGATACTGGACGGCGTGTTCAACCATACCGGCAGCAACAGCCGGTACTTCAACGCCGAGGGCTACTATCCGGAGCCGGGGGCGGCCCAGAGCCAGAATTCAGAGTATTACAACTGGTACAGCTTCCACCCGTGGCCGTCGGACTACGACGCCTGGTGGGGCGTGAAGACTCTGCCCGCCGTCAATGAGGCGCAGCCGGCTTACCGTGACTTCATCTTCGGCGATCAGGACAGCGTGGTCCGGCATTGGCTGCGCTGCGGCGCGGACGGCTGGCGGCTGGATGTGGCCGACGAGCTGCCCGGCGACTTTATTGAGGGCATCCGCTCGGCCATCGATGCGGAAAAGCCCGGGGCTTACCTGCTGGGTGAGGTCTGGGAGGACGGCAGCAACAAGATCGCCTACTCCCAACGGCGCAGATACCTGCTGGGCCGCCAGGTCCACGGCCTGATGAACTACCCCTTCCGCACGGCCCTGCTGAACTGGCTGGCCGGCGGCGACGCCGCGGTCTTCCGCGACAGCATGGAGACAATTCGTGAGAACTACCCGCCCTTCGCCTTCTATGGCGCCATGAACTTCCTGGGCACCCACGACACAGCGCGCATTCTGACGCTGCTGGGCGCAGAGGGCACACCGAAAACCAAGGCGGAGCGTGCGGCGTACCGCCTCTCCCCCACTGAGTTGGCCCGGGGCCTGGCAAAGCTCCGTCTGGCGGGAATGCTGCTCTACAGCTTCCCCGGCTCTCCCACCCTCTTCTACGGCGACGAGGCCGGGATGCAGGGCTTCGAGGATCCCCTGAACCGGGGCGCCTTCCCCTGGGGCAGCGAGGACGCGGCGCTGACGGACTTCTTCCGCACTCTGGGACAGCTGCGGCGAACGCGGGAGAGCCTGCGCTCGGGCGCCCTGCGCTATCTGCTGGCCCGAGGCGGCGCTCTGGTCATCGAGCGTGAGCACGGAGGCGAGCGCACAGTAACGGCGCTGAATGCCGGGGACGCGCCGGCAGACCTGATGCTGGCCTGGGATGCGCCCACCGCGCAGGACGCGATGACCGGACAGCGATTTCTGGTCATCGACGGCAAAGTGCACCTGACATTGCCGCCGCTGAACGGCGTGATACTGGTATAAGGAACGGGGCGGTTGTTTCACGTGAAACAGCCGCCCTGCTTTTGTCCCTTTATGTTTCACGTGAAACAAAAAGACGAAAATTTGCATTTTCCCTCTTGAAACCCTCCATGCAGGTGGTATATACTATCATATTGAACTCAGACAGAAAGAGGAATTTGCTGTGGCGAAAATCATTGCGATCGTAAATCAGAAGGGCGGCGTGGGCAAGACCACCACCTGCGTAAACCTGGCCGCTGCCGTAAAAGCCGCTGGCAAGCGGGTGCTGCTGTGCGATTTTGACCCCCAGGCCAACGCTACCAGCGGCATGGGCGTGGACAAGACCACCAGCAACGGCGTCTACGATGCGCTCATCAACGGCGCAGAGACGGCCCAGCTGATCGTGACCACGCCCTATGGCGACGTGCTGCCAAGCAGCAAGGCGCTGGCCGGCGCCGGCGTGGAGATGATCAACATGGACGACCGGCAGTTCCTGCTGAAGGCTGCGCTGCGGCAGGTGGCGGACAGCTATGATTTCATCTTCATCGACTGTCCGCCCTCGCTGGAGCTGCTGACGCTGAACGCACTGTGCGCCGCCAACAGTCTGCTGGTCCCGGTGCAGGGCGAGTATTACGCGCTGGAGGGACTCAGCGACCTGATGAACACCGTGCGTATCGTGCGGCGCAGCATGAACCCGGGGCTGGACATCGAGGGCGTGCTGCTGACCATGTTCGATGGCCGCACCAACCTGTCTATACAGGTAGCCCAGGAGCTGAAGCGGTTTTTTGCCGGGAAGGTGTACAGCACCGTGATCCCGCGGAACGTGCGGCTCAGCGAAGCGCCCAGCCATGGCAAGCCCATCACCGCCTATGACAAGACCTGCCGGGGCGCGGACGCATACACGGCGCTGGCGGCGGAATTTTTGCGGAAGAACAACTGCTGAAAGGAGACGCGGTATGGCGAACACAAAAGGTCTGGGCAAGGGACTGAGCGCACTGCTTGGTGACGACGTCATCGCCGCCAAGGACGAGCGCGCCTCCTCCCTGCTGCTGCCCATCAGCCAGGTGGAGAGCTGCTCCACCCAGCCCAGAAAGAGCTTTGAGCCGGAGGCCCTCAGCGACCTGGCGGACTCCATCCGGATACACGGCATCATCCAGCCGCTGACCGTGCGGAAGCTGCAATCCGGCTACTATCAGATCATCGCCGGTGAACGGCGGTGGCGGGCGGCGCGGATGGCCGGGCTGACACAGGTGCCTGTGGTGGTCATCGAGGCCGACGACCGCAAGGCCATGGAGCTGGCCATGATCGAAAACCTCCAGCGAGAGGATCTGAACCCCATTGAGGAGGCCGAGGGCTACCGGGTGCTGACGGAGCAGTACGGCATGACCCAGGACGAGTGCGCGCAGCGGGTGGGCAAGTCCCGCCCCACAGTGGCCAACGCCCTGCGCCTGCTGGGGCTGACCGAGCCGGTGCGGGCCATGGTAGAGGACGGACGGCTGTCCGCCGGACACGCCCGCGCCCTGTTGACGCTGGGCAGCAAGCAGCAGCAGGCCGCCGCGGAGACGGTGGTCAAGGACGCCCTCTCCGTCCGCCAGACGGAACTGCTGGTGAAAAAACTCACCGCCGAGAAAAAAGAAAAGCCCCAAAAGGACGCGCTTTCCGTCAATTATGTTGAGGAGGCCGCCCGCGAGCTGGGCGAAAAGCTGGGCCGCCCCTGCCGCATCGTCAACGGCAAAAAGAAGGGGCGCATCGAGCTGGAATACTACGGCACCGAGGACCTGAACGCCCTGCTGGAGGCTCTGGAGAAGCTGGGAAAGCGATAAGCGTTTCACGTGAAACATCATCGAATAGAGGTATAGAATATGCTTGACATCAAGTTTATCCGGGAGAACCCGGACCTGGTAAAGGAGAATATCCGCAAGAAGTTCCAGAACGCCAAGCTGCCCCTGGTGGACGAGGTCATCGCCCTGGACAGCGAGCGCCGCGAGGCCATCAACGAGGGCGAGGCCCTGAAAGCCGAGCGCAACAAGATCTCCAAGGCCAACGGTCCCCTGTTCGGCAGGCTGAAAAAGTGCGCCGACGAGGCGGAGAAGGCCGCCCTTCAGGCGGAGATCGATGCCAACAACGCCGCCGTAAAGGCCAACGCCGAGCGCATGACCCGTCTGGAGGAGAAGAAGGCCAACGCCGAGGCGGCCATGAACAAGCTGCTGCTGGTCATCCCCCAGATGATCGACGAGTCCGTGCCCATCGGTCCGGACGACAGCTGCAACGTAGAGGTGGAGCGCTTCGGCGAGCCCAAGACCCCCGACTTCCCCATCCCCTACCACACGGAGATCATGGAGCGCTTTGACGGCGTGGATATGGACGCCGCCGCCCGTGTATCCGGCAACGGCTTCTATTACCTGATGGGCGACATCGCGCGGCTGCATTCCGCCGTCACCGCCTATGGCCGTGACTTTATGATCGACAAGGGCTTCACCTACTGCATCCCGCCGTTTATGATCCACGGCAACGTGGTGGAGGGCGTGATGAGCCAGACGGACATGGACGCCATGATGTACAAGATCGAGGGCGAGGACCTGTACCTGATCGGCACCAGCGAGCACTCCATGATCGGCAAGTTCATCGACCAGATCCTGCCGGAGGACAAGCTGCCCCAGACCCTGACCTCCTACTCTCCCTGCTTCCGCAAAGAGAAGGGCGCCCACGGCATCGAGGAGCGCGGCGTGTACCGCATCCACCAGTTCGAAAAGCAGGAGATGATCGTGGTCTGCAAGCCCGAGGACTCCAAGGCCTGGTACGAGAAGATGTGGCGCTACTCCGTGGAGCTGTTCCGCAGCCTGGATATCCCTGTACGCCAGCTGGAGTGCTGCTCCGGCGACCTGGCGGACCTGAAGTGCAAGTCCTGCGACATCGAGGCCTGGTCCCCCCGGCAGCAAAAGTACTTCGAGGTGTGCTCCTGCTCCAACCTGGGCGACGCCCAGGCCCGCCGCCTGAAGATCCGCGTCCGCGGCGAGGACGGTAAACTGTACCTGCCCCACACCCTGAACAACACCGTGGTGGCCCCGCCCCGTATGCTCATCGCCCTGCTGGAGAACAACCTGCAGGCGGACGGCTCCGTGCTGGTGCCCAAGGCGCTGCAGCCCTACATGGGCGGCAAGGAGCGCCTGGTGCCGCTGCGCTGATAGCGTATCGTAATAGTTATCCGTAATTATACTTTTAGTATAGGAGTTTTTACACATGAAGAAGTTTTTTGCGGAATTCAAGGAATTCGCCATGCGCGGCAACGTCATGGATATGGCCGTCGGCGTGATCATCGGTACCGCGTTCGGTAAGATCACCACCTCTCTGGTGAACGATGTGTTCATGCCCCTGATCGGTCTGCTCATCGGCGGCGTGGATCTGGGACAGCTGAATATCGTGCTGAAGCCGGAGGTGCTGGACGAGGCAGGCCAGGTGGTCACCGAGGCCGTTACCCTGGGCATCGGCACGTTTCTGAGCACGGTCATTGACTTTGTTCTGGTGGCCTTCGTCATCTTCCTGATGGTCAAGACCATCAACCAGCTGCACAAGCTGGGCAAAAAGGACGAGGAGCCGCAGGAGGAGGAAGAACCGGCTCCCACCAGCGAGGAGCTGCTGACCGAGATCCGCGACCTGCTGAAAGAGCAGCAGAAATGAGGGACCTCCTGACCGCCGGCCTGACGGCCCTGGACCTGGACCCCGCCGCCGCGGACAAGCTGGCGCACTACGCCGAACTGCTGCTGGAAAAAAACAAGGTGATGAACCTCACGGCCATCACCGTTCCCCATGACGTTGCCACCCTGCACCTGCTGGACTGCGCGACGCTGGCGGCGCAGCTGGACCTGTCCGGCAAGCGCGTCATCGACGTAGGCACCGGCGCGGGCTTTCCCGGCATGGTGCTGGCGATCTTGACTCCGGACGCCCGCTTCACGCTGCTGGACAGTCTGGGCAAGCGGGTGGACTTCCTGAAGGAGGTCCAGACGGACCTGGCGCTGAAGAATGTGACCTGCGTTCACGCCCGGGCGGAGGAATTCGCCGCGCAGCACCGGGAGCAGTTCGATCTGGCGGCCTCCCGTGCCGTGGCCCAGCTGAACGTGCTGTGCGAGCTGACGCTGCCGCTGGTAAAGGTAGGCGGACAGTTCGCCGCCATGAAATCCGTCTCCACCGACGAGGAGATACGTCAGGCCCGCAGCGCCATCGCCCAGCTGGGCGGACAGCTCTCCGGCGTCACGGACTACACCGTGCCGGAGACGGACGTGGTGCACCGCATCGTATCCATCGAAAAAACACAGCACACACCGAAGCAATTTCCCCGGGCCTTTGCCCGGATCAAAAAAGCGCCGCTGGTATAGGCGGCCCACGAAAGGAGGAAGTCCATGGGCAAGATCATCGCCGTGGCGTCCGGTAAGGGCGGCACCGGCAAGACCACCTTCACCGCCAACGTGGCGCTGGCGCTGGCCCACATGGGGCAGCGGGTGCTGTGCCTGGACTGTGACATCACCCTGCGGAACCTGGATCTGGCGCTGGGGCTCAGCGACCGGGCGCTGATGGACTTCTCCGACGTGCTGGAGGGCCGCTGCACCCTGCATGAGGCGGCGGTGCCCCATGAGCGATACCCCTCCCTCTCCCTGCTGACTGCACCCATGGCCGACCGCCCGCTGTCCCTGTCGGTGCCGAAGCTGCAGGCGCTGGCGCGTGAGATACGGGAAAGCTACGACTGGTGCCTGATCGACGCGCCCGCCGGACTGGGCCAGGGCTTCCAGATGGCAGCGTGCATGGCCGACCAGGTGATCGTCATCACCACCACGGACGTGTCCGCCATGCGGGACGCCCAGCGCACCGCCGCAGAGCTGTCCGCCTTTCCCAGCGGGACGGTACATCTGGTGGTGGGGCGCGTGTCCAAAAAGGTGCTGCGTCAGCTGCACACCACCATCGACGACGCCATCGACGCGGCGGGCCTGCCGCTGCTGGGCGTGATACCGGAGGACCCGGACGTCCCCTACTGCCTGAACCGCGGACTGGTGCTGCGGGAGCAGAACTACTACGCCGCCCGGGCCTATGAAAACATTGCGAAACGCATCATGGGGCAGAAAACCCCGCTGATGAAGATATAAGGAAAGGAGCCCTCCATGAATATTGCATTGATGGCACACGACAACCGGAAAGAGCTGATGGTCCAGTTCTGCACCGCCTACTGCGGCATCCTGGCCAAGCACACCCTCTGCGCCACCGCCCGCACCGGCCAGCAGATCGCCGACGCTACCGGGCTGACCATACACCGCTTCCTGTCCTTCGCCCACGGCGGCGGACAGCAGATCGCCGCCCGCATCGCCTATAATGAGATCGATATGGTGCTGTGCTTCGGTGACCCCAACCAGAAAACGCCGGACGCGGACATCACGTATATTTCCCGCCTGTGCGACCAGAACAACGTGCCCTTTGCCAGCAACCTGGCCACCGCTGAGATGCTGGTGCTGGGTCTGGACCGGGGCGACCTGGACTGGCGTGACATCGTCAACCCCAAGAACAAGCCCTTTACGGCTTGACAACCATCGGCAAATCGCATACAATAAGGGATAACCGTGCAGACCTCGCAGGAGTAGCCTGTACACCGCCGCTGCAAGAGAGGTGCGCCATCGGCTGAAAGCGCACCGCGGCAAGGCACAGGTGAAGACAGCGAGTTAGCGGGGATGGAAACATCCACGGCGCGCTCCCCGTAACAGGAGCAAAAAGGGCCGCAAGGCCGAATTTGGGTGGCACCACGAAGTGTTTTACGCTCTCGTCCCAATGCAGGGACGAGAGCGTTTTTTCGTCCGCGCCGCCGACACAAACACAAAGGAGAACGCTATGCAGGCTGTTTTGGACTTCATCAACAACCACGTGCGGGACATCTTCATCCCGCTGACGGCGCTGGCGCTGCTGCGGGTCGGTATGTGCCTGGCGCAGCTGAAGCGAATGACGCACCTCCGGGAGAAAAAAGGTGCCTACCACGCCGTCCGAGGCCACTGCGAGGAGCTGGGCGTCTGGTTCGGTGCGCTGGCGGGCCTGCTGCTGCCCGTCATTGTGCCGGGTCTGTGGTATGCGGGCCTGGCGCTGGCCATAGTCGGCGGTGTCATCGGCCAGCGCATCGGCGTGAAGAAGGGCCGGGCCCTGGATGACATCTACCGTGAGGTCGCCTGGGAGCTGAAGCACGAGGCGGAGGCCGAGGCCGCCCGCGAGGCCGCCGCCCACACGCTAACGCCCGGCGCGGAGGAGCTGCCGGAGACAGGCGAACAAAACGAAACCACCGAAGATAAAGGAGAGACGGAAAATGGCTGAGATGACCCCCCGGACCCTGTCCGGCTTTATGGAGCTGCTGCCCAAGCCGCAGCAGCAGATGGAGCGCATGATGGACATCCTGCGCCGCACCTATTCTCTGTACGGCTTCACCCCGCTGGACACCCCGGTGATCGAGGCGGCGGAGGTGCTGCTGGCCAAGGGCGGCGGCGAAACGGAGAAGCAGATCTACCGCTTCAACAAGGGCGACGCCGACCTGGCCCTGCGGTTTGACCTGACGGTGCCGCTGGCCAAGTATGTGGCCCTGCACTACAACGACCTGTCCTTCCCCTTCCGCCGCTACCAGATCGGCAAGGTCTACCGGGGCGAGCGCGCCCAGCGCGGCCGCTTCCGTGAGTTCTATCAGGCGGATATCGACGTGATCGGCGACGGCAAGCTGGACATCACCAACGAGGCCGAGATGCCCGCCATCATCTACCGTGCGTTCAGTGAGCTGGGGCTCAGGCGCTTCTGCATCCGGGTGAACAACCGCAAGATCCTCAACGGCTTTTATGCCATGCTGGGCCTGACCGACAAGGCCGGCGACATCATGCGTACCGTGGACAAGCTGGACAAGATCGGCGCAGAGAAGGTCCGTACCCTGCTGACCGACGAGGTAGGCGTGTCCGCCGAAAGCGCCGACGAGATCCTGAAATTCATCGCCATCACCGGCAGCAACGATCAGGTACTCTCCGCCCTGGAGGGCTATGCCGGCCGGAACGAAACGTTTGACGAGGGCCTGGACCAGCTGAAAACCGTGGTGAAATACCTGTCCGCCTTCGGCGTGCCGGAGGAGAACTTTGCCGTGGACCTGACCATTGCCCGGGGCCTGGATTACTACACCGGCACCGTGTACGAGACGGCGCTGCTGGACCACCCAGAGATCGGCTCCGTCTGCTCCGGCGGCCGGTATGACAACCTGGCGGAATACTACACCGACAAGCAGCTGCCCGGCGTGGGCATCTCCATCGGCCTGACCCGGCTGTTCTACGTGCTGGGCGAGCAGGGAATGCTCAACGGCGATCTGCCCACCGCTCCGGCGGATGTGCTGATCCTGCCCATGACCGAGGACCTGTCCGCCGCCGTCACACTAGCCACAAAGCTGCGGGACGCCGGCGTGCGGACCCAGCTGTACACCGAGCAAAAAAAGTTCAAGGCCAAGATGAACTACGCCGACAAGACCGGCGTGCCCTATGTGGTGTTCCTGGGCGAGGACGAGGTGAAAAACAACGTCATCGCCTGCAAGGATATGACCAGCGGCGAGCAGACCACCCTGGACTTTGCCGCCACCCTGGCGCGGGTGCGCGACGGTCTGGCCGAGAGGAACAAGGGCAAGGTCATCGTGGAGAAGTAAGCGCCTTACCCTACGGCGCAAAGCATTTCCGGCAGACGGGTGTAGGGGGCGGCGTTTTTGATAAACGATCCGTAATAATTCAATAAGGTTATACAAAACACAATCATAAATGGGAGGAAAACAACAATGATGCAGATGCGTACACATACCTGCAACGAGCTGCGCGCCAGCGATGTGGGCAAGTCCGTGAAGATCGTGGGCTGGATGGAGAATGTCCGCGAGGTAGGCGGCAGCCTGGCCTTCGTGGTGCTGCGTGACTTCTACGGCACCACCCAGGTGGTGGTGGAGGACGAGGCCGACCTGAAGATCATCAAGGGCCTGAACAAGGAGTCCACCATCAGCGTGGAGGGCACCGTCCGCGAGCGCGCCAGCAAGAACCCCAAGCTGCCCACCGGCGAGATCGAGGTGGTCCCCACCAAGATCGAGGTGCTGGGCCGCTGCCGCTATAACGCCCTGCCCTTCGAGATCAACCGCAGCCGCGAGGCCGACGAGACCCAGCGTCTGAAGTACCGCTATCTGGACCTGCGTAACCCGGCGGTCAAGCAGAACATCATCCTGCGCTGCCAGGTGGTGGCCGCCCTACGCGCCGCCATGATGGAGCACGGCTTCCTGGAGATCACCACCCCCATCCTGACCGCCAGCTCCCCCGAGGGCGCCCGCGACTATCTGGTGCCCGCCCGCAAGCACCCCGGCAAGTTCTACGCCCTGCCCCAGGCGCCCCAGCAGTTCAAGCAGCTGCTGATGACCTCCGGCTTCGACCGCTATTTCCAGATCGCCCCCTGCTTCCGCGACGAGGACGCCCGCGGCGACCGCAGCCCCGGCGAGTTCTATCAGCTGGATATGGAGATGGCCTTCGCCACCCAGGACGACATTTTCGCCGTGCTGGAGGACGTGCTGCCCCCCATCTTCGCCAAGTTCGGCACCTACAACGTGGCCTCCTCCGCCCCCTTCCGCCGTATCCCCTACAACACCGCTATGGAGACCTACGGCTCCGATAAGCCCGATCTGCGTATCGACCTGACCTGCAAAAACGTCAGCGAGTTGTTCGTCGCCAGCGAGTTCGAGGCCTTCAAGGGCCAGACTGTGAAGATGGTGCCCATCAGCGACTGTGCCCTGACCCGCAAGCAGGTGGAGAAGCTGCTCACCGACTGCGAGGTCCAGTCCGGCAGCAAGGCCTACTGGTTCAAGGTGGACGAAAACGGCCAGCTGGCCGGCGGCATCGCCAAGTTCGTCGCCCCGGTGGAGGCCGAGCTGGGTAAGATCATCGACCTGAAGCCGGGCACCCTGGTGCTGGCAACCGCAGGCCAATACGCCACCAAGTCCGTGGGCGTGCTTATCAAGACCTTCGGCGCCGCCTGCGAAAACCACTTCGACAAGGAGCGCTATGAGTTCTGCTGGATCGTGGACTTCCCCATGTACGAGATCGGCGACGAGTCCGGCGAGCTGGAGTTCTGCCACAACCCGTTCTCCATGCCCAACGGCGGCATGGAGGTGCTGCTGAAGGCCGAGCGCGGCGAGATCGACCCCCTGGACATCTACGCCAACCAGTACGACCTGGTGTGCAACGGCGTGGAGCTCAGCTCCGGCGCCGTCCGTAACCACGACCCGGAGATCATGATCAAGGCCTTTGAGTTGGTGCGCCTGGGCGAGGAGGACGTGAAAAAGAAGTTCCCCGCCATGTACAACGCCTTCTGCTACGGTGCGCCTCCCCACGCGGGTATCGCCCCGGGCGTGGACCGCATGGTCATGCTGCTGGCCGGCGAAAGCTCCATCCGCGAGATCATCCCCTTCCCCATGAACAAGAACGCCCAGGACATCATGATGGGCGCGCCGTCCACCGTGGAGCAGAAGCAGCTGGATGAGCTGCACATCGCCATCGTGGGCGAGGTGGAGAAGGACGACTGATGGAGACCGTCAAGCTCTACTACGAAAACGCCTTTCTGCAGGACTTCACCGCCGTGGTGGAGTCCTGCGGGGCTGAGAAGGGCGGCTTTGCGGTGGTGCTGGACCGCACCGCCTTCTATCCCGAGGGCGGCGGACAGCCCGCCGACCACGGCACGCTGGGGGATGCCCGCGTGCTGGACGTCCATGAGAAGGACGGCGTCGTCACCCACCTGTGCGACCGTGAGCTGCCTGTGGGCGCGGAGGTCAGCGGCCATATCGACTGGGCGCGGCGCTTCGACCATATGCAGCAGCACTCCGGCGAGCACATCGTCTCCGGTATGCTGTGCAGTGCCTTCCACTGCGACAACGTAGGCTTCCACCTGGGCGCGGATACCGTGACCATCGACTACAACGCCGACATCAGCTGGGAGCAGGTGCAGGACATCGAGCGCCGCGCCAACCGGTACATCTGGGAAAACCACCCCATCCACATCTGGTATCCCTCCCCGGAGGAGCTGGCCGCCCTGCCCTACCGCAGCAAAAAAGCCCTGGAGGGGCCTGTGCGCCTTACGGAGTTTCCCGGCGCGGACCTGTGCGCCTGCTGCGGCACCCATGTGGCCGCCAGCGGCCAGGTGGGCCTGGTGAAGTTCATAGGCTGGCAGAAATTCCGGGACGGCGTGCGGCTGGAGCTGCTGTGCGGCCAGCGAGCGCTGGACCATCTCTCCGCCTGCTGGGAACAATCCCGCCAGATCGGTCAGGCGCTGTCGGTAAAGCCGGAGGCGTCCTTTGCCGCCGTGGAGCGGATGCAGTCCGAGCTGCTGGCCGCCAGGGAACGCGCCGCCGGATTGGAAGCGCAGGTCTTCGCCCACACAGCGGCGGAATATGCCGGCAAGGGCGACACCGTGCTCATCACCGCGCCGCTGGAGGGTGACGGTGTCCGCCGCCTGTGCGACGCCGTGGCCCAGACGTGCGGCGGCCGCTGCGCCGTGTTCTCCGGAACGGACGGGGCGTATAAGTACGCTGTCATCCACGCCGGACAGGATATCCGGCCGCTGGTGAAAGACATGAACGACGCGCTCCATGGCCGCGGCGGCGGCCGGGACGGCTTTGCCCAGGGCAGCGCCGCCTGCACGGCGGAGGAGATCCGGGCCTTTTTCTCCCGCCGGTAAACTGCTTCGCTGCGCGAAATAATTTTGCGTTATTTCAACAAAAAACACCCCCGAAATGTGCAGAAAAAGCGCATTTCGGGGATTTCCTTTTATCGATATACATGATACAATAAGAGACACTGAATATTTCGCACAGAAAAGAGTGATACCTTGCCCGAAGAAAACAAGCTGGGCGTCATGCCCATTTCCAAGCTGATCTGGAATATGTCCCTGCCCATCATCGCGTCCATGCTGGTGCAGGCCCTGTACAACATCGTGGACAGCGTGTTCGTCAGCCGTGTCAGCGAGCAGGCGCTCACCGCCGTTTCGCTGGCCTTCCCCGCCCAGAACCTGATGATCGGTCTGGCCACCGGCACCGCCGTAGGCGTCAACGCCCTGATGGGCCGGGCACTGGGTGCCGGACAGCGTGAACGCGCCGACAAGGTCGCCAACCACGGCATACTGCTGGCGCTGGTGGGCTTCGTCATCTCCGCCGCTCTGGGTGCCACCTGCTCCGACCTGTTCTTCCGTTCCCAGACGCAGATCGAGAACATCATCCGCATGGGCAACGACTACCTGCGGGTGGTGACCATCGGCTCGCTGGGTATGTTCTGCCAGATCATGTACGAACGGCTGCTCCAGGGCACCGGGCGGTCTATCCTCAGTATGTACACCCAGGGTCTGGGCGCCATCATCAATATCATTCTGGACCCCATCTTCATCTTTACCCTGAACATGGGCGTTACCGGCGCTGCCGTGGCCACCATCATCGGCCAGTTCTGCGGCTGCGCCCTGGCCATATACTTCAACCACAAGAAGAATACCGACATCACCCTATCCATCAAGGGCTTCCGCCCGGACTTCCGGCTCATCGGCGAGATCTATGCCATCGGCCTGCCCAGCGTCATTATGATCGCCATCGGTTCGGTGATGACGTTCCTGATGAACAAGATCCTCATCACCTACCATGCCGCCCATGAAACGGCGGCCACCGCCTTCGGCGCGTACTTCAAGCTGAACTCCTTTATCTTCATGCCCGTCTTCGGCATGAACAACGGCGTGGTGCCCATCGTGGCCTATAATTACGGCGCCCGGAACCGCAAGCGCATGGTGGAGACCATCAAGCGCGGCGCGCTGTACGCCTCCATCATCATGGTCTTCGGCACCGTCCTCTTCTGGGTCATCCCCGGCCCTCTGCTGAAGATATTTGACGCCACCGACACCATGCTCTCCGTGGGCATACCCGCCCTGCGGATCATCTCCATCAGCTTCTGCATGGCCGGCGCGTGCATCGCCCTGGGCGCCTCCTTCCAGGCGCTGGGCAGATCCCTGTACTCCATGATCACCTCCATTGTCCGCCAGCTGGTGTTCCTGATCCCCATCGCCTACGTGCTGGCCCGGTACGGCGCCTCCGTGGGCAACAGCGACCTGGTGTGGTGGAGCTACCCCATCGCGGAGGTATTCTCCCTGATGCTGACGCTGTTCTTCTTCCGCCATCTGTACAAGACCGTCATCGCCCAGCTGCCCGAGGGCCGCGAATAAGAAAAGCGGAACTAAACCCCGCCGCGCTCCGTCTTAGTGGATAGAGGGCGGGCCCATCGCCCTCCCCGCCCCCCGGCGGTGTATATACACAAACAAATAGAGACAGAAAAGGAGGCACGACCCCCATGAAGAAGTTTTTGGCATTTATCCTGGCCCTGGCCTGCGCCCTGTCGCTGATGGCCTGCGGCAAAAAGAACAACGACGACAAGCCCGACCCCGATCCCGCGCCGAATCCCCAGCCCACCGTCACCACCGCCGAATTTACCCACGGCTATGTGGACATGAAGCTGGAGCTGCCGGAGGGCTGGAGCTGGGAGCAGGTGTCCGACAACGGCACCGATAAGACCGAGGGCATCCGCTTTTACAAGACCGATGACCCCACCGTCAGCTACACCCTGCTGTGCTGGACGGGAGGCTACGGCATCTGCGGCACCGGCGTCACCAGTGAGGAGATCACCCTTGCCAACGGCATGAAGGTCTGGCAGCACACGGAGGAGGACACGGAAAAGGGCACCATGGTCATGGCGGACATCTTTTTTGAGGACATGCCGGGCAGCTATGTGGCTTCCCCCTCCGAGACCATGACCACCGAGGTGTGGAACGCCAACCGCGATGCGCTGCTGTCCATTCTGGGCACCGCCCAGATCGGCCGCAAGAGCGTCAGCCAGCAGGCCGCCATCGACGCGGCCAAGGCGCAGTACACCGGCGCGTACGATCAGGTGTACGCCACCTATGACGTGACCTCCGGCGCGTGGACAGTGAGCTTCAGCAAGAGCGCCGCCGGCGCAAAGACCGACCGTCTGGTGGTGGATGCCGCCGGAAAGGTCATGGCCGCCGGAAAGTAACCGAAAACAGCCGAAAACCGCCGCAGCTGCGGCGGTTTTTGCTTTGCGTGCTTGACAACCACCCCGAAACGTGCTATTCTCTTCCTGATACAGGCGATGACGGGCGTGGCGGCCCTGAGCCGCGGGAGGAAATGCCCGCCGGAAGCCCCGTTACCGGCAGAAGAGTGTGGAAGTATCCAAATTCAGGTGGAACCACGGACTATGTTTAGTTCGCCCTGAGCCAGTAAGGCTCAGGGCGTTTTTTGTTGCCAAAACACTTCATATAGGAGGAACCTCACCATGAAAAACACCGAAAAGACGATGGACAAGATCGTCGCCCTCTGCAAAAACCGCGGCATCATCTTTGCCGGCAGCGAGATCTACGGCGGTCTGGCCAACACCTGGGACTACGGTCCCCTGGGCGTGGAGCTGAAGAACAACATCAAGAAGGCCTGGTGGAAGAAATTTGTCCAGGAGAACCCCTACAATGTGGGGCAGGACGCCGCCATCCTCATGAACCCCCAGACCTGGGTAGCCAGCGGCCATCTGGCCGGCTTCTCCGACCCCCTGATGGACTGCAAGGAATGCAAGGAGCGCTTCCGCGCCGACAAGCTCATCGAGGACTGGTGCCACGAGAACGGCTTTGAGCTCAGCAAGCCCATCGACGCCTTCTCCCAGCAGGAGATGAAGGACTTTGTGGAGGAGCACGACCTCCCCTGCCCCTCCTGCGGCAAGCACAACTTCACCGATATCCGCCAGTTCAACCTGATGTTCAAGACGTTCCAGGGCGTCACCGAGGATGCCAAGAACACCGTGTACCTGCGGCCTGAGACGGCCCAGGGCATCTTCACCAACTTTGTGAACACCCAGCGCACCACCCGCCGCAAGCTGCCCTTCGGCGTCTGCCAGATCGGCAAGTCCTTCCGCAACGAGATCACCCCGGGCAACTTCATCTTCCGCGTCCGCGAGTTCGAGCAGATGGAGCTGGAGTTCTTCTGCAAGCCCGGCACCGACCTGGAGTGGTTCAACTACTGGCGTACCTTCTGCCACAACTGGCTGCTGGGCATCGGATTGAAGGATGAGAACCTGCGCCTGCGTGACCACGACCCCGAGGAGCTGTGCTTCTACTCCAAGGCCACCACGGACTTCGAGTTCCTGTTCCCCTTCGGCTGGGGCGAGCTGTGGGGCGTGGCGGACCGCACCGACTACGACCTGACCCAGCACCAGACCGTGTCCGGCAAGGACCTGACCTACTTCGACCCCGAGACCAACGAGCGCTACATCCCCTATGTGGTCGAGCCGTCCCTGGGCGTGGAGCGCAGCGTCCTGGCCGTGCTGGTGGACGCCTACGACGAGGAGGTCGTGGACGCGGAGAAGAACGACGTCCGCGTGGTGCTGCACCTGCACCCGGCCCTGGCCCCCTACAAGGCCGCCATCCTGCCCCTGAGCAAGAAGCTCTCCGAGCCCGCCCGCAAGATCTACGAGGACCTGTCCAAGGAGTGGATGCTGGACTTCGACGAGACCGGCTCCATCGGCAAGCGCTACCGCCGCGAGGACGAGGTGGGCACTCCCTTCTGCATCACCGTGGACTTCGACACCGTGGGCGATGCCGAGCACGCCGGCGACAACTGCGTCACCGTCCGCGAGCGCGACACCATGGAGCAGGTGCGTATCCCCATCAGCGAGCTGAAGGCCTATCTGGCCGAGAAGCTGGCCTATTAAGCGTAAAAAAAGAAAGCCCCGCGGGGCTTTCTTTTTTTGCTCACATATCCACGATCTGCAATTCGCTCTCGTCCACCTTCTGCATGTCCTTCTTGTTCATCATGTCGTACATACAGGGCACCACGAACAGCGTCATCAGCGTGGCGTACAGCAGTCCGCCGATACAGACCACGGCGATGGGCTGCATCAGCGCCGTGCCGGCGTTTTTCGCCGTGGCGGTGACGATCAGGCCCAAAATCGTGGTCAGACTGGTCATCAGGATCGGCCGCAGGCGGGTCACGCCCGCGTCGATGATCGCCTCCCGGCGCTCCATGCCGGACAGCCGCTGCTGGTTGATGTAATCCACCAGCACGATACCGTTGTTGACGATGATGCCCACCAGCATCACAAAGCCGATCAGGCTGATGACAGATACCTCGATCCCCGCGATCAGCAGGGCCAGGAAGCCGCCGGTAAAGGCCAGCGGGATGGTAAACATGACGATGAACGGGGATTTCAGCGACTGGAACTGTGCCACCATGATGAAGTACACCAGCACCACGCCCAGCAGCAGCATCAGCAGCAGCTGGCTCATGGCCTCCATGATCTGCTCGTTCTCTCCGTTGAATTCCGCGGTGACACCCTTCGGCAGCGTCAGACCGCTGACGGCCTGCTGCGCCGCGGAGGTCACGTGAGTGACGTTGTAGCCATCGGCGATGGCGGCGGTCACGGTAACGCACCGGCGCTGCTGGTCACGGGAGATGGTGTTCATGGACACCGTCTCCGTCACGGTGGCCACATCGCCCAGCTTGAAGGTCTTGTCCTCCTCACTGCCGCCGGTCAGCTGGCCCATGGCGCCGCTGCCGGTCATGCCTGAGGCGCCGCCGGTCATGCCTAAGGCGCCGCCGGTCATGGCGGAGGACGCGCTGCTCTCCGCCGACAACTCCAGCTCCAGCAGGTTCTCCCGCTTGAGGACGCTGCCCTCCGCCGCGTCCACGGTCAGGTCCATGTCCTCGCTGTCCAGCGTCACATCAGAGACGCTGGCGCTGCTCTGCAGCGCCGCGGCGATCTGCATATACACCTGGGCCACGGTCAGACCCTTCTCCGCCGCCGCCTTCCGGTCGATGGTCACCTGCAGCGCCGGGGCCGAGGTGTCCAGCCCGTCGCTGACCTCACCGACGCCCTCCACCTGCTCCAGCCGCCGGGCGATGGTCCGGGCGCTGCTCTGCAGGTCCGCCATATCGCTGCCGAACACCTGCAGCGACACGCCGCTGCCGGTCATATAGCTCATCATACCGCTCATCACGCCGCTGGCCGTCACCTCACAGGGCAGGTCGGCACACAGCGTCTCGATCTCCTTCCCCGCCACAGAGCCGAAGGTCCCCTCCGGCATGGTGATGTAGCCCTCCACGTTATAGCTGCCGCCGGAGGCGCCGCCCATGGCGGCACCCATGTTCAGGCCGCCCATGGTGCCGCCGCCCATCATAAAGCCGGCATCCTGCACGTCGTCCACAGTCATCACCCGTTCCAGCACCTCGTCGGCCAGCCGTACCGCCTCCTCGCGAGAGGTGTCCTCCGGCATGGTGATGGTCAGGGACAGGTTGTTCATATCCATCTCCGGCATAAAGGTAAAGCCGCGGCGCAGGCACGCGCCGGCACTGGTCACCAGCAGCACCAGCGACAGCAGCAGCACGCCGGCCTTGTGGTCCAGCGAAAAAGCGATGGCCTTCCGATAGGCGGGATAGACCTTGTCCAGCAGGCCCGGCTTCTGCACCATGGGCCGGCGCAGCATACCGCTGGCCATCGCCGGCACCAGTGTCAGCGCCACCAGCAGGCTGGCCAGCAGCGAGTAGGTGATGGTAAGCGCCAGGTCGGTGAACAGCTGGCGGGTCAGGCCCTCTACGAACACGATGGGCGCGAACACGCACACCGTGGTCAGGGTAGAGGCCGTCACCGCGCCCAGCACCTGGCCCGCGCCGGACACCGCCGCCTGAATGATGGTGGCGCCCTTGGCCCGCAGGCGGTAGATATTCTCAATGACCACCACGGAGTTATCCACCAGCATACCCACCGCCACGGCCAGACCGCTCAGAGAGATCATGTTGATGGTCACACCGGTGAAGTACATAAGTACGATGGCAAAGATCACGCTGACGGGGATAGATACCAGCGTGATGACCGTTGGCCGCCAATCCCGCAGGAACAGATACAGAATGACCACGGAGAACAGCGCGCCCCACAGCAGCGACGAGGTGATGGTCTCCACGATCAGGTAGATATAGTCGCCCTGGTCCATCAGCGGCGCGAAGGACAATCCCTCGTACTGGCCCTCCAGCTCCTCGAACCGTGCGCTGATGTTATTGGACACCTCCGCCGTGGCGTAGTTGGACTGCTTGGTAAAGGTGATGAGAATGCCGTTGTCGCCGTTGACCTTGGTGTACAGCTCCCCGGCGTTGTCCGTGACCACCACGGTGGCGATGTCGCCCAGTGTCACCGGCTCGATACCGTCCATGCCCAGGTCCAGCAGCACCATATCCTCCAGTTCCTGGCGGGAGGACACGTTCTCGCCCACGGATACCATGTATTTCACGCCGCTGTCGTCCTCAATGTACCCGGCAGGCATGGCGAAATTCTGCGCCGTCAGCAGCTGGCTGACGGCGGAGATGGACAGCATCCCGCCCACGTCCGTCTGGTCGGCGATGGACTTGTACGCCTCGTTGATCTGGTCCATGCCGGCCTCGATCTGGGTCATGGCCTCATCCAGCTGTATCTGCGCCTCCGTCAGCTGGGTAATGCCGTCGATCAGGGAGAGCGTCATGTTATAGACCTCACTGGTGACCTCCCGCTTCAGCTCGCCGCTTTCCAGATCCTTCATCAGCTTATCCAGCGTCGCGTTCAGCCGTTCCAGCGTCTTTTTCAGCTGCTTCAGCCCGGGCACGGTGATGGGCGGCTCACCGGGATCCGGATCCGGGTCTGGCCCCGGGATCTGGCCCCGGGCCTCCTTCAGATATTCGTACAGCTTATCCACCGCCGCGCCCGCCTTGGCCGCCGCGCCGGCGGCAATGGCCTCCTTGGCCTCATCCAGCTGTGCCTGCCCCTTTTCCACCTGGTCCTTGGCCTTCTGCAGATCCAGCTTCGTCTTGTTCAGTTCGGTACGCACCGCATCCGCCAGCTTCTCCGACAGGGCGTCCAGCTTGGCCTCGTCCAGGATCACATGGGCCTCCCGGGTCACGGCGCCGCTGACCGAAATGCTGGCCACACCGGACACGCCCTCCAGCTTGGGGGACAGCTCTCCGGTGACGAAATCGCTGAGCGCGTACACGTCCATGTCCTCCCGGGACACGGCGGCTACCATCACCGGCAGCATGGAGGGATTGATCTTCAGCACATAGGGAGCGGAGACGGTGTCGTCCCAACTGCCCTGCAATACGGAGATCTTCTGCTGGATGTCCACACTGATGGTATCCATATTGGCGCCGTCCTCAAACTCCAGCGTGACCATGGATACGCTGTCCTGGCTGGTGGAGGTGACGGTCTTGATCTTATCCAGCGTAGCCATGGACTGCTCCACCGGCCTGGTGATGGACTGCTCAATGGACTCCGGGCTGGCGCCGGGATCAGAAGTGACGATGATGACATAGGGAAAGTCCATGTTGGGCAGCAGATCCGGTGTCATTTTCAGATACGCCACCACGCCCAGCACGATAATGCCCAGCACCGTCACAAAGATCGTCAGCGGTTTTTTCACGCTGAAGCCGGCCATACCCGTTCCTCCTTCTTCCGCCTGCAGCGCCCACGCGCCCAGGGTAAAACTGTAATAATGTGTAAGTGTACCATCCCCGCCGCCGATTTGCAAGCGGAACGGCGCAGAATTCACGAAAGCGTTACAAATACAGGGTTTTTTCGGAAAAATAGTTCGGAGTTCGTAGTATTCTTTGCGCCGTCTTTACGCGTCCGGACGATGAAAAACGCGGACGCACCCGCGTCCGCGTTTTTCGCAAATAAGAAAGAGAAAAGGGAAGAAAACAGCAAAATCAGCCGGTGCCCCGTTACAGCAGCGTGCACAGCAGGCGCAGCTCGGCGGCCAGCCACACCGGCATCAGCATGGCGGTGACACGGCACACGGGGTTGATGTTCCCCGTCAGCAGGCACACCAGCGTGAACGCCAGAATAACCGCGATCACAACAGCGGCGATCGCCTTTGCCGGGGAAGTCTTGTTTTTCGTGTTTGTCATAGGGAACAACTCCTTTCTGTATTGTGGCCAAATCATACCACAAAGGTTAGTGCTTGTAAAATTGATTATTCTACGGTATAATATAGATACAAACTATAATTTGGAGAGTCGCCTATGACCAACCAGGACATCGAGACCTTTTTCGCCGTGCTGGACCACGGCACCATGACCGCCGCCGCCGAGGCGCTGTACATCACCCAGCCGTCCCTGTCCGCCCGGCTGAAGGCACTGGAGGACCAGGTAGGCGCGCCCCTGTTCCACCGTGGCAAGGGCCAGCGCCGCATCACCCTGACGGATGCGGGCCAGCACTTCCTGCCTCTGGCCCGCCGGTGGCAGAACCTGCTCTCGGAGACGCAGACCTTCGCCGCCGCGGAAAAGCGGGAGTTCCTCCACGTCATCGCCGCCTACACCGCCAACCAGTACATCCTGCCCCCGGTGTACCAGCGCTTTCTGGAGCGCGAGCTGCCGGTGAACCTGTGGGTGGAGTCCATGCGGACGGACCAGGCGGTATCCGCCGTGGCCCGGGGCGATGCGGACATGGCCATCGTGGACGGCGCATTGCACTACGATCTGCAGATCGAAGCCAAACCCCTGTTCCGCGAGGGCTTCTTCCTTGTGGTGCCCAGAACGGTGGCACTGACGGAGCCGGTAGAGGCCACCACCCTGCACGTGCAGGACGAGATACTCATCTACGGCCAGCCGGAGATACAGCAGTGGCACGACTACTGGTTCGGCGTGGACGCCCGCCCCCTGCTGTACGCCGACACGCCCCAGCTGGCCGAGACCCTGCCCGCCTGCGGCAAGCGCTGGAGCATCATCCCCGCCGGCGCCACCGAGCCCTATCTGCGGATGTTCAGCAACGTGCAGGTGCTGCGCCTGGCCCACCCGCCGGCGGAGCGCACCTTCTACCTGGTCACGCCCAAGGGCCGTGCCCTCTCCGCCGCCGCGGAGACACTGCTGGAGGACCTGCGGGTGCAGATACAGGATCTGGAGGGCATCACCTGGTATTGAGCAGCGAAAGAGACACACCCTTCGGTGTGTCTCTTTCTGTCGTTTTGTGTCGCATTCTGTCCTATTCCCGCCGCAGCTGGCCCCGGATCAGCCGCGTCACCGCGTCTGCCAGCCACCCGATGGCCGGCAGGCGCTCCATGGCCTGTCCGTAGATACGCCGGGCGTCCGGCACCTCCCGGTCGCTTCCGGTGAACAGACACACCGGCAGCACGCCCCGCAGCCGCAGGGCCGCGGCCTCCGCCGCCGTGTCGTCCACGCCGCGCTTCCCGGTGTAGGCCCATCCGCCCAGGCCGTTGGGTATCCGCTGGTCGTCGTTGGGGCTGGCGTCCGAGAGCACCAGCAGCAGCGACTGCTCGCTGCGCCGCTGCCGCAGCAGCCAGCCCATGGCCCGCAGGGCCAGCCCGTCCCGGTTCCACCCCGCGGCCACATAGTCGAATACCCCCTCGTTCTGCTCCGGATGGTCATAGTCCCGCAGCACCCGCAGCACCGTGCAGCCGCTGACGGAGCAGAACGCCGTCACCCGCACGGGGATGCGGCACCGGCTCAGGCTCTCCGCGATGAGATACGCCTGTGTGGCCAGCTTCTCCTGCTGCCGGTTCTGCGAGGCCGAACCGTCCAGCAGCAGGTCCACGGACAGCTCTCCCGGCTCCTGCGGCGACCGGCGGGAAAACACCCGCTCGTCCCCCAGCGCCCCGGCGCGCCAGGCCAGCTCCGGCCGCAGCCTCCCGGCGCGGCCCGTACCGCCCTCGTCCTCCGCCCGCAGCAGCAGCGTGTTCTGCAGCTTCTGCGTCAGCTGTGCGATGGCCAGCTTGTTTTCCACCAGATGCGCCTGATAATACGCCCGGTTCTTCTCCCGCTGCTGCCGGAAGTGGGCTGCGTCCCAGGCCGCCTCCGGCGCGGGCGCGCGGCCCACCGGTTCGCCGCGGGTAAAGTGCAGCCGGCAGTTCTTGTGCACGCCGGTGCACAGGGTGCGCTCCGCCTCACTGAGCTGTCCCGGCGTCAGCATGGACGCGCCGAAGCAGTCCTCCACATACCGCCGCAGGATCGGCTCCGGCGTCCGGCCCTGCAAAAAGCTGAACAGCGTCTGCTTCTGCAAGCCGCCGCTGCCGCCGGGTGCGTCATGTGACAGCGCCCGCAGGGCGTTGGGCCGCACAAAGTGCACGCCGCCGCTTTTGTCCCGCTTTCGGCCTACCCACGCCGCCCACTGGCGGTCGTCGGCGGCCCGGCGTGCGCGACGGAACCAGGTGTACAGCACGCGCTCCGTCCGCTGGATCAGCTGCGCCTCCGAGCTGTCCCCCGGCGCGGCCAGCTCATCCAGCAGCGGCGACAGGGCCGGGTCCTCCGGCTGTTCCAGCACGCGGCAGGCCCAGGCCCGGCGCACGGCGTCCCCGTTCATGCCCTCGGCCACCGGCGTCTGCGCCAGCAGCCGGCGAGCATAGTCCCGCCGCAGCGCCGGCAGCAGCGGCCGTTCCGCCGCGCCGCGGGCGAACACCGCCCCCTCCAGCACCAGGAAGAATATGTCCGTGTACAGCGCCTCCTGCGCCGACCGGTGAAACTCGTTCAGCAGCGGCCGGAACCGGTCAAAGTCGTAATACCGGCAGGCCAGACCCAGCACCGTATTGCCGTACAGCTCGGCATCCCCCGCCCGGTCGAAGGTCAGCAGCTCCGGCTTGCGGGCATAGTCCCCCCAGCCGTTCCACACCTGATTTTCCGCCCGGCGCGTCTCTCTGTCCTGTCTGTCCATATCAGTCGAACAGCTTGTCCCGGGTGGCGTCCCTGGGCAGGCGCGTCCACACCGCGTCCGCCACCAGCTGGCGCTCAAAGGGCTCAAAGGCCTTGTTGATGATGCCCAGGTCCAGCGCCTGCCCGGAGGGTATCCCCTTCTCGATCAGGTGCAGGGCCGCCAGCAGTCCCCGCAGGTCCAGCGCCTTGGTGGATATCTCACCGCTGTCGCACTTGGTCCGCAGATCCCGGAACAGCGCCGTCAGCTGCTCGGCCCACTCCCGCTTCAGGGTGGGGAAGCTTCGCCGCAGCAGCTTCTGCAAATTCTCGTCGGAGATCACCGGCATATCCACCACCACGAACCGGCTCACCAGCGCCTCGTTCAGCTCACGGGTGCCGGCGTAGCCGTAGTTCATGGTGCCGATGAACCGCGCCGCGTCGTCCAGCTGTATGCGCTCATACCCCGGCACATCGATGACGCGCCGGTGGTCCAGCGTGGCGTGCAGCACGGCCAGCGCCTCGTTCTTGGCCATGTTCACCTCGTCCAGCACGCCGAAGCCGCCCAGCCGCGCACAGGCGCACACCGGTCCCTCCCGGAACACCACCTGCCCGTCCTTCAGCGTGTCCGCGCCGATCAGAGCCGCCGCGTCCACGTTCACATACATGGACACGTCCCACACCGGCCGTCCGAACAGCGCCGCCAGGTCCTCCGCCAGCACGTTCTTGCCGGTGGCCTTCGGCCCCGCCAGCAGCAGGTGCTCGCCGCACAGCAGTGCCGCCGCCGCGCTCTCCCATACCTCCCTGCCGTAGTAGAGATACTTCGGCACGGGCACGCGCTCCTGCGCCTCCGGCGTCAGGGGGTGGGCCTCACGGAAGCGGCGTACCTCCTCCAGCAGGCCGCTGTCCACGCCCTCGTCCCGCAATTCCTTCCAGATATCCATAGACTCGCCTCATTTCATCTCCGGATGATGCCAAATTATACTCCCGCCGCCCGCTAAGTGTCTGTTAAGGATGCGCGGTCCGTTCCCTTTGTCATATCCGCCCGCGTTCCGCCATATAGATAGAGCACAACGGCATGGGAGTGTTGCGTTATGCGAGACGATCTGGAGCAGCGGGCCAAAGAGCTGGCCCTGTACATGATAGAGAACCGGACCACCGTCCGCGCCGCCGCCAAGAAGTTCGGCGTCAGCAAATCCACCGTACACAAGGACCTGTCCGAGCGTCTGGCCCTGTGCGACCGGGCGCTGTACACGCAGGTAAAGGCCATACTGGACGAAAACCGTTCCCAGCGGCACATCCGCGGCGGAATGGCCACCCGCCGCAAGTATAAGGGGATATGAAAAAAGGGACGGCACCGCCGTCCCTTTTCCCGTATAAACCAAAACGGACACCCTTGCGGATGTCCGTTGCGTTTGGTCATTAGCCAATGTTGTTCAGCTTCAGCGTCAGCGCGCTCTTCTTGTGGGCCGCGTTGTTCTTGTGCAGCAGACCCTTTGCAGCAGCCTTGTCGATCGCCTTGACCGCCACCTTGTAAGTGCCCTCGGCCTCGGTGCGATTGCCTTCAACGGCAGCAGCCTCGAACTTCTTGATAGCAGTCTTCAGTGCGGACTTATTGGCTTTGTTGCGAGCATTTCTCGTCTCTGCCACCAGAACACGCTTCTTAGCAGACTTGATATTCGGCAAACCAAACACCTCCCCGACTTGAATTTTTTGTGCAGCGAAAATAAACACTTCCACGCAGGATGATATTTTAGCATCTTTGCCTGAAAAATGCAAGACTTTTTTGCAATTTCCGCGGCAGTTTTTGTATAAAAGCGATTTCACCGGCCATGCTACCCAAAAGCCACAATATTTTGTGTTCAGAAGGGAGCGTTGACCACTACTATGAACCTCTCGCGTACCGATCTGGCCGTGGAAACAGCGGAGGCGCTGCCCACCGGCCGGGATATGTTTGCCCCCGGCACCGGCGTCACCAAGTCCGAATGCCTGCTGTGCGGCTGTCCCGTCACCCGCATCCATGTCCATACCCCGGCGGGCGCCCGGGCCATCGGCAAGCCCGAGGGCCGCTATATCACCATCGACCTGCGCCCCGCCCTGTCCCGTCAGGAGGCGCTGACCGGCCGGGCCGCCCTCTGCCTGTGCCGCGAGCTCCGCGCCCTGCTGCCGCCGCCATCGGACGGCCCCGCCCTGGTGGTGGGCCTGGGCAACGACGCCATGACCCCCGACGCCGTGGGGGCGGCGTCGCTGGAGCACCTGCTGGTCACGCGGCACATGGTCCGTTCCATGCCCCGGCAGTTCGGCGCGCTGACGCCGGTGGCGGCCCTGGCCACCGGCGTGCTGGCCCGCACGGGGGTGGAGACGCTGGAGCTGATCCGCGGCGCAGCGGACCGCCTGCACCCATCGGTGGTCATCGCCATCGACGCGCTGGCCGCCCGCAGCCGTCACCGGCTGTGTGCCACCGTGCAGCTGGGGGACACGGGCCTGATCCCCGGCAGCGGCGTAGGCAATCACCGCAAGGCAGTCAACGCCCGGACGCTTGGCGTGCCGGTCATCGCCCTGGGCGTCCCCACGGTCATCGATGGCGCGGCCCTCTGCGGCGACGAGGACGCCCCGCCCTCCGGGTTGTTTGTCACGCCCCAGGACATCGACCGCCGCGTCCGTGAGCTGGGCCGGCTCATCGGCTATGGCGTCACCCTGGCGCTCCAGCCCGGCCTGACGCCGGAGGATGCAGCGGCCCTGCTGGGATAGCCCTTGCAAAATCCTCCCCGACGCGGTACAATAGGACATCAAAACTTCGGAACGGGAGGTATCGCACATGGAATTCAACCCCCAGATACAGCTGGCCGGCCTGCTGGAGTGGATGGCCGAGCAGATGAATGCCTGCCACGGCAAGACCGCCGTCATCGGTATCTCCGGCGGCAAGGACAGCTCCACCGTGGCCGCCCTGGCCGTGGCCGCCTATGGCCGCGAAAACGTCCTCGGCGTCCTCATGCCCGACGGCGTCCAGCCGGACATCGACTACTCCCAGGCACTGGTGGAGCACCTGGACCTGCCCCACACCACCATCAACATCCACGACGCTGTTCAGGGCGTGCTGAACGAGATGGAGAAGGCGGGCCTGACCCCCAGCCGCCAGACAAAGGTCAACCTTCCCAGCCGCGTCCGCATGGCCACCCTGTACGCCGTGGCCCAGTCCGTAGAGGGCGGCATCGTCATCAACACCAGCAACCTCAGCGAGGACTGGGTGGGCTACTGCACCATCTACGGCGACAGCGCCGGCGCCTTCTCCCCCCTGGGGATGTACACCACCGAGGAGGTCATCGCCCTGGGCCGCCAGTTGGGCCTGCCGGAGAAGTTTCTCATCAAGCCGCCGTCCGACGGTCTCACCGGCCTGACCGACGAGGACAATCTGGGCTTCCCCTACCGCGCGGTGAACGAGTACGTCCGCCGCGGCGTGGTGGACCCGGCCATCAAGGAGCGCATCGACGCCCTGCACCGGGCCAGTCGCTTCAAATTCCAGACCCTGCCGGTCTACCACAACGGCCTGCCCATGGCGCTGACCGACGAGACCGATTATTATAACTGAGCCCCGTTTCCTTTTGTGCGCCTTTTTTCTCTCCGCCTTTTGAGAACACAAGGCTCCGGAGCCTTCCGGAACACAAAGGCACACCATGACTGCCTCAAAAGTATAAAAAAGAGCACATAAGCAGCACACGCAGAGGACGATCAGGCAAACGCTGCGTAAACCAAAAAGCAAGCAAACATACGTTGCCGAAAGCAAAAAAAAAGCAGAAACACCCCGGCCCAATGGCCGGGGTGTTTCCGTGTGTTTGTGTTAGGAGAGAGAGAAAATCACATCAGGAAGTGTTGTTCCTTTGGATGATGCTATAATACCCTCTAATTTTGGCCGAATCTTGAAGCGGCCATGAACAATTTGTGAATTCTGCCTTTTACACCGCGTTTTTTCCACAGCAGACAGCCCACTTCACTGGAATTTTCTGCTCTCGGCCACAGCCATCTGGTCGCAGCGGTTGTTTTTTTCATTCTCCGCGTGGCCCTTCACCCAGTGGCAGCGCACCTCGTGGATATCGGTCAGCGCCAGCAGCTGCTCCCACAGGTCCGGGTTCAGCGCCGGCTTTTTGTCGCTCTTCACCCAGCCCCGCTGCTGCCAGCTTCTGGCCCAGCCCTTTTCCAGCGCGTCGATGACGTACTTGCTGTCGCTGTACAGCTCCACCACGCACGGCTCCTTCAAAAGCCGCAGCGCCTCGATGACGGCGGTCAGCTCCATGCGGTTGTTGGTGGTCTGGGCCGCGCCGCCGGAGAGTTCCTTCTCCGCACCCTTATAGCTGAGTATCGCCCCCCAGCCGCCCGGACCCGGGTTGCCGCTGCAGGCCCCATCGGTGTAGATCGTAACGGTTCTCATATATCCTTCCTTCACTCCACCCCAACGACCCGCACGGTCCAGTCCTGCACGGTAAAGCGCACGTTCTTTCCTGCGTAAGCCATGCCGTACACGCGGTCGGGATCGTCCTGATACCGGGGCCGCGGGTCGGCGGCCAGGGCGCTCAGCAGCCCGTGGCGCTGTCCGCTGTCAAACTGCGCCAGCAGCTCCGGGGGAAAGTCCACCGTCAGCACCGCGCCGGCATCGCCGCCGGTAAAGCCGCCGGCGGCGTCGGGATAGCTGTCCGCGTAGGCCAGATAGGGCTTGATGTCCACGATGGGCGTTCCGCTGACCATATCCGCGCCGCGGACATACAGCACCGGACCCTCCGGCTCGTCCAAGGCCACGCGCTCCAGCTCCACAGCGGACAGCCCCAGGCCGTTGGGCCGGAAGGGCGAACGGGTGGCGAACACGCCCACGCGCTCGTTGCCGCCCAGCCGGGGCGGCCGCACCGTGGGCGACCAGCTCTGCCGCTGCGCCCGGTCAAACTGCCAGATGAGCCAGACGTGGGAAAAGCCCTCCAGGCCCCGCACCGCATCCACATCCCGGAAGGGCTTTTCGAACACGATGCGTCCGGGGCTGTCGGCAATGCCGCTCTGCCGCGGCACGCCGAACTTCTCCGCAAAGGGCGTCTCTATCCGCGCGATGATGTCCAGCCCGGAGCCGTTCACAGCGGGGCCTCCTCCGACGCGGGCTGCTCCTTCTCCTCGGGATCGGCCAGAGCCAGCGAGATGACCCGGTCGCCCTCCTCCTTGAAGCGCATGACGATGACGCCCTGGGTGGCACGTCCCGCCACGCGGATATTTTCCACAGGTGTGCGGATCAGGATGCCCGCCGCCGTTACCAGCAGCAGGTCCTCCGTGCCATCCACCACCTTCATGCCCACCACCGGGCCGGTCTTGTCCGTGACCATGTAGTTGCGGATACCCATGCCGCCGCGGTTGGTAATGCGGTACTCCTCGATAGGCGTCCGCTTGCCGTAGCCGTTCTCGGTGATGGACAGCACCGTCTTGTCCGCGTCGGCGCGGGCGGCGCCAATGACATAGTCGCCCTCCCGCAGGCGAATGCCCCGGACGCCCACGGCGGTACGTCCCATGGCGCGCACATCCGTCTCGTCGAAGCACACCGCCTGTCCGTCGTGGGTGGCGATAAGCATACGGTCATGCCCCCGCGTCTCCGTCACGGAGATCAGCTCATCGCCCTCGTCCAGCGTCAGGGCGCGGATGCCGTTGTTCCGCAGGTTCTTCAGGGCGCTGACCTCCAGACGCTTCACCGTGCCGTTCCGGGTGGTCATGAACAGGTACAGCTCCTCGTCTCCCGTCTCGCGGAAGTGGAGCATGGCCTGTACGCGCTCGCCCGTCTCCACCTGAATGATGTTGACGATGTTCACACCCTTGGCGGCCTTGCCGCTCTCGGGGATCTGATAGCCCTTCTTGCGGTAGACCTTGCCGGTGTCGGTAAAGAATAGAATATAGTCGTGGGTAGACGCGGTGAACACGTCCACCACCGTGTCCTCCTCACGGGTGGTGATGCCCTTCTTGCCCATGCCGCCCTTACTCTGAGCGGCGTATTCGCTGACCGGCGTGCGCTTGATGTAGCCGTTCTCCGTCAGGGTGAAGACGCACTGCTCCTCCTCGATGAGATCCTCGATGTCCAGCTCGTCCTCCACATCCTGGATCTCGGTCTTGCGGTCGTCGCCGAACTTCTCTGCAATGGCGGTCAGCTCCTCCTTGAGGATGGACTTCACCAGACTCTCGTCGCTGAGGATACGCAGGAAGTAGGCGATCTTCTCCTCCAGCTCCTTGTACTCGGTCTGGAGCTTCTCCCGGTCAAGACCCTGCAGCGCCTTCAGGCGCATATCCAGAATGGCCTGGGCCTGCACGTCGTCCAGCCCGAAGCGCTGCATCAGGTTCTCCTTGGCGTTGTCGTAGCTGCTGCGGATGATCTTGATGACCTCGTCGATGTTGTCCTGGGCGATGAGCAGGCCCTCCAGCAGGTGGGCGCGCTCCTGGGCCTTCTTCAGGTCGAAGCGGGTCCGGCGGATGATGATCTCCTCCTGGAATTTCAGGTACTCGTCGATGATGTGCCGCAGAGACAGTATTTTCGGCTGCCGCTGGTTTTCCACAAGCGCCAGCATATTGATGGCAAAGGTGGTCTGGAGCTGGGTCTGGGCGAACAGGCGGTTCAGCACTACCTGGGGATTGGCATCGCGCTTCAGCTCGATGACCATTCGCATACCGTTGCGGTCGGACTCGTCCCGGATGTCGGAGATACCTTCCAGCCGCTTGTCCTCCACTTGGTCGGCGATGGCCTTGATGAGCATCCGCTTGTTCACCTGATAGGGCAGCTCCGTGATGATGATACGGGTGCGGCCGTTGTTGAACTCCTCAAACTCATGCCGGGCACGGACCATCAACCGGCCCCGGCCCGTGGCGTAGGCGGCGCGGATGCCGCTGCGTCCCATGATGATGCCCTTTGTGGGGAAGTCGGGTCCCTTGACGTGCTCCATCAGGTCGCTGAGGGTGGCGTCCGGGTCGTCCAGCACGCAGATGCAGGCGCCGATGACCTCCCGCAGGTTGTGGGGCGGGATGTTGGTGGCCATGCCCACGGCGATACCGCTGGAGCCGTTCACCAGCAGGTTGGGGAACCGGCAGGGCAGCACACGGGGCTCCTTGCGGCTCTCATCGAAGTTGGGGTCCCAGTCCACCGTGTCCTTTTCGATGTCGCGGAGCATCTCGTTGGATATCTTGCTCAGACGCGCCTCGGTGTAACGGTAGGCGGCAGGGGGGTCGCCATCCACGGAGCCGAAGTTGCCGTGGCCGTCCACCAGCATATAGCGCATGGAGAAATCCTGCGCCAGACGCACAAGCGCGTCGTACACGGAGGCGTCGCCGTGGGGGTGATAGCGGCCCAGCACATCGCCCACGCAGGTGGCGGATTTCTTGAAGGGCTTGTCGCTGGTCAGGTTATCCTCGTACATGGCGTACAGGATACGCCGGTGCACGGGCTTCAGGCCGTCCCGCACGTCAGGCAGCGCACGGCCTACGATAACGGACATGGCGTACTCGATATAGGAGTTCTCCATCTCCGGCACCAGCGGGGACTCTACGATATGCTGGTCGGGATAGCGTATCTCCTCCGGGTCGTATTGGGGCTTTTTGCTCATACTGACACGACCTCCTTAATAATCCAAATTCACGGCGTACTTAGCGCGCTGCTCGATGAACTCCTTGCGCGGCTCCACCTTCTCGCCCATGAGGACGGTGAACGTGGCGTCGGCCTTCACCGCGTCGTCCAGCGTAATGCGCCGCAGCGTCCGGGTGTTGGGATCCATAGTCGTCTCCCACAGCTCATGGGCGTCCATCTCGCCCAGACCCTTAAACCGGCTGATACCGATTTTCACGTTGGGGTCGCCGTTCCGCATCTCGTTGGACACCCGGTCACGCTCCTCGTCGGAGTAGGCCACCCGGGAGGTCTTGCCCCGGGTCAGCTTGTAAAGCGGCGGCACGGCGGAATAGACGTAGCCCTCCTCGATGAGGGGTCGCATATACCGGAAGAAGAAGGTCAGCAGCAGGGTGCGGATATGGGCGCCGTCCACATCGGCATCGGCCATGATGATGATCTTGTGATAGCGCAGCTTGTTCTCGTCGAACTCCTCGCCGATACCTGCGCCCAACGCGATGATGACGGGCTGGAGCTTGTCGTTGCCGTAGACCTTGTCCACCCGGGCCTTCTCTACGTTGAGCATCTTGCCCCACAGGGGCAGGATGGCCTGGAACCGGCTGTCCCGTCCCGCCGTGGCGGAGCCGCCTGCGGAGTCGCCCTCCACGATGTACAGCTCTGTCAGCTCGGGGTTATTTTCGTTGCAGTCCCGCAGCTTGTCCGGCATGGCCGCGCCGCCCAGCACCGTCTTGCGGCGGATGGACTCCCGCGCCTTGCGGGCCGCCTCCCGGGCGCGGTTGGCGGTCATGGCCTTATCCAGAATGGTGCGGGCCACCATGGGATGCTCCTCCAGATACACCGCCAGCTGGTCGTTGACGATGCTGTCCACCAGCGTGCGGATATGGGCGTTGCCCAGCTTGGCCTTGGTCTGTCCCTCGAACTGAGCCTCCGTCAGCTTCACGGAAATCACCGCCGTGATGCCCTCGCGCACGTCCTCGCCGGAGACCTTGTCGCCCTCCTTGATCATGCCGTATTTCAGGCCGTAGGCATTGAGCACGCGGGTCAGCGCCGCCTTGAAGCCCGTCTCGTGCATGCCGCCTTCCGGCGTATGGATATCGTTGGCGAAGGACACCAGCGTCTCGTTGTAGCCGTCGTTATACTGGATGGCGATCTCCGCCGTGCTGTCGCCCTTGGCGCCGGAGAGATAGATGACCTCCTCGTGGAGCGGGGTCTTGTTCCGGTTGATGTAGGTGACGAACTCCCGGATGCCGCCCTCATAGCACATGGCCTCGGACTTCTCTCTGCCCGGCCGGGCGTCGCTGATAGTGATCCGCAGACCGGCGTTCAGGAACGCCTGCTCCCGCATACGGGTGTGCAGCGTCTCATAGTCGTACTCCAGCGTGTCGAACATCTCCGGGTCCGGCTTAAAGGTCACGGTGGTACCGGTATGGTCCGTCTCGCCGAGGATCTTCATCTCCTGGGTGATATTGCCCCGGGAGAATTTCATCTCATAGATTTTGCCGTCCTTGTGTACCTGCACGGTCAGCCACTCGCTCAGAGCGTTCACCACGGACGCGCCCACGCCGTGCAGGCCGCCGGAAACCTTATAGCCACCACCGCCGAACTTGCCGCCGGCGTGCAGCACGGTGAACACCACCTCCAGCGCGGGCCGGCCCGTCTGGGCCTGAATATCCACAGGAATACCACGGCCGTTGTCGGTGACGGTGATGGTGTCACCCTCGTTGATGGTCACGATGATGTCCGTGCAGTAGCCAGCCAGCGCCTCGTCGATGGCGTTGTCCACGATCTCATATACCAGGTGGTGCAGACCGCTGGCGCTGGTAGAACCGATATACATACCCGGCCGCTTCCGCACAGCCTCCAGCCCCTCCAGTACCTGTATTTCTGATGCGTTATATTCCGTATCCACCACGGTCTTTTCCAGTTCTGCCATGTACTACTCTCCTTTTCCTTGGACCCGCTTACCCAGCGTCCGGGAATTGATCTGCGACAGATACACGATCTGCCGGTGATAGGGATGGTCACACACCACGAAGGACCGCGGTATGTCCTCGCAGGCACTCTGTACCACGCCCTCCTGCTCGGCTCCCTGTAAAAACTCTCTCGTTTTTTTTGAGGTAGAGGTGTTATCCAGGTCAAAGATACCGATGACCCGCCGGTCCTCTACCATCACGTTCATACCGATGTGCAGATACGCCATCACAGTACCTCCCCGCCCCGCACATGGAACACCCTGCCGCTGAGCAGCGTGTCCAGCCGGTCGTTTTCGCAGCAGGTGATAAACACCTGTCCGCCGCTGATGCGATTCAGTACGTATTCCTGCCGCCGGGGATCCAACTCGCTGAGCACATCGTCCAACAGCATTACCGGATACTCCCCCATGGCGTTTTTGTGTATCTCGCGCTCCGCCAGCTTCAGGCTCAGTGCCGCCGTCCGTACCTGCCCCTGCGAGCAGAACTGCCGCGCGCTGCGCCCGTTGACCAGCACCTCGATATCGTCCTTGTGGGCGCCGGAGAGACACATCTTCGACGCACGCTCCGCCGCCTGATGGCTCTCCATATGCGCCGCCAGCGCCGCGTAGATATCTGCCTGGCTTCCCAGCGGGTCGGCGACGGTCCTGACGGTCTGGTACGTCAGGGCCAGCTCCTCCCTCTCGCCGCTGCACTCATAGTGTGCCTGCCGGGCATATTCCGCCAGCGCCGCACAGAACCGCGCCCGATAGCCTACCAGCACTGCGCCGCTGCGGCACAGGCCTTCGTTGAATTCCGGCAGCAGGTCCAAAAGCTCTGGCTTGTCCTCGCTGTCCCGCAGGATGCGGGTCTTGTGCTCATACAGCCGGCTGTACTGGCTCAGCGCCTCGGCGTACCGTGGCCGCAGCTGGCACAGCGACAGGTCCATGAACCGCCGCCGTTCCGCCGCACCGGCCCGGATCAAAAACAGATCCTCCGGCGCAAAAAATACGGTATGCAGCACGTCGGACAGGGCGGCGCTGTTTTTGGCGGGCACACCGTTAACGGTCATTTTCCGCCGCTTTCCGCGGAAGAGGCGTATGTCCGTCACAAACTCCCGCTGCCGGGAAAAGATATCTCCCAACAGTGCGGCCTCCTGCATATCAAAGCCGATCAGCTCCTTGTCTCCGTGGGCGCGGGGACTTTTTCCACAGCTAAGATATACGATGGCCTCCAGCAGATTTGTTTTTCCTTGGGCGTTCTCTCCGTAAATAACGTTGCAGCTGGGGTCGAACGTCAGCGCCTGCGTGCCGTAGTTCCGCCAGCCCTGCAGGTGCAGGGCGTCAACTCTCATAGGTCACCGTCAGCGTCTGCCCATTGAAGGCCACCACGTCGCCGGGCCGGATCTTCTTGCCCCGCATGGTGCACACCTCGCCATTGACCGTCACGTCACCCTCCTGGATGACGAGCTTGGCCTCGCCGCCGGTCTCTACCGCCGCGGCAAACTTCAGCAGATCCTGCAATTTGATATATTCCGTTGTGATGGTGATAGTCTCCATAATAATGAACCTCGTTCATAGATATAATATGCCGTTTTTTTCTTCAATAAAAAGCGCGCATAGTTCGATAAAGGTGCAGCTCCTGCGTTCTGCCGATGGCAAACCAACGACGGCGTACCGGGTGTATGGCGAGGAGGTGTAATGATGGCAGGGCACAAGAGATGTGCCTTTATTGCGCCTTCAGGCGCACCGGCAGCACCATATAAAGAAAGTTGTCACTGTCATCTACGGGCGTGATGATACAGGGCGAAATACCGGTGTTCAGCTGCATTTTCACCGTGTCCGCCGGGGCATAGCGCAGGGCGTCCATGAGATAGCGATTGTTGAAGCCGATCTCCAGCTCCTGTCCGTCGCCGCGGACGGGGCAGATATCCCGGGCTTCGCCGTTTCCGGTCCGGGCGGACATATACACCCGGTCCTGGCTGAACAGGCAGCGTACCGGACTTTTCAGCTTCTCGCTGATGACCACGCTGACGCGGTCCAGGCTTTCGATCATCGTCTTGTTGTCCACCTCGATGCAGATGGGGTTGGTGGTAGGTATGGCATTCTTGTAGTCCAGGAATTCACCCTCCAACCGGCGGCATATCAGCTGGGTAGCCCCGGCCTCGAACATCAGATGGCGCTTACCCTGGGTCACCGTCACCATGTCGTCGGTGTCGGCGCATATTTTCTCCACCTCATTCAGGGCGGCGCCGGGGGCCACGAACTTAAAGGCCCCGCCGTCGATGTGCTCCAGCGGCTCGCGGCGCAGCGCCAGACGGAAACCGTCCACCGCCACCATGGTCAGCCCCTTGTCGCTGATCTCAAACAGGGCGCCGGTGTGGATGGGACGGGCCTCATTGACGGAAACAGCAAAGCTGGTCTGGTTGATCATGGCCTTCAGCGTCCGCTGCTCCAGTGTGACGGAGAACTGGTCGTCCACCTCCGGCAGCTCCGGATAGTCGTCGGCGCTGAGGCCGGGAAGCTCGAAGCTGGCATCGCCGCAGTTCAGCTTCACGTTGAACTTGTCGTCTGCCTCAAAGGTCACCATGTCATCCGGCAGGCGGCGGATCATCTCGCCGAACAGTCTGGCGTTCAGCACGATGTGCCCTGCCTCGGACACTGCGGCCTCTACCGTGGTGCGTATGCCGGTCTGCATATTATAGCCGGACAGCCGCAGTCCCTCGCCGCACTCCAGCAGGATACCCTCCAGCGCCGGGATGGAGCTTTTAGCCGCCACCGCCCGGGACACCGCGGCCACCGCCTGTTGTACCAGTGCCTTTTCACAGGAAAATCTCACCATATCCGTCGTTCCTCTCTTTCCGAAAGTTATTGCCGCCTGCGCTGTCTGAAAGATCAGCCCTATGCAAAAAAGCGGTTCTATTTTTCTAAATCAAATCATAAACTAATCTTTTACTTCAGTAGTCTTATTAGTAGGGAAATTTTATGTGGACATCCATGTTTATCCCGCGCTGTTATCGCCTTTTTTATAGACATACCTTTATGGAAAACACGCCGGGTTTCCCACAGCTTCATGTGTGTTGCGGACAATGCACAGATTTTCCACGTGGATTACACAGGAAATGGGGAAAACCCTCCCCTTTCGCTCTGTCTCGCCAGCACCTGCGATTTCTCACTTTTTGCTGTTGATGTTGGTGGTGATCTCCTTCACCTTTTCGGCAAAGGCGGGGTCGGAGCGCATTGTGCTCTCCACCTTGTCCAGAGAGTGCAGAATAGTGGAGTGGTCCCTGTCGCCGAACTCCTTGCCGATGTCGTTCAGGCTCATGGAGGTCATACGGCGGATGAGGTACATGGCGATCTGCCGCGCGGCCACTACATCGCGGCTGCGGCTCTGTCCCCGCAGCGTTTCCTCGTCAACGTGGAAGTAGCTGCATATGTATCCCACGATGATGCTGGGGGTGGGGGCAAAGTCGTTGCTCTTTTTCAGCATATCCCGGATGGCCCGGCTGACGGTCTCCTCGTTTACCTGGTCGTCCAGCAGGTCCCGGTAGGCCAGGATCTTGTTCAGCGTGCCCTCGATCTGCCGCACGTTGGAGGTGATGTTCTCCGCGATGTAGTCCGTCACCTCGTTTGGCAGCTTCACGCCCAGCATGGCGGCCTTATTCTGCACGATAGCGAACCGCGTTTCGAAGTCCGGCGGGGCCACATCTACCATCAGGCCCCACTCAAACCGGGTCCGCAGCCGGTCCTCCAGCTGGGTGATCTCCTTGGGCGGCCGGTCTGACGTCAGCACGATCTGCCGGCCGGACTCATACAGGGTGTTGAAGGTGTGAAAGAACTCCTCCTGGGTCTGTATCTTGCCGGCGATGAATTGGATATCGTCCATCAACAGGATATCCGTCTGCCGGTACTTTTCCCGAAACTCCGCATTGCGGTTCTCCCGGATGGAGGCGATCAGCTCATTGGTGAAGTCATCGCCCTTCACATAGACGATCCGTGCCTCCGGCCGCTTTTTACGCAGGGCGTTGGCGATAGCGTACAGCAGGTGCGTCTTGCCCAGACCGGAGTCGCCGTAGATAAACAGCGGGTTGTAGTTCTCGCCGGGCTTCTCGGTCACCGCCTTGGCGGCGGCAAAGGCCAGCTTGTTCTGGGGTCCCACCACATACGTCTCGAAGGTGAAGGCCTCCGACTCTGACAGATCGCCCGGCCTGTCCGGCGCCACACCGTGGTAAGCCGCCAGCTGCTGATCGTCCAGAATTTTTACCTCCAGGTCCGTAGAGAACAGGTCCCGCAGCGCCGCCTTGATATGGGGCAGGAACCGGGCCTCGATGGTGCTTTTTTTAAAGGTATTGCTGCAATGGAGAACGAAGGCCGAGTCCTCCATCGTTACCACCGTTACCTCGTCGAACCAGGTGTTGATGGTGGTCTCGGACAGCTCATAGCTCAGCCGTTTGAGCACGCTGTCCCACAGGTCTTTCATGGAATTCAAGCAAAAGCTCCCCTTTCGGCGGAGGCTGTCTATTTTCCTCCGCGGTAAAATGGCGGGGGGTGTACCGCCGCAAAATATCCCACCACATTATAGCAGAAAACACGCCGGAAGTCTACACCTATTCTAAATATAAACTGCCGGCTTTTTCCCTGTTTTTCCCGCAAAAACGGGCGCTTGTGGGTAAATTTTTGTTGACAGTGCCCCCCTGTATCTGTATAATATACTCCGCGTGGTTGCACGCAGATGTGCAACAGGCGTGGAAATGTTTACTGCGGCGGTGAATATCTCACCGCTGTCGAGTAAGCGCGGGGCCTTGTTGTCCCGCCGGATAATCTTAAAAATGGAGGTGTCATGCAATGTTCCGTACCTATCAGCCCAAGAAGCGTCAGCGCTCCAAGGAGCACGGCTTCCGCAAGAGAATGGCCACCCGCAACGGCCGCAAGGTTCTGGCCCGTCGTCGTGCCAAGGGTCGTGCCCGTCTGACCCATTGAGGTCACGGAAGGTGCATCGCACATACAGATAAGCCCTGAGGGACGGAGGATCGAGATCCCCGTCCCTATCGGTGTATCTGGCGAGGCAAAACCAGTATAGCGAGGGAACACATGGACGCAAGAGTAACGGTGAAGCAAAACAGCGACTTCCGCCGCATCTACCGCAGGGGCCGGTCTGCCGTCTCCGGCGGCGTGGTGGTCTACTGCCTGAAGAACAGACAGGGCATGAGCCGCCTGGGCGTCACCGTCTCCACCAAGCTGGGCCACGCCGTGGTCCGCAACCGTGTCCGCCGCCGGTTTCGTGAGCTCTATCGCCTGCACAGGGCCGATATGCTCCCCGGCTGGGATATTATCATGGTGGGCCGTGTCCGTGCCGCCGAGCTGCCCTATCAAAAGCTGGAAAAGCAATACCTCCGCTGCCTTGCAGAGCTGGGATTGCTGCGGGAGGATGTATGAAAAGACTTCTTCTCTCCGCTATCCGCTTTTATCGCCGGGCCGTCTCGCCCCTGTTCCCGCCCCGCTGCCGCTATATCCCCACCTGCTCGCAGTACGCCCTTGAGGCGGTCGAGAAATACGGTGCGGCCAAGGGCGGCTGGCTGGCGTTCAAGCGTCTTATGCGGTGCCATCCCTTCCACCATCACAAGGGCGGCTGGTATGATCCGGTGCCCTGAACTCACCCCCTCAAAAAACTACGGAGGAATAAAAGCCTATGTTCGCACAACTCGGCTACTACATCTGTGTGCCGTTCGCGTGGCTCACCCGCCTGTTCTATACCTGGACGGGCTCTTACGGCGTCGCTCTGATCCTCTTCACCCTGATCGTCAAGCTGGTGCTGCTTCCCTTCCAGCTCAAGAGCAAGAAGAGTATGCTCCGCATGGGCCGCATGAACAGCAAGGTGCAGGAGATCCAGAAGAAATACGCCAACAACAAGGAGAGGCAGCAGCAGGAGATCGCGGACCTCTATGCCCGCGAGGGTGTCAACCCCATGTCCGGGTGCCTGTGGTCCTTCCTGCCCTTCCCCATCCTGATCGCCCTGTACTACATCATCCGCACACCTCTGCGCTACTTCATGTCCCTGTCCAACGAGGTCATCGCCAAGATCACCGAGCTGGCGGTGTCCCTGGGGTATGTGTCCGGCGCCAGTGGTCAGGCCTCTGCTTATGACCAGATCTATCTGGCCAAGTTCATCCACGATAACTGGTCCAGCTTCGAGGGCAAATTCGATGGTCTTATCGACCTGAACTACACCTTCCTCAGCATGGACCTGTCCGCTGTGCCCAAGGATCTGTTCAGCCAGTTCCCCTCCGGCGGCTGGCCCGTCATCGGCATCATGCTCATGCCGCTGATCTCCGCCGCGCTGCAGTTCCTGATGACCCGCATCTCCATGAAGACCAACGGCAACAGCAACATGAACGGCTCCTCCAAGGCGATGCTCTATATGATGCCCCTGATGACGGTGTGGATGGGCTACATCCTCCCCGCCGCCCTGTGCGTCTACTGGATCGCTAACGCCGCCTTCTCCTGCATTCAGGAGCAGGTGCTGAACAAGCACTTCTCTAAGGTGCTGGACCGTGAGGAGACCGACAAGGAGCGCCAGAAGCGCGAGGCCCGCTACGCTAAAATGCAGGCTGCCCGCGAGAATTACAACCGTCAGCTGGAGCAGCAGGCCCAGTCCAAGGGAGGCAAGAAGCCCCAGCCCCAACCCAAAAAGAAAAAGACCGGCGAGAGCACCACGGAAGCCGGTAAGGTGGGCAATCGTCCCTACGCACGGGGCCGCGCCTACCGCGAGGAACACTACGACGAATAAGGAGTTTTGTCTATGAGTTATATCGACGTAACGGGCAAGACTGAGGACGAGGCGCTGCGTAAAGGCCTTGAGCAGCTGGGTATGGACCGCGATGACGTGTCTGTCTCCATTCTGGAGCGTGCCAAGACCGGTTTCCTGGGCATCGGCGCCACCCCCGCCCGTATCCGTATCACCTATGGCCCTGATGAAGCGGACGTTGCCGCCCCCGCCGAGGTGAAGATCATCCCCGAGACCCCTGCCGCCCCCAAGGCGGAGCCCAAGCCCGCCGTCCCCGCTAAACCGGCGGCGCCAAAGGCTGACAAGCCCCGTCAGGACCGTCAGAGCCGTCCCGACCGCAGCGACCGTTCCCGTCCCGAGAAGAAGGAGCGTCCTGCCCCTGTGGCCCCGGCCATCGACCTGCCCGAGTGTGATGACGATAATGCCAAGCGTATCATCGCCTTCGTCTCCGGTCTGCTCCAGCATATGGACAGCGCCGCCGAGGTCAAGGTCTACGAGGTGGAGAAGGGCCGCTACAAGGTCATTCTGGTGGGCGAGCGTCTGGGTCAGCTGATCGGTCATCGCGGCGAGACGCTGGATGCCATCCAGCAGCTGACCAACTATGCCATCAACACCGGCAGCGACAGCAAGCGTGTCCGCGTCCAGATGGATGCCGAGAACTACCGTGCCCGCCGTGAGCAGAGTCTGGAGAGCCTGGCCCGCAAGGTGGCGACCAAGGTACAGAAGTACCGCCGCAGTGTGACCCTGGAGCCCATGAATGCCTACGAGCGCCATGTGATCCACGCCGCCCTGCAGGATGTCTCCGGTGTCACCACCTACTCCGTGGGCACTGAGCCCAACCGCCGCGTGGTGGTCTCTTATGACCGCGCCCAGGCCCGATAACAGCAAAAAAAGAAAGCCCGAAGGGCTTTCTTTTTTTGCTGTTATACGCCTGTTCCGTCAAAGGCCGGCGTGTAGGCCTCCTCGGCGGAGGTCCGTTCCTGCACGAAGCCGTCCTCAATGCCGCAGTTCCGCATATAGGTCACTGCCGCCCGGTACTCCGCCGCCGTCACCCGCCGCGCCAGCCGGCCCGTCATGCCAGCCGGCGGCGTATACTGGCTCATCAGCGATACCACCACGTCACCGGGCGCGAAGGTCTCCGCGATCCAGTCCAGCACTTGCCGGGTGTTGTTCAGATACCCCGGCAGTACCAGGTGCCGCAGGATCACACCCTGTTTCATCAGCCCGTTTTCGTCGTATACCGGCGGTCCCACCTGGCGAAACATCTCTCGTATGGCTTCGCAGGCCGTGGGAAAGTAGTCCTCCGCCCCGGAGAGTGCCTTAGCCAGCGCACCGTCGGCATATTTCAGGTCCGGTAGATATATGTCTACCTTTCCTTCCAGCTGCCGCAGCGTATCGACCTTTTCATACCCACCGCAGTTGTACACCACCGGTACCGGAAGCTTTGGCTCCAGGGCCGGCAGTATCCACGGCAGGAAATGAGTGGGCGTCACCAGCTCGATGTTGTGTGCGCCCCGGGCGATCAGCTCGTCGAAAATCTCCCGCAGCCGCGCCGTGGAGATATCCTTTCCCTGACCACCGGCGGAAATGCTGCCATTCTGACAGTAGCAGCACCGCAGGGTGCAGCCGGAGAAAAACACCGTTCCCGCGCCATTCGTGCCGGAGATGGGCGGCTCCTCCCACTGGTGCAGCATGGCCCGTGCCACCCGCAGTCCGGCGGGCATACCGCAGAATCCGCTGCCGTGCTCCGCAGTGCGCTCTGCCCCGCAGTTACGGGGACATAAGGTGCAGATCATACCTTGTGGATGTCAAAATCCGGGCCCAGGTCGCCGGCCATCCAGTGGCGGCGACACAGACCGATATACTTGTCGTTGGCACCCAGCACCACCTGTGCGCCCTCCTTTACCACATGGCCGTTTTCGTCGAAACGGGCGTTAAAGGCCGCTTTTTTGCCGCACCAGCAGATAGTTTTGACCTCCTCCAGCTTGTCCGCCAGCACCAGCAGCTGGTAGCTGCCCGGGAACAAGTCGCCCTTGAAGTCGGCACGGAGACCGTAGCAGATGACGGGGATGCTGCAGTCATCGACGAGGTGGACGAGGTAATAGACCTCATCTTTTGTCAGAAACTGGGCCTCGTCGATGATAATGCAGGCATAGGTCTGCAGTTCGGTTTCCGACATTTCGCGCATCTCGTCAAAGTAGATGCAGGGGTGTTTCAGGCCGATGCGGGAATAGACCATATGGTCGCCGTCACGGGTGTCCAGACGGGGTTTTACCAGCAGCGTTTCCTGGCCGCGCTCCTCGTAGTTGAACCGCGCCATCAGCGCGTTGGCCGTCTTACTGGAGCCCATGGCGCCGAACTTAAAATACAACTGTGCCATCCCTGTTTCTCCTTTATTTGCATACGATTTTATTTGTTTTCCAACTTTTTGAAGGCGGTGGGCATGGGGTAGAGATCCCGGTCATCAGATGCCCAGACCCAGTCCGGAGGACCGTCGCCAGCAACGGTTAAGCGAAATACCGTCATATTCCAGCGGAGATGGGTAAAGATATGCCTGTCCGAAAAGCGCTTCTCCCAGGAAAGCGGCGTGAGTCCCCAGTCCCGAAGCTGTTGTGCCGCAAGGGCTTCCGTCAGCATCCCCTCGGTGTTGGGAAACTCCCACAGGCCAGAGAGCAGGCCCGTTTCCGGGCGGCGGCGCAAGGCTGTGCGGCCATCGGGGGTGGTCAGCAGAAAGACCGTCAGGTCCTTTTCCGGCTTGGCGGTATTTTTTTCCCGCACCGGCAGCCGGGACTGAAGCCCCGCAGCCTTTGCGGCACAAAGGCTTGCGGCGGGACAGCTTCCGCAGTTGGGATTTTTTGGCAAGCAGACTGCGGCACCCAGGTCCATCATGGCCTGGTTAAAATCGCCGGGGCGGTCGGTGGGCATGACGGCCGCCAGCGCATCGCGAACGTGCTGGCGTGTCCGCGGGTCAAGGACGTTATCGCCGCAGGCGGTCAGCCGCGCCGCAATACGCAGTACGTTGCCGTCAACGGCAGGAACGGCTTTATTAAAGGCGATGGAGAGTATCGCGCCCGCCGTATAGTCGCCGATTCCGGGAAGCTGTATCAGCTCGCTGTACGTGTCAGGGAGACAGCCGCCGTATTGGTCCACCATGACACGGGCGGAGCGCTGCAGGCTGCGGGCGCGGCTGTAATAGCCCAGGCCCTGCCACAGGGAGAGCAAACGGTCCTCCGCTAACTCCGCCAGGGCGGGCACGTCCGGCGCGGCGGCCATAAACCGCTCAAAATAGGGAAGCACCGCCTGTACCCGCGTCTGCTGGAGCATGATCTCCGACACCCAGGTGCGGTAAGGCGTGACGATATCTCGCCAAGGGAGAGAACGCTTTTCCCGGTCGTACCAGGGCAGCAGGACTGCCGGCAGAGAGGCCAGCGGGACCGGTATTTTATGGGAGCTTTGGTTGCTGTTTTTGTTACTCTTGTTTGCCATTTATTTTCAAATGCTGTTGTCTGATCGTTACTTTTTGTTGCTCTGTGGTAAAGGTATATTAAAGCGGGAGGCGTAGTGGCAGCGGCGGCAGAGGGCCTCGGCGGGCTTACGGCAGTCAAAGCCGCGGCGGATGCGCTGGGCCCGGGGCGTGTTGAGAATGTAGTCCAGGCTCTGGTGGAAAATGTTGCCCAGGGCCAGCCGGCCCTCGCTGTCCAGACAGCAGGGGATCACGGTGCCGTCGCACAGCACGCCCAGCTGGCGGCGCAGGCCGTAGCAGTACTGGGTGTCGTCGGGGCAGTCGTTGTTCTCGTCGCCGGGCCAGTAGAAGTGCTCGTCCTTCTGTATGTAGATGCGGGGGGCCAAGCGGCGGTTGTGGAGCATATCCTCGGGGAGATGGGCGGTATTCTGCCCGGTGAGCTCGCCCAGGATGCGCTCGATCTCCGGGTTCAGGGCCTGGGGCATGCCGCTGTTCCACAGGCGCAGGGTGCAGTTGACCCCAGCGGCGGCCAGCTTCTGGCAGCTGCGGAGACAGCCGGTGACGTAGTCCTCCAGGGGCACGTTCAGGTGGTTGCCCTCGAAGGAATGGAGAGAGACGGCTACCTTATGCAGGGCGGGGCAGGCAAGCAGGATATCCAACTTTTTGGGCAGGAGCGTGCCGTTGGTGGTGATGCAGACACGGAAGTCCAGCTGGGCGCAGGTATCCAAAATTTTCCCCAGCTCCGGGTGGAGCAGCGGCTCGCCCATAACGTGGAGGTAGATATACTGCGTGACAGCACGCAGCTTTTTGGCCGCCACCGCAAAGTCGTCGGTACGCATGGCCATCAGCGGCCGGTGGTGGCCGGCGCAGAAGTCGCAGTGGAGGTTGCAGAGGTTGGTGATCTCCACATAGGCGCGCTGGATGTTCATGGCAGAGCCCCCTTGTCCTTATCGTGTCGGGCAGGTGTGCCTGCCCGCACTGTGCTATGGCAACATTGTATCACATCGCGGGGCGTTTGAATAGGGAAAGTTTGCCGGGACGGCTGGGGGGCGCGTATAAAATGTTTGGTACGTTTGGGATGATGAAAACCATGTATTTTTTAGAAAAATACCGCGTTTTTATCATATAATAGTTGCAATTTTTTATAGGATGTGGTACGGTATACGCAGAACGAAGCCACGCCCGCGAGGCGAATAAAACGGAACATCAGGAGGTACGTCCATGAAATACCCGAAGACCGGCAGTGAGGTCTATGTGAGCCTGAACCTGTCCAACACCATGCTCACCGGCATCGGCAAGGGCACCATTACCCGGGAGGAGGTCTCCGCCAGCTATCTGAAGCGGCTGTTTGCCGAGCACGGCGTCATCGTGTCCGCCAAGCCGGAGCAGCGCCGTCTGCTGGAGATCGTCAACGAGCGCTGTGACCTGGAGTTGGAAATTCCCGAGCAGCTGAAGCTGTTTCAGCTGTCCGAGGAGCACCGCCGGCTGGTGGTGATCGAGGTCACCGGTCTGCGCCGGAAGAACGGCTCCCTGCTGCCGGAGTACACGGAGGAGGAGTTCAACGAGGCCACGTTCGCGTTCGTGAAGTACTACGTGCAGGGCACCCACTACGACACGCTGGTGGAGGAGAACAAGAAGCTGAAATTCGAGCTGGAGCAGGAGCTGGAGTGGCGGAACCGCACGGACAACTGATGAGATACAAAAAGAGACGGCGAAGGCCGTCTCTTTTTTTGCGCCTCAAATTTTGCGTCTGCGCGGGGGGCGCTGCCCCGGCGGCGAGCAGATGTTGCGCCTGCGGGCGCGGGATGGGGTGCTTCGCCGCCCCGGCGGCGAGTCGGTTTCCCCCTGACGGGGAGGCGGCCTCCGGCGGCCACATTTCTTTCTGCGAAGAAAGAAATGTGGGA
>ERZ840517.171-NODE-171-length-91292-cov-17.454837_pt1 | contig 91292 bp, 96 predicted proteins | sample MGYA00519876_ERZ840517 | MGnify/ENA primary metagenome ERZ840517 (study PRJEB31850, sample SAMEA3708882) | human gut metagenome | biome: human gut; feature: human-associated habitat; material: faeces | place: China | collected 2014 ... | reverse complement strand
AATCTAGAAATCACTAAAAACGAAAATGCGGCAAGGCAATTACTATAGTTCTCTGCTGGCAGAAATCACTATGTTGTGGCTGCAAAATGCTTAGTATTCTTTGACATAATAAGCAATATGTGACAATATGATAATTTTGATGTGCAGAGTATGAGTAGAATAAGTTAGAGTAGTTTCTCAAAGAAACTATTGGAATGGGAGTATGTACAGAACACGTTTTCAGAAATTGGAAATGTGTTCTGATTTTTTGGGTAAATAGAATTTCTTTGCCACAAATTAAGACTGGGAACGGATCCTACCATAATAGCTGATCGCATATAGTCCGCCAATGCCCACTGCCGCATAGATGATACGTGACAACAAACTCATATCGCCAAATAATACACGGACCAGATCGAACTGTAAGAAGCCGATCAGTCCCCAGTTGATCGCACCGATGATCACTAACGTTAATAAAATATAATCCAATGTCTTCAATGTAGTAACCTCCTTTTTATTATGGTTATTCTAAGTATTACCAGAGAGATTCAAATTATACACTCAAACTTTGCACTCATTGTTGCTTTAATCTTTATTGGAAAAATATACATAAGCGTCAAAATATGGACAAAATCTACAAAAAAGATTATAATAAAGAGTAATTTGTAAAAATAAAGTGAGAATGTGAAGAGAGGTGACAACTCCATGGCAAATAGAAAAAAAACAGGTAATATCGTATCGATGAAACGACGCAGATCTAAAACCCTTGGAGTTATTCTCTGCTTATTTTCACTGTATCTTTTAGTTATGTTTATTATGTCCATGACAAAAGATCATCTATCTATCTATGAAGTGAACGAAACGCAGATTGCAGATGATGAAACGATCCGTGGATTGATCTTACGAGACGAAGTATTGGTGAATACGCAAAAGGCCGGATACATTAATTACTATGTGGGCGAAGGTGATCGTGTTGGTCTGCGTACAAATGTATATTCAGTAGATGGAACAGGAGACATTGCACAGAAATTGTCGGAGATGGATACTGGAAGTGTGGAGCTTAGTGCGCAGGATACTAGAGAGATACGCGACAGCATTTCTAATTTTCGTGAAGATTTTACGTTGTCTTCCTATAACAAAATATCAAATTTTCGCTATGATATTGATAATACCGTGTTGCAGCTTTCAACCGTTAATTTCGAATCTCGATTGCAGAAGCTGATCAAGGATAATACCGATCAGGCGGTTGGCTTTGAAGTTGTCAAGGCAAAGCAGACAGGTGTTGTGTCGTTTGTAACGGATGGTATGGAAAATGTTTCTTATCAGGATGTTAAGGAAGATTATTTTAAGGATACGACAGATCATTGGAAACAGCTTCGTCCTTCTTCTAAGGCGGCGAGTGGGACGAACGTATATAAGCTTGTAAAAAGTGAAAATTGGTCGATCATATTGCCGCTTACAAGCAAACAGTTTCAAAAGCTTAGCGGACAGAAGCAGATTAAGATCACCATGCAAAAAGATGATCTGTCGATGAGTGTTCCGGTAACGACGTATACAAGCAACGGCGGGCAATATGCCAAATTAGATCTTAATCAATATATGATCCAATATTTGGAAAATCGTTATATTGATGTTCATATTGAATTCAATCATGCGCAAGGCTTGAAAATACCGAATTCCTCCATTATAAAAAAGGAATGCTATGTATTCCCGAAGGAGTATTTATCAAATGGACCAAACGATGATAACGGCACTTATTATTTAAACTCGGTTACCGATAATAAGCTTGTGGCAATTGATGTTTATTACATCGATGATAACGATATGGCGTATATTGACAAGGATTCCTTTGAGGCAGGCACGGTGATCCGTAAGGCTACTGATTCGTCGAAAGAAACGACGCTGTCACAGACAGACACGTTAAACGGCGTATATAATTGTAATCAAGGGTATTGCCGCTTTCAATTGATTGACAAATTGTATGAAAATGAAGAATATACAATTGCAAAAAATAATACGGTATATGGATTGTCAACATATGACCATATTATTTTGAATCCAAAGCTGATGAAAGAAAATCAGATCATATATTAGAAAGGAATGAAAGACTATGGTACGTGAAAATTTGATCAAGGTACAGCAAAAGATTGATGAAGCTTGTGAACGCAGTGGTCGTGATCCGAAAGAGGTTACGCTGATCGCTGTGAGCAAGACAAAGCCGATCGAGATGATCGAGGAAGCGATAGATGCCGGTAAAACACAGTTTGGTGAAAATAAAGCACAGGAAATGAAAGAAAAATATGAGGCGCTTCCTAAAAATCTGGAATGGCATTTCATCGGACATTTACAGACGAATAAAGTAAAATATGTGGTTGGACGAGCCGGTTTGATCCATTCCGTGGATTCGCTCCATTTGGCTGAGGCAATCGAAAAAGAATGTGAGAAAAAGGATGTTCATGCAAATATTCTAGTAGAAGTTAATGTTGCTGGTGAGGATAGTAAATTTGGAATCAAGCCTGAAGAAACCGAGAGTTTGATCCGACAGATTGCCAAATTGCCACGTGTTCATGTGCGAGGCTTAATGACGATAGCGCCATTTGTCGAAAAACCAGAAGAAAATCGTCCGATTTTTCATAAATTACACAAATTGTTAGTTGACATTAGTGCGAAAAACATTGATAATATTGATATGAATGTTCTTTCTATGGGGATGACCAACGACTACGAGATTGCTGTTGAAGAAGGTGCAACTCATGTGCGCGTTGGTACCGGGATTTTCGGAGAAAGAAATTATGCTGTTTAAGCAATCAGCGTATGATAGATATTTTATGATCACAGAGATTGTTTGAGCACAAAATATATGTATGAAGTTCTTCATACAGAAATGAGGTTATAACATGGGAATTGATTCAATTTTAAATTGGTTCAAACTTGCACCGGAAGATGAAGATTATGATGACGATTTTGCGGATGATTATGTTGAGGAAGAAGAAGTAAGACCGCGCTATCGAGAGGAGAAGCGAGCTGCTAAACAGGAAGCACCATCTTTTGATGATTATGATGAGCCGGCACCACAGCCGAAACGAACCAGTTTTCGGACATCGACCAATAAGGTCGTTCCTATTCGTACGGCACCAAACGGTTTGGAAGTATGTATTATCAAGCCAAGTAATTTCGGAGAGTCACAGCAGGTGTGCGAAGTTTTGATGGATGGACAGCCTGTCGTTGTTAATCTCGAGGGCATTGATATTATGGAAGCACAGCGTATTATGGACTTTATTTCCGGCTGTATTTTTTCAATCTCCGGAAATATGCGTCAGGTTTCCCGTTACATATTTGTGTTTTCACCTAAAAATATTGATATATCAGGCGATTATATTAAAAATATGGCTGAGGGAGATGGATTTAATATCCCGACGCTGAATAAGGAATTTTAAGAATGCCACGTTCAAAAGAAGACCAAATATTATACAAGCGTTTTCGTGATTTGGGCAATATGGCATATCAACGTGGAATTTGTGTTTATAGTGATTTCGTAACGATCACACAGCAGGAGTTAGCCTGTCAGGCATTGGCAGAATTATATCCGGATACACATACGGAACAACTGCCATTATATTCTTATGGAGGATATGAAGAGGCTGATCGTCGAGTTCTTATGTTTATGCCACCGGAATATATGGATCGAATATCTGATACACAGTTTCCTATATCATGTATCAGGATCGCACCGGTAAACCGGAAGTTTGGCGAAGCATTGACACATCGTGACTACTTGGGGACGGTCATGGGGATGGGATTGGAACGAGATCAGATAGGAGACATTCTTGTACGGATGGAGGGACCGGAAGGTGCTTCGGCGGCCGTTGGATATGTTTTTTGTAAATCCAATATGGAGAGTTTGATCTTGGAATTAGATCGAATCCGTCATACTACCGTGAAGACAGAATGTATCCCATTAAACCAACTCCACTGGGAACAAAAATATAAAGACATTTCGGGAAGCGTAACAACGCCGCGGTTAGATGCAGTGTTGTCAGTTGCAATTCGCACTTCGCGTACACAGGGGTTGCAACTGATCCGGGATGGCAATATATATATTAACGGAAAGTGTTGTACTGAGAATGCAAAACTTCTGAGAGAAGGAGATATTATATCTGTCAGAGGATATGGAAAATACCGATTTTGTCAGACAGGTGTACGATCAAAAAAGGGAAGATATCACATCATGGTACAACAATACATTTAGGGAGGTATGAGTATGCTTACACCAATTGATATCCAGAATCGAGAAATCAAATCGAAGATGGGAGGATACGACAAAAAGGATGTAGATGACTTTTTGGAGGAAATTCGTGGCAGTTATGAGGAGTTGTACAAAGAAAATCAAAGCTTAAAAGAGAAGATCAGTTCTTTGAGTGAGGGAATCCAGTATTACAAGAAAATGGAATCCACACTCCAGAAGGCTCTGGTGCTTGCTGAGAAGACATCGACAGAAACACAGGAGGCTGCTAAGACACAGGCCGACTCTGTTATGTCTGAAGCAACTGCAAAGGCAGAAGCAATGACAAGAGAGGCTAAAGCAGAGATTGAATCACTGCGCAGAGAGGCACAGGCACAAACGGAGATTACAAAAGCAAAAGCTAATCGTGAGTTGGAAGAAACAAGAAATCATGTGCGTAAACTGGTACAGAGCTATGAAAATTATAGATTACAGTTTAAGAAACTTGCAGAGGCACAGATTGAGATGCTGGACAGCGAGAGCTTTTCTATTTTTGTTCCTGAATTAGAGGAATTGATGAATGAGGCGCCAAGTGCTGATATGGTAATGGATGATCCTGGAATCATTCCGATCAATATTGGTTCTCCGGCTCCATTTGTTGAATTGCCAGATGATAATGCTGATGCACCTAAGGTTGAGGAAGTGCCTGTTGAACCGGTATCCTTTACAGTTCCGGTTTCATCAGAGGGATCTTTTAGCAATCTTCCGTCAGACAATACAGAAAGCGCAACAGGTTCGATCGCTGATGTTGCCGGAGTTAATGCAGAGCAGGAGGTAGCTGGTACCTTGAATGAGGGAATCACTCTGAATGTATCTTCAGATATTACATCGGATACAGCACCTGCAGCGGAGGATAATGGAGTTAGTTTGGATGTTTCATCCGTAGATATGTCACCGGTAGGTGATATATCGTTAGACATTTCATCGGATTCACCTGCACAAACAGAGGCTGGAAGTTCAGTTTCCCTAGATTTGGGCTTAGATATTCCGACTGTAGAGGCAACTGCACCATCAACGCCGGCGGCAGATCCGATGCTGATGGATATTCCTGGGATCACAACGCCTGCTGAAGAACCAGCAGTTCCAGTGGATAATGGATTGATTGGTGGCGGTGAGTCTGCATCGAATGATCTTCTCGGTGGGGCAGATATGTTCGCTAATAACGATCTGATTGGCGGAACAGAGCCTGTAGCAAGTGAACCGGTAGCAAACGATTTGCTCGGTGGAGTAGATATGTTTGGTGGCAATGACTTGATCGGTGGAACAGAGCCTGTAGCGAGTGAGCCGGTACCGAATGACATTCTTGGTGGTAACGATCTGATCGGTGGTAGTGAGCCGGCAGCCGATAACTTGATTGGTGGTGGAACGGATATGTTTGCTACAAACGATCTGATCGGTGGCAGCGAAACGACAGCCAATGATCTGATTGGTGGAACAGAACCGGCAGCGAATGATCTTCTCGGTGGAGCAGATATGTTCAATACAAACGATCTGATCGGTGGAACGGAAACTGTTGCGGAGACACCTATAGCGTCTGAACCGGCACCAGCAGCAGACGGAGCAAGTAATGGCATTATTGATGATCCGTTAATGGATCTTGGTGGAATGTTTGAGACACCGGGTGTTACACCGGCGCCGACAGCGCAGCCTCAGGCTCCTGCAATGGATGCCAATCCATTCAGTTTTATTGATCCGGAATTATAATCACAATGATTCTTATATGAATGCGAGAGGGGGCCGAATAAGCCCTCTTTCCTTTTGTGGAATAGAGAATGCAAACATGGAGGTTCTTTACTATGACAAAACAAAAAATGACAGTACATTATGATGGCAAACCCTTGTATGATATTACTTTGGCAGACAATTATGATGGATTAGAAGAGGTATTACAGAACTTTGCACTTCAGTCGCATAAAATATGTATTGTAACCGATGATACAGTGGGAGCTCATTATGCAGAAAAAGTGAAGACTATTGCCCAAAAGGCAGCTGCATATGTTTGCGTATTTTCATTTCCGGCTGGGGAATCTTCGAAAACGTTGGATGTCATTGAAGATTTATATGAAGTATTGATCAAGGCACATTTTGATCGCAAAGACATTTTGCTTGCGCTTGGTGGTGGTGTTGTAGGTGATATGACCGGATATGCTGCTGCAACTTATTTGCGAGGGATTCGTGTTATCCAGTTGCCGACTTCTCTACTTGCTATGGTAGATAGCAGTATTGGCGGAAAAACCGGTGTTGATTTCCGTGGATATAAGAATATGGTAGGTGCATTTCATCAGCCATCGGCAGTTTATATGAATGTTTCTACATTGAAGACATTGACAAAAGAACAATATTTTTCGGGGTTTGGTGAAATTATTAAACATGGATTGATCAAGGATATGAATTATTTTGATACCATTCAAAAGAATATTATGGCATTGAATGATAGAGACTTATCCGCATTAGCGGAGATTATTTACGGAAGTTGTGATATCAAGCGGCAAGTTGTCGAAAATGATCCGAAGGAACAGGGAGAGCGTGCTCTGCTGAATTTTGGTCATACCCTTGGTCATGCCATTGAAAAATTAAAGAATTTTGAACTTCTTCATGGAGAATGTGTTGCCATCGGTATGGTTGCAGCATCGTATTTATCTTATTTGAGGAATATGATTACAGAAGCACAGTATCGAACTATTTGTGAGATGATTCAGCAGATGCAGTTGCCAACAACAGTTGAAGGCTTAACAAAAGAAGATATTATTCGTGTGTCAAAGAATGATAAAAAAATGAATGCAGGGCAGATTCGTTTTATTTTGTTGGATGACCTTGGAAATGCAGTAATGACAGATGATGTCACCGATGAAGAGCTATCTCAGGCACTTGATGCTGTGATTACGGCGTGACCAGCGAAGGAAATAACGTGAGCGTAATCATGAGCGTAATCAAATGAAGAAATAGTCATGAGTGTTGGCTGTGGTAATTTGCGGCATAATCATATATAAGAGTTTATGTAGGTGGTAGACGCAGTAATTACAACATAATCAACTGATTTTGTATAGATGGAAATGAGGAACAAGAATGAAAAGACAACATGTTTTAGGAGTGATTGCCCTGTTTCTTTTGCTGGCAATTGATCAGGGAAGCAAATATCTTGCTGTGCATTTTTTGCAGGGACATCCGGATGTTATGCTTATTCCCGGAGTGTTTCAATTGGAATATTTAGAAAATAGAGGCGCTGCGTTTGGAATTTTGCAAAATCAAAGAGTTTTATTATTGATCGTCACTCTTATCATATTTGGTGGGCTGTGTTATTTTTATTGCAAGATGGGCAGTGGCAGGAAATGGAGGCCGCTGCAGAGTGCTATTGTTTTGATCGCAGCTGGGGCAATTGGTAATATGATCGATCGCTTTGCACGGGGATATGTTGTCGATTTTTTTTACTTTTCATTGATTCATTTTCCTGTATTTAATGTTGCAGATTGTTATGTTGTGGTCGGAGCCGTGATCGCATTACTATTATTGTTATTTTATTACAAAGAAGAAGATTTTGCGAGGTGAGCTATGTCAGGCAGGAATGAAAACATTTGCTTTCGAGTAACGGATCAAGATGTGATAGGACTTCGGCTAGATAAATATTTGTCAAAAATGCTATCGGATTATTCGCGAGCAGCACTTCAAAAAGCAATTCAAAATGGAAGAGTATTGATAAATGGTAAGGCAGTAAAAAGCAGTTATAAAGTGATGGAACATGATGAGGTTTACTTTGAGCCTGAAGAACTTCGTGAACCGGACATTATAGCACAAAATATTCCGATTGATATTTTATATGAAGATCAGGATATTATTGTTGTAAATAAGCCAAAACAAATGGTGGTACATCCTGCACCGGGACATTATGAGGGGACGTTGGTTAATGCACTCTTGTACCATTGTAAAGATTCGCTCTCCGGGATCAATGGTGTGATGCGACCGGGAATTGTTCATCGTATCGATCAAGATACTACAGGAGTGCTTGTAGTCTGCAAAAATGACAAGGCACATCAATTTATTGCAGAACAATTGGCGGTCCATTCTATTACACGCACCTATCATGCCATCGTATGGAATAATTTATCAGAAGAACAAGGCACAATAACAGGTGCAATAGGACGGAATCCAATTGATCGCAAAAAAATGGCGATCAACGAAAAAAACGGAAAGCCGGCAGTTACACATTATCAGGTATTAGATCATCTAAATCGAAAATTTAATTATATAGCCTGCAATTTGGAAACAGGCCGCACTCATCAGATCCGTGTTCATATGTCCAGTATCGGACACCCGATTTTAGGAGATACCGTGTACGGACCACAGAAGAGTCCCTACGCATTAACAGGACAGACACTTCATGCAAAAACACTGGGTTTTATCCATCCAACCACTAAGAAATATGTGGAATTTGACGCTCCATTGCCGGATTATTTTCAAAAATTACTGAAAAAACTAAAAGAAGACTAAAAAATTGTAATTTATTAAGTCAGGCAAGGCCTATAATTAGTGTTTTCTACATCGGTAGAATCAAAGATATTGTGGTCTACAATTGTAGTATTAAAAGTTACACAATTGTAGACTGTTTTAATTGTGCAGTTTTGCCATTGACGATTTTATTCTTAATATGTAGAATTAATTTGTTGTCGGATGAAATCGACAGGAAACGAGGTAGCGATTATGAAAGATTTACGTTTGCATGAGGGAGAATTAAATGTTATGGAGTTATTGTGGTCTAATAAGGCGCTGGCTGCAAAAGATATCTCCAAGATCATCAAAGAATATATTGGCTGGGAGAAAAATACAACTTATACAGTAATCAAACGTTTGATCGAAAAAGGTGCGATCACCAGAGAAGATCCTGGCTTTATATGTCGAGCAAACGTATCTAAGAAAAAAGTGCAGGAAATCGAAACGAAAGCTTTGTTGAATAAATTGTACAATGGATCGGTCTCACAATTTATTACAGAATATTTGGTCAATCAGAAGTTAAGTTCTGATGATTTGGCTGCGTTAGAATTTGCGATCAGCAGGCGAATGACGAAATAATTTTATACATACATGATAAAAGATGTTGAAGGCTATAAAAGCTGTCAACATCTTTTTTACTTTATAGGAAACGAGAAGTTTCCTATAAAGTAAAAAACGCTCCGCGAGGATGCGCATCTCGCGGAGAAGAAGTTAGCTGTAAACAGCACCGCTCGAGCGCGAAAGAGTCGCAAGCGACTCTTTGTTCCTTAACAAGATTAGGGTGTCAAAAGGTCTGAGTTCCAAATTTCTGTCATAATAAAATGGAGAGAGAAGAGCAGTATTTGCTAAAATAAATCTCTTGGATAAACCCCAGTTTATCAAAAAGATATTGTCAAAACGACATATTTCGGGTATAATATATGTATGTTTCCGAATATTAAAGCCTTTTCACTTAATGAGACTTTTGGCAATGTTAAATGTCGTCTGTGAATGCTTTGCAAGTTATAGTTTGCTTTGTGATTTTTGGCAAACTTAGAAAGGAATTTGTGATTTTTTATGGGTACGAAACGTACAAAAACATATCATCAGCAATTAAAAGCGACGAACATTAATAGGCTGCGTGATCTTTTGCAGGAGCTGCCTAAATATTGTAAAAATTTTTTTCATGGTATAGAACCGACAACATCAATCAAAACTCGGATTGGCTATGCTTATGATATGCGCACTTTTTTTCGCTTTTTACAAAGTGCGAATCCAATGTTTGCATCCAAGCCAATTTCTGATATAGAATTGTCGTATTTGGATCAATTAGAGCCGGTGGATATTGAGGAATATATGGAATATTTGAAGCTATATACATACGATGGACAGGAATTTACAAACGATGAACGAGGTATTCATCGTAAAATGGCTTCCTTACGTAGTTTTTATCTATATTATCAAAAACGTGGACAACTTCAAAATAATCCTACCGTTGTTGTAGATATGCCCAAATTACATGATCGGGAAATTATTCGATTGGATTCTTCCGAGGTAAATGAACTATTAGAATTGGTGGAACATGGTGGCGATAATTTAACCGGGATCAAGAAAACCTACTATGAAAAAAATCGATTAAGAAATATTGCTATATTTACGTTGTTTTTAGGAACAGGTATCCGTGTTTCTGAATGTGTTGGTCTGGATATTGAAGATCTAGATTTTCGAGATAATCGAATTCGCATTATTCGAAAAGGTGGTAAGGAGGAGTTTGTTTATTTTGGAGCAGAAGTTCGGGAAGCTTTGATGAATTATATTGAAGATTCCAGAAGTAAAATTATTCCGAAAGAAGGTCATGAACATGCACTCTTCTATTCCATCCAGCGACGCCGTATTAGTATACAGGCCGTTGAGAATCTGGTAACGGAATATGCGAGTCAGGTAACAACGTTTAAGCATATTACGCCGCATAAATTACGAAGCACCTATGGTACTTCGTTATATCGCCAAACAGGCGACATTTATTTGGTTGCAGAGGTCTTGGGACATAATGACGTAAATACAACGCGCAAGCATTATGCGGCATTAGATGATGATAAGAAACGGCAAGCTGCTTCAGCGGTACAATTGCACCAAAAGAAGCAGCGGTAATCAATATCTGTTACAAAATAGCGATTATTTTACTGACATAATAAGCAATATGTGGTTTGAACAGCAACTTCCAGTATGGGAAGCTTAGGTTATTCAATATCAGACATTTCTGTGATAAACCATTGGCCGTCAATCTTTTCGCAGGTATAGCGGTAACGTTGTTTGATTAGTTTTTGTGTTTGATCTGCATAACGTACATATATTTTTTCGTTGGATAGTACGTACACTTTTTGATCTGTTGTCTGTTCAGAGGTTACTTCCAAAGATTTAGCATTTTCGCGAATACCGCGTTTGTAGTAGTTTTTGGCAAGTGAACTCTGTTGATGGTATGCATCTGCTGCAAGTACTGTTTTTAAAAATTTTGTATTACCAATATTTATAGCATTTGTAAATGCGGAAACATAACGGCGGAACAAAGATTCGCACAGTTTATAATCTGTGGCATCTATAGTATCTTCTACGGTTATTGTATTTGAAACATTGTTGCTTGCCAGCAATACATTTGCGAAGGAGGCATTTGATTGATTGCAGGACGAGGTGTTAATAGTCAATGCTTGCTCTGCAAAGCTTTTTTCCGACAAAGAATTCATCACAAAATTATGCGAATAAAAATTTTGAGCATATACTTGTGCTAAAGTCTCGCTTATAGCTGCAGAAGATGTTTCTGATGCTTTGTTTTTTGCTGCTAAGCCAGTGCCCGTGCTGCAGGTGATGACTGTTCCAAATAGCAGCAACAGAAACATTGGAAATATCAACCATTTGCAGCGTTTCTGTGGACAGCTTAGCTCTTTGATTCGTCGTTCCATCTCCCGCCCTTTGCGACTCATTGGTACAACGGAATAACAAAAACCGCCAATCATTGGTTTTGCAGCAAGTTTGATCAATAGATTACCATATTCAAAACGCTGTTTCGAGCCAATCTGCTGCAATACCGTTTCGTCACAATATAGTTCTGCATCTTTTTTAGAACAACTGCTTGCAATCCATGCCAGCGGATTGAACCAGTAGACTGTTAATAATGCCATGCGTAGAATCGACCAGATATAATCTTTATGCTGGTAATGTACGGATTCGTGAGCAATAATATGTCGAAGTTCGTTTGGTGAGATATGGCGTGGATCCTGCTCATCCAACAAAAATGACGGGATGTAAATGGCTGGATGTCTCAAGCCGTATAAGCATGGTGTTGGAATAGTATCAACAGCAAATATATCGAGATTGCTAACTCGTGAAATAAAAACGCGATATTTATGTAGCTGTTTAGTCATATGTCGATTAGACAATACAAAACACAACAACAAGAGAACCGTTCCAATTCCCCATATGGTCATGGCTATTTGCTTTATTGGAAGTGCAAGTAATAGCAATGAAAGTGAGTTATCACGACTTCTCTCCTGCTTCTGCGGCGTATTTAAGCTATGCGTTTCTTCAGAGTTTGTCATAACATTATTATGTTCGACGGTTGTGTCTTTTGTATTGTTAGCAGTTATTTCTGTATCACCAATGCTTTTGTTGGCAGATTTTTGTAACGTGAAATTTGGTGCTTTTTGCGATATCGCTGCGGGGTTATTCGCAGCGGTAGAAAGTTCTAGCTCAAGATGATCAATCGATTTTTTCATGTTATCTGCAAAGCCAAAAGGGGTTGGGATAATATTTACCGGGATCATGAAGCGAAATACAACAACAAGCCATAATGCATAAATAGCACGATAGCTGATTTTTCCACTGAATATTTTGCGTATTCCCAGTACAAATAATATTAACAAGGAAGATTCTAAAAACCATAACATAAAATCTACCATTTTCAGTTACTCCTTACTTTTTTTCGCTTTTGATTCTGCGTCTTTCAGAATCTGTTGTAATTCGTGAATGTCATCCAAAGACAGATCGTTTTGGCGTACAAGTGCACTCATCATTGTTCCTACACTTCCATCATAAATACGCTGTAAGAAATCTTTGGTTTCTTGAACAACAACATCTTCTTTGTTTACCTTTGGGAAAAAATATTTTGTTTTACCTTGCTCGTTATATCCGATAAGTCCTTTTTCACTCATACGACGAACCATTGTTGCACTGGTACTTTTGCTCCAACCATTACTTTGCTTTAACAAAGGAACTATCTGCATTAAAGGCAATGATTGTTCGGCTGTCCAAAGACAGTTCATGACATACCATTCGCTATTTGTTACTTTAATTTTATCGTTCACGCTATAACCAAACCTTTCTTTCCTATAATGAACATTATAGTTAATGTCTATTATTTTAGACTACTTAGTTTATGTTGTCAACCAAAATTATTATGCATAACAATGTATAAAGGATTCCGAAAGCGTCCCGTCCCAAAATGGATGATGCTTTGCTAAAACGAGACATCTCAGACAATCTTTCAGGTATGTATTCATTAGAGAGTTAACAAAATAAGAAATCACATGGATAGTTTGAGCGCAGTGAAAAAAGTGGTTGACATTGTAAATCACATCGTGTATAGTATGGTTTACAAAGTAAAATTCATGTTTGACCACAGCAAGATCATAGTTGAGAACGTAAGTAAATACTTGCACTATGACAAATTGGTTGTTGGTTTATGAGCAGAAAAGGGGGTTCGTTATGGTATTACAAAACCAAATGGTATTACAAAATCGAAAGACATTGCAAAATCAAATGGCTTTACAACAAAATAACCTATCTTTATTTCAGCAGGATAAGACACGGGAGTGGGATAAGACACGTATTCCATTGGATGCATTAAAGGGGATTGCGATTCTGGGGATTGTTTTATATCATGCCTTTCCGAGCTATGTTCCGGGTGGTTTTTTGGGAGTACCGTTGTTCTTTGTGTTATCAGGTTATTTGATGTTTACTACTACCCTACAAAAGTGGCGTAGCGGTTCCTTTCATATATGCGATTATTACCAAAATAGAATAAAAAAAATTATGTTCCCATGTTTTGTAATGGTAATGTGTGTATGTGCATATATGACAATACGTAACAGTCCACAGATGATCGGAATCCGTCAACAGGTAGCGAGTATATTTTTGGGATATAACAATTGGTGGCAGATTGCACAAAATGCATCTTATTTTGAAAAACACACAGCAAGTTCGCCATTTACACATTTATGGTATTTGTCGGTTGAAATGCAGTTTTATTTGATATGGCCACTGTTATTCTGGGGTTACTGCAGATTGAGTAAGCGTAAATATAAGGGAGATATCGTTGGTAACGCAAAGTACAGGAAGCTGGGCAAAGAGGTTTACCAAAATGCAAAACGGAATGATCAGAGGAGAGGGATTGCAGGTGTGTGTTTTGGGGGACTTGCATTGTTATCGGTGTTTGCGATGATTTTACGGTATGTCCCGGGGCAGGACCCATCGCGTGTATATTATGGTACGGATACCATGGCATTTAATGTGCTCTTGGGAATACTGCTTGGCGCCCTGCGACAGAACTATTCCTTTTGGCGTGTACAATTTCCGGCATTCTGGCGTCGGATTTGTAGTGTGATCACGTTGTGCACGATCGTGGTTCTCTTCCACTTTGTTTATGGGACAGATCCGTTGTTATATCAAGGTGGGATGTTTGTGATCAGTGTGTGGTATATGTTATTGATCAACTTTATTGAGAATCATAAAAAAGCAGTCACGAATAGTTTTTGCGCAAATTGTCTGGCGGTGGTTGGAAAATACAGCTTTTACTTGTACTTATGGCATTATCCAATTTTAGTTTTATTATAGAAATATCATTAAGTAGATTGGAGGAAAAATGAAATACACAGGAAGAACATCACGAAATATAAACATAAAGGCTTTGGGGTTGCTTTTATGTATACTGGTTGCATCTTATGGAATTATAAAAGCTCCGGCTTCCGATACCAGAAAATTAGAAGCGGATCTTCGTAAAAAACAGCAACTTATAAATGAGGAGAAGGGGAAAAAAGTTGATGGTACATCTACTCTTCCATCGCAGTCAACATCTGCATTACATACTACGGTTCCGGCAAATAATATGCCGGCAGATACAGGCAAAGATATCACCATAAAGAAACATTTTGTTACCGTGATTGGAGATTCTGTCTTTTTAGGAGCATCTGTAGCGTTTCAACAACAGTGTGAAAATGCAGTTGTGGATGCGAAAATTTCCAGACAAGTGGTACAGGCTTTGGATGTTGCAAAGCAATTAGACAAGAAACACAAATTAGGGGATATTGTCATTATTGCATTGGGAACCAATAGCAACTTCAATTCAAAGAGCGGTCAAAAATTGATTGATTATTTAGGCAAGGATCGAACAATTTATTGGATCGATACTTATGGAAAACATTTAGACATTCAAAAAGATGTCAATAATACGATCCAACGGGTTGTTGCAGCCAATAAAAATGTACAGCGCATTTATTGGTCCAAAGAAGGAGAAAAACATCCGGATTGGTTTTATCAGGACGGAGTACATCTTAATCCGCACGGCGAGAAAAAATATGCTCGTTTCATTATGCAGATGATACAATCTTCTTTGGATTAATTGGCTTGATATACAGGAACCATAAGATGGTTTCCGGCGTAGATCAGATCGCTGTCTAAACTGTTATATTCTTGAATGACTTTGGCATAATCCTGAACAGAGCCAAACGCATCGCAATAATATTCGTTGGCAATGCTTGACAATGTATCAGAAGAATGAATCAATACAGAGACATAACTGATTTTTGATTGATCCACAGAGGCTTGTGCGGTACTCTCAGAAGAATTACATACTCGCACTAGTCCAAATACAAGCAGACAAGCCAAAGTTAATGTGATAAGGATTCTTTTTCCATTGTATGTTCTCATAGTACACCTCGTTTCTGCATCGCTACGATGCAATCTGGTAAATGTCAGTAATAAAGGTTTTGTATATACAGAACGCTTGTTCTGTATATAATATACTATACGAACAAATGTTTGTCAACAAAAAACGAACATATTTTCGAATTATATCGAAAAATATGTTCGTTTTTTAGATAGCGATGTCAAAAGCTATGAATTTCCATGTTTAGAAATCTGGTCTTAAAAGTTGAAATCCTCATAGTCTTCCGGTAGAAAACGATGATATATAATATGGATCTCCTCGTCCTTAAAACAATAATAATAAGGGTCGTCGCCTTCTAGAAAACGGATGCGATAGTCAAATTCTCCGCTTTTGATTTGCTTAATTTCAACAGGTTGTTCCTGTGCACGAAATAATGCAAAGATATCTTCCATTGTACATCCGTGACGACTGACAAGATCAACAAGAGATACGATAAATTCTGCCGGTTGCATATGATCGTGTACCCATTCGGATCCATCGACAGGTATACCAATGCAGAATCGTTCGTTTTGACAGGATATATCCAAAGTACCTAGTGAATCTTTGGCAAAATTTGCTTCTTTTTGCAATTTTTCTATTAATTGTTCTGCAGAGTCTGTTGTGCCTAATATATGCTGCAAGCTGCTTAAAGGGTAATATAAACGGATGGCTTCTTTTCGATAGCCGAGTTTTGCCTGTTCTTCTTTTACCAGGTCAATTAAGTTGTTCGTTAATTTTGTATAATTCATTCGAAACACCATACCTTTCTGTCTATCTTGCCAAAAGCAAAGCAGACCAAACAACGATTGTCTGATCTGCTCTTCTATTATTGTACATTATTATTGAACAATTACAAGATTAGAACTTGCCAGCGTCAGCAGCTTCCTGTACAGAAACAGCTACAGCAACTGTCATACCAACCATAGGGTTGTTACCGGCACCGATCAGTCCCATCATCTCAACGTGAGCAGGAACGGATGAAGAACCGGCAAACTGAGCATCGCTATGCATACGTCCTAATGTATCTGTCATACCATAGGAAGCAGGACCTGCTGCCATATTATCTGGATGAAGTGTACGACCTGTACCACCACCGGAAGCAACGGAGAAATATTTCTTACCCTGCTCTAAGCATTCTTTCTTGTAAGTACCAGCTACCGGATGCTGGAAACGAGTTGGGTTGGTTGAGTTACCTGTGATAGATACGTCAACGCCCTCTTTGTGCATGATAGCAACACCCTCTGGTACAGAGTTTGCACCGTAGCAGTTTACTTTAGCACGAAGACCCTCAGAATAAGATTTGCGGAATACTTCTTTTACTTCATTTGTATATGGATCAAACTCAGTTTCAACGAATGTAAAACCATTGATACGAGAGATGATCTGAGCAGCATCTTTACCAAGACCATTTAAGATAACGCGAAGAGGCTCTTTACGTACTTTGTTTGCCTTTTCTGCGATACCGATAGCACCTTCGGCAGCTGCAAAAGACTCATGTCCGGCTAAGAATGCGAAACATTTTGTCTCTTCCTCGAGGAGCATTTTACCAAGGTTACCATGTCCTAAACCTACCTTACGAGTATCAGCAACAGAACCAGGGATACAGAAAGACTGGAGTCCCTCACCGATTGCTGCTGCAGCGTCTGCTGCGCGACGGCAGTTTTTCTTAATTGCAATTGCTGCACCTACAATGTATGCCCAGCATGCATTCTCAAAACAAATTGGCTGGATGCCCTTGATCTGGTTATATACATCAAGTCCAGCATCTTTTGTGATTTTTTCTGCTTCTTCAAGAGAAGAAATTCCATAACTGTTTAATACAGCGTTGATCTGGTCAATTCTTCTTTCATATGATTCAAATAATGCCATGTTATGTTTGCCTCCTTTATATTATTTTGCGATTTCTTCATCTGTTCTTGGATCGATGAGTTTCACTGCGTCGTCAACACGACCGTACTGTCCTGCAGCTTTCTCCCAAGCTGTATTAGGATCATCACCCTTCTTGATGAAGTCAGTCATTTTACCAAGGTTTACAAACTTATAACCAATGATCAAATCCTCTTCATCCAAAGCGATAGCGGTTACATAACCCTCAGCCATCTCTAAGTAACGAGGACCTTTCTTTAAGGTTCCGTACATTGTACCAACCTGAGAACGAAGTCCTTTACCAAGGTCTTCCAAACCAGCACCAATAGCAAGTCCATCCTCAGAGAATGCACTCTGTGAACGACCATAAACGATCTGTAAGAAGAGCTCTCTCATTGCTGTATTAATTGCATCGCATACAAGGTCAGTATTCAGTGCCTCCATAACCGTCAGACCCGGAAGAATCTCTGTTGCCATAGCAGCAGAATGTGTCATACCTGAGCAGCCGATTGTCTCTACTAATGCTTCTTGAATGATACCCTCTTTAACGTTAAGAGACATCTTACAAGCACCCTGCTGTGGTGCACACCAGCCTACACCATGTGTAAAACCAGAGATATCTTTTACTTCCTTTGCCTGAACCCATTTTGCTTCCTCTGGGATTGGCGCTGCACCGTGATGCACACCCTGAGCAACTGGGCACATGTTTTCTACTTCCTGTGAATAAATCATGTTTATGCTCCTTTCGATTTGCTTTTTCTCTGCAGAAATATTTCCACAGTTCTATGACCATTTTCGCACAAATTTATCAATTAGTCTACACTTTTCGCCAATATTTCTTAAAAAATCTGACGAAAAAGATGGTTAGAAATAAATGACAACGACTATATTCGCATTATATGTCTTTCTGTACGATATTTGTTTGTTTCTTAAAAATACATCCCCTTGGAATAAAACCTCGAACACTGGACAATGGGTAAACATTAGTATTGCTTCCGATCACTGTTCCCGGATTAAGAACACTGTTACATCCTACTTCTACATAATTTCCAAGAATTGCACCCATTTTTTTCAGTCCGGTATTAAGTTTTTCGCCCTGATAATTGATCGTAACTATGGTTTTGTCTGATTTTACATTAGAAGTGATGGAGCCGGCACCCATATGCGATTTAAATCCCAAAATTGAATCACCGACATAATTATAGTGTGGAACCTGGACATTATTAAACAAAATGACATTTTTTAATTCGGTAGAATTACCAACAACGCAGTTTTCGCCGACAATTGCTTTGCCACGGATAAATGCACTTTGTCTTACTTCCGTATTTTTACCAATGATGCATGGTCCTGTGATCGATGCAGTTGGTGCGATTGTTGCGGACTTAGCGATCCAGATATTGCCATCAATGCAGTCGTACTCATCTTCCGAAAGAGTTTTACCCAGTTCCAAAATAAAAGCTTCGATCTTTGGAAGCACTTCCCACGGATAATCGCAGTCGTCAAAGATATCTTTTGCTATCGTCTCCTCCATATTAAATAAATTTTTGTTTTTCATTGAATCATACATATGAAACACCTCATTTCTTATAATATACAGCTGCTTTGTCAAATTGTTGACGAAGAGCCGTTTGATTAGCAGTTTTTTTGACATATTGAACACGACGGGTAATAAAGCCGTTTAATTTGGCCATGTATTGTTCCTCTGTGATCTGCCCTTCAGCAACTTGTGTCAAGCCTAATTCCCAACTTGCAGTCAGTTCGGGATTTAGCAAAGAACGTATGGAACCATCAACAACGTCATATACCATTTCACCGAGTAATTCCGGTGTAATGATCTGTGTTTTTTTATTTAATTTCAGATATTTGATCTTGACTAGTTTACTCAAGATCTCGGCACGTGTGGCACTGGTGCCGATTCCGCTTCCCTTTATCTGTGCTCGCAGTTCCTCTTCTTCAATCAGTTGTCCTGCATTTTCCATAGCCAAAATGATCGAACCTGAGTTATAGCGCTTTGGTGGAGATGTTTCTCCTTCTTTAATAAAGAATTCTTCCACCGGAAGTGCCATTCCTTTTTTTAGATTTTGGATTGACGTGATCAGATTCTCGTCAAAAGTGACAGTTTCCATAGAATTCTCACTGTTTTTGGAAACAGATGCGTTAGTGGACATATTTTTCTTAGCAAAAGATGCAGTCGCAAGTTCCAAATAACCTTGTTTGACTAAAATCTTAAAATTTGCAAAAAATGTTTCTGTATCACGTTTTGCAGTCACCCCGATCTTTAGATATTCTGCAGGCGGATAAAAGATACAGAGAAATCGGCGGACGATCACTTCGTATACTCGTTGACTTGTCACACTTAAGTTGCCAAGTGCATTTAACCCCTGTCCGGTTGGAATGATTGCATAATGGTCCGTAATCTGCTTATCGTTTACATAACGACTTTTGGCAATCCCGGCATAGGCTTTTTGCTCCATGATCTTTGCAGCATAGGGAGCAATCAGGGAATAATTTTGTAAACCACCGATATTTTTGTATATCTCTTTGGCTACAGCAGTAGAAAGTACTCGTGCATCCGTACGGGGATATGTAACAAGCTTACGTTCATATAACTCTTGTACAATTTTTAGTGTTTCATCCGGACTGATCTTAAATAATTTGGAACATGTGTTTTGTAATTCCGCTAAATTAAAGAGCAAGGGTGGATTTTTGCGTTCTTTTTTGCGTTCTACTTTTTGAATGATCACCTGTAAAGGATCATAGGTTAAGGTTTTGCAAAGCTGTTCGGCATCTTCACGGTTTTTGAACCCATTTTCCTTATAAAGTTTCGGTGATTGGTAAAACTGGCTGCCTTCAACCGCACGCCATTCACCTTCAAATTGTTTCCCTTCCAGATTACATTTCATCAAAATACGATAAAATGGAGTCTTCACAAACTCTCTAATCTCACGTTCCCTTCGAACTACCATTCCAAGAACACAAGTCATGACACGACCGACTGAAATGGCAGACCACTTACCGGTGTTAAGGTAATCCATTACGGGACGTCCATATTTCAGTGATAATACGCGCGAAAAGTTTATACCCATCAAATAATCTTCTTTGGCTCTTAGATAGGCGGAAGCGGAAAGATTATCATATTCAGAAAGTGGTTTTGCTTCGGTAATGCCGCGCTTGATCTCCTCTTCCGTTTGGGAATCAATCCATACTCTGCGTTTGTCCTTGGTATCCGGAACATGTGCCATCTGATCTACTAAGCGGTAGATATATTCCCCTTCGCGCCCGGAATCAGTGCATACATAAATGGTAGATACATCTTCGCGATTTAAAAGACCAGCCACAATATTAAATTGTTTTTTTACATCTGGAATAAGTTCGTATAGAAATTTTTCCGGCAAAAAAGGCAGGGTTTGTAGAGTCCACTTTTTTAATGCTTTATCATAAGCATCCGGATAACTCATTGTAACCAGGTGCCCAACACACCAAGTAACAATGTAATCCTGTGACTCCATATAACCCTGTCCTGCATTGCCCGAGACGCCAAGTGTCTTAGCAAATTCCTTTGCGACACTTGGTTTCTCAGCGATAAATAATTTTTTACTCATATGCTGTTGTTACAGAAACAAAACGTTTACTGTTCCTCCCTATTTTTCGCATGAATATACTCTGCATATGTTTTTTGTCCAAATATGATCGCAACAATAACTGCTCCGGTTACGCAAACATATTTAACAATTTTTGTAACATTAATCTCAATGTTCATGGTTGATTCTCTCCAATCTTAAGCAATAAATATGTAATATATTATATTATATTATATTATTCATTGCTTTCTGCGTTTTCCGCATCAGAAGCAGCTTCCTCTTCCGGTTCTTCTTCTGTTGGTAATAATTCATGCATTTTCGTATTAAACTCATCTTGTGTCATAATGCCCTTTTTCACAAGTTCTTTATATTTGCGGTTAGCACGCACAATAGCAACATCGGAGTAGTTGTTTTTCTTTAGATCTTCTAAAATCTGATCTTCGATGTTTGACTTAAGAGTTGCTGCATTCTGCGCTGAGTTATCAACTGCTGGTTGAGCCGGTTGTGGTTGAGCCGATTGAACCGGATCTTGCTGCTGAACAGGTTGAGCTGGTTGAACCGGTGTCGGCTGAACAGGTTGTGCCTGCACTTGTGGCTGTGCCGGTTGAACCGGAGCCTGCTGTTGAACAGGTTGAGCCTGAACCTGAGATTGAACCGGAGTCTTTGCTGTAGCTGCAACTGGTTCTTCATCATCATAATCAATAAATGGCGACTCTGGTTTTGCTGTTGGTTGAGCCTGAATTTTAGGTTGAACCGGTGTAGCTGCCTGCTGTACTGATGCTCGCTGTTGAACAGGTTGAGCCTGAACTTGTGGCTGAACCGAAGCCTGCCGTTGAACAGGTTGAGCCTGAACTTGAGGTTGAACCGAAGCCTGTGGCTGAACAGGTTGCGCCTGAACTTGTGGCTGTACTTGTGGCTGTACCGAAGCCTGCGGCTGGACAGGTTGCGCCTGAGATTGTGGCTGTACCGGTCTAGCCTGTGGTTGTGCACCAGACTGAACTGGTGTAGCTGTATGTGCGGCCTGAGAAACTGTAGCCTGCGTAGGCACTGCCTGTGGAGTTACCGGCTGTGAAGCTGGAGTTTCTGTTGCTGCAACTTCATCCTCTTCCTCATAGTACTCGTCATCCTCATAATATTCGTCTTCCGGATCCACATATTTACCAAGATGCTTGAGATCACTATCGTCTTTGTTGTGACCACAGGCACATGAGGTAATATAATATGCGTTGATACGACGGCAAAATCCACACTGCCATCCGCCATCGTCAATTAATTCCTGCTCGTATTCTCCAAGCTCTGTATCTTCATAAATATATTTATTTTTGACAGGCTTTGGAGCTTCCGGCTCAGGCTGAGCCGGCTGTGAAACAGTAGTCTCTACTGATGCAGCATCCTCTTTAGCCTCTTCTGCAGAAGCCATCTGTGCTGCCGGAGTCTCTAATTTCTGACCGGTTTTTTCTACATATTCTTCATATAAACCAAGACGATTTAAATCGCTGTCTTTTTTGTTGTGTCCACAGGCGCAAGAACCAACGTAATTGGCGTTGACACGTTCACAAAATGAACACTGCCATCCTCCATCTAAAAGCAATTCTTTTTCATAATCGCTAAACTGTGGCACATTTCCTTGTTTGTCACTCATACGTACACCTCATTTCTTTCATACCTTTATTTCCTTCTCGTTTATTCGTACAACGGATAACGGTCTGTCAAACCTTTTACGATTTCCGTTGCTTTTGCCTTATTGCCTTCCGGATCTGCAATGATCATTGCAATCGCATCAGCAACCATATCAAGATCAGCTTCGTTAAAACCTCTTGTTGTCACTGCGGCTGTTCCCAAACGGATACCACTCGTTACAAAAGGTGACTGTGGATCATTAGGAATTGTATTTTTATTACATGTGATATGTGCTGCATCCAACCATTTTTCTACGTCTTTACCTGTTAGATTTTTATCTGCAAGATCAACAAGCATCAAATGGTTATCTGTTCCACCGGAAACAATCTTAATGCCACGGTTTTGTAACCCCTTACAAAGTGCCTGTGCATTTTTAATAATATTTTTACCGTACTCTTTGAATTCCGGCTGTAACGCTTCTTTGAAGCAGACAGCCTTTGCTGCGATCACATGCATCAAAGGACCACCCTGAATACCCGGGAATAACGCTTTGTTAAAATTGATCTCTTTCGCAAATTCTTCGCTGGAAAGAATCATTCCACCACGAGGTCCACGTAATGTTTTGTGGGTTGTCGTCGTGGTAACATGCGCATATGGAATTGGGCTCTCATGAACACCTGCTGCGACTAAGCCGGCGATATGAGCCATATCAACCATCAAATAAGCTCCCACAGAATCTGCGATTTCGCGAAAACGCTTGAAGTCAATTTTACGAGCGTATGCACTTGCACCGGCAATGATCATTTTTGGTTTGCACTTCTTAGCAATACTTTCTACTTCATCATAATCAATGAAACCATCGTCATTTACACCATAAGGTACACAATGGAAATATTTACCGGACATATTGACCGGACTTCCATGAGTCAAGTGTCCGCCGTGATCAAGATTCATGCCCATATAGGTATCTCCCGGCTGCAGCAAAGCAAAAAATACTGTCATATTTGCCTGTGCACCGGAATGCGGCTGTACATTGGCATATGTACAATCAAATAACTTCATGGCACGATCTCTTGCAAAATCTTCAACAATATCAACGTATTCGCATCCACCATAATAGCGTTTGCCAGGGTAACCTTCCGCATATTTGTTAGTCAATGTGCTGCCCATGGCTGCCATAACCGCTTTACTTACTAAATTTTCAGAAGCGATCAATTCAATGTTATCACGCTGACGATTTGTCTCCTTGTCCATTGCTGCTGCAACTTCCGGATCAAAACGTTCTACTTCTTCAAATGAGTACATATATTATCCTCCTTTTTATATTTCATCAATTGCTTTTCCAATATCGTTACGCATATATTTATTATCAAAAGTAACCCATTCGGTTGCCTTATATGCATTTTTACGCGCTTCCTTTAATGTAGCACCTTTGGCAGTAATGCCCAATACTCTTCCACCATTGGTTACTAAACCGTCTTCCGTCAATTTTGTTCCGGCATGGAATGCATAATAACCGTCTTCCGAAGCAAAATTTTTCAGAAATGTAATCTTTTTCCCTTTTTCATAATGTTCCGGGTAGCCATCAGAAGCTAATACAACACAGACAGCCGCATTATCTTCAAATTGAAGATCCACCTGGTCTAACTTCCCGTCAATACAAGCCTCCATAACATCGATAATATCGTTTTTCATGCGAGGCAGAACAACCTGTGCCTCCGGATCGCCAAATCTTGCATTGTATTCCAATACTTTTGGACCGTCCTGCGTCATCATAAGGCCAACAAAAAGTATTCCTACGAAATCTCTTCCTTCTGCTTTCATAGCATCCATTGTTGGCTGATATATTTGTTCTTCACAGAACTTCTGAATCTCCGGCGTATAAAACGGACTAGGTGAAAATGTTCCCATTCCTCCGGTGTTTAATCCCTGATCTCCGTCTTTGGCACGTTTGTGATCTTGTGCGCTGGTCATCGGTTTGATATGTGTACCATCACAGAAGCACAGTACAGAAGCTTCTCTACCAACCATAAAGTCTTCTATGACGATAGTGTTGCCGGCATCTCCAAATTGTTTATCTAACATTAATGAGGTAACACCTGCCTCTGCTTCCTGCAGATTTTGACAGATCAATACACCTTTTCCAAGTGCCAGACCATCTGCTTTCAACACAACCGGAAAAGTTACATTTTCTAAATAGATCAACGCTTCCTCCGGAGAATGAAATGTTTCATAATGGCAGGTTGGAATGTTGTATTTTTTCATGAGATCCTTTGAAAAACTTTTAGAGCCTTCGATGATCGCAGCATTTTTACGTGGACCAAATACGCGAAGTCCCTGCGCTTCAAATACATCGACAATGCCACCAACCAAAGGATCATCCATGCCGATGATCGTCAGATCGATCTCATTTTCTTTGGCGAATGCAGCAAGTTTATCAAATTCCATAGCAGTAATATTTACGCATTCTGCAATTTCTGCGATTCCACCATTACCAGGTGCACAGTAAATTTTATCGACACGTTTGCTCTGGGAGACACTCCAGGCAATTGCATGCTCTCTTCCGCCGCTTCCTACAATTAATACTTTCATCTTGTTTCCTCATTTCTGCATATCCTGCGATGCGTTTATTTATTCCGTGGAAATGATACTAACGGCTTACAACAGCTATACCATTCTGTACGGAAACTTTTCCTGCGCCAATCAGATCAATTGCTTCCGGAAGAATGTTCCATTCAGCTTGTTCCATCACACGTCGCTGCAGAATTTCCGGAGTATCTCCATTTTTTACTTCAACAGCTTTTTGTAAAATAATAGGACCATGATCTGCCTTTTCGTCTACAAAATGCACTGTGGCACCAGTTATCTTATTGCCACATGCCAAAACACTTTCGTGCACTTTCAATCCATAATACCCCATCCCGCAATGAGCCGGAATCAAGGATGGATGAATGTTAATGATCTTATTTGGGTAGGCTGCGATCATTTCGGATGGAACGATCACCAGATAACCTGCCAGCACAACAAGATCAATATTATATTTGTGTAGAGCATCAACCATTGCTTCGCCAAAAGCACTCCGGTTTTCGTATTCCTTTGGGGAAATACATAACGCCGGGATACCTGCATTATTTGCACGCTCCAGTGCATAAGCATCCGCTTTATTACTGATCACAACAGCAATTTGTGTGTTGTGAATTTTACCGGAATGGACGGCATCTATGATTGCCTGCAGGTTCGTTCCACCACCGGATACACATACTGCAATTTTCTGCATACTAATCCTCGTTTCAATATGTATTATTAGGACAAAAGAGAAATTCCCTTTTCACCCTCTGCGATCTCGCCTATAATATATGCTTTTTCTCCAGCCTGCTCTGCTAAAGCTACTGTCTTGTCTGCATCAGCAGCATCTACTGCAAGAAGCATACCGATACCCATATTATAAGTGTTATACATCATCTCTTTGGAAATGTTGCCTTCTTTTGCCAACATGTCAAAGATCGGTGGAATCTCGTAACTTCCCACTTTGATATTTGCATGTGCATTTTCAGGAAGCATACGCGGAATATTCTCATAAAAACCACCGCCTGTAATATGGCTGCAGCCTTTGATCGTTACGCCACCCTCTTTGATCGTGCGCAGTGCCTTCACATAAATCACAGTAGGTGTTAATAATGTTTCACCAAGTGATTTGCCGCCAAGAGACTCGTATGTTTTATTCAAGCTTTCTTTTTTCATTTCGAACACTTTGCGAACCAAAGAATATCCATTGCTGTGAATACCGGAAGAAGCAATTCCAACCAGCACATCACCTTTTGCAATTGTTTTACCTGTGATCATATTTTTGCGGTCAACAACACCAACCGCAAAACCGGCAAGATCATACTCATCTACCGGATAAAATCCAGGCATTTCTGCAGTCTCACCACCGATCAAAGCTGCACCGGACTGTTTGCAGCCGTTTGCCACACCGGATACGATGGAAGCAATCTTTTCCGGTTCATTCTTGCCACAGGCAATATAATCAAGGAAGAATAACGGTTCACCACCTGCACAGGCGATGTCATTAACACACATTGCGACACAATCAATACCAACGGTATCATGGCGATCCATTTCAAATGCCACTTTCAATTTGGTGCCAACGCCATCTGTTCCGGATACTAAAGTGGGCTGTTCCATTGTCTTGAACGCCTCCATAGAAAATGCTCCTGAAAATCCACCGATATCAGTAAGCACTTCACTGCGCATCGTTCCGGCAATATGCTCTTTCATCAGTTCTACCGCTTTATATCCGGCTTCAATGTCTACTCCCGCATTCTTGTAATCCATGTTTTCCTCATTTCTGCGTTGCAATCGTAATAGTATTATATAAATCGGGAAATATCCCATAATGCAATTCATCGCAGGCAACGCACTACAACAAATGTATTGCATAAACATAGCAAATCTACTTTATTATAGCACAATTCCTACTGTTTGTCATTGGAATTTTCCAAAAAATTCTCAAAAATATCACTTGTTTTTGTCAAAATAGCCCAATACGCTAACGGAATCCCTGCCGGCATAAACTGTAACTGCACCTTGTTCGGTAGTGGATAATATATGTGCAGATATGCTGTTTAGACGAGATAATAATTCCCGATGCGGATGGCCGTAACGATTATTTTTACCACAGGAAATGATCGCATATTGCGGTTGCACTTGCGCAAGAAATTCAGCACTGGTTGAATTTTTGGAACCATGATGTGCTACTTTTAGAATGTTAAATCTGGTGCCGGAACGCTTTAACTGTTCTAAGACATACCGCTCTCCGTCACCTTCCAGATCACCACATAATAGCATCTTTGTTGAATAATACGTAACTTCTAAAGTCGTAGAATATGCATTTGCAGAAGAAGCATCAAAAAAAGGTTTTGGATGCAGACAAGCAACAGATAATGCGCCTTTTTGCAGATGATCGCCGGCACATATTGTTTGAATCGGAATATCTGCCTGCTTGGCAGCAGTGATCATCTGGCGATATCCTTCTTCACTCTGCATTTCTTGCGATGGCAATGGTAAAAGAAGTTTGCGGATTTGGATATCCTGGCGGTCTGCAACATACTTCATTAATTCCAGCTGACCGGATATATGGTCTTTGTCAGCATGAGTCATGATCATATAATCTATGCTGTGAATTCCTTGTGATTTGAGATATGGAATCAAACAATACTCTCCTATATTGTTTTTGCTGGTGCTTCCACCATCAATTAAAAATGTAGTGCCATCGGTGTGCTGCAGTAAAATACCATCCCCCTGCCCTACATCCAGAAAAACAGCCTTAAAGTATTTTCGTGGAATGGGAAAAAGCAGAAGGATAACTGCAGCAGTCCAGATCAGCAAAGGATAAGGCTTGATAATCGTGCGTTTATTGATCCATAGTAGAGATAAGGCAAGAATAATGTAATATATCACGATGCGAGATATTTGTGGTTGCCCGAGAATCAGTGAATGAATTGGTAATCGTTGGAACAGCCTGCACAAATATTCATAAAACGACAGAATGCAGTAGGTGGTGCCGAACAAAAAATGCGACATAAACGGCAGCCACAGACCTAGTATACATGCAACGCCGCCGATCAGCACCAGATAAGAAACCAGTGGCAGCACTAAGAGGTTCAGAAATATCCCGTAGACCGGAATCTCATAAAAAAAGAACAGTACGATTGGCAGTGTAGTTAGTTGAATGGCGGCACTGGCCAATAACGATTGTGCTGTTTTTTCCAGGAGAAGAGAGAGCTTACATTGGCATTTATCCAATAGCGTACCTTGCTGTTTTTCTCGTATCCAACGCCTCTTTTTGCGGAGTTTGGCGCGGCGCTTTTCGGAATCACCTACTATGATCATCTGCAGAGCGGGTAAAATAGCAGCAATACCGAGCACAGCGAAATAAGATAATAAGAAACTGCAGGAATAGACAGCATAAGGATTTTGCAGTGTAATGATGCAGGCACTGATTGCCAGTGATGAAAGTAAATCGTAACTTCGATGCAGCAGATCTGCTGCGAATAACAAGAGCATCATGATAACGGCACGACTGGTTGAAATGCTAAAACCCGTCATTAGTCCATACGATATTAAAAATGATATGGTTGCAAGAATACTGATGCGTCTCGGCAGCCGGCAGATAAGCAGCAGGCGAAAAATACCGAAACAAAAGATCGTGACATGAAGTCCGGCCTAGCTTAATTCTTCCTTGAGAATATGTGCTTCAAAAAGCACTATCCCCCCCCGGAGGATACTTTTTCACAAAACTAAATGTAAACCTACCTATGCTATACCTCTACCTTTAAAACGTCTGAATTGATATGTGCTCTCATATGATTTGAGAATCCATACTCTGTTGTAACAAATTCGCTCAATGATAGCTCGTTACTGTTTTGAAGACAGTCAATCAATTCATTATTCATAATTTGCAAATTATTGATTCCTGCTGTTCCTTTTAATAGACTTTCTTTAAGCGGAAAAATATTTGCTAATATTTCAATTGATTCAATAATGTTTACATCCAAAATTCCTTCAGAAACATACCAATCTTGCTGAGATATAATTTTATTTGCATGGCGTTCTAAATTATCCATAGAATTGCAGAGCACTTCATAAGTGGTATCATCCACTTCTTTCAGGTCTCTAGATAATTCCTCGTTCCACTTCACAAATGTATTATTTTTTGCCTTAGAAACAATACGACTTTGTATGCATATGCATCTAACAAAAGTATCCATATATTCTGCAATTGAGTTATAAAGGCCATATAATGCTCTGCATCCAAGGGCATTTTTTCTTTTTTTGTTCGCACGATCATCACTGATTTTTATAATTAATGCAACCAAAGCTGACGCAAATCCACCAATTGCAATATCATTAATTGCCTCATCATATTCCGCACCAATTGACAACGGAATAACTCTTATAGCGATAAACGCTACACACAACACAACATATATCCAATATTCTTTACACTTTTTCATCTTGCGCCCTCTTTCATAAGTGATTTTTATTCTTTACCCAAAGATCACCTTAAATCCGGTAACATATCAATACTATTTACTGCCTTCATAAATTTCTTCCAGTGAGGAGGATAGGCATTACTACCATAACGTTTTACTTGCTGTCCGTCAGAATATCTAATAGTGACTGTCCACTGTGTTCCATCAAGGACATCCGGATCCACATATTCTTCATTCCATTTCAAAATATCAGAAGCCAAAATATCATGAATGTACTTTTGGAATTCCTCAACGGTAATGCCGATTTCAAAGTCATCTTCACCTGTATTGTAGGATGCAACGTATTTAGCTGCACATTTTCCATCTTCGTTGCTGACTTCTATTCTTGGATATCCAGCAAAAAAGCCTCCAATCTCCAATTCAAAATATACTGTCTTTAGTTCTTCCTGCTCATATGTACTCATCACTCCACATCCATTCCCACAATTTTTTCTATTCGCTGCAGCCATCTAAGGACCGCACCTGATCGTAGCATTCCCATAATGGCGCCATCGCAGAATCTCTCTGCACGAACCATACCCATTAACAATGCCAGTACACCTTGTAAGTCCATATCCGACACGTCCACAGATTCCATTTCTCTCTGTCCCCACTTGATGCCATGTTCTTCCAAAATTTCTCCATATCTTCTTAATCCATACTCTGGATACTTACTTTCGATCTCATAAATCGCGTCAATCAATTTATCAACTACTTCTGTATATATTGGATAAGAAAACTGGATCGGATCATCTTCTATTCCTTTATGTTCTCTATCTACAGACCATTCTCCATAACTATCAGTTTCCAGCGGCTTAATAAGAGCAATCAAATTCTTGAATCTATTCTCCATAAGACTCCTATCCGAAAATGCATAAATGATATCATTCTCTATGCCTAAGTAAACTTAACAGTTCCTCCATATTTGTCTCAATATTTGCTACATCCACAAAATAAAGTGACACCGTAACACCATCCCCACTATCGAATTTTATTGGTCCTACATTGTGCATAGCATCATTTACAGGATATAGCAGCCAGATCTCTGACGTGTTATATTTCTTTGAATATGCATACATCTGATACATATCCGCCTGTGAAATGCCATAATTGGCCCTTCGATCATTTATCAGGTTCTTCCATTTTGTATCTAAAATTACAACGCTGTCATCATCTCTTGTAACAACCAAATCTGGCCTCAGTGCAAACTTACGATGAGTCTCTCCATTAAGTGTATTAAATAAATAATGCCCTTTATCCTGTGCAGATACATTCCATCCTGCTCGTCCGAACACTTTCTTCATATTTTGAGCTACGTATGCTTCAAACACTTTTTCCATTGGGAATAACAATGCCCTGGCCGATTCAGTGCCAGAAAAAGTTGTGAAACTCTTATTTTTCAAGAACACTTTTGACCACTTCATAAGCATTTCGTAATCCCTTGTATTTCGATCTATTACAACCTTTGAGAAATCCTTGTCATAATTTGTCGACGGCTCAATAAGCTCAAACGACGTCAGAAGCTGGCGGATTGCTTTGGCGTTTTCTGCGCTGGTTGTTATCTTTTGCAATTTAAGTAGTGTTGATTTCACCAAACGGTTCTCGGCTCTGTTCATTTGATATTCATCATAGCCAACATAAAATCTTTCTTGATGAGCCATGTTATGCTTAATATGCTCATTCACCATGAGCTTGCCTTTATAAACGGTCAAATTATCTTCCACACCAACATATGCAGATTTCAAACCATGTTTAACAAGTTGTCGGACTTCCTGCAGATACATATTGATAAATATTTCATATAAATTCATGCGATCAATTTTTAAATTTGCATTTGAAAATACCTTACTTGGGAAATCTTTCATGCTACGAAGCATTCGTAAAAATATTTGCTTTGTCTGGTCTTGTTCCCCAGACGCAAAATCAATCTTAGGAAGTACCTGTATCTGATAGTTATTTTTCATCTGGATAAGACCAACATAATTCTTAAATGTAACTGTCTCACCCACATTTCTTTTATATCCGATTTTGATGAAATCCAATACATCGGATTCTTCTTCGTCAGAATCAAAAGCATGGATGAACTCTATCAGGTCTGCAAATGTGTCCTTGTCCAGGTATCTATATTGATTTTTAAATTCTTTATTACCGACGATGGTTTCAAATTCTATAACCTCGAATAGTTCACCCATATAATCACCACTTTCCCTATTCTGAAATTTCCTTATAACTCATGATATTGTCAAATGCTTCTTCCTGAATTTCATACGCATAATCCGGGATATCAATATCTGACGTATCACCTCTGAAAATTGCATTTGATTTAATTTCTGTAGCCAAAATGAATTTATCACCATCATTAGATTTTCCATTATCCCCAAGAACAAGCATTATCTTACTATAGTCCTCGTAGAAATATTCCTGCAGCAATGGGATAATTGATTTCTTAAAGATGCTTCCTAACTTATGTACAGTTGGCTCTTTCTTCAATCCCGTAAAGAAAGCATGACCTATTGTGTGTTCTCTATCGTAAAGATACTCAATTCTCTGATTAATAACATCTAGCATCTCAGCCACATCCAATTCAATACCAGCCTCAACAATCTTATCTGCACCAATATCTCTAAGCACCTGCGAGTCCGGCATCATCTCGACAAACTCAAAACGACGACGCAGTGCTGTATCCATCAAAGCAATCGATCTGTCTGCGGTGTTCATTGTCCCCAGAATATAAACATTAGATGGCACACTAAATTCTTCCTTCGAATACGGAAGAATAGCAGATGCCTGCTCATCCATTCCGAGTCGCTTAGTATTTTCTATCAAAGTAATCAGCTCACCAAAAATCTTAGAAATATTTCCTCTATTGATTTCATCGATAATAAATACGTAAGGCTTTTTATTATCTTCGAGCTCCGTTCCACTAAGATTTGTATTCTTATTCATTGCAAGAGCAACTACATCAGCAATCTCCATCTTTGGAACTCTAGCACAAGTCATTCTATGCAACATCTTACCGGCATTAATACTCCTGATATCTTCACTAATCTCTGTCGCTAACCATGTAACATTTCTAGTGGTCTTATCTTCATCGGCTCCCTCGAGTTCAAAAGCCTCGTCGCTTGTAACAATAGCAATACCATTGATAATGCTTCTGCTTCCATCAGTAGTAAGTATTAAATCGCCCTTCTTCATATCATTTACAAATCCGTATGCACCTTCTGAGTCCATTCCCCAGTCAATTCGTACATGATTGTTCTCAAAGCAATCTTCTCTTACTTCTGGTCTAACAGTTACTTTCCAGATGATAGCATCTTTGTCAAAATCGAATTTATCGGTCTTAACTTCAATCTTTTTTGCATCATCACAGAACTTTTTGAAAACACCTGCCTCTACACGATAATTTAGCTGTGTACCATTCTGTGCCTCTAACTCAGCATTTTCACTAGCCATTACCGGACGAATACCCTCAATAAACTCCTCATATCCATATGACTGGTGGAATGTCGTAAATGCAATTCTTCCATCTTTCTTTAACTTCTCATAACGACTCTTTACATCTTCATATTTTTCAGAAGAAACCTCTTCTATCGACTTTTCTTCACATATAGCAACAGCATAAACAACAGAATTATATGTCTTACCTGTTCCAGGAGGACCATATAAAATCATATTTTTATCAAATTCATTTGTGTCTTTACCCATATCCTGGAATACACCTCTTTCCTCTAATGCCTTGACTGTCTCTCCTTTTTCCAGTACATAATCATAATATGGAATTAAGGACTCAATAGCATCCAGAATTGCATTTTCTATATCATCATTAGTTGGATAATCTTCTGCTGTAATGTATCTGCAAATCTGTACCTTGTCATATTCCTTATTGGCTAGCTTTTGTTTTATAATTTCTTGAGACTCATTTAATATCTTTGGTCTACCAAGTTCATTACTTCCAGCCACATACACAAGTTCAGCATCTTCATCCAAAGGCAAATCTAAGTGTTTATGATACTGCTTTGTATCTTCAACATCTGTTTTATCATTTCTAAGTTCAAGACTAATCCTAAATACTGGCGTATTCTCATCCTGCATTTCAACAAACACTGAAATACTCTCATGCCTATCAGAATATGCATCATATTTCATCGGCACCCATAAATATCTTCTTGTTTTCGTATGGCTACCATCATCCCAGGATACTTTCTCGCATCTCGTCAATCCGAATTTTCCGCTGCAAAGTTCATGTATCTTTTTTAATTCAGCAACGACATTCTGTCCATTTTTCTTTACTTCCAGGAACTGTTGTTTCTGTTCTTCTGACAATCCCGGTTTTTCCGGATTTCCATATGGTAATTCTCTATTATTCTTTAAGTAATCCAAAATACCCAAATAGTTAATTTTTGTCATATCTGACGCCTTTCCAATATTCCAAGCTGCTTGATCATATATTCGATAGTTTTTCTGCGTAAAGTTTGCATCCCTAAACCGCATCACTGCACGTGCATTTTCAATGTATGTATCTATGTCACGTTTCCTATTTAACTTTGTACCGAGATATTCAAATATATTCTCAGAACCCATATTTGAATTAAGGACTGGGAACACATCCGGCATTAAACAATGCAATATCATAGATGCCGATGCTGCTTTCATACCATGAAAGTCTACTGTTAATGTCTGTGCACATCGATCTAGTATCTTATCAGGATCCTCCATTTGCCAAATATCTATACACATTTGAATAAAGTTTCTTGGTGAATCAGCATCTGTTTTACCTTGGAATGAAAAGAATCCGGTACCAAACATACCGATACTTGCCTTTCCTGATTCTCTGTTTTCGTACTCGTTATTATTGGCTCTTTCCCATATAGAATCCAAAGTAAGAGTTAATCCATCCTTCAGTTCCTGTGGCAAATTACTAGCCTCAATGGTATTCTTCTTTGCCGGAATTTTCTGTTTCCAAGTACCAACGCACATTAAATACAATAGATTCAAATCTTTATAGTCAACTTTACTTAGGTCTCCCATCTCAGTGTATGCCTCAACCACACTACTAACCAATTGATATGAGCCATCATGCTTATCCGGAACCATATACTCTGCATGTTGCAACGTCTGAACAATATCCAAGTATTCCTTTACAGCGGGTGCTACTCTCACTGGGCTTTGAGGTGATGAGAAACCATGAGGTTCAAGTAATGTTCTTTTATATACATCACCCTCTAAAATTCCAATCAGCTCAAGTTCCATGTATCTACCATACGTTCCGTCGAACTGCCCAGATAAATCATACTTACTATCATCAATTGTAGGCTTCGATTTATCTACCCTAACAGCTTTGCTTTTGATACGAATAGCCTGCTCTGTTCCAGAAATATAAATATACACAATATCTCCAACAGCGACATTGGTATTCTGTTTCCAATCTATACGCTTCAAATTCTTAAAGGCATTGATAACGTCATAATATTTCGGATTGCTCGATATCAACCATTCGGTCATAACATTTCCAGTCTTTTTATGTTTCAATCCATTTTTTACTTGATCAGTGTATCCACGATTCATATACTCAAACACATCTGTTATGTCTGCCAATTTCCGTATTGCTTCGATTCTTCCACCTTCATTTATAACATCCGTTTCTGGACATTCTCTATTACCAGAAAACTCTCCCATATAAGAAACCCTACGCATATCACCATCCGCAACCAGATAGTTGCAAAGTGAGCCATCGACATGGGCTGTAGCCTGAACCATAATCGTGTTTATAGTCACATCTTCATCAGTAATTTGCTGCGCCAATTCTTGTATATCCTTTGCAGCAAAACAAACATCTGTATTCGAAAGTTTTGATCTTTTCCTCTTTGATGACTTAGTTGTAAGCACTGCTGCCGCAATCCAAACAGCGTCAATTGCATTAACTGCCACTAGTCCATCTCCTTCCTGTACCTCATAACTTGATTTTATCGTAATAGCTGTCCATTATTCCGTACTATAACTGTTTATCGAAATTTATCCCAAAATACTCCCAATTTATAATTTTAACATAATTTCCGCCATTTTTCATTAAATTGTTTATACAAATTGACACAAAAAAAAGCGCCACACAACCCCAAAAGGCTATGTGGCGTATTATTTGCATTATACTAATATTTCTTTTTCCGTTCCATCCAAAAAGCTCACCGTAAAATGTTCCAAGTCATGGACCATAATCTTCTCCAAAACCATCAGCATCAGTTCTGGAACCAGTGTGTTTATCGTTCCTTCGTTTGTTAAATCAATCATCTGTTTTGCGCGCAGCCTGACGAGCGAATCTTCTCCATCTAATGCCTGCTGCCAACGTTCCATGAATCGGTCTTTATTTTTAACCGTATGGTTCCATGCTGTTATAAAAGCTTTATGAAGGACTTCTTCTTTAATATTCCCCTTACAGGTATCCGATTTGCAAGTCCAGTATGCAATTCCCCTATTTGCCCAGGACTTTCTTGCAAAGGTATGTCCGCAATGCCCGCATACAATCTTTCCATTCAAAGGATTCTTATCTGTGCGATATGCATACATAGATAAATGATAGTTCTGACAATACATTTCTCTACGTTCCAATTCTTCCTGCACTGCGTTCCAGGTATCTTTATCAATAATAGCCGGATGTGAATTTTCTACATAATATTGCGCTACCTGACCTGTGTTTCTTCGTAGACTATGCATCAGGAAATCCGTAGTCACCCATTTCTGCAAAATACTGTCACCCATATATTTTTCTTGCTGGAGCATTCCAAGAATTGTGGGTGTAATCCACTTCGGTTTACCGCTGACTCCCGGTACGCCATCTTCGTTAAGCCTTCTGGCAATATCCGCCGGATTATAACCTTCCAGAAACTCTCGGAAAATTCGTCGTACCACTTTTGCTTCTTCCTCATTAATTACAAGGCGCCCTTCCTCATTCTTATCAAACCCCATAAATTTATAAGTGTTGATATGAGGCTTTCCCTCCTGGAATTTGCTTCTAATGCCCCATTTGCAGTTCTCTGAAATATTCCTGGATTCATCCTGAGCCAGCGAACTTAGAATAGTAAAAAGGAGCTCACCAGTCGCATCCAGCGTATTGATGTGCTCCTTCTCAAAGAATATTCCGATTCCCAGGTTCTTCAGTTTTCTTGAATAAGTCAAACAATCCTGTGTATTTCTGGCAAATCGTGATATAGATTTAACAATAACCAGATCAATCTTCCTTGCTTCACAGTCTGCAATCATTCTCTGGAATTCCTTACGCTTCTTGGTATTGGTTCCGGAGATACCTTCGTCCGCATAAATGCCAACCATCTCATATGCCGGATTCTCATTGATATATCTGGTGTAATACTCTACTTGATTGTCAAACGAATTAAGCTGTTCTTCAGCATCGGTCGATACACGACAATATGCTGCAACTCTTGTTTTTCTTACGTCCGGTGCTGCTTTTGTACTATTTGCTCTGACCTGTTTTGCAGGTATAACTGTAACTTTTTTCGCCATCTTTACCAACCTTTCCTTCAACCAAAACATCTGTGTCAATTTCCCAGCCCCGGACAATCGAATCCGGCACTCTAACACCTTTACAAAACACTGTTCCTTTCCGCTTGTTTCCATTGCATATCCATTTGACATGTTGTCGGCTTTCAATATAACGAACTAAGCGACTACCACATTCTTTACAATACAATTTTTTGAAATATGGATAATTCTTTTCATTAAGCTCTGGAACTGCTATCGGTTCCTTTTTTCTGTGTTTCCTACTCCATGCAGTTTCAGTACAATATTTAAAAGAACTTTTTCCAAGGGAATCCTTGGATTCTCTAAAGTACAGATTATCTTCAAAATCTCCCAACTTTCTAAAATAACTGTCCGGGATGTTAATTCCGGTGCAAAACTCATTCTTATATCGCTTTTGACCACTGCAGCCCCAATTGACTCTATTGCCATTGCTATACACTCTACGGTACAATGGGAAACCACACTTGCTGCAAAAAATATGATTCTTATATGGATACAATTCTTCTGTATTTTCTCCTACCACAGAACCTTCGGCTAAGTACGCACGTTTTGCTGCCAATGCATCCTGGGCCTTCTGCCAAAGTCGTCGGCTCACGATAGCTGGATGATCATTTTCAATATACCAAGAGTCAACCTGGCTCTCATTCTTTACAATTTTGCGATCTGCATTCACAAAATATTTGTGCATGATAAAATCGCCTTTGTAAATCTCTGACTCAACAATTCTAAAGACCGATGATTCTGTAAATTCAGCCCCTTTGACTGTTTTTACTCCCCGGTCATTAAGATATCTCTTAACATCCGCACTGCTATAACCATCCGCGATCATTTTATAAATTTTCTTCACCCAGGGTGCTTCCACAGGATTAAGAACATATTCCCCGTTATCATCTTTCGCATATCCAAAACTATATTGAAGTCTCTGGATCGGTTCTCCCTTTTCATATTTCCTTTGAATTCCCATCTTAGAAAGCTGGCTATACGTTTCGCTTTCTGCCTGTGCAAATGCTGCCAGGACCGTAAGCATCAATTCTCCGGCTTCTGTCAGAGTATTGATATTCTGCAATTCAAAAAAAATACCGATACCAAGTTCTTTTAGCTCTCTTGCAGCTTTCAGAATGGTAACGGTATTTCTTGCAAATCTCGATACAGATTTTACTATGATTAAATCAATTTTTCCTTTTCTGGCATCGCTCATCATCTGTTGGAAGCCTGGACGCATCTCCTTAAATCCAGATATTCCAAAGTCATAATAAACATTTACGAATTCGTAATCCGGATTACTTTGAATTAACACTTCATAATGTTTTCTCTGGTTATCCAAGGAATTTTCTTGATCTTCTGATTCAGTTGACACTCGACAATACGCACAAACACGCAATTTTTCCGGCGTTTCACTTGTCGGAGTTATGACGTGTATTTTCATGAAATCAGCTCCTTTCCTTTGGGTAGTGACATATTACCTCTGAGTACCAAAGATAGCAAGTCATTTATAACGGGTACAATGACTAATCTTTGGTATCAACTGTCAAAAAATAAAGCCCAGGATTTTTCCCTCCTGAGCTTTATCTCAGCATAATAAAATGGACTACTCTGATTCAACGAAATCTCCAGCTCTATTTAAGAAGTTCATTCACTCTTTTTTGAACAGCAGCATAATCATATCCTGCGGCAATAAGACGCTGCTTACGCTCACTGCCATTTCCCCAATCGCCATGAAGCACTTCCTTAGCGATTTCATTCACTGACTTGCTTAAATTTTTCCCCAGTTTACCGTTTACAATATCCTGGATTTTTGAATAATCATACCCAGCACCTGTAAGTTTCTCCTTACGTTCTGTACCATTTCCCCATTTACCGGCAATTACCTCATCTACAATCTCTGCATTATACTTCTTCGTTGTCGTAGGCTTCTCCTGACTCTTGGCATGTCCATTAAGACCTGCTGCCTTAATCTTTGCTGGATAATCCACATAGCAATAATCCTGATCACATGTCTGACCATTGATCTTATTACTACGAATAAGATTTGTTTCTCCACCAAACTGCCACATCTGCGTTTCGGCACCGCTGCTTGGGGCCGGTTTACTCTTCCCCCAGCGTGCTACCCAATGACTATACCTTGTAAGCTCTCCATCATTCATCTCACTGTTAAAGGAAGATTCCGAAGAATAAATACCTACCCAATATCCAGCGGCTTCCACTGTAGAGCAAAATGACTTTACAATTTCAGTAAGAGCTGCTCTATCGTTGTCTGTGATCATTTTACCCTCAACATCATAAAAGACAGGGTATTCATATTTCTTTCCGCTAAGGATTGAAATAAAATACTCTGCCTCTTTCTTTGCTTCTGCTATGCTCTTTGCATTTCCAAAAAAATACGCTCCCTTTGGAAGTCCACATGCCTCACACTTTTTATAATTTGCCTCAAATTTGCTATCCTTGTAAAGCCCCACGTCACCTCCTCAGGCTTTCAAGATGGCAAATTCTACATCTTCGTTACTCTTGGCTCTGGCAAAATCAAAATCGCCCTGCCAATGACTCACATCAATACCAAATCTCTGACTCATAAATCATTCCTCCTTATCATCTTCTGCACGCTCGTGCAACTGCTCTAACACTGCTTTGATTTTCTGTGGAACCGGCAACCCTAAATGAGCTGCATTTTCTAAAAGGCTTACACCTTCATTTGAAATATAAAAGAAAATGACCGCTGTTCTAAGGACGCTTCCAGTCCCAATCACATGAACATCCAGGATGTTTGCAATACCTACCAACATGAAAATCAGCACCTTCCTGCAAATCCCACGAAAGCCAACTTCACTTGATAGAGCTTTGTCGTTGATCGCGCACATAACTCCGGTTATGTAGTCGATAACTACAAAGGCCAGTAATGCATACAACAAACCGTCACATCCTCCTAAAAAGTATCCAAGCCAACCTCCAACTGCTGTAAACACAAATTGAATTGCATTCCAGAATTCCTTCATCGTCTTATCCTCCTTTGATTTTTTGTATGAAAAAAGCAGCTACCCGCAATGGATAACTGCTTGATTCCGAAAATTATTCTATTGCCGTTCATCATGTATATTGGTTATCTTCGCCATATAATAAACCTGTCTGAGTGTTCTTGGGAAAAGAACATCCGGATTATTTATCATAAGATATAACCATGAAGACGATACTACGCTCTCCCATACATGAAATTCCCAGGGAAGCATTCCATAAGTGGCTGTTGTATATATGACACCGCCTGTACTCCCATCACAATTTTGTAATCTGATGCACTCATCTACATATTTCTTAGCCTCCTCCATATCTCCAAGTACATACGCAAGCACCGAATATCCCAAGGTTCCTTCTGTCCACACGATATCAGGAGCACCCTCATAATCTGCGGTTTTATCACTATATGGTTTAAATCCTGAAAATGTATCATCATCAGAATATACCGTATTATAATAATCCTTCTTTTTGCTTTGCACGATCTTCTTATTCTTCGTCAGGTACACCTCTTTAGCTGTCTTAAGACACGCTTCTGCTGTTGATGAATGGACAACAGAAAAAATCAATGTTCCCGCCCAGGTCGTACAATCAAGAGCCCATGCCTTATCCGGCACACCACCATTAATACCCTGAAAGAACCGTCCATTCTCCCTGTCATAACATTTCAGAAACAAACTGTCTCGGACAAGTTCTGCTGCTTCTTTGTATTTTTTATTTTTTAGTACAAGTGAGCAGCCTTCAAGAGCCTGCAAAGCAGAACATTGATGTTCTACCGAACACCACTCGATCTCTTCATCAGAATAAGAATAATCTTCCATGTTGTAACTGCCATATCCACCTGTCATAAGTCCATATCTTGGATCAGAAGAATCTGTCACCTGTTTTGAAACAAGCCAATCACCTGCTTTCTTTATCATCTGCACAAATTTACGATCTCCGCTTTCCATCGTGTAATAACAGGCTCCCCACACAAACCATCCCATTGCTCCTGTTCTCACATATCCATCAAACAACTGACCTATATAAATGTCATAGGAGAAGTTGAAACTTCCGTCATCATTTTGCTCATACTCCATTCGTTTCAACATTTCCTTGCAGATATCATAATCACCGCTTGTGGTAAAAACCAACAATGCAAGTCCAACATCATACGCCCATGTTCTGGAATTTAGCATATAACCATAGGCTCCAAGGGCATTAGAACCATCTTTATTATACTGTGGATCATCTGTTGGAATAAGAAATGATGCCGGAAGCCTGCCTTTTTGCAGATTCATAACTGCTCCGGCAATACCGACTGCATCATATGCAACGGCCCCATCACGCCATACCTGTTGCATGACCTTTCCGATTTTATGCCCTGTTGCAACCTTGTTTGTATACCACATATACTTGCCACCACCACAATTCCAAATCTTACAGATATCATTGATATATTCAGCATCTGAATAACTGTATAGTCTTACGTTAAAATACTGAAAATAGCTGTATCCATACCCACCATCCTCTGCAGATACCTCTTCTGTAGCATCATAAACATAACGCTCAACTGTAACCTCATCAGAGGATGATATCTGCTCCCATTTACCTTTGAGTCCTTTTGCAAGGCGAAACTCCTTGATCCCCTCACTAACACTGATATCAAGATCATAGGTCACAACTTCTGTATGTGTGGATCCTGTTTCATTTCCATCTTCATCTTTATCCTTTATCGTATATGTTTCCCGGTAAGTCATAGTAGATGCCCACGTACCATCAGAATTGATCGGACAGGTCAATACCTTATACGCAGCATCGTGTATAACATATATGTTTACCGCATAGCCGCTAAAATTCGATAGATTTCTTGCAGTTCCAGTTATTTTACCTTTATAGTCAAAATCATAATAGGTCGACGGAGAAATATACTTTGCTCTTATCTGGTCTTCATCCACAGATATTCCAGTCACATATCCCCAGACAATATCCCCGGAATAATCATCTGCATATTCTTTTGCAAAAGAAATCTGGCATTTGAAATTATTTACATCCAATTGACGTTTTATAAAAGCAAGTGCCTCTGATGAAGCCTTCTCATATTTTGTTCCTTTAAATACTGCCATCAAGCCACCTCCCTATTCCGTATCAGTCTCTTCCTCTGTTTCATCTGGTACTGTACAATAAAACGCCACAACCGTTCGTGTTGTGGAACTGACTCCTGATATTGTTGCTCCAACGTAAGATGCAAACGCACTACCAGACTTCTTATTCAGCGTAATTGTTGGCGTCTTTCCGTCATTGGTCTGATACTGAAAATATGGTCTGTCATTGTATGCCCTTGTGAAGTAAAAAGAACCATTTCCTATAATCTCTCCAAATTCAACAGTGTATTTTGCTGTTGTGTTTCGGATATCCTCCACACTTGTAACAACGGAATAAAGAGCATCATTGATTGTTGGAATGTATGCACCTATGGTGATACTCACTTCATTATAATTAAAAGGATTCCACTCCATCCCCACAACGCGCTTTTTCCTATAAATAGATAGGGGCTTAAAATTCAGCAGAAGCTCATCCCCAAGATCTATCTTTCCTCTGCTATAAAGTTCAAGTGAATAACTATACCTCTGTTCTGTGGCATTATATGAATAACTAATATCTTTGACATTTTCTGTTTTCATAATATCCACCACATTACTATTTCCTCTGTGCTTTCTTATGCTGATCGCATATCCATAGTATTCAATTTCTCCCTTCACAAGCGCAAGTAACTGCATAACACAGGCACGTCTAGTGGCTTCGGTATTTACCCGCAATGTCACTTTTTGATCAATGTCCACAGTTCCGACGCTAAACGGAGTACCAGCTAGCAGCGCCCATAATATCTGTCTTGGAGTTCCTGTCATATCAAACGCAGTCACCTTGTACTCATCATCATTTAAGATATATGAAATATGCTCACACTCCATTTCTGTATAGCAAACACCACTTGATATACTTTTCTTCACATTCGTGATGTTAAATACAAGCCCGTCCAATTCTGCAATACATTTCACATCAACAAAAGCATCTATCTTTCTTGTCAGCATCTTGAACGACATCGTACATTCTCCATCCAGCTTGGCTGTAATACTACAAGCATTGACAGCAGAATAAGAACGAATGAATTCTCCTGAAGTATTTCCTGTTGTCTTTTTATAGAAATTCAATACCGGATGCGGTGATATCTCTCTATATCTTGGCCGTATGGTTTTATCCTCATGAATATCTGAAAATGAGGTGTTCCATCCAATAAAAAACAATCCGCTTATCTTTTCTGGTGACGGAGGTATCGCATCATCGCCCTCCTTAACTTTTTGTGTGGATAGATAATCATCCCCTGCATAATTTAAGAAGTTGACTGTATAATACACACTGTCACTTTTATATGTAGGACGAACTGTCATATCCTCCATTACCTTGGTAATATCCACATTCCATCCGTTGAATACCATACCTTCTATTTCTTCTGGCTGTGGAGCAAGGCTTGTAGCATCTCCTCCTTCCTCCACATCACATGTTCCGAGCAGATCAGTTCCTGCATAATTCAAAAATCTTACGGTATAATAAACCACACCATCTACAGTTTTTGACACAATACAACCTCCTAACTTATTCCCAGATTTCTCAATGACGCCTGACCATTGGCATACTGTATCTGCGATACAAGTGTTGTGATCACCTTTCCATCCAGCATGATCGGCTGATTCAGCTTTACCGTTCCGTTCTCTCCGGAAGAAGCATTTCCTCCAACAGTAGCACTAAGACTTGCATCCATATCAGGTATCATATCCTCAAGATTCATGGTATCTGTCAGTTTTTCTATTTCTTTCGTCACCATGCCACGACTCTTTTCAATACCATCTGCTAGGCCACTCATAAAGTCTGGCATCCAGGATTCATAATCTGTAAGAGGCCCCTCATCAGGCACAGAAAAGTGAAGGTATGATTTTATTGTTTCTGCCACATTAGAAACAGCATCCTTTACTTTTCCAATACAGCTCTTTATGCCTTTTACAATGCCATCAATGATATCAGTTCCCCAAGTGACCGCTGATTTTGCAAGTCCCGTAATAAAAGAAATTGCTGTCTGAAATCCTGTTTTAATCGTCGTTACAATATTTCCGATTGTAGTTGTAATTCCCGTCCACATGGCAGTAAATGCCCCTGTAACCGCTGTCTTAATTCCATTAACAACCGTAGTTACAATCGTTTTTATCGTGTTCCATGCAGTAGTAATAAATGTCTGAATAGCGGTCACTACTGTAGAAATAACTGTCTTAATGCCATTCCATACTGTTGTTACCACAGTCTTTATGGCATTAAAAACTGTCGTAATAACCGTTTTATAAATAGTGAAGTACGTCACAATAATCGTTTTTATCGCTTCTACCACAGTTGAGAATATAAGTTTTATTACATCCCATATTGCAGAAAAGAATGATTTTATACCTTCAAATATCGTGGTCGCTGTTGTCTTTATGGATTCCCACGCCGCAGATAAAAATGACTTTATTGCTTCCCAGACAGTAACAGCAACCTGCTTTACATTTTCCCACAAATTTATCCAGAACTGCCGGAATCCGTCACAATTGTTCCACAGATAAATAAATGCAGCCACAAGTGCTGCTATGGCTGCAATGATAAGAACAATCGGATTTGCAAGCATCGTGGTATTAAGTGCTGCAAATGCTCCTTTTACTGTATTTACGGCTCCTGCCACTTTTGGAACAATCGTCATAATCGTTCCTACTGCTGATATAACTTTTCCAACCACAATCAAAACTGGAGCAAGTGCTGCCACAATAAGTGCTATGGTGATAATGGTATTCTTTGTCCCTTCATCTAATCCATTCAGCACATCAACAAATGACTGCACCCATCCAACAATCTGTTTGATAGCAGGCATCAGCAGTTCCCCAAAAGAGATAGCCAGCCCTTCAAGAGCTGACTTCAAAATAGTAATCTGTCCCTGTAAGTTATCAAGCTGTGTATCTGCCATCTGTCCAGCAGCACCGCCACTATCTGTAATGGACTGTTGAAGATCATCCCATGTGCTTCCTGTATTAGCAAGTAAAGCATTTACGGAAGAAAGGTCGGTCTTATTAAAAATGTTACTGATGATATTGGACTTTTCTACTGATGTCATGCCATCCATTGATGTATTCAAATCACCCAGAATGTCATTCATACTTCGCATATTGCCCTCAGAGTCATATACGGATAAACCTAATTCCTCCATCTGGGCAGCCGCCTTATCAGTAGGGTTCTGTAACGACAGAATGATATTTCTAAGATGCGTACCACCTTCAGCACCCTTAATACCATTGTTTGCTAAGATGCCAAGTGCTGTATTAAGTTCTGCTGTACCACCTTTTACGGATTTTGCTGTTGCACCAATGGTAAGAATACCTTCTCCAAGCTGTGCAACGGAGGTATTTGTGGTTGAAGCTGTCTTTGCCATCTGATCTACCATCGTTCCTGCCTCATCAACACCCATACCAAGTGCTGACATGGCATCTGTTACCATATCAGACGCAGAAGCAAGTTCAATATCTCCGGCGGCTGCCAAATTCAAAACAGTCGGTAAAGTGTCACACATCTGCTGGGTATCATAACCTGCCAGTGCCAGATAATTAAGAGCCTCAGCACATTCTGATGCAGAAAAGGCTGTCTCTGAACCCATCTTCTTTGCCAAGTTCGAAAGTGTATCCATCGTATTGACAGACTGCCCGTCAACCGTTGACATGGAGTCTTTGGTAATCCCCATTGTGGCCTGCACCTGTGACATTGATGATTCAAAATTTGCAGCTGTAGTTACAGCAGCCGTCCCTAACCCTGTCACTGCGGCCGTTACCGGAAGAAGTTTCTGTCCGGCATTAGAAATAGTATCTCCTGTTGTCTTAACTTTTTCTCCGGCTACTGCAATCTTCTGAATAGCCGTTGTAGATTGATTTGCCTGAGTTTCCAGATTTTTTAAGTCCTGTTCTGTTTCTACAATTTCTCTTTGAAGTGCATCATACTGCTCTTTGGAGATTTCACCATTGGCAAGTGCTGAATTAGCCTGTTCTGCTGCGGTCTTTAAAGTTGCCAATTTTTCCTTCGTTTCTCCGACAGCCTCTGAAAGAAGTTTATGTTTCTGTGTCAGAAGTTCCGTGTTACCTGGATCCAGCTTCAGAAGTTTGTTTACATCCTTAAGCTGTGACTGAGTAGACTTAATCTGACCATTCACACCTTTAAGGGCATTTTGTAATTTGGTTGTATCCCCGCCAATCTCTACGGTAATACCCTGTATTCTATTTGCCATGAAATCTCACCTCCTCCTAAAAATGGATACAAAAAAAGGAGCAGTTCTGCTCCATGTAATGAAAAACACCCGCCATTTCTGGCGGATGCATTTATATCATGTATGTTACTTATTTGAAAGCTAGCATATGTTCTCTAATCAATTGTGCATATTTATTCTCAGTATCAGGTTTTTGCGTTTCTTCAGTTAAATCGACTAATTTTTCATATGAAAAACTCCGAATTCCTCCCTCAACAAGACATTTTTCCGTACACGACAAATCTATAATAATATCCTCAATTGGCACGCCCAATATTAATGGATATATTTTTCTAATATCATACGGATATTTTACTTTATCACATGGAACCTCTATCATTAGAGCCATTTTGGCATACACATACAAAAAAATCATGTAAGGACCATCTTTGCTATTGGACTTTCTTTTGAACAAAAAACCCATTGGCCACTTAACATAAGGAGCATGTTTAAACTCTATATACCTGCACATATGTTTTTTCTGCATAATTGTTTTATGTTTTTTTTCTCTTATCCAAGATATTGTTTTTTGAAAATTGGGCAATTCCTCTTCTGGCATAATTGCCAATGCCATTTTAGTCAAACATTTATAAATTGCAATAGGGATAATAGTAATATCCGGAGATGATAATGTTATTGTATTTCCCTTTATATCCACGTGCTCTTTACCGGCAATATCACTTATCAAATGAATCTTTTCATCATCATTCTTATTTATCACTGTAATTTTGTTGCAATTATCATTTGATTGTACGAGTGGAATTTTCCCTTTTCTACCACCAACCATATACAAGTTATGAACAAATGAAAAGAGGTTTTGATACTCTCCTTCCAAATACCGTCCAAAAAAATTATTACATTCATCACATTCATAGTAAGATAACAAATTAATATTTCCTGTTGATATAGGAAATACATGTGGTTTTTCATTAAATGTAATTTCCGATTGATTTTTTCCACAAAATCTACACACTTTCTCCTCACGATTTCCCAAATATGTTTCATTAGGGAAATTAGTAACTTGCCCTACCAGTAAATCATAATTCCTTTTATAATATTGGAATGCCTTCTCTTGTTCATATTTTTTTGCTGCAAAGGTCCATATTCTTTTTGGCTTTTTCATGCTCTTCCCCCTCGTTACAGTTCACCCACCATTTATTTTTACATCTATAAATCAAATAATTTTCTATTTGTTGCTAAAAAACATCTTAATTAATATATCAAAAAATAACTAAACTCTCAAGTTAGAACCTGTCGAAATCCTCCTGTGTGGCAACCTGCGCATATTTGTAATCATCATTACTGCTCTCCGCATACATATCATTGACCATTCCAATCGTAAGTAGATCAAGCTCACTGATGGATATGCCAAGTTGCACACATCTTAGAAGGAATAATGGAGTTGTCATTTGGCGCTCTGTTGGATGAAGTTTTTTTTAGCCTCAACATCCGTTTTGACATTGAGCCCCCACAACTCTATAAGTTGTGGAAGTACTTGATATATCGAAAAAGTATTGAATTCATCAAGCCACTCCTCTGGTGTATCCGGAATACTAGGATCCGCATGTTTTGCCATTACATATGCGATGTTCTCAAACATCTCCAAAGAGAACAGATCCATATTAGAAGCCTTTTCATCTCCTTTACCAATGGATTTCTCCAATGCATTAAGGTCCTTGTATATATCCCGGCCAAAATTAATTCTGTATATACGAGGAATCGCTGCAGATGCCTTAAATGGCACCTGCTTTCCATCAATGTCCAATTTTCTTATCAAACTCATGATACAACCTCCTTTGCGCCACTCTTAGCTAAACTCTGTGTCTTGGTCACTACTGTCTGTGCTGCTGAAGGTAAATACACCGATTTGTACCAGTTATTATAAGCAGTATCCGTTGTACTATCAGATGTTCTTGCCTTAACATAACCGCCATCAAGTGGTGATGCTGTGATAGACAAACTCTCTGTTTTAACTTCGATTTCATCTTCCTTTGTGGATGATTCAATGGTCGGTCTTGCTGCTGTGCAGTTATAAAGCACATGACGGATTTTCTTCACATCTCCATCAAACTCAAACAAAAGGGCAAATGCACTCGTCTCTACGGTTGCATCCTCAACAAGAACATTATTTTCATCCAAGGACTCTTTCAACACATCTGTACGGAAGGATTCCGGCACCAATGCCAGCTCCAAATCGCCTTCATATCCCTGATTATTATTAATAGTGTAATATGCATAACCATCTGCATAGAATACACTTGGCTCTCCATTTGGATCAAGAGACAGTGAAACGGCACCAGGCATTGCCACCGGTGTTCCGAATGTTACTTCTCCTGATTCACTCTTCTGCAAAAGTGCATAGTGCACGTTGCAGATATTAAATTTGACTTTATTCTTTTTATTCGCCATTTCTATACCTCCATCTGATAAAACACCTCATACAGATTTTCAGATTCAATCCATACTTCGCTTTTGCCATAAAAAATGCCATGCCTATCCAGCACAGCTTCTACAGTTTTCTCAAGCTCCACATCCTTCTTGTCGGTATAAAGCTCAATATTCAATCGATTCACTTTGAAATACACCCTGCCATCCGCAGCAAAGTGATTACTTCCCGGATATAAGAAAACTAAAAAAGGAGGCTCCGGTGACTCTCCCTCAACAAAATGATCATATGCAAACGGAATATCCATCTCTGTAAGCACTGCCATTACTTCTTGGTGTGTCATTCTCGTAGTCCCCTTTCAATTTTCTGCTGTAACAAGGTTGCTCCATGTTCTTCTGCTGGTGCTATATGTGGGATTGCTGCGACTCTGCCACCACCACGTTTTGCATGGCCATGTTCCAAAAGATGCGCTATCTGGTATCGATTTTTGGAATGAACCGTCATTGTAAGAGAATTACTGGTCTCTTTCGTTTTCTTAGTAGCCCAGCTCTTTTTATAAACACCTGTCCGCTTAGGAGCATTTGCTGATATTTCCTTTTTGACTTCCTTGCTAACATCCTTCACGCTTTGCTTTACCATTTTGCTTTGTGCATCTGCATACTCGGTAAGGCCCTGCATAATCACATTTGCAAGTTGATCCACTCTCACTGTATTTGCCATTCCATCACCTCTTCACCAAACTTGCTCTAAGTTTCAATGTCTTATTCTTGTACTGCACGTTATCGACAAAAGAAATGTTATAAAGCTGCTCTCTAAATACAACGCGAAAATGCACACTATCAATTCCTGCCGCTTCGCTGCAATACCTGATTACAAAGTACACATCCGTCTGCGCATTTACCTGTGCCGCAGCCCAGTATTCTTTTCCTGAAAGATTATTTACATAAGCCGCGCAAGAATAGTAATCCTCCCAGACAAGCATGTGATTTCCATTCTTATCAGTTGTTTGCTTACTTTTTTGAATTGTGATACGCTCCCGCATTGTCTCAATCATCAAAAGACCTCCTTACGGATTGGAAAAAGCAGATACTTCACCGTTTCTGTCAGGTTCTTGTGATCTGCTTCCTCCCTGTGTTCATACAGGTACGCAATCGTAAAAAGTTCTGCAATCTCAACAATCTCCTTATATGGGAGCAGTTCCTCATCGTTTAAGCGAGTCACCTCTCTTACCAAGGTTTCCGCCGAAACGATGAGTCCGTTAATCAGTGCATCATCATCCGAAGTATCTACCCTCAGATAACTTTTGGCCACTTCTAACGTTACCTGCATTTACTCTACCTCCTGACTGTCTATTTTCCTGCTGCTTTCACATCAAGAGTCTTTACTGCTTCTGAAAGAATGAGCTTACCATCCACTCTCTCAGATGCTAAGAATCCCACCTGACCGGTTGTTGCAAAGAGCTCATTTAATCTCTTGAAGCTACGTCCCTGACGGTCTGCGATCCAGTAATAAGAGTAATCGCCAAAAGCCATAACTCTATTTCCGGCTGCAAGCTCTGGAACATAGATGGATGTTCGATACGGACGATTTAAAATTCTATCCGGCTCTCCTTCTCTTACAGATGGCTGCCAGATATAATTTCCGTTTCCATCTTTAAGCTTACGGATTGCCTTCACTGTGGAATCGTTCAAAAGCCAGGTTGCTTTATTACGATATGGTGCACGAAGGCTGTAATAAAGATCCATAACATCATCAAAGGTGATATTTGTGTTTGCTGCAGTTACACCAATCTCAGCGCCACCGGTCTTGTTGAAAATACCAATCGGCTTTCCTGTACCGTCACCAATGAAGAATGCTTCCTCTTCCTTTGTACCAATACGACGTCCAAACTCCTTAGAGATGTACTGTTCAATATTGAATACGGAATCATTTAAGAGTTCATCCGATACCTTAATCATGGTAGCGAGCTTATGTGCTCCAATGGAAGTCTGTCCAAAGCTATCATCGCTTTCAGGGAACTGACCACCTTCATCAATCCACACTGCCTCTCCCTTAGAAGTAACAATCGGAATCTTTCTGTCTCCAGAAGATGTTCTGATTACAGTTGCAAGGCTTCTAAAGAATACCTCGTCCTCCAGAGCTTCTACCAACTTTCTCTCGTATTCATCCGGAACCAGATATCCACCTTCAGAATCTGTACCAATAGAAAGAGCGTTCTGGATTTCATAAGAATTCTTATTTCTCATGCTATTCCAAAACGCTCTCTTATACTCATCTGTAGCTCTACCGGTCTTTGTATCACCATCCGGCTTTGCATTTGGCTTATTCGTAATCGGGGTGCTGGTTGCTTTTGCAAGCTCCGCATCAATTACCGCCTGTCGCTCAAGTCTGTCAATCTCCTTTCCAAGATCAACAACCTCTGCTTCCATTCTGTCATACGTTGCTGCATCCTCCGCAGACATCAGTCCGTTACTACCCTGCTTAGAATCTAAGAAGGCCTTTGCTGCCTCCCATGCTTTTGCTCTTTTTTCCTTTAATTCTAATACTTTACTCATTGTAAAATCCTCCTATCGTTTTAAGAGATCAAGTCTCTTTCTTAACTGGTCTACTGGTACTGTTGCTTTTTCCGGTCCCTTATTGGACACCTTATTCAAAAAGGAGTCAGCAACCGACTTTCTAGAATATGCATAGGCATCCTGGAACGGAAACTTCTTCTTCTCGTCTTCATCACCTTTACCATCTTCCTCTGGTTCCTTTCCTTCTTCCTCATCCGGATCCTGTTCCTCTTCCGAATTTTTCTTTGGTTTTTCTTCTGCAGTAAATAACTCCCGATCTGCAAATCCCCATTTCACAGCTTGCTTCGAATTAAACCAGGTCTCATCGTCCATCATTTTGGAAAGCTTGCTTCTGGAAAGACATGTCTTATCCACATAAGCATTTAAGATAGATTCCTTCACCTCGTTTAACATTGCAATGGCCGCTTCCATATCTTTGGTATTTCCCATCGCAATTGTCGCTGGATTATGAATCATCATCATTGCTACCGGACTGACAAGAACTGTATCACCAGCTACAGCAATCACTGACGCCGCCGATGCTGCAAGGCCATCAATCTTAACTGTGACATGCCCCTTGTAATCGCGAAGCATGTTGTAAATCTGAGCTGCTGCAAAAACATCTCCTCCTGGAGAGTTAATCCAAACAGTGATATCACCACTATCTGCGTTCAGCTCATCCTTAAAAAGCTGTGGAGTCACTTCATCCCCATACCAGGTTTCATCTGAAATTTCTCCATTTAAAAAGAGCGTTCTCGTTGATTCGAGTTCGCCCTCATTCTTTACCCAGTTCCAAAACTTTCGTTTCATCGCTTACCTCTCTTTCTATTTTCTTGCGGATGTGTATCCCCCTGCTTTGGTTCTTCCTCCATTTTCTGCTGTGGTTGTGCTGCAAATACACCGGCATCAGCCAGCTTACAGAGATTTCCGTTGATCAGATACAAATTTCCACCATCCTCATCAGGGATCGGATTCATATCTTCCATTTCCCGGATATCATTTGCTGAAAGCCAACCATTCTGTCGGCCTATACTGTATCCATTCATACGCGACTGATAATCGCCTCGCATCAAACCATCCACATTTAATTTAATGAAATACTTGCCCTTTTCTCCAGGAAGCAACAGTGCCTTTTGTAAGCTCTGCTCCCACCGAATCACCCAAGGATCCAGGGTGTATTTTACAAATTCCAGTGACTGCTGCTCGATATTTGAAAAACTCGACTTCTCCAAATCCCCAACCATGTGCGGCGGAATTCGATATAATCTTGCTATTTCATTGATCTGAAACTTCCTGGTTTCAAGAAATTGTGCTTCTTCCGGCGGAATACCAACCTGCTGATATTTCATACCTTCCTCAAGCACAGCAATCTTATGAGCATTACTGGTCCCGCGATACACTGCATTCCAGGAATCTCGCACCTTACTTGGATCTTTAAGTACGCCAGGATGCTCCAACACGCCGCCCGGATTGGCGCCATTTGCAAAGAAACTGGCTCCGTATTCCTCACAGGCAAGTGTCATACCAACAGCGTTCTTTGCCATTGCTATAGGTGAATATCCGATAAGGCCATCAAAGCCAAGGCCAGGAATATGAAGTACATCTTCCTTCTGCAGTTTGATATCTCCATATTCTTTGAAGTTTGGATTCTCATCACTACTTCTGGAATATACATAGTAAATCTCACCTTTATCATCACGCTGTACGTCCATTTTATTCGGAAGCAACGGATATAAACCAAGTACTCTTCCAGCACCATCACGAATGATCTGTGCATAGGCATTTCCCCAAATTAGAAGATGACTCATAAGTGTCTCTCGAAACACAAATGAAGTCATCTCCGGATTCGGCTCGTCATGGAGCACCTGATATAACGGATGATCAATCACCATCTCTTTTCCGCCGCCATCCTTATACTCATAAACATGGACCGGCAATGAAGCAATCGCCTCTGACAAAATACGAACACATGCATATACTGCAGTCGTCTGCATTGCAGTCGTTTCATTTACAGGCTTACCACTAGTGGTTCGTCCAAATAAAAATGAATATCCCGCATCTGCTGCCTTATTGCTAGGCTTATCTCTTGCCTGACCAATTCCAAACAAGCTCTTTATTCCCATCTTGCACCTCCTGATTTAAAAAGAATACAGGCCGCGTTCATCATAAACACTGCCTGTACTACCCTCGTTAATTACTGCTCGTCCCATTGCCATAATCATAGCAACAATTCCATCTATCTTCTCTACAGCTTTTGCCTTCGTTGGCTTGATGTTTCCCGCAGGATCCTGCTCAATTACAACATTTCCAGCCATCCACCTAAGAACCGGATTCCCTCCATGCAGTATCTTGCCTTCCATAAGCAGCTTATATACTTCCTTAGAAGGTGGGCTCATATCTTTATATCCCTGACCATGAGGGATCAAAGGTAAGCCCTCATCCAGAAGATTTTGTACCAACATGGTAGCATTCCATCTATCATACGCAATCTCAAGCACATGGTATCTTTCACAGATTCTCTCAATAAAATCCTGAATAAAACGATAATCAATCACATTTCCAGGAGTGACATTGATATATCCCTGTGCTGCCCAGGTATCATACATTACATGGTCTCGTCTGCATCGCTTTTCCAACGTATCTTCAGGAAGCCAGAAATAAGGCAGCACGATATACTGTTCATCATCACGCCTCGGCGGGAATACTAAAACAAATGCTGTAATATCTGACGTACTGGATAAATCAAGCCCTGCATAGCAATCTCTACCATAGAGCTCATCCAAATCTATCAGGCCATCTCCTTTGGCATAAACATGATCCGGTATCCAGGCAACATCACCGGAATTCCATATTCCAAGTCTTAATCGCTTAAAAGTTGCTTCATCTGCAGGATTCTGCAATGCTTCCCTATATGCATCACGCATACGATCAATATTTATTGTCTCTCCAAGTGAGGGATTTGACTTATACCATGTTTCTTCATCATTCCAATCATCCGTCTCCGGATCCAGTGCATAAATCACAGGATAAAAACTCGGATCTTCTCTTTTCCCGGCCAGGATATCTTTTGCTTTCAGAAACAACTCATAACAAACTGATTCTTTATTGGTACCTGCTGTTGTTATGATAAAAAATAACGGCTGCTGTCTGGCATCACCAGAACCTTTGGTAAGTACATCATACAAATCTCTCGTTTTCATTGCATGAATTTCATCTATCACAAGACCAGAAATTGACATACCATCCTTTGTGGCAGATTCTGCAGATAGCACCTGGTAATATCCATTATTGGCATAACAAGCAATTCTCTTATTGGCTGCCAGGACCTTTGCTCTTTTATTAAGTGCCGGCGTCATTAACACCATCTGTTTTGCAACATCATATACCAAAGATGCTTGTGCCCGATCGTTTGCCGCACCATATACTTCCGGGGACGCCTCACCATCTGCAAACAGCAAATAAAGTGCTATCGCTGCTGCAAGCTCAGACTTTCCATTCTTCTTACTGATCAGAGTGAAGCACTCACGAAACTGTCTGTATCCCTGTTCGTTTACGATTCCGAAGATATCACGAACAATCTGCTCCTGCCATGGAAGAAGTAAAAACTTCTCTCCGGCCCACTTACCTTTGGTGTGGCATAAGTTTTCAATAAACCTCACTGCCTTATCTGCTTTCTTCTCATCATAATGTGACGTCGACAGCATAAACCGGGATGGCTTATAAACAAACTCGCTCATAGAACACCTCCCAGTAATGCCTCCATCTCATCAACTGCATCTTCTGCCTTTGTATTTCCAGCGATGATTCGGCTCCTTGCAGAAGGTGTAAGACCAAATTCTGCTGCGGCTTTAATCATCATTGCCTGATTTGCTCTTGAAATAGAAACCTGCGGCACTTGCTGCCAGTATCCGGTTTTCGTTTTTACAATACTACCATGCTGAGAAATAAACTCCTCAGCCTCCTTCCATCTTGCATAAGCCTGACAATAGGAAGCAAATGCTGCCATATCAAGCTCCGTTAAAAGACCAAGGTTATACAAAGGGACTGCCAATCGCTCCCACTCTGCTTTTGCTTCGTCTTCCAGCCATTCTGGACAATCCGGTAATTTCTTTTCTGGATGCGGCTCTGCAAAATTCAGCGGACGTTTTCCAGGGTTTCCTTCTAACACCTTCATTGCTGTAGGCTTTGGTTTTCTTCCTCGTGTAGCCATAGGTCTCACCTCTTTTCTATACTAAAAAAGGACCTTCTCGGTCCCGTCTATCTGTGTAACAAGAAACAGGCCTCTTGGCCCGCTTCCTGGAATCTTCATTTCCAAGTTAATTGTATTCGTTAAGTAAAATGCAGTAGGCGATCTGAGCTGCTTCATCCTCTTGTGCCGGTTCTAAATCCCAGCCCCTGTCGTAATTTGCAACCCATTTCCCATCAATCTTAATGCTCAGCTTGCTGATCTTGCCGCCATTGATGCCCCATTCGCTTCCTTCCTCATAAGCCTTTACCCAATAATGTGCTATCTTGCTACTTCCATCCTTCTGTGGAATTCCGATTGTTCCTTCGTGCCATCCGTTTGTCATTTTTCTGTTCCTCCGTTTCCTTTGTTTTCCCTTTCGGTAGGTACATATTCGCTCTACTTGCCACTTATATCAACTCATATCTGCGCTATAAATCTGACAAACATGTGCATGCATTATTGTGTATATTACTACGACCAAAAAGCCCCTCCGGGCCTCCTGGCTTTTGCCTTTTATGAAAGGCTGATCTTAAATGCTGGAATTCTTTCTTTTCTTGTTTCGCCTTCAAAGCAAGCGTTCCAATCATCGTAGCGGCTGTTGATTTCAACCAACCCTTCCAGCTTACAGCCTCTCTTTTGAAACTCTGCAATCGTAAGAATCAGGCTTGAAAAAGTGCTTGAAATCGTAAATTCGGAAATTCCAAATCTTCTGCAGTTTTCTATAATCGCGTCAATGTCGTAATCCCAAATCACCTCGGCAAAATTCATAAGGTCGTTTCCAGCCTCCTTGCTGTAAAAGTATGCCGCTCCGAATGTTGAGTTCACATTAACCTCTGAATACTTGGTTTCTTTTGTTGCTAATTCCTCTAAAACTTCAATTTTCTTCATCATGGCTATGTGCCTCCTTTGCTTTTGGTAGTACATACATTAACTCTAAAAGCACATATTATCCAGTTATATAGCAACTATAATAGTCACAAATATTTATCAAACGAATTGTCACTATTATGACTATTCCTTTTCTTCTTTTAATTCTTTTATGTATTTTTTCGCATCCTCCTTCTTCATTAAAGCAATCTTACCATAAAGGTCTCTTTCCTCTTCCGTATGCGGAGCCGCTATCGGATATGGATACAATCCAAATAAATAATCTGCCGAAACATCAAACACTTTTATCACTGTAATAAACTCAGGTATCGTCATAACACCTTTACAGTTCACAAGATTCTTTACTCTTCTTTCTGGCATATTACACGCCTTGGCAAATTCTGCAACATCCACATTTTTGAATTCCATCAATTCCTTTAATCTTTCACTGACAATCTCTTTTACATCCATAACTCAAACCTCCATTGGTTTTATATGATAAATTATTATCAGGAAAATATCAATCATCCACCTTCTTACATCTGTCCTCTCCATAGGCAATTCCAAGACTGCTGCCGCAATCCCAATTCACATGGATTGTACCAATATCGTCCACTGCGATAACCGTTCCCTTCTCACCTGGAGCCAGTTTACGATACGGATCCTCCATAGAGATCAGCTCAACTCTGGTCCCCTGAGGATATTCTCTTCTTAATCTTTCGATTACTGCTGCAGAAATTCCAAACATTATTCTGTCACCTCCTGCTTTCTATGTTTTGCTCGAAAGGCTTCTGCTTGTTCTTCTGTTCTGAATGCTGCGTTTCCAGAAAGATTATCTAGTAAAATCTTTCTAGTGGATTTATACTTTTCTCCGCTCATTCCAAGCCTTACCAACCAGACTCTAAAAAGGTATTTTTCATTTTCAGTCTCTGTGACTGTTGGTCTGACTCTCTTTTGGAGTTTTGCCTGTCCATTCATGAGTGCAGCCAAGTCCATATAGGCTTTTACAGTGTCCGGATCCTCACTCGCCGGGAATCCGTCAAGAGTAATTGCTTCCGCAGTTACTTTAAATCCGGAATTCTTCTTTTCGAACGCTTCTGCAATCTGTAAATATTCTTCTATCGTCTTAGCTTCCTTTTCCGTTAAGGCTTCAATAAAACTTTCATCTATGTGAAAAGCCCCTGTGCAACGGATGCTTTTATTGATCAGTATCTCTTTACTTGCCAGCATGAAGGCCAAGTTTGTAAGTGTCTGACCTGTATGCCCGGTAAGCGGTAATGAAATGTTCATCACTGTGCGCTCCTTATCCCAGGAATCATCAACCAAGCCTTCCGTATGAAGAGTTCTTAAAAGTGTAACATCCGCGTACCGATCTTCAACTTCAATGCTTCCATCTTTCAAAATCGTGTATGGTCCCACCTGATATTTGAAGGTTGGTGCTCCAAGGTACTGCGGCCTCGTCTCCAGCTTCTCTCCCAAGGCTTTAATCAACTGTTTCCTGTCTGTTACTGTACAAAATATTCTCATCTACAATTCCTCCTTTGTTTTTTGTAGTGACATATTCGCTCTACTTCAAAGTAATAGCAAGTACATTACTAAACAAAGAAACACAGGAGAAATTGTGTATATTACATCTACTCTACATCGTCCGGAACCAAATCCTTATATGCGATCTTCTTTCCATCACGAATGACAAAAACCTTATCATTGTCCCCAGCCTGTTCAATGTATCTTCTCACGATAACATCAACAAACTTCTCATCCAACTCAATACCATAACAGATACGATTCGTCTGCTCACAGGCAACAAGCGTAGAACCGGAACCAAGGAAGGGATCCAGGACAATACAATTACTCATACAGCTATTCTGAATTGGATATGCCATAAGCGCTACCGGTTTCATCGTCGGATGATCTTTAGACGCCTTCGGTCTATCATATTCCCAAATAGTAGTCTGTTTACGATCTGAATACCAATTATGCTTTCCGGATTTCTTCCAACCATAAAGGCATGGCTCGTGCTGCCACTGATATGGACTTCTTCCCAAGACCAATGCATTCTTTTTCCAGATGCAGCATCCGGATAAATAGAAACCTGCCTCATCAAAAGCGTGTCTGAAATTCAGTCCTTCTGTATCTGCATGGAACACATAAATAGAAGCATCATTTGCCATTACGCGGATCATGTTCAAAAATGCAGAAAGCAGGAACTTATAAAATGATTCAGAATCCATATTATCATTTTTAATCTTTCCGGCTGTTTCCTCTACATTCACGTTATATGGAGGATCCGTAAGAACCATATTGACTTCTTTTCCTTCCATAAGCCTATCGTATGTTTCTTCCTTGGTGCTGTCACCACAAATCACACGATGATCACCCAGCATGAAGATATCTCCTTGCTGCGCGATAGTCGGCTTCTTCAATTCTTCCTCCACATCGAAATCATCTTCTTTGATGTTCTTATCATGAATCTTATTAAAAAGCTCATCAGCTTCTGGTGGTGTAAAACCTGTTGCTTCGAGCTCTCCACCACTTGACTGAATATCTGATATAAGATCTGCCAGCATCACATCATCAAACATACCGGTAATCTTATTCAATGCGATATTCAACTCTTTTTCTTCGACTACATCCAGATCTACGATTGAACAAGGGACCTCTGTATACCCCAGCTCCTTTGCAACTGCTATTCTCTGATGACCACCTACAATGGTGAAGCCAGTCCGTTTGTTTACAACGGCAGGATCTGCAAACCCATGCTTAAGAATAGATTTCTTAAGAGCCTCATACTCTGGCATCCCAGGTTTCAATTTCACTCTAGGATTGTATGTGGCCTCTTTCAATTTTGAAATCGACATGATCTCCAATGGGTAAATTTTAATATCAGCCTTATCTGCCAATTCAAATCACTCCTTTCAGAGATGGAGTTTGGCTCTCCATCTCACTGTAAAATCTGTATTTTATATAATGTTCATGGCAACAGAACTTTCTGGTCTTATTTCCATAGGCTTCAAAAGTTTCATGACAATAAGGACATTCTCTGATATAAATTGCCTTCTCACTTTTCTTCACTTCAGATCTATGGATCTTCCAATAACGTCGTCTACATTCTTCGCAGCAGAAACGCCTCGGTCTACCTGTTGCAGCTTTCTTCATTGGTCCACCGCAAAAACCACACGCCTCTCCCCTTGCCACAAGTTCTTTCATATTCAATTGAACTGCACTGACATATCCAGTCAGTCCTCTGCACTTGCAATAGCTACGGACGGAATCACGTGACAGATTTACCATTCCTGCAATCTGCTTATATCCAATTCCCTGACTACGCAATTTTATGATTTGAATTCCCTGTTCCTCTGTCATGATTTCTCCTTTCTGTAACGAAAAAGGACCACCCGCAGGTAGTCCTAAAACGATACTTTTACACAAAACTATTTCATACTGTTTTATCTTGATTTTATGCAGCCTAGCATACATTGGACATCATTGCTTAGATACCCCCTTTACAATTTCGCGAAAATACGCGTTTGAGGGGGCATCGGTCTTCAGGGCTTTCGCCCGTAGAGATTTGAACCGCCCCTACCCCGGTGCACTAAAACGTGTACGTCGGGTTTGAATCCTCATTCCATGTTTTTATATTATGATGCTTCTTACAAAGCGGCTGCCAGTTCTTCTCATCCCAGAACAACTTGTCATCACCTCTATGCGGAACAATATGATCCACAACCGTTGCTCTTACAAGCCGGCCTTTCTTCTTGCATTCAACACAAAAAATGTTCTCTGGTCTTGCAAGGAACCTGGCTCTCGCCTTCTGCCACTTGCTTCCGTAACCACGCTTGCCTGAGCTCTTCCGGTCACCACGATGCATGGCGACGTGTTCACTGCAATAGCGCTGTCCATATGGAACCACACGTGGGCACCCTGGATGGGCACATGGTACCGGTCCTCTGTTTGGCATTCGCTTCACACTCCCTTCTGTTATGTACCGGGTGCGGTGAAAGGATAAAGCCCGCACCCACACCAAAGAAAACAAAGAAAACAAAGAAAAAAGCCCACTGGAACATCTCCAGTAGGCCTTCTACAATTCTTTGCAGTTTAATAATATCACAGCTATTTTAGAAAAACATTACCGATTTTTTGAAAATGCTCTCACAAGAGTTGCCTTCGGCAATAGCAATATCGGCAATAGTAATCTATGCAAGCGCCTCTTCAATTGAGCTAATCTGTGTTAGCCCTTTTTCTTTCATTCCCTTTATAACTGTATTTGATAGTTCAAGCATATCATGAAGCTGTTCTACACTTGTTCCACAAAGAATACGTGCAACAATTTTTATAAGCCAATCATAGGTTACATATTCATTTTTCACATCTTTTGCAACTAATTCAGCTAATAGATGATGTGTTGAAGAATTCTTGGCAAGTTCAACTTTTACCGCAGCATGTGTCAATGCATCTACTTCTCGTTCAATCCTTGTATCAAATACATATGGATCATAACATGGATTCCCATCATCGCCATAATCTAGCCAAGCAACACAGGAATGATACTTTATCAGTTCCTGTATTCCTTTTCTAACTTCATTGCGCATGTCTGTAAAATCAACTACCATAAATTTAATCCTCCTCTAAAAATCTCATTATTTTTACTGTATTACCTGACTGAATCAATTTTGCTGCCTTCTCATTTACTCTGCGTAAAAGTTCCACTCCATCAACATTCTGTACTTCAACAACTTTTTCTTCCTTCTCAGTAGCTGCAAGCCTTGTTCTAGCTGCAAGTATGCATAATCTAGTCATATAAGAAATTCGTACTTTTGCAATGTTAAGCTGCTGTTTCAAACTCTCGACTACAATCTCAAAATCGTTCTCATCAACAGTAAAACTCATTGTTCCACCGTATGTCTGTTCATCTACTTCACTATCATCGTTAAATTTTAATTTCTTTATGGCATTCCAATCTGGGATATTTTCTGCAGCGTCTTTGTATGCATAAAACAATGCTTCACTCGGAGATTTCTCAACACGCATATCACCCTCAATAATTTTCTGGATTCCAATGACATCTTCTTTCGTAGGTCGAATACTCTTATTTAGCATTTTTTATACCTCCTTAATTTATTTGTCTTATTTGTAATATTTGTATTTAATTGTATTATATCGCTGTTTTTTCAAAAATACAAGCAGTAATTGTAATTTTTTTATTGATTTGTAATTTTTGTAGTGTTATAATCTAAATAGTAGCATTGGTAGCAAGAAAGGATGGCACCAATGAAAGAAAGACACTTAAAAGTATATGAAGCGCCAGGCCAAAAGAGAAACATTCCACGAATAAATCTCCAGGGCGATTGGTTATCAAATCTTGGCTACCGCGTCGGTGACCATGTAGTTGTATCTTGTGATCAAGGTAAGCTCATTGTCGAATTAGAGCCAGTGATTCCGACAGAAGCTCACTCTTAGGAATATTTCATTCCACGTTACCCATTATTTTGATTTTGTAAAATTACGTACCCGGCTATCATGCTACACTTTTTTATTCCTGCACACACTGTACCAGAGGAGGCTATCGTTGTTTACCACAAAAGAATTACAAAGTATTGATCGCTGCTATTTTAATGTTATCCAAGCAACTTGTATCTGCGTCACACTTCAATCAAAAAACACCAAACATTTCTGACATATTCTGCACGAAGAATACCCACACTTTAAAACCTGTCAAGTTTCTCACAAACATAATTATTCCGATGCCTACCATCAACATAGGAATCAGCCAACACTGAAAAAGGCTATCGAGGAAATAAAATCACATGATGAATTTCAAATAAATGTCAAAGATAAACAAAAAAGAACCCGCCACAATATGCTTGCAGCAGGTCGAAAGTTAGCTTAGTAATATTCTAATCTGTTCTGATTCTCTTTTCTGGTATGCTCGAATGAGATTGTCTATTGCGGCTTTTCTTAGTTTTTGAAGTTTCGTAACACTGATAAACATCTCCTGTGAAACTTCCTCCCAAGTAAGACCTTCAATCACAAGCTCCTGCATAACATACGCCAAATCCTCTGGAAGATTACAAATGGCATCTTCTAAGAAGGATATCTCGTTATCAAGAACAGCATATCTTTTCTGCATTGGCACAATCAATTCCTCATTGATTCGATCCAGCTTATCCCGGTACCCCAGAGCAATATGAGCTGTTTTATCAGACAGATCACTACTTTGCACTCGTTCCCCATCTGGATGAGAGAAACTCATAGCACTGATAAGTTCATCTGCTGAAAGGAACTCAAAATTCTCAATTTGATTCTTTAAGTGCTCTCGTTCTCTCACCATCTGGGGATACTCGCTTATTACTTTTTCCACGTATCCTTTCATGAATCCTTTACTCCTTTCGTGAAATTCTTGCTTTTACTGCACGAAGCAATGCTTCCTGCGTTACATCTTTGTTTTCCAAAGCAAGTAAAACATCTTCATCAATCGTTCCTTTGGTGATAATATGCTGCACAGTCACTGTATTCTTCTGGCCCTGGCGCCACAGTCTTGCGTTGCACTGCTGGTAAAGTTCAAGACTCCAAGTAAGGCCAAACCATATGAGATGGCAGCCACCTTCCTGAAGATTCAGTCCATGACCTGCACTTGCTGGATGAATTATTGCAACTGGTATCTCACCTTTATTCCATCGGGTGATATCCTCTGACTTATCAATCGGTACTGCATGAAATCTCTCCATCAGTCTTTCTCTATCATGTTTGAACCAATATGCAATCATTACCGGATTTCCATTGGCTGCTTCGATTAAATCTTCCAGGGCATCTAACTTTCTACCATGAATCCATCTGACCTTACCGTTTTCATCATAGACAGCACCGTTTGCCATCTGATGAAGTTTATTTGAAAGTCCAACCGCTGACTGTGCATCAATGTCGCCACCTTCCAGTGGTAAAATCAAATCATCACGCAGACTGTCATATTGCTTCTGTTCTTTTTCACTCATCTCCACTTCCACATTCGATACAATAAGCTCCGGCATATTCAAGTGATCCGTTGCTTTCATGCTGACACAAATATCTGATATCTTGTCATAAATAGCAGCTTCTGCACCTTCTCTTGGTTTGTAAGAAAAGATCACATCACGATTTCTTTTATCCGGCATAAAATATCTGTCTCTGTAGCCGCCTATAAATCTGCCAAGTCTCTCGCCACAGTCTAGTAAATTGATCTGAGCCCACAAATCAATCAGTCCATTCGGTGTCGGCGTTCCAGTAAGGCCAACCACTCTCTTTACTGTCGGTCGTACCTTCCGCAGCGACTTAAATCGTTTACTCTGATGACTCTTGAAGGAACTAAGCTCATCAATAACAACACAGTCGAAATGGAAATATCCATTTTCAATCAACCAGGTAACATTTTCTCTGTTGATGATATAGATAAATGCCGGCCGGCTCAGTGCTTCCCGTCTCTCTTTTTCAGAACCGACTGCTACGGAATACGTCAATCCATTTAAGTGATCCCACTTTGCAATTTCCTTTGGCCAGGTATCCTTTGCCACTCGAAGCGGTGCTATGATAAGTACTCGTCCCACTTCGAAATAATCCAGTACCAACTGCCAAAGAGCTGTCAGTGTAATGATTGTTTTTCCAAGGCCCATTGATAAGAGTAATCCGCAGGCCGGATGAGAAATAATAAACTCTGTAGCATATTCCTGATAATCATGCGGCTTGTATGATTGCATCTAAAACCACCTCAACTTTCTCTTTGCTATCAATGCAGAAAACTAAAAATCCTAATGCTTCTAATTGGCTTTTTCTCTTTTCCTGCAAAATCCTCATTTTTTTACCTGGTGCCTTCAGCTCAATAAATCCCATTTTCCCATTCGGCATTAACACCAAGCGATCCGGGACACCAGAAAGACCAGGACTTACAAACTTTAACGCCAGACCATTCCTTTTCTTTGCAGCCTTTACAAGTGCTGCCTCTACTTCTTTTTCTCTCATAAAACCTCCATTGCCGATTTCTATTTCCAAAGGCTTCAAAACTCTATATACGTATATAGGCTATATACACGTACTATCACGTATCTTTTAATATCTCATTTTCATTTCATATACCAATGAGCAATATAAGCAATAGTATCGAAGAAAGCCCGATATTTACTTGTTTTCCACCATTGCTATTGCTATTTCTATTACTCATTTCTTGGCAACGAAAATGCCTAACGGCAATACCACCTTGTTTAGCAGAAAGGCAGCGCCTCGTCATCCTCTGCTATTGCTGTCCTTACGTAAGCAATCTGTGAACCATAATCCTTAAATGACAACTTTCCGGATTTGTTCCCGTCATAACGCTTCCAGCCATCGAGCTTTGCCATAATCGCATTAAGCTCATAACTATCCTGCTTTCTGATATTCGCCGGTTCCCTGCCAAAGCACTCAGTCCAGATCTCCAGATTACAAACCTTGTCTCTTGGTGCAACTCCCGCACGATTCTGTGTGGTAAATTCATCTCCAGCCAGATACATACGCTTCTCTGAAAGTGATAACTTTGCCCAGTCTGCCGGTAAGAGCTTATCTAAATACTCTCGCACAAGACCTTCTCGGTCATCATTTTCGAGCGCTTCCTGCTGTTTCTCTGCGGCCATCTCTGCATCATTTCCTTTCAGAATCAGTTCTTCGCCGGCATTGTATAACGTCAAGGCTTCTGCCCAGATCTGTTCCAGAAGGGGCTTATCCATATTCCAAGGATGCAAAGAGCACTCACCGGTCACCTGCACTGGCCAGAAACGTCTGTTACCAGTAACATCACGAAGGAAATGCTGGCTATTTGACGTTCCGCAAATCACGCACTGGCGTGGATGGCTTTCTACCACAGTGCCATAGGCCACACGAAACTTATCATCCTGGCGGGAAGCAAAGCTCTTAACCGTCTCCACTTCTACCTTTTTGATACCATTCATTTCGCCAATCTCCATAATCCAAAAGCCCTGCAGCTTTTCTGCTCCTGTTTTATCTCTCATATCCGAAATGGTAAGAGAATCTGAAAACCAGATACCACCCAGCTTTGCAAAGAACATACTCTTTCCGATTCCTTGTGGCCCGGAAAGTACCAAAACAGTGTCAAACTTAATACCTGGCTCATATACACGTGCTACGGCAGCCACTAATGTTTTTCTGGTAACAGCACGTACGTAAGAACTATCCTCTGCACCTAAGTAGTCGATAAGCAGCGTCTCCAGGCGCTTCTTGCCATCCCACGCTGGTAATCCTTCCAGATATTCCTTAATCGGATGGAAGGACCTCTCTGCTGTAATCGTAAGCAATGCGTTCTTTAATTTAGACGGACTGAAAATGTGATACACTCTATCAAGATAGGCTGTAAGCGATGCAAGATCTGCATCTGACCAGCCCGGCTTTAACTGCTCCCAAGGCAGAAGCTCTGCATCCCGAATAGAAATACCACTGGAATGTTCATTATAGGCAATCTCATGCAAAAGCTGATCATATCTAAGAATCGTTACAAAGTTTGTCAGTGATTCACTGATTCCACCATTCTTATCAAGCTCCAGCTTTGTCTGCCAGTTCACGTCATTGCCATCATCAAAATCGTCTGCTGCCTGCAGTTCTCTTTCCTTTGCAAGCTGCAGCTTCACCTTCTCATCCTTAATTGCAAAATCAACCATAGCTTTAAACGAAGGCATCTTAGAAGGAGAAGTATCTGGTTTTGCTTTGTCATCCAGGGCACCATACTTATGAATTCTTACAACATCAAACGCATTCATAAGCTGACCGCAGGCCGGATCTGTCGCATGATGACTATACGCAAACTTGTCATCATAAATAACAACACCTGCACTACTGTCTGCCGGTATATAATCATATCTTCCCGCCATAGCTGATGGCTTATAAATATCCGGAATAAACGTATCAATGGCTTCCTCGATAGAATATGCTCTACAAAAAGCTCCAACCATTCCTTCCTTTTCCAGAGGATCCGCCTGTTTTGCAATAGTACGCTTCACAATCTCCGACTGACGCGAACTCATCGGCCACTCGCTTGTATCATGCCAATCCTTATAACGAGCTAAGATAGCATCCGGATTTAACATTGGACCATCCTGCGATTCAAAAAGGAACACTCCATCTGATGAAGTGGAAGGCCAATACATGAGCCTTGCAGCTTCATGGCAGGTATCATCCACCATCTCCATACCAATATCCTTTGCAACCATTCTGGATACCGGCGCATATTCTTCTGCAGATACTTCCCTGGAAAGTGGAATAATCAGTCTTACTCTTGGTGCTTCCGGTGTGTGCTTATGGGTAGAATACATAAGACATTTAAAATCAAACAGCATTGTAACTGCATCCCACACTTCTGGCACCGCATGGTCCAGGTCAAGTGTCAACATAGAACGTCCATCTACAAAGCCATTCTTACGTTTCCCCTGCTTTAATGCGCCTCCAACAAAACCTCCGACATCCTTTGCATTATCCTGTGCCGGCTTACTCATCTTTCGGTATTCTGCAACTGTCTCTGTGGTACGAATCGTCTGGGAACACTTCTGCTTAAAATCATCCCAGCTCATATCTTTATTCTTCCACTTCTTGTCCATTCGACTATTTCCGACTGCGATTCTCATTTGCTGCATCCTCCTTTGCGATTTTTTTCTTTAAGCGGTTGATTCCTACTGTAGCTCCACCAAGATCTCCGGCTCTCATCTGTCCAATAATGGTGCGATAGGTCTGCTGCGGAATCCGCGCCTTAATTGCATTTAATTCTCTGATTGCCTCATTCATTGTAAAATCCTCCTAATCCTTCTGATAAAATTCACACTCATAACCTGCTGCATTTAAGATTAGTCCCGGCGTCCAATCTGGAGCTTTCGACATAATCTGACAAGCATCTTCCAAAGAAGCATCCATCGGAGCTTCAATAACTGCTTCATCATGTACATGCATAACAATCTTGTACCCGGCCGCGAGCAAACGACTCATAGCTTCTGCCAGGATATCCCTACTCATGGCCTGGATAATATTTTCCACAAACTTTGGTCCATACGAGCTGATATCTCCCCATTTCTTTGAAGCATCCACACCCATATAAGAAATTTCGTCTCTATCATATTCATTGCGATAAATCTTCGGTTTCACATAAGCCAGACGTCTACCACTCGGCAAATGAATAAACAAGATGCCTTTTTCAAATGTGAATCGCAAGCACTTATATTCCTGCGGCTGTCTATCCCTTACTGCTTTGATTACACACTTATGAACGTCCCACCACAGCTTTACAATGTTTGGATTGGACTGGCGCCAGGAATCTACGATTGGTTTTAATTCATCTTCTGTAAGTCCCATATCGAGAGCGCCCATTGATTTCATAGCACCTTCACCACCTCCATAACCAAGAGCAAGCTCTGCGATCTTACCCTTCTGTCTGAGTTCAGAATTCACACCATGCTTTTCTACTGGTACGCCAAACATCTGCGATGCTGATGCACAATAAATATCACCATTATTTTTAAAGACTTCTTGTCTCCAACTCTCACCCGCAAGCCAAGCAATCACTCTGGCTTCAATTGCACTAAAATCCGCGACCATGAATTTGCAACCACTTCTTGGTACGAAGGCTGTACGGATAAGCTGTGACAAAGTGTCCGGGATGGAATCATACAAAAGTTCCACCGCTTCAAAGCAGCCTGCCTTTACAAGATTTCTAGCAACGTTCAAATCTGGAATGTGGTTTTGTGGAAGATTCTGCACCTGAATCAGCCTGCCGGCCCAGCGTCCAGTTCTGTTCGCGCCATAAAATTGCAATAATCCATGTGCCCTTCCATCACTGCACCGACACGTCTGCATGGCAACATACTTCTTAACGGACGACTTCGATAAAAGCTGTCGAAGTTCCAATACTTCTTTTACCTCACCAGAAACGGTATCCATAACTGCTGCTACCTCTGCTTTGGCAAGACTGTCCATAGGAACACCTTTTGAGTTAATCCATTCTTTAAGCTGAATAGGAGAATTAGGATTTTCAAGTCCAGTAAGCTGCTGTGCTCTCTTTAGATATCTGTTTCTGGATTCTTCATCACACTGAATCGCCTGTGTAACTAGATCCATATCAAGCTCAATTCCTAAATCGTTAATACGCTGATCTTCTGCATACTGCTTCCATAAAAAGTCAGGTACCGGAAACATGTTTACTCTATCGATTATCTCCATTTCTGTTTCTACGTCTCTTGCGTTATAGGTAATAAACTGCTGCCACTTATCCGGATCATGCTCCGGAAGATTCCTGGTTCTTCCTCCGTTTGTCTTGGTTGCTTTACATGGAACCGAAAAATATTTGATTAGATCCTTTCCTGATTCCAACTTCTGCTTTTCCACTCCAAGAACTGCACCCACCTGAGCCAAAGAACCCGGTAACCCTAAATATAAAGAAGCTACCATCGTACACCGCCAACTCTCCGGATTCAGATATTCTCCAAGATATGCCCCAAGACACACTCTCTCAAACTGTGCATTAAATGCATACTTCAAAACATCCGGACTCTTAAGTGCCTTTATAATCTCCTCCGGTAATTTTTCCCCTCTTGCAAGGTCAATCACCTTCACTTCTCCACCATCTACTGCATAACCAAAAAGCAGAACTTCAAAGCCGGATGATTTATCTACGTATTTATAGACACCCGACTTTAAAAGATCTGCTTCGCTGTATGTTTCAATATCAATATTTAATCTCTTCATTTTTCTATCACCTTTCTTAATTCGTAAGTGGTTGATTGGAATCACCTGGAAGGCTATATACCTTCCAGGCTTTCTTTGCTTCCTAATTAGAAGCTGTTAATTTAAAAACTCGTCATCATCAGCGGCACCAAAGTCATCTGCTGCAGTTACTCTTCCGCCGCCTAAGCTCTCACCGTCTCTGACCTTCTGAATGTTACCAAGTCCACATGCGATACCTTTATTTCCATTTGTATTAAACGCATAGAAATTAACAGATACCTTCGCATAGCAGCCGCTATAGACTTCTGTCTCATCTGTGATAGGCATTCTATCCAGACCAACAATCTGAGGTGCTGTTTTGGAGTTGCAGTTGATAAAGTAGGAATCAGCATAAGCCTCATCGTCTTTCTCAACGTCACCATCTCTGAGCGGCAGCTTTAAAGCTCCCTTGTTTGGCTTCTTACCACCAAACTTCGAAATGCCATCTGTGATCGCCTGGTCAATAGCCTTGTTGATAAGAGAAATGGTTTCTGTGTCACTCTTTGGAATAATAAGAGAAACACTGTATTTCTCATCTGATCCATTGATACTCTTTGGCTTCCACACATTTGCATAAGAAAGTCTTACCTCGTTAGTTACTACTCTGTTACCGTTCATAATCTTAGCCATAATTCTAATCCTCCTGAAATTCATCATTTACTGTGTTTACTGATACTTCCGGTCTTTTATCGCTCACCGGAACGAGCGTTAATTTACCTGCTGGCTTTGTAACATACTGTCCCAAAACATCAGCAAAGGTTTTCTTACCCATAAGTTTCTCAAAGGCTGTAAGTGTAATCAGTGACTTGTTGTAAATGTCTGTGTAACCAGCCTCTTTAGCTGCCGCTTCCACCTTGGCCTCGTCCGAGAATTTTCTCACTGACCGGCCTTCCACCAGCTTATAACCATTCCAATGTTTACCATTCTCGATAGCTTCTGCCTGCGCATACGCCATCACATCATTGGCCCACTTACTAAGCTCATCTGCTTTTTCCATTACTTCTGCAACTTCCTCATCAGATAAAAGTGCTGGCGGCTGGAACTCCATCTTGGCAAGTTCCAAGAAACTCTCAGCTCTTGCACGACACGTATTTCTTGCCTTACAGAATCTGCACCAGGAGCCGGATACAAACTCTCCTTCTCCCTTGGCTGCAAGCTCTGCCTTCGGCTTTAATACTTCCTCTGCCCACTGATAAAGCTCTGCTGCAGTAATGGTCCAAGTACTGATACTTGATAATCTTGGCTGGAAAATCGTCATTGTTACCTGCTCAATGTCATACAAGCAATCAAACAAATTTAATGCACCAAGCGCATAAAGCATCATTTGTGGATTGTGGTCTGCGTACACAGCCACGCCCCTTCCATACTTGAAATCCACAACATTCAATTCCTTATCCGCTACCAAAAGGAAATCTCCCGTACCAAAACCGTCTGGCACATAGCAAGAGAAATCTAAATGCTGTTCAATCAGTGTCACCGGATCCTTACAATGCTGCTTTGCCTGTCCGACCAAATCCATGATGAAGTCACGATAATCATCAGTGAACTCCTCCATCTCATCCGTCCAGTAATCACTGGTTGGTCTTCTTCCAGCTCTCATCTTCAATGCCTTACGAACTTTCCATTCACAGAGCGCGTGCGCCGCTGTACCTTCAGCAGCAAAGGTTGTTGTCTCATCCTCCATACCGGCTGTAAGCTGGGCAGATGGAGTACAATTCATCCATCTGTCCGCAGCCGATGCACCGAGGACCGAATGTACCTCTGGTGGCATTATGCGCTCACCTCCAATCCAAGTGATGCGATAATGGCTCTATCAACTCTTGCCATATCTGCATCCGTAAGATGATCGATAACTGAAATCACATCACCTTTATCAATGGTTGCAAGCTGTTCTGTCTGAACTACAGACACCTTCTTAAGTCCGCCATACCACTGAAGAACCACATGTGTTGGAAGCTCCAATCTCTTAAGCTGAGATGTGATATAGGCAATGATCAGGTTATTGGAATGTTCATTTCCAGCATCATTCTGAATCACAACCGCCGGATGGTTACCAGCTACTACATGTCCATGTGGTGTCTGCATCGGATTCTCTACAAACACAATGTCGCCTCTATTAAAATCACTCATGTCAATACCTCCTACTTAAGCTGCGCAGCCTCTTCCATCAAAGCTGCATAATCATCAGGGTTAACCGCAGAGAGCTTGTTTGCTCCATATTTTCCCAACAGTTCCTTCACTTTAGAAGTAAGTCCGGCCTGGCTCTTTTCTGCCATAACTGCACGTACCTGCTCAATCGTAACAACCTTAGTGGCCTCTGTTGAAGTGGCTGAGGAGTCTTTCTCTCCAGTCTTTGACTGATTCTTCTCCTGTGCAGTCCCTGTCGACTGGTTCTGTTTTGTGTTCTTTGCTTCCTCCGCAGTTTCCTTTGCAGGCTCCTGCATATGGGCAGATTCTATTTCCACTGCCAGGGTTGTAAGTGTCTTCGATAATCTGGCGATATCCGATGCCAATGCGTTTATTGATGATAAGTGAGTCATACTTGATTTCCTCCATTTCTGAATTGTAGAATTTAATAGGAATATTTAATTTCCTTGCTTCCTTAATTTCCTCAATCATTCCTTCTGTCACTTCGTCTGCATATACTCTGACTTCCTTGCATTCAGCTAAAAGTTCAAGTCCCCAGCGCATTCCTCTATGACGATCTGTCATGGAATTATCATCAAGGAATTGTGTAAAATACAGATGAGGTGCAATCGGGATTCCGTCCCAAGCGCAATACTGACAGTAGCGCTTTACGTTCTCGATATTCTTTTCTGTATCTCCTCTATATGGAGAGCAGATGTAAATCTTGTTCATAAAAGTCTTTCCTTTCTCAGATAATTGTGCTAAACTATCTGCAAGCGGGGATGATATACGTCCAATCTCTTCTTGCCGGTCGAGAAACGTTCTCATTCCTTTTTGTTTACCTTGTTGCATACCAAATGTTTACTTTTTAATGTTTCTTCTTAAACATTCGGTAAGTTTGTGATCAAAAAAAATTGCGTCGAATTCTGGAAACGATAAGTTCAATGCCTTGACGATTTCAACCATCTCTTCCGCCTTAAACTTATTCACTTCGCTGCATTCTTTTTGACACATGGACTTCTCGGTAATGCCGAGAGCCGTCGCCAGGTCTTTCTGTTTAACATTACGTTCCACACGCTTGGCTTTAAGTAATCGTACATTCATCTTCTCACCTCCGTTCGGTTAAGTATGTGGATATTCTATATTACAAACGGTAAGTTGTCAATACGTACTTTACCATTTGTTTTACCTGTTTTTTCAAAAAAGCCTGTAAAATAAGGTTTTCTCCTCAAAAAAACTTTCCAAAAATATTTTTTCTATTGACATAAAAGGTAAGTTCGTTTATACTTTTGGTAAATTCAGTGATTCATATAAAAATGAATTTAAACAAAGGAAACAACAAAACATGCAGAAAAACACAGAATTTGCGAAAATCCTGTAATGCAAGACGACATGGACAGTCACAAAGAGCAACAAGTTAGTGTTTAAAAGAATGGTAAGATGGGCACCTTTAAGTAATGAATGCTCCGCGCAGATGGTAAGACGCGGATTGAAATAATATGAATGTATAAAGCCCACAGAGTAAAATGAAAACACTGCAAAATGCCACGACGCAGCGCCTTAAAGCAACGCAGAGCATATGCAAATCTTATTTAGAAATGAGGAAATTACAAATGGAACAAAACTTAGGAGGTCGAATCGCTGAATTGTTGAACCAATTAAACATGACTCAAAGAGAGCTGGCTGATAAAGTCCATGTTACCGAAGTGTCTATGTCTCGTTACATCAAAGGCGATCGTGTTCCAAAGGGACCAACAATAGCAAATATTGCTACTGCCCTTCATACGACCACTGATTACCTTTTAAATGGTGATGACAATTCAAGCACATCTGATTTTGAATCGGAGTATTACAAGATCCACCGTTTAATCGCACGCAACGCACCACAGATGTCTTCTAAACAGCGCCGAGAACTTATCAACGCTTTACTTGAGTCAGACGACGAAGAGTAAAGAAAGGATGATAGGATTTGTTATTTTTACCCCGGCGAGGAGTTCGATTAGAGAACGAAAGATATGAAGAAATCAAAGCCGATATAATCGATATGTATGAGGAATGTGATGTTCACAGTTTTCCATTAAATGCATTCGATATTGCAGAGAAACTTCATTATAACGTGATTCCCTATTCAGAGCTTCCTATTAGCAAGCGTCTCGAATGTTACACAGCCAGCAAAGATGGCTGTTCAGAGCTCGACTTCAATGACGCGACACAAATGTACGAATACAATATATATTACAACGACACTCTCGGCATTGAGAACAGTCGCGTACATTTTACAATCATGCATGAAGTCGGCCACATCCGATTAGGTCACCTTGATGACGATGCAGATAAGGATGAAAGATATAAGGAATCAGAAGCTAATTTTTATGCGGCTTACAGTATCGCCCCACCGCCAATGATTAACAGCTACGACTGTAACTGTCCAGATGATCTAGTCCAATACTTTAATACCTCAGATGAAATGTCTGGGTATGCATTTGAAAGATATCTCAAATGGCTTAATTGTGGCAGATACTATAAAGATTATGAAATTCACATGATGCAGCTTTTCGGAGTTGCATGATAAAAATCTATGAGGAAGGAGGAAACACGATATGCAAATCGTAAAGCGTGATGGTACAGAAGTAAAATTTGATATAAGCAAAATCGCAGAAGCAATTTCAAAATTAATAGAAGAAATGGCTGAGAGGATCCAGGAAATTGCTCAGGAAGCATTTACGCATATGCACGAAGTTGCTCATGCGCTATGCAGCTTTTTCAGTTCACTTTTATGCTATCCTGCCAATAAAAAAATCATAAGATATGCGGTATATTTTGCGCCGCTTTACGTACAAAATCTAAAACATATCGTGAACGTATTCCTGGAGCATTCCGGTGAAGTACGTAAAGTATACTTATTGTCTAGACATCATAGAGGCAATACCGATGGTACCGTTGTTAACGTTCCATGCAACTTATTGTTAACAGCTTAGTAACGGAGGTGTCTATGTTACAGACAGACAAATTAATTGACTCATACGACGAGGACATGCGATCCTACTTTGAATCCGATACTTATAAGTATCGTCATAAAATAAATAACAAAAAAATTCAGGCTTTCCGGTCCACACTAACACCGGAACAGCAGCATGATTTTAATGATTTGCTTAATAGCTTATCAGACGAATATGCAGATATTGCTCTCTCGGCATACTCACAACAGCAACGTTATTGCTATAAAGAGGATATAGCCGATGAAGAATACTGTAGATAAAAACAAAGCTAGTGAGATCTATTATGGATTTCACTAGCTTTTTACATATAATCATATGGAGAGCGAAAGCCGCCTCTCTGATCTGTTCGTTTGTTCTTTTGCAGACCTATTTTCTTCTCTGCATCTTCTACAGACATAAATAATCTGTGCCCTCTTACCTGTATGCCTCCACCATTTTCAAATCGAATTATGTATAAATCACCCGATTTTCGAACAATCGTGCATTTACGTATAATCCGGTTGCTTTCAATAATATAGGCTTCATTACCTACGTCAAATTCTTGTATCATAGCAATTTACCTCAAAAAGAAAACCAGCTCAAAGGGAAATCAAAGCCGGTCCTCATTTACCAATATTAACCTATTACTTTGCCTCTTAAAGCAATCCCCTCTACAACACCATGCATGTAAGCCTCGGATGCTAATTTGCTATTATCATCTGATATTGCATCTATAATTTCATTGAACTGTTGCTGCTGGATATCGCTAAGTCCGGCACGAAAAGTTTTCAACTTCTCTGTTGTTTTCTGCCTTTCTGCAATATAGTCTTTTAATTTCATATATTCTTCCAGAGAAGCATCAAACGCATCTTTGATACATTCCTCAAGTTCCAATGTTAACTTCCACCTCCAATATCGGGATAATATTGATCGGCCTGTTTAACAAAATAAAATAACTCCAGGTAGCGAACCTAGAGCTATTATATCGAACATTTGTTCTATTGTCAATTTGATTTTATTCATTTTCAAGCTCGACCAGTTTCCAACCTCGTACTCCTCCGGATGTATCAAGTCTGTATTTTTTTGAGCATTCCGGACACTGTAGCCACACATTGTGATCTCTAAAGCCAGGAATATTATCATGTTCCTCTATGACTCTTCCCTTTCCACAAGGGCATAGATACTCGTATCTCTCCGTATCTCCCTCTCCAGCTCCATATCCTGGATGATTTTCTTGATTTGAGTATATTAACTTATTTCTCATACTAAATCTCCTCTCTAATAGCTAACTTAGGAATTAATTCATATTCTTTATATGCTCCAAATCCTAAAATCAATGAGGCGGCTCCAAAAAGTATGGCCTTTACTTCATGTGGATGCTGCGCATAAATATCACGCGCTGCTTGTTCTATAAAACCTGATGCCTGCTCAGGCATTTCCTCTTTTACCATTATATTTTCTTCCATATAATCACCTGATCCTTTCTTTTTCAGTGGGCCCTGCTGTGATTATAGGTTATCATATAATGATTTAAATTTCCTAGGAACGAAAATCCGGAATTCTGCTATTTATGTATCTGGTTTAAAACTTTTCTCATATTCCTAATTATATTATTCGATAATTCCTTTTTATGCCATGCTCCAAACATATCATAATCTTTAAAAAAGGACGCCCAATCTTCCATCGTAGTCTCCTTAGCAAATTGCTCACGTAGCGTATTGCCATTTGCTAATTTGATACCATTATTGATCTGTGCCATAATCACAAGCAATTCTGCATAACACCTCTGATCAACTTCGAAATCATCTGACCATTTCAGATCCTCCGGCACAAGTATATCGATCATTTTTTGTCGCGGCTTAATCATTCTGCTATCAATTCCAACTTCACATCCCAGAAAAGACTGTATTGTCATTCTCGCACACAGAATGGAGAAAAAATTCTTATCTATCTCTTTTACTTTTAATCGCTCCATTTTCTTAGCTAACATGTATGCAAATTCAAAACCATATTTCCAATCAATAGTAAAAAAGGCTAATGAGTAAAACACCATATTATAATCACTTTCAAGTCTTTTTTCTTTCCATTCTTCAACATTCTGATCATAATCTTCCAGCATTTCTTTAAAAGACGTATTCGACACTTTCTTGACATCCGAAAGTCTATTTTCAACAAATGCCTTCAATGCAGTCATATCGTGAATATTCGTCATCTCGAAATATTGCATAGGAGTAATTGAATAGCCTTCCTTTTTTTCATCCATTGTCTGCATACTTTTCGCTTTAAGTTCCTCAATATCGACGCCCTTTCTTTTAAATTCGTCATACTCCTGATCACGATACTTCTGACAGTATTTAAGCAACCTGGTATAAATCATTCTCTCATCGGTATTTTCGTCTACTCCATATGGTACATAATATCTAAGGGGATGCTTTTCCTGAGAATTATCGAAGGCGTATTTTATAAACTCAACTACAATTTCATCAACAAATTCTTTTTCTGACACGCCTCCAACAAAAGCCATTTCGATATAATCCTTCGGAAAGCATGTTATAATGGCCCTAGCAATCTCAAATCTCATTCTCTCCATATTGTTTGTCACTAAGGTCACCCTCTTTCTTTTTATCCCCTAAAACATTTTCTATTGTTTCGAGAGCATTTAATAGCTGTATACATTCGAACCGTTCTATTTCTCTGCAACATTTTCCATGCAATAACCAATTCCTGTTTATGTATGGTGGCTCCACACCCCTCTCAAATGTATATTCTCCATCTACAAATAACCGATTCAAAAAAGCTATTAATGAAGGATATATATCCAAAAAATAATATCTCTTAGTAAAAAAGGTATTGGTTTCTGCAAATTGCTCCTGTTTTATATCAACAAAACCTTTATCAGAATATTTTTCTCTATATTTTGCTCTTGGCGGGAACTGAACCAATGCGTTTACTCTTGCTTCTAATAAGCCAACAAAATACATCGCAGAGGTCATATAGTCGTTATCTTGAAATGCTTTAATTCCTCGAGAATAATAATTTTTATTTACCGGATCATCATATTTTTGTTCCAAAGTAGCAGTGATATTTTTTATTACACGACCATCATCTTCTTCAAAAAAACATATAATTTTGTCCGGTTCTCCTTCAGTGAGTGCTTTATACCAGTTCTTTATATATCTTGGATTGCTATGTCCAGAAACAACCCATCCATTACTACCCAAGACTTTGCATACTTCGAATTCTTCACCATATCTTTTTTCGAATTCTTCCTCAGATAAACTTTCACTTTTCTTAACTTCTTGAATAAATTCACGAGCTTCTTCTGAAAGCTGAAATGAAGGAATCAACTCGGAAAGTTGTTCTGATACTCTAGAAAAGTCTTTCATTTGACTTTTAATCTCTGTCAACCTATTTGACAGTTCTATACTAATGTCCTGACTTAGAATAGACCTTAACTGCAAATTTTCTTGAAATATATTTTGCAATTTTACTGGCACACTCTGAGTAATTCGATTCATATTCTCGATCATCTTCTTGTACTCATCAAAAAACATCCCATTCATCGCCTCTTTCCATCTATCATGTCTGTCTGTCAATTTTCACCTTCATAAGTGAAGTAAGTCGTACCTTGGACCGGATATTCACTTTCTAATAATTCCTTTGCTAATGCCGATGTAGAAGTGGTTACTCCTTTATACGAGATATGATCGTCACCGTTTACGACTACTATTTTGATCTCATATCAGCTAATTTTCTTTGCTATAAAAAGAAGTTCTGTAACTTTTATTGTTTTCTGAGCTGTTCTTCCCATTCGGCTATGATTATAAGGCTTTTTCATTATGCTTATCTGATAAGGGCTCTGAGCCGAAGAAATTACTAAAGAACTCTCGTCACTATCATAAAATGCTTCACACCTATGTTTAATCTTCTTCAAATCAATTTCCTTCTTCGCATTAAACTCTTCTTCCAGTATTCTTATCAGCTCGTCAGCATTGATTGTATTTGTATCACTATTGCTATAGCTTAGCAATAAATCCAATCCTTTTTTCTTCACCCTGCGAAACATTTCCGTAAATGCTGATGCTACTTCTGTTTTTATACAATATTCCGATTGATATCTATCAGTCCTATAACGCCCTTTATACTTAATAACAGGATAATCATATTTCACCAACGTTTCTAATATATGGTAAAAACGCGAATAATGAACAAAACAATATGGTGGATCCGCGTAAACAACACCACCTGGTTTGAGGTTGTCCAAGCAATCACAATCTCTGGCAGCAGAAACACTAAACTTAAATTTATTCTTTTTATTAGCATATAATTCAAACTCATGGTATTTGCTAACGAAGAAGCTGCTTATTTTTTTTCGCCTATATATTAGGATATCATCCATCGACGCCTCTGTTTCAGGAACACGATACTGCGCATAGTGCCCAGTACTCTGCGAATTATAAGCCATTGCATACATAAGACATGCAAGTAGTAAATTATAATATTCTGGAATATGCTTGTATGAATCAATTACTTTTCGATAAGAGTCAATCAATACACACTGTTCATAACTCCAGTATGTTCCCGAATAGTTCTTTGTAAAAAGATAATAATCATCAAACGCTCCAAAATCATCCCTTTCTACTAATTGACGTTCTTCCTCCTCAAGTTGTGAAAATTCTTCCAACGTAAAGGTTCTATCGTAGCCATACTTCTTATCAAGATCGTTAAAAAATGCATTAAACTCTCCTGACCTCTTTTCCGCAGAAGACACAATACTATCAATCTCAGGATAACAATTCCAGGAATAATTACTCAAATATGCATTAGTAAACACTGCTGAGTATGTCTGAATGTCGTTTGAAATCACATTGGCTTGGTTGCGAAGAGCACCTGATAGTGTTGCTGATCCCGCAAACAAGTCACAAACATATTTGTAGGGCCGATCTAAATAATCGAACCCTGCTTCAATAAGGTCCAAAACTTCTGTCTTGGATCCCATATACTTAATTACACTCGGAAATTCTTTTGTAAATGTCATTTGATCACTCCTATTTTTTCTTTCATATATGCCTCTAAACAAGAGACAATGCAAGTCAATTATTGAAATTTCTAATAGCATCCGGTTTTATCCCTATAGCCAAAATCGGACAGCCTTCCGAGCGTTTTCCGTCAAGTCTACTGGTTAATTTTCCCATCCATGTCGTACTTGCTCCAGATTTTCCTCCAGGCAAATCCTTTAAATCTGTCGCCCTCGTGATTATTATTCCTACGGATATTATCCCATACCTATGGTATTGCTTATAAGAAGATAAATCACGATCAAAAGTTTGATCTTTACTATTCCACTCTGTATCAATTGCAACTCCATTTTTATAGTAATCAATATTGTATCCATTAACATAATCAAGAACTTCAATATTACGGGTTTCCTGTACATTATTTCTTGGCACAAGCTTAATATTTATATCTCCATGAATAGCAACCTCTTGCCAACCTAAGTCATAAAAAATTTCTTCGTATTTTTTTACCACAGGAGATTTACTACCTCCCGCAGCAAGCACATCTGCGTATTCAAGATCAACATTTTCTAAAACATGTATTAATTCGGCAAGCTCATCTGGAAAATCCTGAACTAGTATCGCTAATGCATGGTTGTATTCATGAAATTCATATTTATCTAATATATTCTGATCAAAGACATCTTCTACTCTCATCTTAACCTTTCCTTCTTTCCTTTTTCTTGCTTCTGTATGTTCGACCACATTTCCATGTATCAACCACAAGTCCTTGAATTTTTGAGCATTTTCACTATATTTCATCACAAGGCAAAACTACTAGCAGGGTTGAAACACACCTTCTTTTAGTTTCATCTGTGGTAGTTATTTACTTCATACATCTACCTCATGGCATTAAACACACATATTATATTATATTAAATTTTCTAAACATTCGCAACACTGCCGCGCTTATCCTGTATGTTTATAAATACTTTATATCATCAATTTTCATACCACACGCATTTTATACCCCTGCACTTTTCACCTTGTTTTTCGCGCACAGATAACACCCCTTCTTAGAATTCTTAAATTTTGCGCATAGGTACTCTTACTGCAGCTTTTATACATTTACACAAAACTATTTTTATCAAAAATCTCGTCTACCAAAACGGCTATATTATGTGTTTATTGGAATTATGTACCGCAGAAATGCCGTATTTACGCGGTTTTAAGAAATATCAAAGATACCAAAGATTAGATAGAGTACACCGCTGATCGCTAACAGATGACCAATGCCGTTTTGCTGATATAGCTGTTTGATGTCTGAGGGAAGTTCTGTTTTTTGACCCAATAAAACAGCTTTCATTATACCGGCTTGTTTATCAGGGAGACCGGATTCTATCGAAGTTGATAATCGAAGTCTGATTTCGTCCAATTTTGTAAACAATATGTTAGAATGGCCGGACACCACTTCGATCTGGTCAGCGTATAATTGATAATAGAAGTTTAGTTCCCGATAATATTGTTTTTGATCAAATTCGCCAGGATTGGATGCCGCGGCAAAATTTTTCAGAGTTCCAAAACACTCTATTGTATTACCGGGAAGAAGCGATGAAGTTTGATCTGAATAAACGATCATATTGGAAAAATTATATACTTTCTGTCCGGAAATATGGACAGATACTTTTTTGAGATATAAACGATTGGATGAATCGGTGGGCTCTGTACGATAATAAATCCCTTTTACGTAAGCATTTATCTTATCATTATTTTTAGTGAGCAATGCCTCATACGGATAATTCTTCTGCCATTGTTCCTGCATGTGCGTGGCATGAAACCAGACCAACAGAAACATACAGATCGTACAGATCCAAACACAGGGTCTGCGAATATAAATCACCTCTTTAGAATCACTGGACAAGATCAAGATTTCTAGTAAATACATCTCCAAATGGCATAGAATCGTTATAGAATAATTCCTGTTTGCCGTTAATACTAAATTGCACTTTTGTAATATCCGGCAGTTCGATCAATGTATTAACGACAGAATAAATAGCCACTTCTGCTGTAATCCCGTCCGGTTTATTTAAAAACTGCTCTGAAAAATCAACATAACAGGTATGCTCTTTCATGGTAACTTTGTTAAGGATCGTATCTTTAGGAATTGTTGCCTGAATATCCTTGGAAGAAACACCGTCGATCGTAGATGGTCCCTTTAGAAGCTGTTCAATGACAAGCTGCTCTAACGGAATTGTCGCATCATATGTGATCTCAACCGGTACTTCAACAAGCTTATCTCCTTTTCGAGATGCAAAATACATATTTACAGTTGCGGTCTGACGATATGTTGAACCACTGTCTGTATTATCAATAAAGCTGCCGGCAGTCATATAGCCGATGGAATTCATATTCGAATCGGTCAACGGTTGTCCTGCAACATAAAATTGCACAGCACGAACATCTTTAGACTGGCAGAGAGTTTTAACGATCGCAGCACGGCGCAGAATCTCATTAACTCCGGAATAATTGCCATAGGCGGCATCCAAGTAAAGTGTCAGGTCACCGTTGTTATCAATAACGAAGTCATCAACAGATACATTGTCCGGAATGGCTTTTTTCATAGATACATCGGAAGGTTCTTTTTGAAGGTTATGCAGTAATTCCTTGATAAGAGTTTCGCCTTTCTTATTCTTAGGAGCATATTTCTCGTAAGTCACTTTCGTTTCAGCAGCGTTTATGCAATAAATATAGTATCCGGTATAATCCTTATGGGGGCGTGCGTGTACGAAAAGAAATGCCCAGACCAATATAGCGATCACAAGCAGAACGACCCATGGGACAAAATGATATTTATGTGTTGTAACAATGGTCTTTTCTTCCACGACCTCACCTCCAATTTTTTGTCATATGATCAGACAACATAAGTCAATGGGATACGCACCGTAAAGGTAGAACCCTCTTTTTCTTTACTGTGCAGCTTGATCGAGCCGCGGTGCAGCAACACAGTACTTCGTGTTAAGGATAAACCAAGTCCGGTTCCACCGGTATCACGGGATCTGGCCTTATCAACACGATAAAAACGATCAAAAATTTTATCTTGCACATCTTCCGGAATACCGACACCGGAATCTTCTATTTTGACATAGAAAAATTTATGATCGGCATTGAGGGTGACGCGCACCCAGCCATCGTCATAATTATACTTGATCGCATTTTCAATCAAATTATTCAATGCGATCGACAGTTTTACCTCGTCAACATCTGCCATTATCGGTCGAAAACTCTCATAGATCAATTCGATGTTACGTTCTGCAGCAATCGGTCGTAAGCGCTTTAGCAACTGTTCGATCAAATCGTTGATACTAATATTGACAATATTCATGTCTGCAGTATTTTTATCAAGTTTTACCATTGTGAGGAGATCGTTGATGATATTTGTCATACGTTCGATCTCATGCGTGATATCCACCAAAAATTCACGATATAATTCTTCCGGCATACCTTCTTGAGAAAGCAGGGAATCTGACAATACCTTCATAGATGCTAATGGTGTCTTTAATTCGTGAGACACATTAGAAGCAAAGCTTTGTTTTGCTTCATCCTGCTGCCTGATAACATCGATCATGCGGTTAAAAGATTCTGAAATTCGTTCAACCTCGGAGTAAGTATGCACATCTAACTTAGTGTCCATATCTCCTGCGGCAATGTCATCAATAGATTCTGTAACACGCTGTAATGGTCTGGTGATCAAAACCGAGTAACCAAACGCAAGAAACATGATAACGATTGCGATTGTTAATATCAAAATAATGCTGCGTCGGTTGATCACATTTGCAGTTGTACGAAAATTCTTGGTGGAAAAAGTCAAAATGATCGCACCGGTCGTCTGTTCAGTAGACGCGTTTACGATCGGCATCGTAAGCTGTACGTAGTCACCGAGATCATTTACGTAACGTTTTTCATGATCAACAAAGCAACGAACTACTTCTGAGGAGATCATAGTTTTGCCAACTTCCAGATTAAACGTATCTGTTACGACAGACAGATCCTGATTGATGATCAAAACACGCCCCTGATAGATGGTTGCAATAGATTCCGCCTCCTGTTCAACTTCAGGTGCTTCCTGTCCGGTAAGATATTCAGAACTGTTAACAAGGTTACTGAGGACGGTTCCATAAGATTGAATCTCATCCGTTCGTTGAGAAATCAGTCTTTTCTCGTAAGAATTAATTAGAATATTCGAAAAAAAGATGACCGGTATCAAGCCAATCACCACCAGTACGGCAAACAATTGCACCCGCATACTGCGGATCTGCACTAGTAATTCTTTTCCTCGCTCAAGCAAAATGATTCCTCCAAACGGCTGTCAGGCCACAAAATAGTAATACATACGGCTGGATATGCCTATCGTTGGAAATAATAGCCAACACCCCATTTGGTATGGATATATTTTGGTGCACTTGGGGTTGTTTCAATTTTTTCTCGAAGTCTTCGAATATGTACATCGACGGTTCTGACATCACCCGGATAATCATATCCCCAAACGGTATTGAGAAGTTCTTCACGACTATATACTTTATTAGGGTGAAGCATTAAAAGTTCCAACAGGTCGAATTCCTTTGCCGTCAGATTCACTTCTTTGTCATCAATGTAACCTCTACGGCTGTCCAGATCAATGCGAAGTGATTCAAATGAAAGTACCTTTTCAGGCTCTTTGGCTGTTTTGGAACTGCTTCGGCGAATAATAGCACGGATCCTTGCCTTTACTTCCAAAATGTTAAAAGGCTTCGTAATATAGTCATCCGCACCATACTCCAGACCCAGGATCTTATCCATATCTTCACCTTTAGCAGTCAGCATTATGATAGGAACATCCGAAGATTCGCGAATCTGCTGGCACACTTCAAAACCTGTAAGTTTTGGCAGCATCACATCTAATAATATGACATCATATTGATTGGAGGATGCAAGTGAAAGAGCTTCCTCACCATCATAAGCACAATCAACTTCCATGCCGTCCTGTTCCAAGCTAAAACGAATTCCCTTAACAATTAACTTTTCATCGTCTACAACCAATACTTTCTTTGCCATATTTCCCTCACTTTCGACGTTAAACATAAACGTCTCTCTTTATTTCAAATAGTTATTTTGTTTTTAATCTTATCGAAGACACCATTTTTGATCCCGGATATATTCATAATATCCTCGATCTTTTGGAAACTGCCATGCTCCGTGCGATAGGCAACGATAGCGTTTGCCTTGGATTCCCCAATTCCAGGCAACGATAACAATTGCTCTTTCGTAGCTTTGTTGAGACTGATCTTGTCCGACGAAGTGGCAGATGCAGTCTGTGCATCGGATTCTGCGCGTGGCTGATCCTTTGCTGTCTTTGATCGGCGCGGAATCTCTATCTGCTCTCCATCCTGAACGAAACGAGCCTGATTGACGGCATTTGTGTCTGCTTTTTTGGTTAATCCTCCTGCAGATGCAATAACATCGCAGATGCGGACAGACTCACTAAAACGATATACGCCAGGGTGCTTTACGGCACCACAAATGAAAACGGCAATCTCAGACGAATCCGTATTCACAGGCTTAGATGTATCACCAGCCGGAGCGCTGCTTTCTGATACGGATGCCTGAAAATTTGATTCTTTCGTAACCGGATCCTGCCCTTTCGTATACCAAAAGCCTGCGCCAAATAGTATGGCACCACAAATAATCCAAATGATCCATTTTTGTTGTTTCATAACATTACCTCCTGCGAATTAGCGGGCAGGAATGTCTGATAAATATCGAAAATACGCAAATTATACATATTTACGGATAGAATGTATGTCTTTCGAACCTTACTCTATTCTAACGAATCTTTTTCATAATTACAAGTATAAGAATCTACAAAAATTCTTACATATTTCTTACTATTTTTGACAGACAACGAGCAGATGCGTCTGTCAAAGGTATGGTTGTTTATTGTAGGACATCTGCTCATTTTCCAAACAGTTCATCCCACTTAAAAAGCATGATACCGCCGATCATTACAGCAATGCCAAACAGTCTTGTCCATGCAAATCCTGCTTTTGTGGTGCCAAATAGGCCAAACAATGAGATAATATATGATACGATCAATTGTGCAGAGACAATAAACATCGTAGCCTTCGCAGGTCCCAGCTGATTGATCGCAACAATGACGGTATATGTGATAAATGCACCAATGACACCGCCAAGAAGCATATACCATGGTTTTACCTGTACAATGCCTGAGATGGAACCTTCTTTACCAGTCACAAACCAGGCTGCCACACATATGACGAAAGCAGTGATCTGAACAAAACCTGCAGCTACCCATACACCGGCCTGTTTGGTCACTTCTGCATTAAAAACCCCCTGTATACTCATTAACATACCGGATAATAGACCGATCAACATTCCTAACATAGAAATTCTCCTTTCTTCTACCAAAGCAACGAGAGCCGGACGAAATTCTGTCCGACTCTTCGTGAGAGTTCTATATTAAGTTGTTTCCCAATTTGCGGTGCTCTATTCGGATAAAACGTCATCTAATACGTTGATCATTTTATCAATATGCTCTTTTTCGACAATAAGTGGCGGCACAAAACGTATAATATTTGTACCTGCACTGATCAGAACAACGCCTGCTTGCAAGGCTTTTGCAACTACATCTCCAGCCGGGATTGTAAGTTCCATCCCCTGCATCAGACCAAGGCCACGCACCTCTTTGACTTTATCCGGATGTGCTTCTGCCAAGGTTTCTAACTTTTCCGTCAAATATGGTGCGATCTCATTAACATGATCCAAAATGTGCAATTTATCATATTGATGAAATACTTCGCAAATAGCAGCAGTTGCCAGCGGATTACCGCCATAAGTAGTACCGTGATCCCCCGGTACCATCGCAACGGCATATTTTTCTGTGGCAGCAAAGGCTCCAACCGGAACACCACAACCTAATGCTTTGGCTGTAGTCAAAATATCCGGTGTCACACCATAATGCTGATAGGTGTACATTTTGCCGGTACGACCCATACCACACTGGATCTCATCAAAGATCAATGCGATATCTTTTTCATCGCAGAGTGTACGTAGGCCTTTGATAAACTCTGGTGTTGCAGGATGGATTCCTCCCTCACCCTGCAAGGTCTCTAACAGGATTGCACAGGTCTCATCGGTTACCAGTGCCTTAACGCTTTCCAGATCATTGTAAGTTGCAAAAGAAACGCCACCGATCAACGGCTCAAATGCTTCTCTATAATGTTTGGTTCCGGTTACAGACAAAGCACCCATCGTGCGGCCGTGAAAAGAATGATCCATCGCGATCACTTCACCTTTGCTCTGTGGATTTTTATTAAAAGCATACTTTCTCGCCAGCTTAATTGCGCCCTCGATCGCCTCTGCTCCACTGTTTGTAAAAAATACCCTGTCCATACCAGAAACATTGCATATCAGTTCTGCTGCTTTGATCGCAGGTTTTGTGTAATAAAGATTGGAAATATGGATCAGATCATCGATCTGGTCTTTTAATGCCTGCTTAAATTCTTCGTTACTGTATCCTAGTGCAGATACAGCAATACCGGCACCCATATCCAGGTATTTTTTCCCTTGGTCGTCATACAAATACATACCTTCACCTTTGGTGAATACAACACTTCTATTGTAAGTATGAATAAAATGTTTGTCTGCTTCCTGTATTGTCATCGTTCTCATCCTCATTTCTATCAAATTAATATTATGTGCCGGCTTTCTTAAATCTCATTACTGTATCGTCCACTGTCATCACCAATGATCGCCGTACCGATACCTCGTTTTGTAAAGAATTCCAAGAGTAGGCAGTGATCTCGTCTTCCATCCAAAATATGTACTCTGCCAACACCGGAATTTACAGCATGAATACAGTTGTTGACCTTTGGCAGCATACCGCCGCTGATAATGCCGGCTTCTATTAATTTGTTGGCTTCGATCAGATTCAGAACAGACACCAAAGTTGTTGGATCATTTGGATTCATGCAGACACCTTCAACATCCGTCAAAAATGCCAGTTTTTCTGCTCGAATACCACCTGCGATCGCACATGCTGCATCATCAGCATTGATATTATACGTATTGCCCTCGTCATCCATTCCGATAGGTGCAATGATCGGAATATAATCATTTTCCAAAAGTGTATCGATCACTTCGGTGTTAACATGATCAATATCCCCGACAAAACCGATATCTTTTCCATTTGGCATTTTCTTTTGAACATGAAGCATACCGCCATCTTTTCCACAAAGCCCGATCGCTTTGACACCCAAATGTTCAACCATGGATACCAGATTTTTGTTAACGCGGTTAAGAACCATCTCAGCAATTTCCATCGTGTCTTTATCCGTCACGCGAAAACCTTCTTCAAAGCGTGTTTCTTGACCGACTTTACTGATCCATTTGCTAATCTCCTTGCCCCCGCCGTGTACAATGATCGGCTGCATACCGACCAATTTTAACAAGGCGACATCTTTGATCACACTCTCTTCCAGATTGTGATCTAACATAGCACTTCCGCCGTATTTAACAACGACTTTTTTTGAGTTGAAGTCTCGAATATACGGTAGTGCTTCGATCAATGTTTCTGCCTTGACGGTAATGTTATCTAAATATCTTTGCTGCTCTTCGTTACTCATAGTTTTTTCTATCCTCGCTTTTATGTACTTTGTTTTTTACTTAATAAGATTAAAAAGTCAAAAGGTCTGAATTTCCCAGACGGGCTATTTTTTTAATCTTATTATGGGAACATTGGGACAATCTTCAGCCCGGTATTCTCCGGCAGACCAAACATTAAGTTCATATTTTGAATTGCCTGACCAGCTGCCCCCTTGACAACATTATCAATAGCACCCATCATAATGATCCTTCCGGTTCTCTCATCAATCTTGAAGTTGACATCTACAAAATTGCTGCCTTCTACCCAACGGGTCTCTGGATAGACATCTTTATTTAATACGCGAACAAAATATTCATCCTCGTAATACTTATCATATACAGCTTTTACATCCTCATAGGAAAGTTTTTTGCGCAAAGTCGCATAAGAGGTTGCTAAGATTCCTCGATTCATCGGCACCAGATGTGGGGTAAAGTTAATAAGAACTTCTTCTCCGGAGGCATAGGACAACTGGTCCTCGATCTCCGGTGTGTGACGGTGAGAAGCAACACCATATGGTTTAATACTCTCATTTACTTCACAGTAAAGATTCGCAACCTTAGCACCTCTGCCGGCTCCTGAGGTACCGGATTTAGCATCAATGATCACAGTATTCATATCGATCAGGCCCTCTTTTGCCATTGGATAGATGGATAATGTGGAACAGGTTGGAAAACAACCCGGATTAGCGATCAGGCGCGCATTTTTTATATCCTCACGATTGACTTCACATAAGCCATAAACAGCCTCTTTAATAAACTGTGGACTCTGATGTTTGATGCCATACCATTTTTCATATTTAGCAACATCTTTAATACGGAAGTCTGCACTCAGATCAATGATCTTTGTTTTTGATAATATCTCTTCATTTACCAGAGAACCGCATAATCCTTGTGGTGTTGCGGTAAAGATCACATCTGCCTGTTTCGCTAATTCATCCATATTTTCGCCCATGCATTTGGCGTCAACAAGATTCACCATATTCCCAAACACACTGCTGTATTTTTCATCTACATAGGAGCGTGAACCATACCATACAATCTCTGCATCCGGATGCTGCAACAAAATTCTGACCAATTCCTGTCCGGCGTATCCGGTGGAACCAATAATGCCTACTCGAATCATAAAATCCCTCGTTTCTGCTAAAATGTATATTTATTCATGACAATGGACGTGTTGTATCTACAACTTTTAGGCAAAAACGTCCATCAGCTCAATATTATACGTCATTTGCTTTTTGATTGCAATAGATATTTATACATTACGTGAATTTTAAAAAAAGATTGATCAGAATACGATTTCTACTTAATAAATCATTCAAAATAAGATCATTTCATCAAAAAATAGCATTGCATAAATATGCAAAACGTTGTATATTTATAAACAGTCATAACAGTGATACAGAATTACAGTAAAAACGGGAAAAAGGATTTGCAATCAACTGTAATTGTGTTTATACTGTTATCTGTATGGCAGATCATGCCATCGCAAAAGAATAATATGCCGTAGTCACGGCAGAATGGAGGAAAAAACATGAAGGAAAAAGTGATTCTTGCCTATTCAGGCGGACTTGACACCACAGCAATCATCCCTTGGTTGAAGGAAAACTATGATTACGAAGTAATCTGTGTCTGCATTGATGTCGGACAGGAAAGCGAGTTGGATGGTTTGGAGGAGCGTGCAAAATCTTGTGGTGCATCCAAATTATATATTGAGGATGTTATCGATGAGTTTTGTGATGACTATGTCGTTCCTTGTGTTCAGGCAAATGCTATTTATGAGAACAAATATTTATTAGGTACTTCAATGGCTCGTCCATTGATCGCTAAGAGATTGGTAGAGATTGCTCGTAAAGAGGGCGCATCTGCAATCTGCCATGGTGCTACCGGTAAAGGTAACGATCAGGTTCGTTTTGAGCTTGGTATTAAGGCACTCGCCCCTGATCTTCGTATTATCGCTGCTTGGAGAGATCCAAACTGGACAATGGATTCCAGAGAGTCTGAGATCCAGTATTGCCGCGATCATGGAATTGATCTTCCATTCTCAGCAGACAACAGCTACAGCCGTGACCGTAACTTATGGCACATCAGCCACGAAGGCTTAGAATTAGAGGATCCTGCAAATGCACCTAATTATGATCATTTGCTTGTACTTGGCACTACTCCTGAGAAGGCTCCGGATGAAGGCGAAATCGTTACTATGACATTCGAGAAGGGTGTTCCGAAGTCTGTCAATGGCAAGGAAATGAAAGTATCTGACATCATCCGCACCTTAAATAAATTGGGCGGCAAGCATGGTATCGGTATCATTGATATTGTAGAAAATCGTGTTGTCGGAATGAAGTCTCGTGGTGTATATGAGACACCGGGTGGAACAATTCTTATGGAAGCACATCAGCAGCTTGAGGAATTGATCTTAGATCGTGATACATATACAGCTAAGAAAGATATGGGCAACAAGTTTGCAGATATTGTTTACGAAGGCAAATGGTTTACGCCACTTCGTGAGGCTGAGCAGGCATTCATTGAGTCCACACAGAAATATGTAACAGGTGAAGTGAAGTTCAAACTGTACAAAGGTAATATTATCAAACAGGGAACCACTTCTCCATACTCCATTTATGATGAAGACATTGCATCTTTCACAACCGGTGAGCTTTACAACCATAAAGATGCAGAGGGATTCATCAATCTGTTCGGACTGTCTTCTAAGGTTCGTGCTATGAAGCTTGGTTCTTTCGTAGAATTAAACGACAAATAATTTGTCCTTGTTTTTAACAGTCAACAAAATATAAAACAGCTATTATCCGAATTTGTGATAATAGCTGTTTTCTTTTATTTAATAGGAAATTGCTGTTATGTAGTGTGATGCTACCAAGAATTGCTTTAGCAATTCTTGCAAAGCAAAGCGCTGGCTTTGCTTTTTTTATCATAATATTGTATTGTACAATAGACTGTTTTTTTAGACAATATGTAATGACCTCCACTTTGTAACTTCGTGGATTTACCTGTATACT